>Ga0207695_10000174_pt1 | contig 189006 bp, 157 predicted proteins | sample KBSC54metaG_FD_184354 | JGI IMG/M metagenome (GOLD analysis project Ga0207695, IMG submission 184354) | Corn rhizosphere microbial communities from Kellogg Biological Station, Michigan, USA - KBS C5-4 metaG (SPAdes) (version 2) | ecosystem: Host-associated > Plants > Roots > Rhizosphere >...
CAGGGTAAACCATCCGGGAAGAGCAGACGCCGCGGCAGGCTGCGGGTAAACCAACCCGCCAAGCGCCATACCAAGCTTGCCGGTGACCATACTGCGAGGGATCACCCGTTCCCATCTCGAACACGGAAGTTAAGCCTCGCTGGGCCGATGGTACTGCACGGGTGACTGTGTGGGAGATTAGGTGATCGCCGGCATAATAATTAAGACGCCCTGCCAACTCGGCAGGGCGTTTTTGTTTTTGCGGATAAAGATTGAGTTGACAAAGATTTTGATCCCGGGTACCCAAGTCCGAGGGACCCCGGGGCATCCACTTTTTAGCAGAAGGGATGAAGGCCTATGCGCTTCATTCTTGCGAAAGCTTGCATTCGAAGGCCCAGCCGCCGTTGTACTCGGTGACGGCGACGAGAATTTCATTGTCCCCCGCGTTCAGGTGAATGGGAGCTTGGTCGTTCAGGTCGAAGACCCCTAATGCGTCGTCGCTTCGATAGGAGAGCGCATTTTTACCTGAGAAAACAGACTTGCCGTTCAGATACACAACGATGTCGTCGCTGTAGCCGATCTTGAGAATCTTGTCGGCGGCGTTGGCTGAGGGGATGTGCGCGCGGGCGAACACGACCTTCGCGCCTTTTGCCCGGCCCTTCTGCATCTCGTCGCGGGAGGGCATCGGAAACATGGCTGGGCTGGTGCGATAGCGGTTCACGAGAACGAAGCCGGGGTCTTCGGCGTGCACTTTGTCCCAATCCGAGATCGAGTCAGGATATTTAGCAGCATCGACGTCGGCAGCCTCAAAGGCGGGCGAGAGTTCCCAATCTGAGACCACCCCGGCTTCTTCAAAGGGGGGCAGTGCGGCGAGGGGAGCTCGTTCCGGGGCGGAGGTGTAGCTCAGGTTGCTGAAGTATGCGCCACCGCCGAGCCCCCAGAGGCCGATTGCTCCCTGGCTGTCTCCGCGGCGCAGATTGGTGACCGTCATGGTCGGATCCGTACTGTTATTCATGAAAACCGTGCATGTGCGACCGCTGATCACGAGCTTGATGTGGAACCACTGGTCTTTGGGGAAGTGTGCGGCGGCTTTTTCGTGGCTTGTGTTGAGGAGCTGCCAGATAGCGTCGCCGTTGAGGCGCGGCGTGTACTGCATGGCTTCGAGCGTGTCGGTCAGGCCCGGCCGGATGTAGATTATTTCCAGATTTGCGTCTGACTGTTCGCGGAAAGCGATGCCAGCGAAGAGGGCGCCCTGTTTGGTTGCGACGTCTACATCGATGGTGGCGTCGCGCAGTTTCGAGCCTTTTACGCTGATCAGGCCGGAAGGAAGGTAAACAGATTTGCGGCCGAGATAGTCAAGAAACTGAGGTCCGTTGGCGGATGGACCGTTGGGGTTGGAGAGGATAAAACTCTCGGCTGACATGGGAACTTCGACGCGCTGAGACTGTAAGGCGCAGAGCGGGCTTACTGCGAAGAGGGCAGGAACCAGGGTTACGAGGCGCAGGACTTTGCGGCAGAGACTGAGGGATGTCAAACGCAGGAATGCATCAGGGGGGAGGGGGTGCATGTCGAACTTTCTCCTGTGGGGATGGGGACTTCTCGACCGATCGGCAGGAGAAGCTGAAACGAAAGTAGCAACGATCAGACCCGAGGCGAAGCTGGATGTTCTATTCCGGCTCGAAGGAGAGATGAACAGGGGTTCCTCCCGCTCATCGCAAACTGCGCGATGAACGGGGCACATAGGCGCATCAGCGAATCACAGCCGCTGAAGCTTAGTTGGACTGAGACCTATCCCACATCTCAGAATCGAGATGTGGGGCACCCGCCTCGCTGTGATCGAAACCCGGTTGCGCGTCGTGCATCGAAAGGATGAATGGTTAATAGCGTTTCACGTGTTTTATTTCTGGTCGCTTTAGTAGCGTTCTGGCGGCTCGGGGAGGCGCAGGATCCCGGGCAGGAGCACGCGCACACCATGGGAGGAATGGACATGAGCGAGGACCAGGGCATGATGCGGCTGATGGATCAGATGCAGCCGAAGAGTTTCGCCCAACAGATCGAGCATCATGCGTCTTCGGGTACGAGCGCGGAGCCGAATTCGACGCCGGTGCCGATGGTGATGAGCATGAAAGGCGCGTGGATGCTGATGTTCCACGCGAATGCGTTTGTGCTGGATACGCAGCAGTCGAGCCCGCGGGGCGGGGACAAGCTTTTTTCGACGAACTGGTTTATGCCGATGGCGGAGCGGGAGCTGGGGCCTGGGCAGCTGACGGTGCGCGCAATGTTCAGCCTGGAGCCGGCGACGGTGACGTCGGAGCAGTATCCGCTGCTGTTTCAGCAGGGGGAGACCGCATATGGGGTTCCGATTGCGGATGGGCAGCATCCGCATGACTTCTTCATGGAACTGGCGGCGCTCTACGACTTGCACCTGGGGAAAGATCAGCTGTTGAGTTTCTATGCCGCTCCGGTGGGCGATCCGGCGATCGGGCCTGCGGCGTTTCCGCATCGCGCATCGGCGTCGGAAAATCCGGTAGGAACGCTGGGGCACCATCAGCAGGATTCGACGCACATCGCGAACGACGTGCTGACGGTTGGGTATACGAAGAGCATAGTACGGATCGAGGCGGGCGGTTTTCACGGGCGCGAGCCGGACGAGCATCGCTGGAATATCGACCAGGGGAAGCTTGATTCGTGGGCTACGCGGTTGACGGTGCAGCCGGGACAGAACTGGAGCGGGCAGGTTTCGTATGCGCGGATCAAGAGCCCGGAGGCCTTGTTTGCGGACGAAGATCAGGCCCGGACGACGGCTTCGGTGATGTACAACCTCCCGGTTGCGCATGGTAATTGGGCGAGTACGCTTCTATGGGGAAGGACGCGCTCGCTGGCGGATGATGCGAAGGAGAACAGCTATCTGTTCGAGTCGACATTGCGGTTTCTGGATCGTAATTACGCGTGGACGCGGATTGAGAATGCTGGGCGGACGAATGAGTTGCTGCTGGGAGAGCAGCCGATTCCGCCGGGGTTTTATGAAGAACCGCTGACGCATGTGCAGGCGTATACGGCGGGGTATGATCGCGAGGTCTCGCGGTGGCATGGGCTGTCGACGGCGGTGGGAGCGCAGGTGACGGTGTATGGAGTGGGGAAGCCGTTGCAGGCGATTTACGGATCGGATCCGGTGGGGGTTTCGGTGTTTGTGAGGGTCCGGCCGGGGGCGGGAAACTAGCTCTGACGATTTTGCCTAATCAGAGTGTTCACCTTCTTCTTGATCGCAACCTTCTGAGCTAGTTTTCTTTGGGTCGGGCGTACTTGCTTCGCAAGAATGCGGTTCGCTTTAGTTGCCCAATAGTGGAAAGTCTTACAGAGTTCCTGGTCCCTGCGAAGAGCTTCACCGAGGGTCCAATCTCCTCGCTCGATCTGCTCAACAAAGAAAATTGCGCGATCGATGCGATCCTTCGATTTATAGAGACGCATCCACTCGGTGGGATCGCCGCCGTGCAGTACTCTGGCAATTCGGTTGACCACGTCAACCAACTCGTTGCCATCGAGAGCTAGAAGCGTTGACACTGCCGATCTCACGACTTGATCAGATTTTTGTTTGCTTTCGACTCGGCGACCGATCGCGTCCTTTCGTTTTCGGGACTTAATATCGATCTTTTCACCGAGCGAAACCGTACTCTGCTTGTGCAAGCGTTTGTTCGAGTTGGATTTCTCGATCTGTGCCACGGTTACGTCGCCAACTAAGGCTTCAGCGTCGTCCGCGGAGATCTCAGGTTTGGCAGGAAGTAGGAGTTTATCGCTCTTGCGGCGATACTGTCTGTTCGCTTGGGCCTTCTTCTCTTTCCATTCTTTGCGGAATCCGTGGACATGCTTTGCAAAAGTGAAGTGGTCCTTGTTGAGTTCGAGTTCCTTCTTCAGTTGAGGTGTCTTTTGCTGGCGCGGCATTTTGAGACTATACAACAGAGTTTGCTTCGAGAAGCAGATCCTTCGCTTACCACCCCCAAGCTGATGAAAACGCTTGGGGCCCCGTGCGCTCAGGATGACAGCTTCGTAGGAAGGGAAGTCTATGAACTCAGGATGTCCGCTGTTGCAAGTGTTTCTTCCCGCCCTAGCAGAGCTTGGACGGGGCACCCGGAACAATCGGTCGCATCGACCACGTTAGGGCTGAATGCGCCAACCCGCTCATCGCGATGAACCTGCGATGAACGGGGCACAGTTGCGCGGCTTAATTGACAACCTTTTGTTGGATCGACGTTGAGTGCGAGAAGCAGATCCTTCGCTTACCACCCCCACGCTGAAGAATACGCGTGGGGCCCCGTGCGCTCAGGATGACAGCTTCGTAGGAGAGGAAGCCAATGCGTTCAGGAAAGCGCTCTAGATCGGGTTGACCGAATGACTGAGATGCAGCATCGTTAGTTCTCGCGCATCATGGTGGCGATCTCTATGCGGGAGGCGCGGCGGGCGGGGATCAGAGTGGCGGCGAGGCCGGCGACTAGAACCACGAGGATGGAGCCGGTTAGAGTGAGTGCGTCGGTGGCGGAGACTCCGAAGAGGAGCGACTTGAGCCAGCGGCTGAGAGCGAGGCCGAAGGCGGTTCCGATGACGACACCGATGAGAGTCAGGCGGAGTCCGTCGGTGACGACGAGCATGAAGACCTTCTCGACGCTGCACCCGAGGGCCATGCGGATGGCCATCTCCCCGGCGCGCTGAACGGTGGCGTAGGCCATGACTCCGTAAACGCCGACTGCGGCGATGAGCAACGCGATTCCTGCAAAGACAACGAGCAGCAGAGTGCGGAAGCGCGGCTGGGAGAAGTTCTGCGCGACGTTGTCTTCCATGGTGCGGATTTTGACCACGGGCTGGTTGGGATTTACGCGATGCACGGTTGCGCGGAGATCGGGGATGAGCGCGCGGGGATCGACTTCAGTGCGGAGAACGACGGACATGGTGCGAACGGGGAGGACTTCGTTGGCCTGGCGATAGGGGACGTAGAACTCCGTGGGCATGTCGGCGACGAGGGACTGCTTGACGTTGCCGACGACGCCAACGATGAGCATCCAGGGAACGGTGTTGTCGGGAGTTGCGCCGATCTGCATCTTCTTGCCGATGGGGTTTTCGTTGGGAAAGTATGTCTTGACCATGGCTTCGTTGATGACAACGATGGGCGGGGTGTTTTCGCGATCGGTGCTCTCGATCCGGCGGCCCTGAAGAAGAGGGATGCGAAGGGTCTGGAAGTATTCGGAGCTGATGGTGCGGTAATTGGCCATGATGTATTCGGAGCCGTTGCGCGGAGGGCGGCCCTGAATGTTGAAGTGGATGACTGCGCCTTGTCCGCTGACGGGGAGAGTTGAGGCCGATGCAACGTTGCGAACGCCGGGGAGAGAGTGGAGTTCACGAAGGGTGTTGTCGTAGAAGTCCATGTTGCGGTGGGCGTCAGCGGCAGCGGCGGATGGCGGCGGGACCTGGAGGTCGGCGACCAGGATGTGATCGTCAGAGAAGCCGAGACTCACGGCGGAGAGACGATTGAGGCTGCGTACGAAGAGTCCTGCGCCCATGAGGAGGAGAAGGGCGAGAGAGATTTCGGATACGACGAGGATGTTGCGGAGGGTGCGAGCCTGTTTGCCGACACCGGCGCGTTCAGATTCGTTCAAGATTGCGCGAAGGTCGGAGATACGGACGTGTCCTGCGGGCGCGACTCCGAAGAAGACTCCGGCGCAGATGGAGAGGAGGGCGGTGAAGAGCAGGACGTGCATGTCGATGCGGACGTCGGCGTTGGGCGGAAGAGATGTTCCGGCGAGGCGGATGAGCGAGGGCAGAAGCGCGTAGGCCAGGGCGACTCCGGCGACAGCGCCCATGAGCGAAAGCAGAAGACCTTCGATGATGAGCTGGCGGATGATCTGCCAGTCGGAAGCGCCGAGAGAGATGCGGATGGAGAGCTCGCGGCGGCGCGCGGTGGCGCGAGTAAGCATGAGGTTGGCGATGTTGCCGCAGGCGATGAGCAGGACGAAGATGACAGCGCCGAGCAATGTGAGAAGCGCGGGACGAGACTGGCTGACCAGCTGCTCGTGCATGGGATTGACGACTGCGTCGAGTGCGATGTTGTCGTTGGGGTACTTCTCGTAGAGGCGGCGGGCGATGGTGCTCATCTCGGCGCGTGCGTTGGCGAGTGGGACGCTTGGCTTAAGGCGCGCAATGGCGAAGATGCCGGGGTGCCAGGAGCGGTCGTCGGGGAGTTTGGCAGCCCAGGGACCCATCGCGATGACGATGTCGGGCGATTGATTAAGGAGTTCGTAGCCCTTGGGAAGAATGCCGATGACGGTGTAGGACTGGCGATCGAGTGTTATAGGTTTGCCGAGGATGTCGGGGGAGCCGGAGTACTTGCGCTGCCACAGGCCATAGCCGAGGAGCGCGACTGCGGAGGAGGAAGGCTCATCGTCAGATGGCGAGATGCCGCGGCCGGCGGCGACATTGACGCCGAGAAGATGAAGCAGATTTCCGCTGATCATCTCGCTGGGAACTTGTTCGGGTTCTTCGTTGCCCGTGAGGGCCATGGTGAAGACGCGGGCCGCGCCAAACTCTTCGAAAGACGTGCTCTGCGTTTTCCAGTCGCGTAGGTTCTGCCAGGAGACGGAGAGCGTGGGGAATTGCTTGGCGCGCTCGTTCACCATGACGATGCGGTCGGCGTCGCGAAAAGCGAGAGGGCGGAGAAGGACAGAATAGAAGACGCTGAAGATGGCGGTGTTGCATCCGATGCCGAGGGCGAGTGTGAGTATGGCGACAGCGGCGAAGACCTTGGCGCGGCGCAGCTGGCGAATAGAAAATTGCAGATCTCGAAGCAGGCTCAAAGTTACCTCGCGGGCAATGCGAATGCGGCGCCGGCGCGGTGGGGATTCGCGCGCCTTTGGGGAAGTTTCTCATATGGCAGGAGCTTTGACGCCGAATTTTGGGGTGAGATGCGGGCGAGGGAGGATGAGTTGGGACGTGATCACAGTTGGGGAGAGGGAGGAACTTCTATACTGCCGGTCATGCGCAGATATGTGTTTCTGATTGTGTTTTGTGTGGCGGTGAGCGGGGCAGGTTTCGGACAGGACTATGTGGGTAAAGAACCCGATACGGTGGAAGGTGCTAAGGGCTTTCTGAATGGAGTCAATGCGGAGCTCCTGAAGCTTTCGACGCAGGAATCGCGAGCTGACTGGACGGCAAAGACACATATCACCGAGGACACAGAGGCGACGACGGCGCTGATCAGCGGGCAATTCACGGCGCGAATGCTTGAGCTAGCCGGGCAGAGTCACTATTGGGACAAGGTGACGTTGCCAACGGATCTGCGGCGAGAGATGACGCTGCTGCAGCTGAATACTCCGGCGGCGCCGAGGGAGCCGAATCTGCTGGAGGAGCAGACGCAGCTTGCGGCGCAGCTTACGGGGATGTACGGCAAGGGCAAGTATTGCGCAAAAGACGGGAAGTGCCTGGGGATCGACGCGATCTCGAACATCATGGCGCACTCGACTGATCCCGAGGAGCTGACGCGGCTGTGGGTAGGATGGCATGCGGTAGGCGCACCGATGCGGGAGAAGTATGCACGCTTTATCGAGCTGCAGAATATGGGCGCAAAGGAACTGGGCTATCACGATACGGGCGAGCTGTGGCGCGCGGGCTACGACATGACTCCGGCGGAATTTTCGGCGGAGGTGGATCGTGCATGGACTCAGCTTGAGCCTCTGTATCGTGAGCTGCACAAGTATGTGCGCGGCCGGTTGATTGCGAAGTACGGTAAAGCAGCGGAGCGCGCGGACGGGATGATTCCGGCGCAACTGCTTGGCAACATGTGGGCGCAGGAGTGGGGAAATATCTACGACATCGTTGCGCCGACCGACCCGAAGCTGGCGCAGTTCAAGCCGGTGGATCTTGAGTCCGCATTGAAGAAGCAGATTGCGGAGAAGGATGCGACCGCGGCGCCGGCGTTCAAAGAAGGCGAGGACCTGACGTCGGATGCGGGGTACGCGGCAAGCCTGGCGGCGGGGCGAGACATGGTGCACTACGGCGAGGACTTCTTCAAGTCGCTGGGATTTGCGCCGCTGCCGTCGACGTTCTGGGAGCGCTCGCTTTTTGTGCATCCACGGGATCGCGAGGTGGTGTGCCACGCTTCGGCGTGGGACGTGGACTATGTCGATGATCTGCGGGTGAAGATGTGCATCGAGGTGAACGCGGATTATTTCACGACGGTGCACCACGAACTGGGGCACAACTTCTATCAGAGGGCGTATAACAAGCAGCCGTTTCTATTTCGGAATGGAGCAAACGACGGGTTCCACGAAGCGATCGGAGATGCGATTGCACTGTCGATCACTCCGGCGTATCTGAAGAAGCTCGGGCTCGCAGATGCGGAGCCTCCGGCGGAGGCGGATATTCCGCTGCAACTGCGGACGGCGCTGGACAAGGTTGCGTTTCTGCCGTTCGGGCTGGCGCTGGACAAGTGGCGGTGGGCGGTATTCTCCGGCGAGGTGAAGCCGGGAGATTACAACAAAGCGTGGTGGGCGCTGCGGGAGAAGTACCAGGGTGTGGCGCCGCCGGTGGAGCGGACAGAGGCGGACTTCGATGCAGGGGCGAAGAACCACGTTCCGACGAACGTGCCTTATGCACGGTATTTTCTGGCGCGGATCTACCAGTTCCAGTTCTACAAGGCGATGTGCGATGCGAGCGGATACAAGGGGCCGCTGAACCGTTGCAGCTTCTATGGATCAAAGGCCGCGGGGGAGAAGCTGGCAAAGATGCTGGAGGCGGGGCAGTCGAAGCTGTGGCAGGAGACGCTGAAGGAGATGACAGGGATGGATCATCTGGATGCGCTGCCAATGCTTGACTACTTCGCTCCGCTGTACCAGTGGTTGAAGGAGCAGAACGGGAAGGAGAGCCGGTGAATGACTCCCGCTCATCGCGATGAAGCTGCGATGAACGGGGCACAGTTGCGCGGCTTAATTGACAACCGTTTGTTGGATCGACGTTGAGTGTGAGAAGCAGATCCTTCGCTTACCACCCCCACGCTGAAGAATGCGCGTGGGGCCCCGTGCGCTCAGGATGACAGTGTCGTAGGAAGGGAAGTCTATGAACTCAGGATGACCGCTGTTTCAGGTGTTTCTTCCCGCCCTAGCACAGCTTGGACGGGGCACCCAGAACAATCGGTCGCATCGACCACGTTAGGGCTGAATGCGCCAACCCGCTCATCGCGATGAAGCTGCGATGAACGGGGCACAGCTTTCTGTCTTGGGCTGCTGTGGATGATCGTCCCGCCCGAGCAGAGCCTGGAGGGCACCCGGCCGAGCCCGCTCATCGCGATGAACCTGCGATGAACGGGGCACAGCTTTCTGTCTTGGGCTGCTGTGGATGATCGTCCCGCCCGAGCAGAGCTTTGGAGGGCACCCAGCCGAACCCGCTCATCGCGATGAATCTGCGATGAACGGGGCACGGGACTGAAGAGAAGAACAGAATGCTAGAGGTTGGCTTGGCGGTTGCCGGTGATGAGGCGCAGGATGACGGTCAGGATGACCGCTCCGATCACTGCGATGACGATGCTGATGATGAGGCCATGCTCGCCGACGCCGCCGAAACCGAGATGGCTAGAGATAAAGCCGCCTACGAGCGCACCGACTAAGCCGACGATCATGTCCATAAAGAATCCGAAGCCGGATCCTTTCATAAGTTTTCCAGTAAGCCAGCCTGCGAGCACCCCGATGATGATCCAGGCAATCAATCCATGACCCATATTTTTGTTCCTCCTTATGTGAATGCAACCGCAATGCTGATTTGGGGAAGACGTCGTTTTGGGGGATGGGTTTGAAGCGGGCCCTTCTGCAGCAAGCGAGAATACACCGCAAACCCAGCAAACGACTACAGTTTTCCTTGCAGATTGGTGCAGCCAAACATAAGATGCGCCATCACGCACAATCGTAGAGGTCATCCCAACAAGATTTGCAGCTTGTCACGCACTCCTTGACGGTCTAGGAGAAGCCATTTAGGCTCTTTCCTAGATTGCCAAGGAGAGCGACGTGGTTGCGAAGCCAGATGACAAGCAGGCGGATTTGCTGCAGGGGACGCTGGACCTGCTGATTTTGAAAGCGGTGTCACTAGGGCCGCTGCACGGGTATGGGGTGCTGCTGCGCATTCAGCAGATCTCGGGCGAAGAACTGGTGATTCAGCAGGGTTCTCTGTATCCCGCCCTCTATCGGCTGGAGCATCAGGGCGCAATCGCGAGTGAGTGGGGAGACAGCGAGAACAACCGCCGCGCTAAGTACTACCGGCTGACAACGGCGGGGCGGAAGAGGCTGGAGGCCGAGACGGAGAAGTGGAATCGAATGGCGGGGATCATCGCGGGCATTCTTCGTACAACACCGGAGAGCTTATGAAGGGGCAGAGCTGGTTGAGCCGTAGGAGCGCGGAGCTCCGTTCGTGGTTGCGGGCGATCACGCAGCGAAGACGAGTGGAGCGGGAAATGGCTGCGGAGCTCGAGTTTCATCTTGAGGCGGTGACTGCCGACCTGATCCATGCAGGCAAATCGCCAGAGGAGGCCGCGCGACAAGCTCGGATCGCGCTGGGTACGGCAATGACTCACAAGGAAGGGATGCGGGCATCCATGGGACTGCGGTGGGTGGATGAAGCGAGAGCGGATTTGCGGTATGCGGCGCGCATGTTGCGAAAGAGTCCGGGGTTCACGGCGATCGCCGCGGTGTCACTAGCTCTGGCCATCGGAGCAAATACGGCGATATTTTCACTGGCGAAGGTGCTGCTTTACGACCGGTTGCAGATTCCGCGCGCTGATGAGTTGAAGCTCTTGCGCTGGACGGGAGATGACAAGGTTGTCGCGCACTCGATGTGGGGAGACTTTGACAATAGCCCTGGGGGAGGACAGACGAGCAGCGTTTTTCCGTTTCCGGTTTATCGCGAGATGAGCCTGCATCCCTCAGGAATGCGGAGCCTCGCCGGTTTCAAGGAAGACGGAATGAATGCCACGGTGCGCGGAACAGCGCGCAGAGTCGCAGTCGCCGAGGTGACCGGGAACTATTACGAGACTCTGGAGGTTCGTCCGCAGATTGGACGAGCCATTCAGCCTTCTGATGATGTTGTGTCGGGCTCGGGAAATGTGGTGGTGATCAGCGATGCATTGTGGAGCCGGGAGTTCGGGCGATCGCCGGATGCGATTGGGCAGACGATCACGCTGAACCAGGCGAAGCTGACGATTGTGGGTGTGAATCCGCCGAGGTTTACTGGCGCGAAGAACGTGCTGCAGTCGCCGGATATGTTTGTACCCATCAGCCTGGAACCGTTGTTGAGTTTGCACCGGGACAAGGGGTCGGACCTCGCCAATGCGGATTTCTGGTGGGTCAACATTGTTGGTCGCGTGAAGCCCGGAGTAGAGGAGAGCAAAGCTCAGCAAGGTCTGCGTGTGCAATTGGAGGCGGCCGTGCGGTCGCTGTGCACGGTGAAGGACGGCGATACCATCCCTGTTCTGCAACTTGTAGAGGGAAGCCGCGGATTGCGCTGGGCAGACCGGTTATTTCGAAAGCCTCTCTACGTTTTGCTGGCCATGACAGGACTGGTCCTGCTGCTGGCGTGCGCGAACATCGCTAATCTTCTGCTGGCGAGGGGAGCACAGCGGCAGCGCGAGATGAGCGTGCGGATGGCCCTGGGAGCGGGTCGAGCGCGAGTCGCACGTCAGTTATTGACGGAGAGCCTGCTGCTCGCCGTACTCGGCGGGTGCGGAGGGTTGCTGCTTGGTTACCTGTGCCGCAATGCTTTGCCGGGTTTGTTAACTAACCCGTGGGAGAACTTCAGCATTCAGGTTTCATTCGACTGGTCTGTGTTCGCGTGCACCACGGCGATCATTCTTTCGACGGGAGTTCTGTTTGGATTGGCGCCAGCGTGGTTTGCGGCGAAGACGGAGGTTTCCAGCAGCCTGAAGGAATCGGCGCAGACGACAACGCGACGCCGGAGAGGCGCCAGCGGGAAGGCGCTGGTAGGACTGCAAGTTGCGCTGTCTACATTGCTGGTGGTTGGCGCTGGGCTCTTCATTCGAACGCTGACCGCTTTGAGTTCGCAAGATGTGGGATTCAACACAGACCATCTGGTTCTGTTCGATGTCAATCCGCCAGATGCGCGCTACCCGGCGGGAAAGGATGTTGCGCTTCATGAGGAGTTGGAAAAACGGATGGCCGCTCTGCCAGGGGTGCAATATGCAACTCTATCCGGGACGGCTTACATCGCGGACTCGATGAGCAATTCGGATTTTCTGCCTGAAGGAGAGAAATTCGATAAGAGCAAACGCACGGCTGAAGACTTCAACGTTGTGGGGAACAATTTCTTCTCGACGCTGCAAATCCGAATCATTGGAGGGCGGGGCTTCACCTCGCAAGATACTGCCACATCACCCAAGGTGGCGGTGATCAATGAGGCGCTGGCGAAGAAGCGGTTCCCGGGCGTGAACCCGATCGGGAAGATGTTCAGGGCCGATCGAGATAAGAACGATTTGATCAGGATCGTGGGGATATGTGCGGATACTTACTACTACACGCTCCGCGAGGGTCCGCCGGCGCAGTTCTTTCTGCCGTATGTGCAGCAGAAAGAGGTGCACGGGATGACCTATCAGCTGCGCACCTCTCTGAGCACAGCTGCTTTGGCGCCGATGTTGAGGAATACGGTGCAGGGAATCGATCGGGATCTGCCGGTTACGGACCTGAGAACTCAGCGCGAGCAAATCAATGCATCTCTGCAGATCGAGAGAGCCCTGGCGGCACTCACTTCCGGCTTTGGAGTGCTGGCGCTTGCGCTGGCATGCGTGGGGATATACGGCATCATGGCGTATTCAGTGGCACAGCGGATGAATGAGATCGGGATCCGGCTGGCGCTGGGGGCGCAACCAGCACAGGTGCGGAGGATGGTTCTGCGCGAGAGCACGTGGCTGACGCTTGCCGGGATTGCCGTAGGAGTCGGGGGAGCGCTGGCGTGCACGAGGCTGGTGCGATCGATGCTTTACGGGGTAGGGCCGAATGATCCGGTGACGATTATGGCTGGAATGGCGGTGCTGGTCGCAGTGGCTCTGCTGGCGACCTGGATACCGGCGCGGAGAGCCGCTGCGGTACAGCCGATGCAGGCGTTGAGGCATGAGTAAGGCAGGGGACGAGGGCACGAGCGAACGAGGGAACAGGGATTAGTGAGTAGGGAGTAGTGAGTAACAGGCTTCAAGTACGGATTGCTTGGTTCGCGGCGCAACTAAGGTGTGAGTTCGGGATCCCGTTGCTTCCCTCTTAAGGCAGTGCGATTTGTGGGAGGAGGTTGCGACGCGGCTTCAGCCCATGGACTCTATGCCCACGGGCAAAGAGGGGAGGCCGCCAAGCTGCTTACCTTCCGCAACGATAGCGTCCAGGTGAGCGAGCGTCTCGTCGAGGGACGCAGTATACATCTCGCGGGCGGCGTCGTAGCCTTCTTCAATCAACTGCTTAAGATGACGACCGGCGATCTGTACGGCGATGCGGTCGGTAATGACTTTGCCGGAACGCTTCTTTTGCTCGACCCACGCGGTACATGGAAGGGCGATGGCCATGGGGCGGCCATTGACATCGAAGCGGACGTCCACGGCGTCGGCGTGACGGGTGGCGATGGCCACGATATTGGCTTTCCACTGGCAATGAAGGTCTTCGCCGGTCCAGCGGTCGGTGACGTGGAAGTCTTCGTACATGGAATTAGCCTATCTTCTGGGTGGTTCGAGGGGCAAGGATACCGGTCACGATTGGTGGACTGTGTTCTAAACCCACTGGTAGACTGGTAGGGTTGCAATGGCTGTGCCGCGCCTGTAAGGACCCGCCTGCAAGTTGATCGTAGAGAAGGACAAAGAAACAAGTGGATACACAAACACGCCAAGCCTTGAATACTTTGAAGGGCGACAAATTTGCCCAGGCAACCAAGACCAGCGTTAACTGGCTGAGCGGACACCGCACGAATGTGGTGCGGTGGGCTATCGGTGCCGGAGCGGTTCTGGTTGTAGGGATCGGATTTCTGGTTTTCTGGACCATGCAGGAGAGCGCGGCGGAGCAGGCTCTTGGCCAGGCACTGGATATCTACACGGCACCGCTGGCATTGCCGGGCGGTCCGGCGGAGTCGGGGACATACGCCACGGTTGCGGATCGCGCGAAAGCGGCTAATCAGCAGTTCAAGGCAGTTGCGGACAAGTACGGCTGGCTGACGGAAGGCTCGAAGGCGCGGTACTTCCAAGGGGTGACGGAGCAGGAACTGGGCCAGACAGCGGCGGCCGAAGGCGATCTGAAGAAAGTCGCCGACTCGTGGAATCGGAATCTCGCGAACCTGGCGAAGGTGGCTCTGGCTTCGATCTATCACCAGACGAACCGGGACCAGCAGGCGATCGATCTCTACAACGAGATCATCGCGAAGCCCTCTGAGACGGTGACGGCGGGAGTGGCACAGCTCGATCTGGCCGATCTGTATGATGCGACGGGCAAGCAGGCACAGGCGAAGGCGCTATGGGCGAAGCTGAAGGATTCAGACAAGGACGGGGCAGCCGGGTCGATCGCAGCGCAGAAGCTGGCGGGGAACAAGTAAAGTCCGCAGAATGAAGGGCCGCGGCGGTGATATAGCCGGGCGATTCCTAGGAGTGGTATCGAGGCGGTCTGGTATGCCGGGCCGCCGTTTTGCGTGATTTGAGCATTTCGCGGTGGCGCTGCGTCTGGTGTGTGTATGAGCGCCAGCCAGACACTAGTTTCAGGTTGGATGGAGATCGTCGATAGCGCCGTGCATGACGCAAACCGCCAGCACGCGGAGGAAGCAGCACTGGCGGCGCTTGTCGACCAGTATGCGAGCACTTTGTATCGCGTAGCGTTCTCCGTTTTACGCAACCAGCAGGATGCCGAAGACGCCGTGCAGGAGGCCTTTCTGCGGGTCCTGCGGCATCGCGAGACGCTGGGCGAGATTCGCGATCATCGCGTGTGGCTGGTGCGAATTGTCTGGAACATCGTGCTGGACCGGAAGCGGCGCGCGAAGACACGTCCCGAAACAGATGACATTGCGGACCTGGCGCGGGTGCTGCCCGCTACAGGGCTGAGTGCGGAGCAGAGAGCGGCCGCGTTGCAGCATCATGCGCGCGTGTTGACGTGCATGGAGCAGCTTCCGGCGCGTGAGCGCGAAGTGATGATGCTGTCGGCATTCGAAGAACTGTCGAGCGTGGAGATCGCGTCGGTGCTCGGAGTGACTGAGTCGAGCGTGCGTTCGCGGCTTTTTCGCGCGCGGAATCTGATGGCTGAGCTGCTCCAGCACAAAAGGAGTACAACATGAGCCTATTTACAGAAGACCGATTCGACCGGAGCGAAGGCGCGCTTGCGGCAGAAGAGACACTACGAATGATCGCGACCCTGCCAGCGCCCGCGGGACTGGAAGATCGAGTAAAGGCGGGGCTGCAATCAGCGCCACGCAGCGGGACGGTGATTTCGTGGCCGCTTGCAACGGCGGAGAACTGGATGCGAGGCGCAGGGATGCGGGCCGCGGCGGCAGCGGCGATCGTGTTGGCGGTTGCCGGCGGTGGCTGGGGAGTTTATTCGCATATTCAGATTGCACCGGTGCCAGCAGCGCTGGTCGAACCGCAGCTGCCGAATGGGACAGGGCGGTTTAGTTCGGCGGGAGCGATGCGTGTTCCCCAGACAGTTCAGGGAACGGTGATCGCTGAGCCCGCAGTTGAGAAGCAGAAGGCTGAAAAAGGTGCTCAGACAGCCCAGCATCCGGTAAAGAAGAAAGCCAAGACCGGAGTGGGGACCTCTACGACGACTCAGCCGAAGACCCGCTCATTGCGATGAAGCCGCAATGAACGGGGCACAGTCCCGCTTTAATTTCCTGCTTAGCTCGGGTGATTTGGATTCGCGTTGAGGATACTCATCGTGTCCAAACGCGAGTGGCGAACTGTCGCCGGGCGATTACTCGTCTTTCATGATGGAGCGGATCAACATGCCGAGGATTGCGAGGACGACTGCGGCCCAGAAGGCGGGTACCCAACCGTAGACGGTGAGGCCACTCACCATCTTGGACGCGAGCAGGATCATGGACGCGTTGATGACGATGAAAAAGATGCCGAAGGTGATGACAGCGAAGGGAAAGGTGACGACCTTCATGATGAAGCCGAGTGTGGCATTCAGAAGGCCGATTACCACGGCGGCGAGCATCGCGGAGCGAACATCATTGACGTAGAATCCCGGAACAAAATTAGCCGTGACGATCAGCGCGATGGCACTCAGAATCCAATGGATTAGCGCTCGAAACATGCTGGCTTCTTCTCCCGGTGCGCCGGTTGGCACACGTGACTTCTACCCTTATTGGTAAGCAATCATATCGCGTGGCGCAATGCCCCGAGCGCGTTTTTGTGCGACCATTCTAGTAAGTAATAACCGGGTACCTTCTTTAGTACGTGTGACTTCAAGGCTAGTGTGTCACCAAGGGCCAATCTCCCTCATGTACAGATGTAATCGTCTTTTAAGTCTTGTCGTCGGGCTTGCTTGTCTGGCCGTAATGCGGGGCACTGTCGCGGAGCAGACCGGGCAGGCGCCGCTGCCGGATATCCACGAGCTGATGCGCGAGGTGCAGGAGCATCAGAAGAAACTCGACCAGGTGCGCGAGAACTACACCTACACGTCCTACCAGGTGGTGCAGGATGTGGACGCGAACGGTCAGGTAAAGAAGACGGAGTCGACCGAGTACGAGGACTTCTTCGTGAATGGCCACGTGATCGAGCGGAAGGTGAAGTTCAACGACAAGGCGCTCGATGAAGGTGCACAGCGAAAAGAGACGGAACGGGTCACGAAGCTGGTGGAGAAGGCAGAGAAGACTCCGCGAGACAAGCCTCTCGAGGGGCCGAGCATCAGCGTGAGCCGCTTGCTGGAGATCATGGATGTGCGCAACGAGAGGCGGGAACTGTATCGCGGGGATCCGACGATCGTGTTCGACTTTGTAGGACGGAAGGACGCGAAGACCCATGGGTTCGCGGAAGATGCTTCGAAGAAGCTGCAGGGCACGATCTGGATCAATGAGGCCGACCGGCAAGTAGCACACCTGGAGGTCAGCTTTATTGAGAACTTCCGAATGGTTGGCGGACTAGTGGCAACGGTGCAGAAGGGGTCGAATTTTCGTTTCGATCAGGCGAAGGTGAACGGGGAGATCTGGCTGCCTACAGGGGCAGAGGGAACGATGCAGGCCCGGGTGTTGCTCTTGAAGAATTTCCGCCAGCACTTCAGGGAGAGGTGTTACGACTACCAGCGGTTCAGGGTGGAGGCACATCCGGAGAAAGAGACTAAGGTCGGGGTGGAGAAGCGGTAATGTTTGCGAGGAAGCTGGCGATTCTGAGGGTGGATTCGGAGGGGGTGAGCCATCCCTGTCCGCTGAAATGGATCGACAACTTTGCAATGCGGAACTTCACGAACGACGCGATCTTTGATGACACCCTCCCGGTGGCGGATGGATTGATGGAGGCGGGAAACAGGGTCCCGATTGAGCGGCTGCAGCCGGCGATGGAGGATTGGTTTCGTCGCAAGGGGTACATAGGAGCGGGAGAGAGGGTCGTGGTGCGCGAAGAGGGCCGGTGATCTTTCATGCTCTCTCGGTGTTGAGTAGTACAGGATTCGGGCGGCCCTCCGGGACGCGACGGTCTATTCAATCGATTGCCCCAGGGTTTCACCCTGGGCTATTTTCGATGCTCCCTACCGGGAGCGCTCAATCGGATTTCCATCGGGGTGGAGTACGCGCTCGCTGAAGCAGGGGCTTCCTCAGGGCTTGAGGGTCGCATCAGGCGGCTTGGTCGGCGGTCGAGGAGGGAGCCCAGAGGCGGAATTCAGATTCACGGCGCTGTTTGAGGGCAGGGAGTTCGCGGGAGCCAACGTGATCCCAAGCGAGGAGCTGCCAGGCAGCGTCATTGAATTTGCCGGCGTTGAGATAGCGGAGCAGGGTGGACGATGCCAGGCGGCCCGCGCCCAGGTTGAAGACAAAGTCGACGAGGGCGTCGAACTGGCCTTGCGTGAGGTCAACCCGGACAAGTCGAGTGACAGCGGCTTCGGCGATGGCGATATCAGAGGCGAGGACGGTTTCGGCCTGAGCGAGGGTGATGCCGGCTGGATACGACTCCTCGCGTGTGAGACGGTGTCCATAGCCGATGGTGCGGAATCCGGCGACGTCAGAGTAGACGCGATCGCGGAAGCCTTCCGATTTTTTAAGCAGTTCCAATCCAGCGGCGCTGAGCTTCATGAAGTTTCTCCCAAAACAGAAGGGCCGCTCGCAGCCTTTCCGGTTGGAAATAGCTGGCGAACGGCCTATAGTTCGAAGCTAGCAGATCCTGCGAAACAATCTGCAAAAGCCGAATTTGCCCCAGAGATCGGGGCGGCGGGTTCAAGTTTCTTCGATGTAAGTCAATTAAAATCAATAAGTATGGGATAGCGACAAGGAGCAAAGGGGCAGCTTTTGAGGTTCGCTGCGGGTTGGCAACTCCGATTGGCTCCGTCAACGTCAAACGATGTAGATGGTCAGGCGGCGATCCGAGCTGCCGTTCAAAGGTTTGGAATCAGTACCCAGTACTTACCCCTGCGTTGGAAATAAAGAGCTTAGTTGCCGGTTGGAAGTCTGGAGCACCCGGACGCAGTCTGCTTTTTGCGAGATGAGTCAGACAGGGTGTCAGGCAGGGCGACGCCAGGAAGGACGAAACCTTTGAACTTCAACGAGATACCCCCATTTCCGATATGCTGCGCCGAGATGACCGTGAGTACGGGACGAAAGTTCCTATCCGAACAAGAGTTTAGCGTGGTAGTCTTTGCGGCTACGGGGATTCCCGCGCGTTCCCGCAGGGTTGCCAAGGCGCGGCTGACGCTCGCCGTCGAGTGGTCCGACAAAGGCAAAAAGACGATTTTGCACCAGAATTGTTGCGGAGACTGCTGCAATCCCAAGCTGCGTTATTGAAGGGCCGGGACCAACGTACCGTATTTCGACTGTCCGAGCCCTGGTTTTCCCTTATCTCGTTGACCTCATTGGAGGATACCGTTGCCGTCATGCCTGCCGGGAAGACCGGTTTGGCAGGGTCTGGCTGGTAAACTTAAAGGATGCTCAAACGACCAGAAGCAACCAACATGAGTGCCCGAAAGCCGATTCCGATATGGCTTCTCGTTAGCTCTTCGTGCGTAGCATTGGCCGGGATGGTGTGCACGCTGCCGACTCGAACAGTGCAGGCGGACGCGGGGGTAGCAAGGCCCGCTGCGGCTCCTTCGACGGTGGTCGCGAACGCGACTCCGCAGATGAGCGCGCCGGTTCAGAAGCAGCACTCAAAACTGCTGAGGGGAATCGCGTCGTGGTACGGAGATCAGTTCGACGGCAAGAAAACCGCCAGCGGTGAGACGTTCAACCAGGAAGAGATGACTGCCTGCCATCCTTCGCTGCCCTTCGGAAGCGAGGTGCGGGTGGTAAACCTGCGGAACCACAGATCGGTTGTGGTGAGGATCACGGACCGGGCCGAGCTGGTGAAAGGACGGGTGATCGACCTGTCGCATGCGGCGGCGGAGAAGCTCAACATGACTCAGGCCGGGGTGGCGCGGGTATCTATCGAAGTGCTGTCGCTGGGACATCCGGGAGTTTAGGTTCGTAACAGGGTTCAGAGATGAAGAGGCCGATCCTATTGGGTCGGCCTTTTACTTTGGTGTGCTGTTTAGCGTGGGCAGCTGTCATGGGGGACTTAGCGAGTTATGCTTCATCGCGAAATCTGGGCGAGCAGCGCTCTTGCGCGTTGGGCCGTGCGTGCGTCGGGACTTTGGGCTGCCGTCTCCAGATGCTGTCGTGCTTCGGAGGGCCGGTGCCGAGCCAAAAAGGTTATCGCCAGACCTAGATGCGCCTGGGGAAGGCCGGGCTTGAGATCCAGCACGCGGGTGTATTCCGAGGCGGCCCCATCCGGATGGCCGCTGGCGGCTAGGAGATCACCCAAGTCTTCATGGATCTGAAAATTGCCCGCATCCTTTTGCGCGGCCAATTTCAATTCCGCCAGCGCGCGCGGGAATTGATCCATCACGACGAGCAGACGGCCAAAGTGATGATGGGCCTCGGCAAGTTCGGGGTCGACATCGATCGCTTTTTCGAAGTAGAAGGCAGCCTCCTTGTATGTACCGCGCTCGAACAGAAGGTTTCCAAGGTTGTCGTTGGCTGCGGCGTCGTCGGGCTGACAGCGTAATGACTCGCGGAACTCTCGCTCGGCGGTATCCAGATCGCCGCGTCCTCTGGCGATGGTGCCGAGGAGAGTGTGCGATTCCGGCCTCTCTGGATTTACCTTCACGGCACGATCCAGCATGGCGGCAGCCTGTTCGGCCTGCCCCATGCGAAGATAGGCGTTCCCAAGATCGCTCAGCAACAGATCGTCCTGCGGATACTGAGCGACTCCAGCTTCGAGAGTCTGAACTCCTTCCGCATCCTGATGGGTCGCGAAGAGCGCGTGCGAGAGCTGGACAATCGCAGGGCGGAAATTTGCCCGCTTCTGGAGCGCGAGACGAGACCAGCCCGCCACTTCGGTTTGCTTTCCCTGACGTTCGTACTCTCGCGCGACCGTGAGGTAGGGTTCGGGCTCATCCGGGCGATATTTTTCGAGCAACGCGGTGAAGCGCTCCATGCCGTGCTCATTTCGCATCTGTGCTTCTGCTAAAGCGATCTGCGCCTCGGGTGTGTCCGGAGCTTGTTCGGGGTAATAGGGTGTGACGGTGGTGACTGCTCGCCGGGGCGTCGCGGCTTCAGCGAGAGGCGCAAGAAGATTGGCCTTTGGCTGCGTGCGTCGTATGAAGTGGTCTGTCATCACCACATGAATGGTGTCCTCGGTCCGCCGCTTCGGCATGTGGCATGTCAGGCATGTGTTGGTCGACGGCAATGCCACGGTGTGAGTGACGTGCTGGTGGCAGCTCTTACAGGCTTCGACGTAGTGAGAAGTGGCTTCTGGCCCGTGAGGAACGTCATGCGGATCGTGACAGGTGAGGCAGGTCATCTGGCTGTTGCGGAAGCATGCTGATTTGCGGAGCCGAAAGGCCGCGTGCGCAATCTCAAATCTGTCGTCGCCGGCGTTGGCGGCATCCGGCAGGACATAGAGCTTGTAGCCGGCCATCGATTCTCCGGGGCGGTAGGAGAAGATGGAGCGATTGAAGAGGCGCTGTTCGTTGGGGTCGAGATAGCTGGTTTCAAGATGACATTGATAGCAGACCTCGAGCTGTCGCTCCCGTCCTAGCCGCGAGGGATTGACGATGGTTGAGCGCAACTTTTGAGCGTCGGAGCGGGCATCGCTCGCTGCCTGCACGTGCGCTCTGCCGGGCCCGTGACAGCGCTGACAGTCTATGCCCTCGGGCAGCTGGGCAGGAAAGATCGATTCATCGAGGTCGGCGTTCGATCGAGAGTCGCTTCGCGGATAGCCGTTGTGGCAGAACATGCATTCGGGTTTGATCGCGCGAGAGAAGTCCTTTTGATGCTTTCGGTCATAACCCGGGCTCATCGCCCAAAATCCCTTTCCCTCCGCATACCAGGTCAGGGGGAGCTCGATCAGCTGGCCATTCGCAGCCCGATGCAGATAGGTGCGCGAATGATTGCCAGAGCCGATCACGTAATCCATTCGCTGTTCCATCACGTTGGTCTCATTGCCGTCGAAACCGCGCTGCGAACGTCGCTCGAACAGCTCGCCATTGTGTTCGACGACCTGATAGTGCATGCCGGAAGGACGATGATCGAGATTGGCTGCTTTTGCGAAGCCCTCTGGGACGTTGGCGGTTGAGGCCCTGGCAAAGGAGCGTCCCATGCCGGTTTTGCGAAAGGTCTCTGCCACGTCCCGATGGCAGCGCACGCACTCGGCGGGCTCGACGTAGTCGGATTCGATGGCAGTCGAGGAGAGCGAAGGTGGAGATTGCGGAGCCTTCCACTTCAGGAAGACTGCACTGGCCGATGCGATTGCGAGGATCGCGACCGCTCCTATCCATATCCACCGGAAACGTTGAGATCGGGCTTCTCCCGTCATCTACTGGACCCTGGCCGACGATTGAGACGCAGCGAACTCGACATGCACCGATTGTCACCTTCCTCGAATGCATCTGCCAAATCTTCGGTGGCCGTCACGGTTTGAAGTTAAGTTTTGTAAATTGCTTTGACGAGACGTAAATCGAATATTACGGTGAGTTTGTCATGAGGGTCGGGGCGGGGAGAGAAGTGGATGATCGGTTTGAAAGCGGAACAGTGCAAGCTGGTTCGGCTGCGGGAACCGAACTGATCCGGTTTCCTGTCTGGCTGAAGGCGGGATTCTGGATCTGCGTGGTGATTGCCATTGCCGCGGTCGTTCGCCGGATGGTGGCGCTATTGACGGTTACAGCGCAGAGCGCTCCGCCGGATTTGAGCCGCCTGGATGCGTGGTTCAGAGAGCACGCCGTGCTGACTTGGATACATATCAGCGCGGCGCTTGCATTTGTATTGCTGCTGCCGTTTGTGTTCAGGGAAAGGTCTGGGGAGTCGGGCGGGACAGGCCGAGCCTTCTTTGTATTGGGTGCGATCACAGGAGCGACGGCTTACGGGATGAGCAGGTATGCAGTGGGCGGATGGCTGGAGCGATCGGCGGTTCTGGTGTTTGACACGCTGTTTCTTCTTTCGCTGGGGAGAGCTTACGTGCTGCAGAGGAAAGGCAATACAGCGGAGCAGAAAACATGGATGATTCGCGCGGTGGCGATTTTGCTTGGAATTGCGACGACGCGGCCAGTGATGGGGGTTTTCTTTGCGACGCAGCGGATCAGCCATTTGACGCCGGAAGAATTTTTCGGGATGGCATTCTGGATCGGGTTCTCGATCAACGCGATCATTATCGAATTCTGGCTGCGGTCCGCTGCCAGAAGAATGCGCGCATGAATACAGCCGTAGAGCCTGCCTGGGTCACGAGGCATGCAAACGAATTGAAACGGCAACGCGCCTGATGGCTCAGGAAGGTGCAAAGCCCGCGCGATGCACCCGTGGAACGACTTTGTTACGGCTTGATGGTCTGAAGATGGCCGTTGCCGTTGGTGAGCGACAACGACGGATCGCCGCCGTCGGCCGCCATGACGATATAGGCCGGATCCTGGCCGCCGCCCAAACTAACGGCTGAGCCCTGCTGGGAAGTGGATATCTTTACAGATGGCCGTCCGTCGGGACGAATCAGCCTGAAGAGCACGGTCTCAGGATAGGTCTTGCTTCCCTTCACAACGGAGCCGTCCGACTTGCGGGCTGGCCCTTCGGGTTGAATCAGGATGGCGGCACGAACCTTTCCTTGTTCATCGACGATTTCTAGCCCGCGGGCACGCAAGATGGGCTCGGGGCTATCGGCTTTGACCGGGACGGCTTCATGGAAGAGCGAGAAAAGCAGCAATCCGAAGTTGAAGAGGGAGAGGGCAATCACCAATCGCTGATTTTTCATATTGGGTCTCCTTGGGGAAGATGGGGACGACAAGTTCAGGCTACCGATGAGATAAGTGCCGCTTGCGCTATCCAGGGACGATGAGTTCTGACTGGTCACAAGCTTATTTCGCGGCGACTGCGCCGGGGCTCTGTCCATCGATCGGCAGAAGCTTGAGGTTCGACCAGGTGGTGGGGATTGGTTCGGGTTTCACATCTGGCCACTGGGTAGGAATGGGAATGGACTTTGACCGGGGGCGCCGGTTGTGCGGCGCGGGCGGAGTTCGCAGGTCATTCTGCGCCGTAAATGCGAGGACTTGCGTATCGAAGCAGGGCGACTGCGAAGGCTCGTTCGCTTCGCGAGGCGAGGCCGTCTGGGTGTGATTGGCAAGGCAAGAAAAGGTGGAGAGCCCGGTTGAGGGAGAATCCGGTGCGAAGCGGTCGGTCCTGAAGGCGAACATCGTGGAGTGAGGCGGCTTGCCGAGCGGAGTCTGGAGCGGGCCGGGAGGGTTCGCAGGTGACTGACAGAGAACGATGATGCCGGCGAGTTGAAAAATGGCCAGGAGAGCGATGCGCCTCATGATCGGCACCTCCGGGGTGGCTGTCGGTTCGACGGTGGGAGTATAGCAAGGTGATCGAGATGACGAGACGCAAAAATGATGGAGAGCGTTGAGGGACCAGCTTTTTTCTCGTTGTGTCGTTTCCTTTTGGAACCGCGGACATTGTTTTGTTCGCCAGAGGTGGAAGTAGCGCGATTGAGAGGCGCATGAAAAAAGGATCGAGATATTCACTGGTGATTCGAAGTGGGCACTAGAGAATGCATGACCGGCGTGTTAAGGTGAGCCCGTCGGAAGGAAAAAATCAAGTCTTGAGTGTCGAACACAGTTCGAGTCAGCCGGGGTCTGCGAAGAGCAGATTCCGGTTTCTGAATCTGGCAGAGGGGATTCAGATCACGCCGGACGTGGTGGAGATCGATACGGCGCGCGAGAGATTCGCGGTGGTGGCACAGAGGCTGAAGCAGATCGCCATCTGCGGAATGTGGCTGAATCCATACAGAGGGATACCCAAGGTCAGCTTCATGCCTGAGTTGGATATCGTCTATCTCGACGAACGATGCGAAGTGCTCCACTGTGTTGAGAACTACAGGCAGGCGTCGATGGATTTGCCTGAAGTGAGTGCGAGCAGCGCGGTGGTTCTTGCCGTGGGGAAATTGAACGAAGCGAGAATCAAGCCTGGAGACCGGTTGCAGATTCGGGATGTTGCCACGGGAGTTTTGAGAACGGGCCGAGCCGCGACGATTGCCGATGAGGACACCGAGGAAAGCGTGGAGTCACAGAGCGAGCCCGGGGAGTCGGGCACAGGGCTGAGAAGTTTCCTGACAAGGCTGCTGCGAAGGAAGTCGGAGCGTCGCAGGGGGGAGCGGCACATGATTCCGGGCTCAGTAGCGTACTTCTCGATTGGGAATCCGCAGCCGCAAGAGGTGCGGGATATCAGCACGGATGGATTCTACGTGCGCACCCAGGATCGCTGGTCGAAGGGGACGAGCTTACTGGTTGGATTGGAAATTATCAACCCGGCGAGCCGCGAGGTTGAGGCGACGATCTCGCTGCGGTCGAAGGTAGTGCGGACAGGGCCGGATGGAGTCGGATTCAGGTACGACGATGACCGGGTACACCGGGATCCAATTCTAGGGACGACGAACCCGGAACATCTGGTTCAGCTGCAACGGTTCATGCAGCGGATTCGGCGAGGCTAGTCCCAAGCTTCCGTGGCTGAGGTCTACTGCGGGAGCAGGGGGACTCTTCCTCCGGTGATGTCCATGATTACGTTCCAGTAATCCATGGTCATGGAGTGAGGTATAGGTTCACTGCCGGTTTTCCCCAGCTTGAATCCCATAATGCCCATCTGTGCAGGGCGGGAATTGGGAGTTATATGCGCGCTTCCCAACAGTCCCATTCCGGGATAGCTGTAGAGATAGAGCGAGTCATTCCCGGAGGAAGATGTGCCGAACGAAATCCAGTAGGGGGTGGACGGAGCCACATCGACTGGGATGCATGGAGAGCCCTGCGACGTGTTGAAGTCGTTTTCAAAGCAGATTCGCTGCGCGCTGCCAACAATATCTAACTGAACATTGGAAATTGTTCCGTTGTTGTCGCCAAGCGCAAAGAAATCTACCCCATTGTTCAACCCTGTCGATGTATAGGACCATGCGAATCCGACCGAATAGCCGACGTAGGTGGTGATGTGGTCTATCTCCCAGTACCCGGCGCTGCCATTCGAGATCGGCATGGTCATGCGAACAACTTTTCCAGTGTCTCCGGAATAACTGGTGCCGCAGACAGAAATTGGATGAGCGAAGGGCGATCCACCCGAGGCATAGGAAAAGGAAAGCCCGGAGATCGATTGAGGCTGCCAACCATCATTTGAATCCCCACCGTGCGTTCCCGAGTTAAGGTTTGCCGCTGTGACGTTGCCGCTTCCGCCGAGGCCGTCGAGGATGACTTGAGGCGAGGCGAGGCAGGAGTTATAGCCAGTGAAGGTGACGGTGATGTCGCCGAAGTAGAGGCTGGTAGCCGTACTACCATTGAGCGCCACTTCGTCGAATGGCTGAGTGGCGTCGGCGGTGAAGGGGAACTGCGCGCCACCATCCAACTGGTCGTAGCTGGATTTTCCATCCAAACGAATGTGAAAGAGATGGCGCTGATTGACCGCACATGGAATCCATTGTGTGCGGCCCATGAGGCAGTTTCCGGCTCCGTCAAGATTTATGGAGTATGTAGCCTGGCCGTCGGTGTTGGCGTTCAGCAATAGAATGCTTTGTCCCGTGAATCGGGAGGTGTCGTAGGAGAACTCAACTGTGACATCCCCCTTGAAAGTTCCAGCCGGGGCGTAGGGGATTGTTCCCATGGAGTAGAGGTAGAGAGGGTTTCTCGATGTGGCAGGAATCTTGACGACCTTCAGGTGATTCCAGCCCGTGCCGGGTGAAGTCACGAGGGTCTGCGTGGTGGGAGTGCCGGAGTAGTTGGCCCAGGTTTGCGTGCAGGATGCAGGCCCGCCTGCCCAGCACGGAGTACTGCCCGTGGCGAAGGTCTCACTGAAAGTGCCGGATGGAGAAGAGGTGGGAAGAAGCAGGCCGTTCCACGAAGCCATATTTCCAGAGGCAGTACCAAGCGCAGTTCCGTTCACGGACGTGACGTTGCCGGGCGAACCAACCGGCTTGCCGTCCCACGTGGCCCATGATGGCGTTTGAAAGGCCGCGAGGCTCTGAACCGGAACGGTGAGCGCGAGAAACAGACAGAGGAGAACCTTCCTCATTGAATGCATCCGTAGTCGGGTGAAGGCGTAAGGATGAGGACCGTGGTGCTGAGAGCCTGGCCGAAGACCTGGATGCAGGTGCCCGAGGTCGACGGCTTCGTGGATGTCAATACGCCTGCGGATGCTGGCGACACGTAGTACATTGCGCCAGCGGTCAGACCGGTGGTTGTGACGTAGCCGTTCAGCTGACATTGCGTGGCCGAGGTGGCGAAGCATACCGCGGGATTTGTAGGTGCAGAACTCATCAGGGCTGGGACGAGGCCAGTGGAACTGGTCGTATACGCTCGGCCCGCTGTGAGACCGCTACTGACAATGACGTTCGATGACGAGGTAGCGAGGGTGAGAGGCACTCCGGAGTCGGCTAACTGGCCGCCCGTTCCGCTGAAGACGACGATGTTGTTGGTCGTGCCGATAGCGGGCCCGGTGGTGATGGCCGCGCCTGAGCCGGTGATGGATTTTCCGGAAACCAGGGACGCGTTGAGGTTGGGGACCTGTGTGGTGCTGGTGACGAGGAACGGGGGAGTGCCGGTAGCAGCGGTACTTGCGAAGCTCGAGGCCGCGACCGAGCCAGCCACTTGTAGCGAGCCGCCGAGCGTACCACCGCCGTTGATGTTGAAACTGGCTAGCTGCTGAGAGCCGGTCTGATTCTGAATATAGGAAGTCGCCAGGCTGGGAATGTCAGCGGCGGCAAGTGTTGTACCCGACGTCACTCGGCCTTGGGCGTCGGTAGTCACCTTGGCGTAAGTTCCGGGCGTGCCGGTCGAGATGAGTGTGGGATTCGGATAGGTGCCAGTCAGGTCACCTCCGGCGGTTCCTCCGCCTGTTCCGCCACCGCCCGAGCCGCTGCTGGAGATTGTGAGCCCGTTGCTGCTGGGCGTGAGAGTGATGTTAGCGCCCGCAAGCAAGGCGGGACTTGAGAAGTAACTGTTTCCATCTGACCAAATCTGAACCATCTGGTAAGGAGCTACGGAGATACTGCCGCTGGCGCCGCCGTTGATCTGTGCAGTGGTCGAGATGGTCAGATTAGAGGCGTTGAGATTCTGAACTCCGATGTACCAAGGCGAGTTGAGAGCAGGTGAGGGGAGAGCGAGTGTGAGCGAACCACCGTTCATGGTGATCAACTTCCCGTTGTCTCCAGTAGCCGCGGTGTAGTTGCCTGTCTGCGAGTTGACGCCTGCGCCGAATGTGCCGCTGGCTCCAGCGGGACCTTGAGGGCCCTGAGGACCTTGAGGCCCTGTCGCTCCGATGGGACCTGCAGGGCCTGGAAAGCCGATCGGGCCTTGGGATCCCTGCGGGCCCGGTGCTCCTGTGGCTCCGGTAGGACCAGCCGGCCCCGCGGGTCCAGTCGAACCTGTAAGTCCTGGAGGACCCTGCGGGCCTTGAGGGCCGATGGGCCCGGTGATGGCAATTTCCAATTCCGGCTGGTGGCTGGTGGTTGCACTCTCTTTGCTATCGAACGCGAAGGAGCCATTGTTTCCCTGAAGAACCAGCGCGATTCCGTAGTTAGGAAATGCAGCCGGATTGGTGAACCAGTCCTGGACCAGGGCTGTGATATCGATCAGAACAAATTGATTCACGCTCGATGAGGAAAGAGAGATGGGGTGAAGGCCGGTCGCGGATGCGCCGAGGGGAGGCTGATTTTTATATGTGATCGCTGATTCAGACCAAGTGGCCTGCACCTGATCTACGTCGAAACTGCCGGAAGTCGTAACTGTAGTCACATAGAGACGCAGTGTGGCTTTGCTGATCGAAGTCCCTGCCGGCAGCGTGCCCAGATTGAACTGGAGATAACTCGTTGTGCTTGAGTTCACTAATAGGGAGGTTTGAGCGCCGAAATTCGTCGATGATTTCGAAGACTGGGTATAGCTGTCTGCGGATGGCGGTGCTGACTGCGCTTCAGAAAGAAGTGCTGAAAGTGGCAAAGCGAGTGACAAAAACAAAAATCGCCTAAAAGAGATAGAACGCAGCACAAAACCCTCCCATATTTTCGAGCCCGGGATTCCATTCCGCAGCCATCGGACATTCTCAAAACAGACGAATGCATTGTTTTCCTGGCTGCAGTTCCTGACTCTGAGCGGGACCAGGGGAGGGGAAAGTGCTCTAAAAGAGACAGAAAGGATTGGAACGGATCATAGCACCAAAGCGGAAGAGATCGATATCGCTAAGATACGAAGTTATTGGAATTTTTGTCGAGTTGACCCGCTCTCCTTTCCGGGGAGTTACCTTCGACTAACTCAGGAGTTGGAATAGTATTCCGAGGTAATCAGGCGGGACGAGTGAACACTTACAAGCAGCTTGTATGGAGTTGGGCACTACCTGGATGGAAGCTGGTGAGAGGGACTCAAGTTTGGACTTTATTCGGGTGGGGGATTGCCCGAGCTGATCCCCGGTCGCTCAGGTTGGAGCGACCGGGGGTTTGTGGCAACTGCGCTCACTAGTTAGTTGCGCGGACGATCAGAGAATCCGCATTGGGAACGACGTGAGGAGAGCCAGGAGCTTGCGATGCGCCGGTTAGCGTGACGGTAAAGACGTAGAGTTTGCCTTTGCCGATCGTGGACCGAGTCACAGCGTATAGGTGATTGCTCTTGTCCCAGTAAAGAGCCGAAACGGGTGTGGTCAGAAGCCCCTTTGCGTAGGTGACAGGGCTGGCGCCGTGGTAGTGGAAGATATCCAGACCGTTGGGACCGGCAACGGCGAGGAGCTTGCCGGAGGGATCCATGCGCATCACGTTTGCTCCAGAACGTGTACGAGGCGAGTTGCTGTAGGTGCTGGTAGTGGTGAGATCGCCGGTCGAGGTAGCTGTGTACGTGGCAATGTTCGGCGGACCGACGACGGTTCCGTCGCCCATTGTTGCCTGCTGAAGGACCGCCATGTGATTAGTTGGATCGGTGGCAATGCTGATCGGGCAGTAGCCATCCGCGCCGCTCGGGGTGGAAACCGCCCCGACATTGGCAGCTACATCTTTGAGAGTGCCGTCAGAGGCACGCTGATACCCGCCGATGCGACCTATTGCTTCGCCGTCGAAACTATTGCAGATTGGCGTGTATGCGAAAAGGTTGTTGCCGAGGAAACTGAGTCCCTGGTATCCGTAGGTGGCTTCGTCGGACGTGTTCTTGTAAGTCAGCTTTCCGCTCGTGCTGCTGATCGCGAAGTTCTGGAAGCTTGGTCCCATGCAGTAGCCTTCATTGACGGGATTGTAGAGATTGTGGCCTGAGTGATCGACGACAAGCGGGCCATTTTCTTCCCCGCAGAAATTCGTCGCATGTGAGGCAGCGTCGACGGTGCCGACGAGCTGAAGTGCGCCGGTCGAAGAGATCCAATAGCTGTCGATCTGAGTTCCACTCAGCCCAAAGAGATAGTTGCCGTTTACCGCAAGGGAATTGACGTCGTAGCTGAATGGTGTACCGGTGACTCTGTAGAGACTGCCGTCGGCACGAGCGCCGTATGCGTAGAGGTCGTGTTTGGTGTTCGTGTTGGGACTGACGAGGTTTGAGACGTATACGTAAGCCACGTGGCTGGTCTGTGCGATCGCGGGCAAAGAGGAAACGACAGCGCCTGCAGCAAGAACGGTTGCACAGGCGAAGAATTTGGTACGCAGCATGAAGAGCTCCTGTTTGATTTACTGTCCTGACTATGAGGATGCGGCGAGGGTATGGGGGTTTGTATCTCCATGGCGCTGATGTGTTGAGAAGGCGTAGACGAGTGATGAAACGGAAGAATGGTGAGCGTGCCGGTTTAGCTCGGACGCTCTCATCTTGATCAGAGCAGGACACGCATGCTTCGTCACTGAGAACAGAAAGCGATCGTGTTATTGTGAGCGCCATCGGGGGAGGACGGGAAGGCGGAGATGAGCGAGTCCACACTTTCTCAGCATGAGGCGGAAGAGCCGAGATTCCGAGTTTTAAATCGCGCGAAAGGCACAATCATCACTCCGGATGTTGCCAGGATCGACACGGCCTACGACACCTTCAACTCTGTAGAGGGAAAGTTCAACGACATTGCGCACGGCGGCGTTTGGCTAAGTCCCTACAAAGGTGTCCCCAAGGTCAGCTGGATGCCGGATCTGGATGTCGCGTTTCTCGATGAGCAGTTCGAGGTTCTCCGATGCATTGAAGGCTATCAACAAGCAAAGATGGAATTGCCTGAGATACACGCGGAGTCCGCTATTGTTCTTCCGGCCGGACGATTGAGCGCGGCCCGCATTCAGTTCGGAGATCGACTTGAGTTCCGAGATGCGGCGACGGGAATTCCCCTGGCGAGAGAGGCGAGAAGCGAAGAGGCAAGCGAGAAGAGTGAACTTTATTTGTCCAAGAGCGAAGCGCACAAGAAGGGACTGAAAGGGCTATTCGGGACCTTGTTCGGCAGGAAGAACGAGGAATCGAAAGAGGTATCCTCCGATCGGCGCAAAGGCAAGCGGCAGGTGATTCCTGGTTCGGTAGCGTATTTCGCCATTGGAGGGCCAAAGCCGTTTGAGATAGCCAACATCAGCACGGAGGCTTCTATATCCGGACAAAAGATCAATGGGCGGCCGGGACGAGCCTTCTGGTGGGACTGCAGATCGTCAACCCCGCGAGCCGCGAAGTGGAGGCGGCGATTTCTGTCCAATCGAAAGTGGTGCGGTTAGATTCGGAAGGGGTCGGTTTTGCTTACGACGATGAGCCGATGCACAGCAATCCGCGACTTGGCATGACGAATCCGGAGCAGCTTGTTCAACTGCGGAAATTCCTGCAAAGGGTTCAAAAGGGCTAGCACTCCAGATACGTCTTGCCTGCCCTACTGGGCAAAGTGCAAAGCTGCTGGGCCTTGCGAGGTGCTGACGGCCAACCGTGCGAGAAGCGCAGGGCTTGCGAATTGGGCTGTTCTCATTTCATGCATCACGGAGTCCCTGCGGCCTACTGGCTGGCGTCGGGGATTTTGTAGGGTTTGGAGAGCCACTGGCGAGCTTCGTTCACGGCCCCTTGCGTATTGTCGTTGGTTTGAACGGCGAGGCGGTATTCCTGAACAGCGCGGTCGCGTTGGCCGGTGAGGTCGAAGATTTTGCCGATGGCTATGTGGCTCCAGACTTCAGTCCAGCGCGGTTCGCCATCGCCGCGAAGGGCGTCACGGTAGGAGTTGACTGCGGCCTGATAGTTGCGCTGAGTGAAGAGGACTTCGCCGATACGGTAGCTGGCGAGAGAGCTTTGCGAGTTCGCCTGCAAAGCTTTCTGATATTCGGCGAGCGCGCCAACGAGATCGTTCTGGGCGACAAGCTGCTGGCCTTTGAGGATGGCGATGCGGACCTGAAGGTCGGGCGAGGATTTGAGAACCCAGTCGCCGGGATCGATGGCAATGCGGCGCGGGCGACCGAAGGTGTCGACGGTGTATTGCGAATCGGTGCCAACGACGTCGACTTTCTGGTCGACGGTTTTTCCATCGGTCTCAACACGGAGATTTACGGGCATGTTGAAGAGGTCGAGATCCTGGTTGATCTGGCCGATGGTGCGGAAGCCCTTGTTATTGCCAAGACGGTAGACGGAATACTTGTTGGTGAATGTGGGCGCGCCGGTACCGTCGATCCATTGCGAGAAGAAGGGAGTCAGCTGCTGCTGGCTCTGGGCTTCGGCGACTTTATAGAAGTCGGAGGCGCGGATCCCTTTATCGGTGTATTGGCTGAGGGCGCCTTTAAGGACGGAGTGGAAGGCGTTATCGCCGATCACACCGCGAAGCATGTGGAAGATCTGGGCACCCTTCTCGAGGGTCATGGATTGAAATTCAGGGGAGAAGGGATTGAGGCGCGAGACGCTGGAGAGCGGAATTGTGTCGTAGGCCAGTGCGCCGGCAGAGACATCCTGGAGGGCGGTCTTGAGAGCGGTTTTACCGTTCTCGTCTTCGACGAACATGAGCTCGCCATAGCGGGACATACCATTGGTGATCCACGCGTCGTTGAGAGTCCTGGGACTGACCTCGGATCCCCACCAGAGATGAGCGATGGTGTTGGCGAGAAGACGAATGCCGGATTTGTCGCCCGTGCGCGAGCCCATCATGGCGACAAGTTCAGGCGCATAGGCTGCCGGGAGGGTGTCGTCCGGGAGTTCGACGATGTTGATGCGACCGCTTTCCAGAGCGCCGAATTTATCGGTGAAGAAGGCGAACTGGCGGCTGGCAATCTGGGATAGCTGTCCAGCGGCAGCCTGATGATTGACGGTGAGGTAGACGCTGGGGCTGCCCATTCCCGCGGAGACGGGTCCGACAAAGCGGCCGGCAATGATGGTTCCGGGGAAGCCGGGCTTGGTCCAGTTGAAGTCGAACTGGTCGCCGGGCTTGCCATCGGCAAGCTTGACGGGGTGAGGTTGGCCCGTGGCTCCGCTGCCGAAGACCTTCATTCCTTGCGGGACCTTGATGTGGATCTCGGCGGTGAAGCGATCGGTCATGTATCCGGTGGTTGGGAACCAGCGAGCGGGGTAAAGGAGATAGGTGATGGGCTCCTGAATCGCGGCGAGTTTGAGGCCTTCGACGGGGCCGTCCTCGGTGCCGGTGATGACGCCTTCGTAGTCGAAGGTCCAGTGCATGGGCTGTTCGGCGACGGGCGGGGTCGCGGGAGTCACGCGGATGGTGCCGTCGGCAGAGCGCTCACCGGTAAGGACTTTGCCTTTGTCGTCGGTGATTTTGTTGACCTTAAGCGCCGGATGAAAACCGAAACTGACCATCTCGGCGCTTTCGGGCGCGGTAAGGGTCAGGGTGGCCCTGGCGGCGAGGCGATGCGTAGCGGTGTCGATTTCGGCGTCGATGACGTAGCCGCTGATATTAAGGCTGGGGCGCTCGGGTCGTGGCGAGGGCTGTGCGGTTAAAGGGACCGCAGCGAAGACGGGCAGGACGGCTAGAAGGCCGGACAGCCTGCGAAAGGCGTTCTTGCGATTCATCATTGCACTCATTAGACGCATGGTTATTCCAGTTGCGACAAAGCCTTAGATGACGTTTTCAACTCCATCATGATTCCACATTTGCCGGAACAAAGGCGCTGAGGTGCTTGAGGGTGATGGCCGCCACCCGGCTGATAGCAGTTTCTGTGTCATCTCCGAAGCCGGTTGGGGCGATGGTGAGCATGGCGCGGATACGGGCCAGCTCCATCTTCATGGACTCGCGAACTGAGCCTTCGGGTAGCAACGGCTCGATGTGGCGGACGATGTTGCCGGCCGTAAAGGCGTTTTGAATCAGCTCGGGAACGACCATTTTGCCGGCGATTAGGTTGGGCATGGCGACGAATGGAACTTTGACGACACGCCGGGCAATTTCGTAGGTGAGCTTGGAGACGCGGTAGACGACAACGAAGGGGTTGCCGAGGAGTGCGGCTTCAACAGTGGCGGTTCCGCTGGCGACGACGGAGGCGCGGGAATGGTAAAGAGCGGCGCGGGCGTCGTCAACAAGATGGACCGGCAAGCCTTCGCCGTGGTGTTTGACGAGTCCAGCGAGCATCTTTCGCTGGGATGCGTTGAGGGTAGGCGCCAGAGGGATGATGAACTCGAATTCTTTGCGGGAGCCGGCGGCGCGAGGTCCGCGGAGAGAGAGGATCCGGGCCGCTGCCAGCATCTGCGGGAGGTTGTCGCCTATCTCTTTGGCGCGGCTGCCGGGGAGCAGGGAGATCCAGGAGCGGGAGGTGTTGAGGCCGGCATCGCGGGCGAAGTGTTCGCGAGAGACTTCCGGAACGGATAGATCGACAAGGGGATGGCCAACAAAGGTGACCTGGACCCCGTGATCGCGATAGAAAGGCTCCTCGAAAGGGAAGATGACGAGCATCTTCGAGACGTATTTCTGGACGAGCTTGATGCGGTGTTTTTTCCAGGCCCAGAGCTGCGGGCTTACGAAGAAGATGACAGGGATGCCGAGACGGTGGAACTCTTCGGCGAGCTTGAAGTGAATGTCAGGAAAATCGATGAGGATTGCGACATCCGGCCGGTGACGGCGTATGGAGGCCTTGAGGCGGCGGAATTCGCGATAGATACGGGGAAGGTGGCGGACGACTTCCGTGATGCCCATTACGGCGACATCTTCAGATCTGACGATGCGGGTGAGTCCAGCCCGGACCATGCGAGGACCGCCCATGCCGATAAAAGAGGCGTCACGACCGGACAGGGCGAGCTGGTTGCGCAACTCGTCGATGAGAAGCGCGCCGTAGTGCTCGCCGCTGGCTTCTCCGGCGGAGATGAAGATGGTAGGGTCGGACATTTCGTGCTTTTGCCTTGGTCCGCGCTCTTTGACTTCAATGATATAAGGCAGAACCCGGCGACCAGGGGACGTCAAACAGAGAACGAGGGAACCAGAGACGAGTAGGGAACGAGATTGCCGTCAGGCTGTGGTGGGGGTGGCTTCTACGGACGAGGCGGCGAAGGTTCTGAGGCGGTGGATCAGGCCTTCCATTTCCATGTAGTTTCTGCCGTCCTGGATCTGGCCGTCCCGAACGGAGACGATGGAGCAACCTTCAAGGGAGACTTTCTGGAGGGTGGGAGCGAAGCCGAGGGAATCGCCCAGGTGTGTCATGGTGGCGACCCATGTGACGGCGACGTGATCATTTTCGCAAATGGTGTCGCGAAGGGTGACATGGACATCGGGGAATGCACTGATGAAGGAGCGGTGGATCTCCTTGAATTTCTCGGGGCCTACGAGCACGGCGTCTGGTTGAGGGAAGCCGTAGGACTTACCGCCAGGTGCGAACATTTGATCGATGGCTTCTTCGCTCTGCTTGTTCCAGACCTCTTCGAACCAGCGGTGGACGAGTTCACGATTGGCAATAGACATGACGACCCCCGTGCGCGGAAGCATAGCAAAACGGAGGGTGAGAAAACAGAGGAATGTGAAAAGCCTGTTTGCGCACTGAGGCTTAAATCATCGCGCCGGCGACAGAGCCTGCGGGAATGATGCTGGGCAGTTCGGAATTTAGGTAAGTTGCGGGGGCCCTCTCGGTCCGGTATCGCTTATCCGCGGAGTGGCTCAGCGGAGCCGAGACAAGGGCAATGAACAGACTGCAGAAGCACAGCGCGGACTTTCTCATAGTGCTGACAAAAACCTTCGCGCGATCTGTGCGAGAGATCGCCCCAGGTTTCATCGGCGCGGGATGCCGGGAAATTAGTCCAGCCCCGTTTTCTGTTCGTTTAGAGGCAGAGTTGATGTTGGCGGAAGGCGATCGGCGAGATTGCCGGCGAAGCTTTGGAATTTTAAGGCGCGGAAAGGAGTGGCTTTGGTAGACTCGGCTGGCTTAGCGAAAAGATTGAGTCATTCCCAATTTGAGCTCTCAAGAAGAGCAACCGATGGAGGTCGGAAGATGGCAGAGGGTCAGGTGGCTGTAGCGGAAGCGGGTCCGGCGAAGGGCGCGGAAGCTCCGCTGAATCCGGGAATTGTGTTCGAGATGATGCAAGCGGTGCAGAAAACAGCGGCGCTGAAGGCTGCCATTGATCTGGACATCTTCAGGGCGGTGGGACAGGGGCCGGGAGATGTGGCCTCGATCGCGAAACATGCAAATGCGTCGGAGCGTGGAATTCGGATACTTTGCGACTTCATGGTGATCAATGGCGTGCTCGCCAAAGAGGGAGATCGGTACCGTCACACGCCGAGCAGTGCGGCCTTCCTCGATCCGACGTCCCCGTCGTGCCTGGCTTCGGTAGCGCAGTTTCTGGGCAATGATGCGATGAGGGAACCGCTCAAGACTCTTGCCCAGGTTGTACGCGATGGAAGGACTTCGCTGGAGGGTGAGGGCAGCGTAGAGCCAGAGAATCCGATCTGGGTGCAGTTTGCAGAGACGATGGCACCGATGATGGCGCCGATGGCGGGCCCGCTGGGCGCGGTGGTTCTGGATGGGCACGAAGGTCCGATGAAGGTGCTGGATATCGCCGCGGGGCATGGGCTGTTCGGGATCGAGGTGGCGAAGCAGAACAGCCAGGCTCATGTGACAGGGTTGGATTGGGCCCCGGTGCTGCGGGTGGCGCTGAAGAATGCGGAGAAGGCGGGCGTACAGGATCGCTATGACATGCTGCCGGGCAGCGCATTCGAGGTGGATTTCGGCGGCCCGTATGATGCGGTGCTGCTGACGAATTTTCTGCACCACTTCGATAAGGCGACGTGCACGGGATTGCTGAAGAAGGTGCGAGCGGCGTTGAAGCCAGGAGGACGCGCGGCGACGCTGGAGTTTGTGCCGAATGAGGACCGGGTGTCACCACCGATGGCAGCGGGGTTCGCGATGACGATGCTGACGTCAACTGTGGCGGGCGATGCGTACCCGTTCAGCGAGTTGAAAGCGATGTATGAAGAGGCTGGATTCAAGGACGTGCAGGCACGGCCGATTCCGATGAGTCCGCACACGATTGTGCTGGGAAGCGCGTAAAGCAGGGGACAAGGGGACAAGAGAACGGGGGGCCAAGTAGACCGCCAGCTCCTCGGTTGGGGTGTGCTCGGCGCTAGTGTAGGATGCGAAGCAGTATCAGTCCATTTGGCGATCGTGGATTCTTTGTCTCTTCTGGCGGTCGTTTCCTTTTCTTTGGAGGGTTCACTATGGGAAGTTACAAACTTCCGTCTCACTCCTTTGTTCGTTTGTTCGCGGTTGCATCGATTTCGTTGGCTGTGTGTGCAGCGGCTGCATCTGGCCAGCAGAGCGCTTCTGAAGACATCGTGTTCAAGGGAGCGACAGTGATGACGGCGAGCCACGGCACGATCGAGCACGGAGCAGTGTGGATCCATGCCGGAAAGATTGCCGGTGTAGGGGAGACGGTATCGGCGCCGCAGAGTGCAAAGGTCGTCGACGCGGCCGGGATGTGGCTTACGCCGGGGATCATCGATCCGCATTCGCACTCGGCCCTGGACGGCGATGTAAACGAGGCGACAAGCCCGGTGACGCCGTCCATGCACATGATCGATGCATTCGATAACCGGAGCGCCGATTTATATCGCGCGCTTGCCGGGGGGGTGACGACCGAACTGTTGCTGCATGGGTCCGCGAACATGATTGGCGGGCAGGCGGTGGTGATCAAGAACAAGTTCGGACTGGACCGAGATGCGATGTTGTTCAAAGGGGCGCCGGGGTCCATCAAGTTTGCATCGGGCGAGAATCCCAAGCGCGTATACGGGAGCCGCGATCAGCTTCCTTCGACGCGTATGGGGAACTTCGAAGTGATGCGCATGGCCTTTGAAGACGCGCGTCACTACATGGCGGAGTGGGAAGCGTATAACGCGAAGGTGAAGAAGGGTGATAAGGACGTTGTCGCGCCGAAGCGGGATTTGAAGCTGGAAGCGCTGGCTGATGTGCTGCGTGGAAAGCTCTACGTGCAGATCCATTGCTATCGTGCGGACGAGTTTCTGACCGAAGAGGCGATCGCGAAAGAGTACGGCTACAAGATCAGGGCGTTCCATCACGCGCTGGAGATGTACAAGGTGGCGCCGGAGATTGCTGCCGACGGCACGGCGATTGCGACGTTTGCCGACTGGTGGGGATACAAGGACGAGGCGCGGGATGCAATTCCATGGAATGCGGTGATGTCGATGCGCAAAGGCGTGCGGGTGGCGCTGAAAAGCGACTCTGACGATCACATTCGGAGGTTGAATTCGGAAGCCGGCAAGATGGTTCACTACGGGGGCGCGACGGAGGATGAGGCCATCAAGATGGTGACGTTGAATCCGGCGTGGATTATCGGAGTGGAAGATCGCGTGGGTTCGATTGATGTGGGAAAGGATGCGGATATCGTGCTGTGGAATCACGATCCGCTGTCGAACTATGCGCGGGCCATGAAGGTGTATATCGATGGAGAGCTTTTCTTTGATGCTTCTTCGACGGGATGGGGAACGACGCACTTTACCGGCGTGATGCACGATGGCGGGGACTTCGGGTCGGAAGACCAGGAGGATGGACAGTGAAACTTTTGAAACTGGTCGTTGCCGTTATCGCTTTGCTAATGCCGTGGGTGACGGTGGCTCAGGACCGTCCGGCTGCTTCGTCGCAACCGATCGCAATCGCGGGCGGGAAGCTTCTCACAGTGAGTCATGGAACGATCGAGAACGGCGTGCTGCTGATCGCTGATGGGAAGATCGCGGGCGTGGGAACGGCGGGGTCGGTAAAGGTACCGAAGGGCGCACAGGTGATCGATGCGAAGGGTATGACGGTGTATCCGGGGCTGATCGATCCGGAGACGAATTTCGGCCTTACCGAGATCAGCGCGGACGACGAGACGAACGACCTTCTGGAGCGCTCAGACGAGATCATGCCGCATATGCATGTTGCGGATGCATTTCATGCGGAGACGGACCTTATTCCCGTGGCGCGGCTGAATGGGATCACAAATGCAGTCGTCGCGCCGGCGAGTGGAGACACGATCGCGGGGCAGGACCTGTTTATTCAGCTCTATGGAAATCGCCAGCAGATGATGCTGGGGAATGACGTAGCGCTGGCGATGAACTATGGCGCGGAACAACGGCGACGTGGAGGGCGCGGAGAAGGCGGGAAATCCAAATATCCTTCGACACGAATGGGGCTGATCACGGAGCTACGCCAGACAATTCTCGACACGCAGGCGTACGTGGCGAAGAGAGATGCAGCGGCGAAGAAGTCCGATGCGGAGTTCAAGCGCGATTTGAAGTACGAAGCGCTGATTCCTTATCTCAAGGGCGAACGCCCGGTGGTGATCGGAGTGTACGAGTCGTACGACGTCGAGACGATCATGAAGCTGGCTGAAGAATTTCATCTGAAGGTGATTCTGAACCACCTGACGCACAGCCAGGAGGTACTGGATGAGATTGCAAAGTACAAGGTTCCGGTGATTATCGGCTCGATCTACGATGCGCCTCGTGCCAACGAGCGCTACGACGCTGTCTTTTCGCTACCGGCGGAGCTAGCAAAGCGTGGAGTGAAGATCGCGATCTCTTCAGCGGATGCAGGAGGACCGGTGAGCAGCCACTCGTCCCGTAACCTTCCTTACGCGGCTGGGATGGCGGCAGCATACGGGCTTCCATACGATGATGCGCTGAAGGCGATCACGCTGAATGTTGCCGAGATGTTTGGATTTGGCGACAAGCTGGGGTCGCTGGATGTGGGGAAGATGGCGAATGTGGTGATTGCGAACGGCGATCCGCTGGATGTCAGGACAGATGTGAAGCGGGTGTTCATCCAGGGAGTGGATGTGCCGCAGGTGAGCCGGCAGACGAAGCTGCGGGATGAATACAAGTAGCAGGGAACACGGTCAACGAGGGGGCAAGGAAACAAGGGTTTAATGAGGGCTGTCTGAGAAGCCTTTTCTGGCTCACTACAAGTAGCTGAGCCAGGCCCAGTCTTGATGGCGCGCACGGAACTCCATGAACCATCGACACGGGAGGTACAGGATAGCCACGGCCAGGATCCACATTGCGTAAACGAAGGGCAGACTGTGTCCGTACCCGGGGGGCTTCTGAGCAAAGTCTGCAATAACGGATCCATGCAGGACCGGCTGATGAAATGCGAGTGAGACGACGATGGCCAACAAGTGGATGGTGTAGAGGTGAAGAACGTAATAGAACATCGGTACTCGTCCGAAGACGAGCAAGACGCGGGTGAACCCGCGCTCCGCTTTGACACCGTCCAGTAGCCCAAGCAGCACGAGTGCCGGTCCCAGCGTCATGAGCAGGTAGTCGAGCGACGGCGGGTACTTGAGAGTGTTGAAGAACGAGATGACTGTCATTGAAAACGTGGGGTGAACGCTCCACGGTCCGGCAGCGCGTGGGTATCCGAAGGGCAAGCCGGCGGTGCCGTTTCCGTATAAATTGACCGCGCGAAGTAGCAGGAATGCAGCAGTGAGCGAGAAGCCGAGCGTCAGAATCCATTTACGGCGATCTGGCCGCGACAGCAGGGCTCCGAATGCGAAGCCGGCAGACATGACGCCCACCCAGGGGATCAAGACGTATCGCGCCGAGAACGCGAAGTTATCCGTGAGAGCGATGCGTCCCGGTGAGTGGAGCAGGATCCACGCCCAATAGAATTTGCCGAAGGATGCGGGATTGATGCCGTCGAGCAAGTTGTGAGTGGCGATCATGACCACTCCGAGTGCGGCGATCCAGCGTACCGGAAGCCGAACGATGAGCGCCATGGCGACCATGCTCCAGCCCAAGCCCCAAATCACCCCTCCCTGCACCCAGGGTGCGAATCCCCAGGCGAAGTCGACGATCGTGAGTTCGACGATCACGAGCCAGAGACCGCGGGTGAAGAAAAAGTAGGAGACTTGCGAGATGGACTTGCCGCGCCTAGTCGATAGATACGCACCGGTTCCAGCCAGGAAAGAGAATGTGGGCGCGCAGTAGTGCGTGATGAAGCGCGTGAAGAACAGCGCGAGATTGGTGTGCGCCATGTCTTCGGGTGAAAAGCGCACAAATGTGAAGAAATCGCGAGTGTGATCGAGAGCCATGATGACCATGGCAAGTCCGCGCAGAACATCCACAGAAATGATGCGAGAGGATTGAGTAGGTAGAATCCGTGAATCTTTGCTGGTGATTGGGGGAGTTGTGGCCGTTACCATGCCGGTCCTGTTCCGGCTGAATACGATGGCTCAGTCATCGCTTGAGAATAACGATGAGTTGATGATCAGATGTCTTTGAGTTGTCAGTGAAATGTCATTTGGGGACACGATTGTGATGTGCTGTTGTGTTCGTCAACTCAGAAAGAACAGAAGCAACTACGGGTCCGTCGGCTCCGCTGTGCTGCGCTCGGGATGACAGCCCATGCTCGCCGCTCCGGATGAACAGCAACAAACAGGTGAGACAAATCTACGCTGACTATCGAGTGGCGGATCCTAGCGGGCTGCAGCGGCGGCCGTGCGGTCGAGGGACTCGCGTCTGTTGCGTGTGGCGGCGGCTAGTTCCTTGAGCAGCGGATAGGTTTGGTTCCAGTCGATGCAGGCGTCGGTGATGCTCTGGCCGTAGGTGAGGGGCTGACCGGGGACGAGCTTCTGCGCGCCGGCTACGAGATTGCTCTCAAGCATGACACCGATGATGTCGGAATTGCCGGCGGCGATCTGCTCAGCGATGTCGCGGCAGACGACGGGCTGACGGTTGTGGTCCTTGCTGCTGTTGGCGTGGCTGCAGTCGATCATGATGCGTGGCTGGAGGCCGGCTTTCTGCAAGGCTTCAGCGGTCTGCGCAACGGACTCGGATGTGTAGTTGACCATCTTGCGGCCGCCGCGAAGGATGATGTGCGTCTCGTTATTGCCGCGGGTGACGAAGATGGCGGACTGGCCGTGTTTGGTGTGGCCGAGGAAGGTGTGTGAGTTGGCGGCGGAGAGGATGGCGTCGATGGCGACCTGAATGTCGCCGGATGTTCCGTTCTTGAAGCCGACAGGGCAGGAGACTCCGGAGACGAGTTGTCGGTGAACCTGACTCTCAGTGGTGCGCGCGCCAATGGCTCCCCATGAGACAAGACCCGCGATGTATTGCGGGGAGATCATGTCGAGGAATTCGGTGCCCGAGGGGACGCCCATATCGGCGAGGTCGAGGAGCAGGTTGCGCGCGAGGCGAAGACCGTCGTTGATCTTGTAGGAGCCATCGAGATGCGGGTCGTTGATGAGGCCCTTCCAGCCGACGGTGGTGCGCGGCTTCTCAAAGTAGACGCGCATAACGATTTCGAGGTCGGCGGAGAATTCTTTTATTGCGGATTTGAGGAGGGCGGCGTATTCGACGGCGGCTTTGGTGTCGTGGATGGAGCAGGGGCCGACGAGGACGAGGAGGCGCGGATCGCGGTGTCCGAGGATGCGCGAGATGGCGAGGCGGGCGTTGAAGATGGTCGCGATGGCGTCGTCGGAGACGGGGCGTTCTTCCTCGAGGAAGACGGGAGGGAGGACCACCTTAGTCCACTGGATGCGAATGTCTTCAATGCCTGGGTTCATGGGGTTACTGGTTTCAGATTAACAGCGGGAAGGCAGGGATGGACCGACGGGCAAAAGGAACCAGTGGACAGGGGAACAAGGGACGAAGGGGGCAAGGGAGGCGCTTTGCAGGTTGTTGAGTGAGCGAGGGATGCGGGTGGCGGCAGCTTCCGGTATGTCATAAGGGCTGCGGAGAACATCTGGTCTGCCCGGCAGTTTCTGAGTGGGGACCGTAGGCCCGCCGGTGGGGGAGTACGTTAAGAATTGTTAAGGGCGGCCCAATTCTGCTGAGGTGTGCAAGACTGCATCCGTAAAGTTTTTTGAGCGGAGAGGCACCTGAATTGGGCGTTGCGGCTGAGATGAAGCAGATGGATGTCCTGGACCGGCAGAGACAGCTCTCGTTGTTGCTCGTGGACGACGATGTGGAGCTGTGCGGGATGATGTCTGAATTCTTCGCTCAGGAAGGTCACCGGCTGGAGTGTATCTACAACGGCCGTGAGGGACTGACTGCAGCACTGAACGGAATGTACGACCTTGTGATTCTCGACGTGATGCTACCCATTGTCGATGGTTTTGAGGTGCTGCAGCGGTTGCGGCGGCGGAAGGACCTGCCGGTGATCATGCTGACGGCGCGGGTGCAGCAGCAGGACCGAATCCGCGGCCTGGATGCAGGGGCGGATGATTATCTGCCAAAGCCATTTGATCCGGACGAACTGCTGGCGCGGATACGAGCTGTATTGCGGCGGTCGGAGTCGATGGCGCGGACCGAGGCGGAAGAGATCGTGATTGGGAATATCCGGATGCGTCCGACGACGCGCGAGGCGTGGCTGAATGACCAGTTGCTGGATTTGACGGCGGCGGAGTTTGACCTGCTGGAGATGCTGATGAGGTCGGCGGGGCGCGTGGTCTCGAGGGACGAGATCACAGCGGCGCTGTTCGAGCGTGAGGCTACGCCTTACGACCGCTTTCTGGATGTGCACATCAGCCATTTGCGCAAAAAGCTGGAGGGCGGGCGCGGATTGATTAGAACTGTTCGCGGGGTGGGATATGTCTTCACCGGCGCAGCCTAGGGTCCTGCTGCGGCACTCGCTTTATGTGTGGGTGCTGCTGGCGATGGTAAGCATCCTTTCGATGTCGTTTGTTGTGTTCCGGGCGATCTCGCAGAAGATGCAGGCGGAGAGAATCGATCCGGTCTACGACCAGTTCGATGAACTGCAACTGGAGAGCGCGCGGGCGATTCTGCAGCGTTGGGGGCAGGATTCGGTTGCGCAGTACATGCACAGGCTCGATGGGCTGTTTGGCGGATCGCACTATCTGCTGGATGGGAGCGGGAAGGATCTTGTCTCGGGATCTGATCGATCGGAGATGCTTCCCAAGCCGCCGGCAGTGAAGTCGCGGGGCGCGTGGCATGGACATTGGGAGATCACGCACCGCTCGGCGGATGGGAAGTTCTGGTTTGCGGCGGAAGGCGCGCAGCCGCGATGGAATATCTGGTCGTTTCTTCCCTACTACTTTCTGGTGCTGGGGGCGACGGGCATTCTGTGCTGGATCGCAGCGGCAGGCGTTATCTCTCCGATTCGGCGGATCGCGAACAGCATTGCGCAGTTCGGGCAGGGCGATCTGAGCGTGCGCGTGGAGACGGACCGGCCGGATGAGATCGGACAGCTCGGGCGCTCGTTCAATGACATGGCGGAGCGGATGGAGAGACTGATCACGAGCGAACGCCGGCTGCTCAGCGATATTTCGCATGAGCTGAGGTCGCCTCTGGCACGGCTGAAGTTTGCCATGAAGCTGGCGCGGACGAGTCCTGATCCGGCAGCCGCGCTGGAACGGATCGAACGCGATGTGAACCGGATCGCATCGCTGGTGTCGGACATTGTGGCCATCAATGTGGTGGAGGATGATCCGGCGCTGGAAGAGAAGAAGGATATCTGTATCCGCGACATCATCGATGAGGTGACGAACGATTGCCAGGTTGAAGCCCAGGCGCGGGGCTGCACGATTCAAGTGACGGGCCGGGTATGCGGGGAGGTCCTGGGGAATCCGGAGCTGTTGAGGCGCGCTGTAGAGAATGTGGTGCGCAATGCGGTCCGGTACTCGCCGGAGAGGACCGCAGTCGAGGTGGAACTGGGCGAGGATGAGAAGGACGCGCGCATTACTGTTCGTGATTTCGGACCGGGAGTGCCGGAGCAGGCGATGGAGCGGATCTTCGATCCGTTCTTCCGGGTAGAAGAGGCGCGGAATGCAAACGGCGGGGGATCGGGGCTGGGCCTGTCGATTGCGAAGCGCGCAGTGTGTGTGCACCGGGGGAAGATCGTTGCAGAAAATGCAACTCCCGGGTTGCGGGTAACGATCTCGATTCCGCTCACGCGCGCGCTTGCGATAGTGAGCTAGATCACTTCGAGTTCGCTCGATCGCTTAAGGTTTCTTAAGCTGTGATTTGCCAATCGTGTTGTTCAATCTTCATAGTGCCTCATCTTTTCTTTCCGTCTTAAATTCATCGAGGCATCTGAGGAGAACATCATGAAGCGTTTGTTTGGATACGCCCTTATGCTCACACTCGCGATCGCCCCGGCGATGGCGGCCAAGAATTCGCAGACAATCACCCTCGGGCAGAACGTCAAGGTTGGGTCGACTGACATCCCCGCAGGCAACGTGAAGGTGAGTTGGACTGGCACTGGCGACGCGGTACAGGTGACCCTTGCTGCCAGCGGCAAGTCCATCACGGTTCCTGCCAAGCTGGTTTCGGAAAAGAACGGCCACAAGGGCTACGTGGTGAACAACAAGGGTGGCGTAGACGAGTTGGAGACGATCCAGCTGAACGACATCAGCCTGCAGCTACAGGGCGGGACAGCTTCAGGCCAATAAGCAAGCGCGGGCAGTTATAGCCGGCGGCGGATGGCCTTACTGGATATCTCATTGTTTTGGGTCTCATGTGACTGCATTTCTTTTGTCCCCTTTCGGATTGTTCCGGAAGGGGATTCTTGTTGGGGCAGGGAACGGAGGATGAGGGATCAGGAATTCGAGACTAGGGGGGACGGGGATCGTGGCCGGTCGGGGATGACTTGGCCGGGGGCGGGGTTCAAGGTATACTAGGAGTTCGGCAAGCTGCAGGGTGGGTGCGCCTTCATTTGCCCATCGCCCGTCTGTGTTGTATGAAAACGCCGGACGGATGAGAGTTGCGGGAAGCGGCTCGAGCTGGCGCGGAAATCTGATACAAGTTTGGAGCTATCGAGATGGCACAGGTATGTGATGTTTGCGGCAAAGGGCCGCAGTTTGGAAACAACATTTCGCACGCGCACAACGTAACGAAGCGTCGCTGGAATGTGAATCTTCAGGCCGTGAAGGCGCTGGTCAATGGCGCACCGAAGCGGATTCGCGTGTGCACCAGCTGCATCAAGGGCGGCAAGATCCAGAAGGCCAGCTGACCCGGTCTGCAGGCCCCCTTAGCCGCTAAAGTTCGATATGAGAAACCCCGTCCTTTGAGACGGGGTTTTCTTGTGCCTGACAGATGAGTTTGTAGTGTTCAGCCTTAGTGCGGCTTGAAGGTTTTGCCGGTCTCGAGGAGAGTTTTCAAGCGTGAGAGGATCCGGGGCCAGCCGTCCTGGTTCTGGCTGTATGCGGCATCATCGTCAGCCCAGCGGTCGTTGAGGACGGTGACCTTGACCGCCTCTGACTCCGGCGTCAATTCCAAGAGCACGTGGGACATCTTCTCGCCGGTTCCCATTCCAAACTCATACTCAAGGACGCGCGGGGCTTCGGCGCGGATTACTTTGCCGGTGACATAAGTGGTTGGTTTGCCGTCTTTGCCGGGGCCGGTCCAGGTCATGGAACCGCCGGGCTTGAGATCCACCGCGAAGTCGGCGCCCATGAAGATCTGGCGGTTCGCTTCCTTCGAGAGGAATCCATCCCATACTTTTTCGATAGGTGCAGCAATATAGAAGGTGAACGTCAAAGGTGGCTTCATGAAACCTCCAGAGAGCTATGGGCTGGAATGTCTACCCGCCTCAAGCTTGGATGCTCGGAAGGTCACTTGTTTGTGTCTTTCTCGTGGGTAAAGGTCAGGGAAGCGGAGTTGATGCAGTAGCGGAGTCCTGTGGGGCGAGGGCCGTCGGGGAATACGTGGCCAAGGTGGCCTCCGCAGCCGGCGCACGTGACTTCTACGCGGCGCATGCCGAAGGTGTTGTCTTCATGTTCGACGATGGCGCGCGAGTCGGCAGGGATGACAAAGCTGGGCCATCCGCAACCGGAATCGAACTTGGCGCCGGAGAGGAATAGCAACGCGCCGCATCCTGCACAGTGGTAGTTGCCTGTGTCGTGATTCTCGGTGAGTGCTCCGGTGAAGGGCCGTTCCGTGCCTTTTTCCCGAAGAACACGATACTGCTCGGGGGTCAGCTTCTCGCGCCATTCCGCATCGGTGTGGGTGACTTTGACGGGAGCGTCGGGCTGGATAGGTGAATTGCTCATGGAACCTCCGGGGAAGAGAGATGCTTGAGGCGAGGCGCGGGATTCAGCCTGCTATTTCAGCGATGAGCTCGATTTCGACGAGAGCGTCCTTGGGCAGGCGGGCGGCCTCGATGGTGGTGCGCGCGGGTGCGGTGACGCCTTGGGGAGCGAGGTACTCAGCATAGACCGCATTCATGGCGGCGAAGTCGTTCATGTCTTTGAGGTAGACATTGGCTTTGACTACGCGATCCAGGGTGGTGCCGGCGGCTTCGAGGACGGCTTTGAGGTTTTCAAGTGTGCGCCGGGTCTGGTCTTCGATCCCGCCGGAGATGAGCTGCTGGGTGTTGGGGTCGAGGGCGGCCTGTCCGGCGGTGAAAACGAGGTTGCCGCAGCGAATGCCCTGCGAATAAGGGCCCACTGCCTTTGGCGCGGAGTTTGTGAAGACGGCGGTTTTGCTCATAGAGCAATTTTAGAGGGTGTGGCCGGAGGTGCGGTTAGCGGGTTGCGTGCCAGGAGGCGAGGATTCCGCCGACGATGAGCAGACCAACAAGCCAGTAGCCACTGTTGATGGCGAATAGCTTGAAGGGGCGCTTCTCGTACAGGCCCTGGGGCAGATTGGGAGCGGCAATGAAGCCTATCCACAGGAGTACGCCAAGCACGGCTCCCCGCTGGAAGCCCGTGATGTTTGCCCAGACGAGGATGTTGGCGAGGATGAAGGACATGACCAGGTCGCCGAAGAAGGAGGCCGTCATGCCGAGGAGGAGGCCGTCGCGCTTGCCGGGCTCGCGAGTGACGCCGATCAGCTGCATCCACTTTTTCGCGAAGAGGGCTGGTGAATACCAGACGGCGCCGAGGATCCAGAGGAGTATGGCACAGGAAAGAACGGCGAGGTAGTTGATTTCAGGGAAAGGAATCATGGCGTTTGGCCCCCCAAGCTGGCAGACGCGCGAAAGTGGTTCAGAACTAGGACAGAACTCTCAAGTAGTTGCGCCTAACTGTCGCTCGGGAAGCTGCGGGTGTCAAGAAGAATGGGGGGATGGAGGGTGCTGAGGGTGTCGCCTCCATCCACCCCCGCGAGAGCTCGCGGAGTGGATGGGGGGCAAGTGCCAATGGAACTAAACCAGCTTGGCGTCGAGCGTGATCTCGGTGTTGTTGGCAAACAGCTTGGAGATGGGGCAGCCCGCCTTGGCGTTGCCGGCGGCCTTATCGAAGGCTTCCTTGGAAGCTCCGGGAACGCTGGCGGTCGTGGTGAGCGCGATCTTGGTCACGGCAAAACCAGCATCGGTCTTGGCGAGAGTGACGGCAGCCTGGGTCTCGATCTTCGAGGGGGTGAGGCCGGCTTCGCCGAGCTGAGCGCCGAGCGCCATGGAGAAGCAGCTTGCGTGAGCGGCAGCAATGAGTTCCTCTGGGGTAGTGCCGCTGGCAGCGCCTTCGAAGCGCGTGGCGAACGAGTAGTTTGCATCTTTCAGCACGCCGGTAGCGGTTGAGATGGTGCCTTTGCCTTCCTTCAGTGAGCCGGTCCAGACCGCACTTGCTTTGCTAGCCATAAATATCCTCCTCTGGGGATTTCGATCGAATGATCTCTGTTCTGGGGGTGAAGCCGTCTGACGGGAACCGCCGACGGCGTTAAGCGTTGGGCGTCATGGTAAAAACGGGCAGCGACCGCCGCGCGGCGTGTCACTGCTGTTCAATATCCATGCTAAAGCATTGGGCTGGCCGGTCCTGGGGGCCTTTCCTGTGCACATCCTTAGCGGCGTGCCGTTGTTTCCTAAAAAAGGTATCTAGCTCGACATGGCGGGAGTGTGAAGAATGGGTTAATCTCTGACCCATGCTTCCTCAAAGACCTAGAGTTTTCGATGATGAGATCGCCGTGCGTTCTGCACAGGGCGGCTTGAGTTGCCCGGTCGAGGTGGATGAGCCGCCGGTGGATCATCACTGCCAGATCTGCCCGACATGTTCGCATCGTCTGAGCGGCCACAAGTGCAAGCTGGTGTGCACGCATTGCGGGTACTACCTGAGCTGCGCGGACTACTACTGAGGGGCAGGGAACAAGGGGTAGGGGACAAAGGGGATAAGGGAACGAGGGAACCAGGGAAGAGGCTACAAGGCCTCGGCTGCTGACCGGTGCGCTACCTCTTCTAGTGGCCCTGGGTTAACTCCCAAGGCCGTTTTCCTATGGGCTCTGGCTCTTGCTCGCGGCCGCGGAGGCGATCGTATTCGTAGAGATCGCTTGTGGTGCCGAGGGACTCGTTATAGAGGCTGATGCCGCCGATTGCCTGGGTCAACTCTTCCTGAAACTGATGGATAGCTTGCAGTTGAGTCGCGGTGGCGGGGAGCTCAAACTGCGCTGTCTTGATGAACTTCTGATATCCGCGGTCAAGGAGGCGAGCGACTTCGCCGCGTACGAGGACTCCGGGGCGCTCAAGGAAAGTCGCGGAACTGCCTTCGTTGCCGGAGGCTGGAAGCATGACGGCGGCGGCACCGTATTTAGCTGCGAGCATGCCTCCCGCCGACCCCTTGAAGCGAGAAACGTCAAAGCCGCGTTCGCGAAGGGCATTCATGCATTGTTCGAAGGTAAGGCGGACTGGCTTTTTGGGCATCGTTGAATCTCTATCTACAAGGATATGCGACGACTCCGCCGTGCCTCAAGGTTTGCGGCTATAAGAATGCGACCCCCACAAGGTCTGGTCGGGGTGTTGACGAGGTTCGGGCTAATTCCGATTGCCATCGATTCTCAGGCTCGCTATTCTCAGAATTCCGCAGTAGCTAACCCAAATGCGCTGATTCCCCGGAGGTTCCATCGTGAAGAGCCCTCATGTTTTGAAATGCCTGAAGTGGATGTTCCCGGTCTTTCTTTCTGTTTCTCTCTATACACCGTTGCCCGCGCAGGAACATGGCAACTCCAGTCGAGGCCAGTTTTCGACTGCATCGGTTTGCGGCGACTACGCAGCGATTGCGACTTATGGGCCGAATGTAGCGCGAGCGCTTGGCTATGAAGTGATGGATGGCCATGGCAAGATTCGCGGCGCGGCGACGGTCAATCAGCCTGGCCCGAATAACACTACGCGCAACATCAGCGAGATCGGGATCTCAGGCACATACAACGTGGATGAGAATGGCCGGGGCACCATGAACCTGGTGATCGCACTGCCGGGCGGAGGCTCGGGAAACGTCACAGAGGATTTTGTGATTACGAAGACGCAGCTGATCAACGGCGTGATGATTGCGACGGAGATCGAGGATATGCAGCAGGTGCCGACCACAGTGATTGACGACTCGAGCCTGGTGATCCACACGTACACGCTTCGACGCGTCTTGAAGTCGTGTACTTCTGGGCATTGAAAACGCGTTTCACCCAACGAAACTGATTCTTTACAAGCACGGGGTGCGGGTCTATGCTTCCGGCACGTCTCAGATCACCCGCGCTTCGTCCCAAGGGCCCTCCCCCCGGGTCGCAAGTGATCTCCGCGAAAGTCCAGGAGGTTACGCATGAAGCTCAGACCGATCCTTTGTCTTTCCTTATTGGCTGCTGGAGCCGGCATTGCTGTAGCGCAGGATTCCAGCGAGATGAAACCCCCTGCCGTGATTCAGATCAATCGTGAATGGCTCAAGCCCGGTAAGAGCGGAGCGGTACACGACAGGTCAGAGGCGGCATTTGTCACTCTGATGAACAAGGGAAAGTTGCAGGGCCACTACATTGCGCTGAATTCGATGTCAGGGAAACCGCGAGCCTTGTATATGACGCGCTATCCGTCGTTCGAGGCCTGGGAGACTGACAACAAAATCTTCGAAAAGAATGCCTCGCTCGGCGCGGAACTCGATCGTGCTATTTCCTCGGACAGCGAGCTACTGGAGGGAATGGATTCGGCAGTGCTGGTCTACAGCGAGGAGTTGAGTTTTCATCCGCGGCCGGACTTCAGCCATGCACGGTACTACGAGCTCACCGCATTCAAGGTGCGCCTTGGTCATGAGAAGGAGTGGCGCGAAGTGACCAAAATGTACAAAGAGGCCTGCGACAAGGCGGGTGCGGGATTGCACTGGGGTGCATACGCAGTGCAGTACGGGGGAGAGTCAGGCACGTACATCATGCTCACTCATCGCGAGAGCCTGGCTGAGATCGACAAGGAACAGGCGGCGGGCAAAAAGATCATGGAAGCCATGGGCGGCGAAGAAGGCGCTGCAAAGATGGACCAGATGTTTGCCGCGGCCGTCGAGAGCGTCCGGAGCGAGTTGTTCACGATAAACCCGAGGCAGAGCTACGTGGATGAGGCGACGATGAAGGCGGACGCCGATTTCTGGAAGCCGAGGGCCTCGAAGTCGGCTGTGGCAGCGACCGCCAAGCCTGCGGCAGCGGCGCAAACCAAACCCGCATCCCGCTGAAACAAAACTGAATGAAGGCTGACAACGGCTCCGGTAGCTCCCGGGGCCGTTCTGCTTTTTGTTAACCTAGTGAGACGCGGCCAATTCCGCAGGGGCCGCAGCAGGCGAGCTGCTTTTCGGAATCGAAACAGCGCTTCCTATCCTCCAATGAATGAGAACAGATAACGAATGGCTACCGCTACTGACCCGATCCTTCTGCCTGAACTGACAACTGACGATCTTTCCCGCTATTCCCGCCACCTGATCCTGCCCGAAGTAGGCATGGAGGGGCAGCGCAAGCTGAAGGCTGCGAAGGTGCTATGTGTGGGTACGGGCGGGCTGGGCTCGCCGCTTTCGTTCTACCTGGCCGCGGCGGGAATCGGCACGCTGGGGCTGGTGGATTTCGATGTAGTGGATGCGAGCAATCTGCAGCGCCAGATTATTCACTCGACCAAAGATATTGGCCGGAAAAAGCTGGACTCCGCGGCAGAAAAATTGACGGCGCTGAATCCTGCGCTGAACGTGGTCAAACACGAGACGATGCTGTCGAGCGCAAACGCTCTCGACATCCTCAAGGACTATGACATTGTTGCGGACGGAACGGATAACTTCCCGACGCGTTATCTGGTGAATGATGCAAGCGTTCTGCTGAAGAAGCCGAATGCGTATGCATCGATTTTCCGGTTTGAAGGACAGGCGAGCGTGTTCGGAATGGAAGAGGGCCCGTGCTATCGCTGCCTCTACCCGGAGCCACCACCGCCGGGCCTGGTACCAAGCTGCGCCGAGGGCGGCGTACTGGGGATTCTCCCCGGGTTGCTGGGAGTGATTCAGGCAACAGAAGTGATCAAGCTCATTCTGGGCGCCGGAAGCCCGTTGATTGGCAGGTTGCTGCTGGTCGACGCCCTGGGAATGCGCTTTAGAGAGTTGAAGCTCAGGAAGAATCCTGAGTGCCCGGTCTGCGGCGAGAATCCAACAGTGAAAGAACTGATCGACTATCAGCAGTTCTGCGGGATCATGCCGGAGTCGAAGGAAGAGAAGGCCGTGAAGAACGGGATTCCGCAAATCACCGTTAAGGAGCTGAAGCGTCGGCGTGATGCGGGCGAGTCGGTTTTCCTTCTGGATGTGCGCGAGCCGTACGAATATCAGATCGCCCAGATCGGCGGGACATTGATTCCGCAGAACGATGTGCCGCAACGGCTGAATGAGATTCCGAAGGATCGCGAGATCATCGTGCAATGCCGTTCGGGAGCACGTTCGCAGAAAATTGCGGAGTTCCTGAAGCAGTCGGGCTACTCGCAGGTGGTGAATCTGGCGGGCGGCATTCTGGCGTGGAGCGACGAGATCGATCCAAAGGTGCAGAAGTATTAGACGTGGAAATGCTTCTCGTCTCCCAGGTGCTCAAATGCGAGGCACCTGGGGCACCCGAAACCTGGAGAGAGATCAGAAAATGGTTAAGGTAAGTGTGCTGTATCCCAACGGGGCGGGGAAGCGCTTCGATGTTGACTACTACGTTGGCGTACACATGCCGATGGCTAAGCGCCTGCTTGGGCCGGCTGTGAAGGCGATTTCGATCGAGATTGGCATCGGTGGAGAAGCGCCGGGTGCGCCGGCTCCCTATGCGGCGATCGTGGGCTTTACCTGCGAGACGGTCGAGGCGTTTTTGGCGGCGTTCATGCCGGTGGTTGGACAGCTTCAGGGAGACATTCCCAACTACACCGATATCGAGCCGCAGATTCAGATCAGCGAGATTCGGGAGATTTAAGCAGGAACTGAAAAGGGAAAACGCCGGCGCGAAGCCGGCGTTTTTGCTTTTGCGCGAAGTCTTAGCGCGCCAGCTCGACGGCACTGGGAGCTTTGATGGGCTCCGGTGTTGTTGTCTTTCCGTTCTCATCCATCTTGCCGAAGATCATTTTGCCGCTGGCGGTTTGCAGAACGCTGGTGACGGAGATTTCGACGGCGCGGCCGATCATTTTGCGTGCATGATCGACGACAACCATGGTGCCGTCATCGAGGTAGCCGACGCCCTGGTTATATTCCTTGCCTTCTTTCAGGATGAGCACGTGCATCTTTTCGCCGGGCAGGACCACGGGCTTAAGCGCGTTGGCGAGGTCGTTGATGTTCAGTACGTCGACGCGATGCAGATGGGCGACCTTGTTCAGATTGAAATCGTTGGTGACGACTTTCGCTTCCCACTTCTTGGCGAGCTCCAGGAGCTTGAGGTCCACTTCGCGAATGGACGGAAAGTCATCAGGCACGATCTGCACCTGAATGTTGGAGCTCGATTGCATGCGCTGCAGCATATCGAGGCCGCGACGGCCGCGCTGGCGTTTGGAGCCGTCCGTGGAGTCGGCGACGACCTGCAGCTCGCGGAGAACGAACTCCGGCACAACCATCATGCCGTCGATGAATCCGGCTTCGGCGATGTCGGCAATGCGGCCATCGATGATCACACTGGTATCGAGCACCTTGGCTGATTTGCGGGAAGGACGTTCGCCGGCAAAGAGGTTGCCGAGAGCGGCGGGGTTGAGCAGGTCTCCCTTACTGGCGCCGACGAGAAGTCCAACGTAGGTCATCAGCAGCAGCACGAAGATCTGGAGCACTGCCGAAGTTGACGAGCTGAGCGGGGCGGAACGCAGCACCAGGCAGAAGAGCGCGGCGCCAAAAATGCCGAGCACGCTGCCGGCGACAGCACCGATAAGCCTGCGAAGCGTGAGAGCACGAACGCGCAGTTCAAAGATGATGACTGCGGCAGCGGCTAATCCGCCGCCGATCGCGGCCTCCCAGCCCTTCGCATCGAAAGGCCTTAGGAAGAAGCAAACCGAGGAGAGCAAGACAACAAAAAGAAGACGAACAAGGACGAGATCCATACGAACCCTGCTTCCACTGGCGTCAGGAAATGATCCAGTTTTAACATGTTCGCGAGTATGCCCATCAGCCCTTTGTATCGTCAAGGGGGCGGCGGTCACCAGTTTAGGCACGTTCTGAGATGACGTGCGCGCGTTACCGCAGACTCGCTCCGCCCCATCCTTTCAAGAGTCAGGAAGCAACGGCCAGCTCTGCGCCGACCAGGCGAGAGATGCCTTTGCGGGGTCCGCGCTTGCGGGCGCTCATGATCTTGACGCGCTCCAGCAGTTCCTGCGGGGAACAAGTCTTCTTGGCCAGCAGAGCATCGGCGCCGTGGATCTGGCCGTTCATCTTTTGAGGATCGCCGAGGATCACCATGGGGACATGGGAAGCGATGTGCTTGAGTTTCAGAACAAGCTGGTCGCCGCTCATCTGGGGCATGGCGTGATCGGTCAAGACGAGGTCGACCTGGTTATCAGCGAAGAGGGCAATGGCCTCCTGCCCGGTGGTGGCGGCGAGCACGCGGTAACCGTTTGTTACCAGCATGAACTTGAGAACGGACAGATCCTGTTCGTTATCGTCAACGCAAAGAATGATTTTTTTGGGGCGCATCTCGTTGGTCCTACTCCTGTCGTCGAAGTTTGTTTGTTCAGTCCGGCTTGAAGCGCAAAGCAGCGATGCCCGTTTGTTTTCGGGCAGGCTCGTCAAGGTCCGGGGCCGTCGGCCGCACACAGTTGGGCTGGCGAATGACGCGCAGAAATCCCGATGGGGGCCGCCTCGCTTTGAGCGATATGCTGCCCCTTCAGGCGTCTTCTGCGGTAATCAAATCCGTGGAAGGCAAACCGTTTGCGGTCAGATTGTGTATGAAGCCGTTATAAAAACCGGAGAACTCCGGCGGGTGATTCGTTCAAATGCTTGGGCAAGAGTACGTACTGCGGAGGATCGTGAAAAGAGAGAATAGGAAGCGAAGATGTGCATGAAACGCATCTTGAAACAAAGGAAAAAAGAGCAGAATGAATACAGTGAGTAACTTGGGCTGATTAAATTCTGTTGAAAAGCGTGTGTATTACGGCAGGAAAATGGTTCCCTTTGCAACGGGAACTGTGCTGCCTGCGACGCGAACATTCGTGACCGTGCCGTCTGCTGTATTTGCAGTGAGAAACAAATCGCTTGTGCGGCCGATTTCAACTCCTTGCTGCACATGAATCTGTTGTTCCGCCAATACGATCTTATGTCGCACGAGGTAGCTGATTGCGCATCCGGCTGCCGAGCCTGTGGCAGGATCTTCGCCGCCATAGAACTGCATGCGGGCTCGCCAGGCTGGATTGCTGCTTCCTGTAGGGCCCATTACATAGAACCACCTGCCGCCGTGTTCGCGGAGATATTGCGTTGCAGGTTCCTGATCGACGCGGAGACGGGCGAGAGGCTCGTGCGAGCGTAGAGCGACGATCGCGAATGCTGTGCCGGTGGAGACTACCTGAGGCGGAACGGTGGCGTGAAGGTCTTCGGGATGGAGCCCGCAAAGCTGTGCGACTCTGGCGGTGTCGAGCTGGAGTCCGAATTCGGGATCGCGCTGAGTCATCTCTCCGAAGAGGCTGCCGGGACGGAAGCGCACGGGGACAGTGCCTACATTCAGGGCGAGGCGAATGGTGTCGTCCGCGAGCACCTCGGGGGCATGAAGCTTCAACACGCTGGCGGTGCCGAGCGTGGGATGCCCGGCAAAGGGTAGCTCTTCCTGCGTCGTGAAGATGCGCACGCGGACACCCTCCTGCTTCTCCGTGGAGGCATCACGACGCTGGATGAATGTCGTTTCAGAGAGATTGAACTCTCGCGCGATGGCTTGCATGCGGTCGGTGGAGAGGCCAATGGTGTCGAACACGACGGCGAGGCCGTTGCCCATGAGCGCGGTCTCGGTGAAGACGTCGACGATGTGATATTCGAGTTGAATAGCGGGGGCTGGGAAGACGGCCATGAACCATTATCGGCAAAGCGAGTGAAGCTGGACAATGGTTTCGACGGGGACGACTTTCGGCAGAAGCGTTCTAATGTCTAACGACGCTAACGGACAGCGTTTCCCCATTCACTGGAGTCAGGGAGGCAAAGGATGAAGATTGTTCTTCGAATCGCGGCTATTCTCTTGATGGTGTTTGGAGCCATCTGGATCCTGCAGGGAGTGAATGTGCTGCCCGGAAGCTTCATGACGGGACAAATCCAATGGGCTTATCGCGGCGGGATCGCGGTGATTGCCGGCATTGCGATTCTGGTCTTTAGCATGCGAAAGCGATAGGAAAGCACTTGTGAGCGCCCAGGGAGCGGCGGAAAACGATCCGGGCGCTAACTAGCGCGGAACACGTTGGCTGCAATTTTCGAGGAACCGTCTCATGCGATTCGCTTCTGCGCGCTGTGCTGTGATCAGCCGCAACTGTCGCCGGATGTGATCGTCGTTCACCAGGGTCGTCACGGTGGATTCATCGAGAGCCGCGTCTGATTCGAGCCGGGCAATGCGTTGTTCGATCATCTGCCGGAACCGGACGCTGATCTCGAAATGCTCTTGTACTTTTTCGTCGGTGCTGTCGTGAAACATCCTGAATCTCCGTCGGATCACCTGCCGGCCGGCAGTGAATTTCTCGACCGATCGTGATGGTATGAGAAAGGCGACCCGTTCACCAGATTACGGGGTAGAGGAGTGGAGGTAATGCCGGTGTATTGAAAAAGCGCAAGGCCGGAGAGTGACTCCGGCCTTGGTTGTGTGACGTGCGGGTGGTTACCGGCTCATGCCGCTGCCGTTGTTCTGTGGAGCCATGGCCACCGTGAGGACGAGCCGCGTTCCACCGTCAAGGTGAATGTCGCGGCGTGATCCGAGCAACATGCCCGAGGCATTCGAAAACGGCAGGCCGTGGATGTCGTTCGCGAGCAGCAGGCCCGGGACGGAGGTAGTGCGAATGGCGACGTTGCCGTTGCGGGCCACGATGCTGCCGGGAGCTGCCGTGCCGGCGCTGGAGTCAGTGGAGCCGGCTTGCAGGGCCGAGTTCGATGCGACACCTGTCTGCGTGTTCGTTGCGTTCTGGTTCATGGTCGCGGCCGCCGACGATCCAGCGCCGGGTGCTGAAACAGCCGTTCCCGGGGAGGCGGCAGAGGTCGCTGCAGAAGCTGAGCCCATAGAGGCCGCGTTGGAAGATGGGGTCGCATCGCCGTATGTCGCGGGCGGATTGCTGGTTCCGCTCATACCCTCGGAACCGGAAGCGGGGGAAACCGACTGAATAACGGACTCGATGGGGAGCGTCTGGCCGCTTTTCAGCTCGGCGCGATCAAACTGGATGGCGATCTGGGAATTCTCGTGGCCATCTCCGCGAGACTGTACGTTCGTGACGTGGCCGATCAGCTTCGAGCCACGAGGAATCTCGGTGCCTTCGCTGATCTGGAGGTTCTCGTCGGTTTTGACGACCACGCTGTCGCCCTGCTTGGCCGATTTCGAATCCAGCTTGTCCACGAGTTCGGCGCTCACGGGTTTCAATTGAGCGGCGGCCGGGCTCAGTGCCGCGTCAGACCCTGGCTCTCCGGGGGCCTGCGGAGTTGCGGTGGTCGGGGCAACCGGGGGCACCTGCTGGGTAGCAGGCTGTTGCTGCGAAGCAGGGTCCTGCTGCTGGGCTGTTCCGGGAAAGCTTGAAACTGTGGCGAGCCCTACTGCGAAGAGAGTAGCGGCCTTCATGAAGAGGTCCTGCATGGAACACCATCCGGGGGATCGAGATAACGCGCGGTCAGTCCCTTGTTGGCACGAGCGTTGCCAAATGGGAGTAGATGCGGAATTTTCGCGAGGGCGAGTATCGATGTACAAGAAATTGAGCGGTTTCTCTTATGAGCCAGCTTGTGACCTCTTGAGGTGAAAAGAAGATGGAGAGAAGCGATTCGGCAAGCGCGTGTAATTTTAGCTAGGTACAAATTGCCGAAACGTCAGATTCAGCGTGGGATTGCCAGCCGGGGATTACCTGTGGTTTGGCAGGGATGAATCGCCGTACTGTTGACATGAATGGCTCCGTTCGGGCAGTCTCAGGCGAACAGCTACGGAATTTGGTCGGTTTCCGCGGCTGAACCCACCCTGGAGATCAACTGACAATGAAAACGAGAAAACTTCCCCTGCTGGTGTGTAGCGGAGTTCTGGCCATCACTGCCACAGCGCAGGGTCAGGGAAACAGCCAAACAGAATACCTGGACGCCCAGAAGACGCCCCCGATGCTGGGCATCCATTGGGCACGCGGTTTCGAGCCCAACCCTCGTGCGGCGGAAGAGGCAAAAGCGGCGAGAGCTGCGCGACCAAACCGTAGCCCAAATATGACGTACCATGGCGGCGTAATCATGCCGACGTCAAATACCAAAACTATCTTCTGGGGAACAAGTTGGGGAAGCTATTCGGGCGATAAGATCACCGGAATGGATTCCTGGTATACCGGCTTTAGCAACTCTAACTATGCAAAGACGAATACGGAGTATACGGGCTCAAACGGTCAGGTAGGGCCAATGTCGACCTATGGGGGCCATACGATTGACACCTCCGCATCTGCAGGCGGTGGTAACACTTCGACGATCCTTGCGGAGGTTTGCAAGGTGGTCAAGAGCCCTGACCCCACAGGGAACGGCTATTACGCTGTGTATACCGACACGCCTCGCGGGAATGCGGGCTATTGTGCATGGCACAGTGTTGGAACGTGCGGCGGAATACGGGTGCAGTTTGCATATTTCTTTAAGCTCGATGGAGATGCAGGGTGCAATCCGCAAGATACGTCGGGACTGCATTCCCAGGGTTTGGCAGCCATTGCTAATGTGAGCGGACACGAACTATCGGAGGCGATGACGGATCCGGCGAGCCCCGGTGCATGGTACGACTCGCAAGGCGCGGAGAACGGCGACAAGTGCGCGTGGACGTTTGGAGCGCCACTAGTGACGTTCTCGAATGGTACGCAGTGGAAGATCCAGGGCGAGTGGTCAAACGCCGCTTATACCGCTGGAACGGGCTATCCGAACAGCTCCGGACAAAAGGGCTGCCTTTCGGGTCAATAGAACAGAACTAGCCCCAAAATGAGAAGCGAAAAGGCCGCCAGAAATGGCGGCCTTTTCATTGCAGTTTGGGGAGGGATCTATTTCTGCTCGCCTTTGGGGGCGTAGTAGCCGCGGCGGACCTGGACCTTCATGTCGTCGCCTTTGCACTGCACTGCGATGTGGCGGAAGGTGCCGTCCTGCTTCAGATTTGTCGGGGTGTAGCTGGCGAGGTATTCGGTGCGAAGCTCTTCCTCGATCTGCTGGAAGGCGGCTTCGAGCTTCCGGCCGTTCGTGCCCACGTTGATAAGGCGGCCGCCGGTCTCCTCGGAGAGCTTTTTGGCTGCGGAGTACCCTGAGTAGCCGAAACCGCCATAGAAGCTTGGTTCGGCGATCAGGATGACATACACGATGGTGTTGGCTTTCTGCGCAGCGGCGATGGCTTCCTGGATCTTGTGATCGCTGCCCACGTCGTCCCCGTCGGTGAGAATGATCAGCGCCTTGCGGCCGTTCTGGTCGGCAAGCTTTTCATTGGCGGCGAGGTAGATGGAGTCGTAGAGGAGCGTGCCCTTCGGGCCTCCATGAGTGGGAATGGTGCCGCCGCCGAGGCCGGGTACGCCCGAGCCGCCATTGCCGCCGGCGGTGTTAATCTGCGCCTTGTTCAGAGCGCGCTCGAGCATTCGGGGACTGTTGGTGAAGTCCTGCAGCAGATCGACGTTCACATCGAAGGAGACGAGGAAGGCCTGGTCTTTCGACTTAAGGACGCGTTCGAGGAACTGGCCGCCAGCCTGCTGTTCAAGCGGAAGCACGTCTATCTGGCTGCCCGAGGTGTCGAGCATGAGGCCGAGGGTGAGCGGCAGGTGAGTCTCTGCGCTGAAGTTTTTGAGGGTCTGCGGGACTTTGTCTTCGGCGACCGAGCAATCGTCTTTTGTAAGGTGCGGGACGAGTTCGCCGGATTTGCTCTTGACTGTGAAGAAAAGGTCGACGAGGTTGACGTTCAAGCGGAGCGTTCCGACAGAATCTTCCTCCGGCGGAGGTGGAGGCGCGTTGCTCACGGGCGGTGCGTCGGGCGATGGAACGAGCTGTCCCCATGCTGCCGCCGTGAAGAGCGGAAGGGCGACAAGGAGAAAGGCGAAATTGCGGAGAACACGCATCCTATTCAGTTTGACGCCAAATGCCGACCGAAAGAGAGCATTTTCATTGTAAAGAGGGAACTGGCCCTAAGTGTTTGCGGTTGCAGTGGGCAACCTGCGGGACGTTGGTGCGTCTGATAATCTGACGGTTGCGACTCCAAGCGACGGGCGCGACCGTGAGCCAGGAAATCCGGGCTGGCGCAGGGCAGCAGCTGCAAGGCCAGTTTGACGGGCGATTGAGGAGCGGTAAGTTCCGCCCGAGATTGGCGTTGCGAAGGGGAGGAAAGACACCTGTGAAGCGTGGTTTGAAAGCACTGGCAATTGCGGCAATTCTCAGTTCAGGGTTGAGTGCAGGCGTGGTTGCGTTTGCGCAGTCGACCGATCAGCAGGCCGTGCCGGATGCTCCCAAGCCTCAGCCTTCCTCGCCTCTGAAAGAACTCGGTCCCATCACTCCGGGAATCGGAGCGACGGCAGGACCTACGAGCTCGAGCACCACTTCGGATGTACCGCAGCAGGCGGCTCCCAAAGCTCCTCCAACGCCGCCGACCGATGTGCAGACCACGGCGCCGGATACTGCGACTCCAGAGGATATCGGGCAGATCGTTCGCACTTACACGACTTACGTTGAGGTTCCCGTCACGATCAAGGATCAGAAGGGGAATCCGGTAGCGGGGCTGACGTGGCGCGACTTCAAAGTGTATGAGAACGACAAGTGGGAGCCGCTGAAGATTTTTTCGGTGGATCCCGCGCCGCTGTCGATGGCCTTCGTCGTCGATCAGAGCGTGACGATGGATGTGATGGAGAAAGTGAACAACTCTTTGGGAGCGATTCAGGGTGCGTTGTCGCCCTATGACGAGATCGCGGTCTTCACATACAACAACGGGCCGCGCAAGGTAACCGCGTTTACAGGTGCGCAAGGGAACCGGGTTCCCATGGTGATGGCCATGGCGAAGGCCAGCGGCCGCGAAGAAGCGGTGCCCATCAACAGCGGAGCTTTTGGTCCGTGCTCGATCACGAAGAACGGCGGTTGTCTCGATTCCAACCCGACGATGCAGCGGGGCGGAGCGACGGGCAGCAGCAGTTTCATTACACTTCCAAAGGAAATTCACACCCTCAACGACGCGATCTTAGCGGCTGCGAAAGAGCTGTCTGACCGTCCGCAGGGGCGTCGGCGGATCATCTACGTGATCTCGGACGGCAAGGAATACGGAAGCAAGGCGGCCTACAAGGACGTGCTGCGCTATCTGCAGACCAACAAGATCGCAGTGTACGGCACGTTGGTTGGCGACGCAGCGCGGTGGGGCGAGGGCTATATCAGCCGTCTGCATCTGCCCTTCACGATGTATGACAACCGGCTGTATGGCTACGTGCAGGCGACGGGCGGTCTCATGCAATCTGAGCGCGATCTGAACGGCATTGAAAAGAGCTATGCACAGCTGGCCGAGCAGGCGCGAAACCAGTACATGCTGGTTTACGCGAGCCACGAGCCGCCGTTCGACAGCAAGTACCGCAAGATCGAAGTGCGGGTCAATCGGCCGGGCGTAGAGGTGATCGCGAAGAAGGGCTACTATCCGTCCAGCCGGGACAACGTCCAGCACTAATAACTGACAAGCAAGGCGCGTGCACCCCATGGCTTCTTCAGGAGGAACAGCAGGGATAAGCCTGCTCTCCGCGGCTACGTGGGGAGGGTCTGACTTTGCCGGAGGATGGGGCGCCAGACGGGCGTCGAGCCTGCTGATCACTGCTTCTGGGCAGGTGGTTTCGCTGGCTGTGCTGCTGTGCATCTGTTTTTTTCTGCGACTGCCGGTTCCCAACTCCCGGTACCTGATCTACGCCGCGATCGGCGGCTTTGAGGGTGCGTTTGCGCTGGCGATCTTCTATCGAGCGCTGGCGATGGGAGCGATGGGTCTCACCGCAGCGCTGACGGGTTTGCTGACGGCTCTGATTCCGGTTCTGTTTGACCTTTTCCATACGGGATGGCCCGGCTCAATGACGACGGCGGGGCTGGCGGTGGGATTGGCGGCGATCTGGATGATCTCGCAATCGCAGAGCGCCTCTGGATCGGGAACGCCTGCACGGGCTCTGATATTGGGTGCTTGCGCGGGTACGGGGTTCGGAGCACAGCTCATCCTGTTCAAGCTGGGTGCTGAAGGTGGAGTACTGTGGGCGCTTACCTCGGGCAGGATTGCCGGCGCCGCCGCGATCCTGCTAACCGTGGTGATTGTGCGGCCGACGGGCGGCTGGCGCGGGTTCTGGCTGGCAGGGATTATCTCCGGGTGCCTGGATACCCTGGGGAATCTCTTCTACATGATGGCCTCGCAGACGGGACGGCTGGAGGTGGCCGCTGTCATCTGCTCCATGTACCCGGCCGGAACGATCATCCTGGCCGGCATTATTCTGCGAGAGCGCCCAACCAACAGACAGATCGCGGGAATGGGTCTCGCTCTCGTTGCGGTGGCGCTGCTGAGCGCCTAGGGCTGATCGCGAGGAAAAGACTTCTTGAATTTCTGGCACTTCCTGGCAAATGATTCTCGTCGGCAGTTCAATTTCAACGCTTCAATTTCAACACAGCGATGATCGGCTATAGTCATGGGACGATCGCTACGTAGCGACGACTGGGAGGAGTGCTGGATGCCATCACTGACAGGGAAGTCCGCATTGGTTACAGGCGGATCAAGGGGAATCGGGGCGGCCATTGCGAAGAGGCTGTCGAAGGAGGGAGCCGACGTGGCAGTCACATACAGCTCTTCGCCTGAGCGTGCCCAGCAGGTCGTCGACGAGATGATGAAAGATGGCGGAAAAGCTCTCGCAATCAGAGCGGACGCGGCGGATCAATCAGCTGTTCGGGCTGCGGTGCAGGAAGCAGGGAAAGCATTTGGCAAGATCGACATCCTCGTGAACAACGCCGGGGTGCTGGCGCTGGGCCCGATTGCGAACTTCCCGGCGGAGGATTTTGAGAGAGCGCTGTCAGTGAATGTGCGGAGTGTTTTCACTGCGATTCAGGAATCGCTGCAGTACATGCCCGACGGAGGCCGGATCATCACCATCGGATCGGTGAACAGTGAGAGGATGCCCTTCGAAGGTGGATCAGTGTATGCGCTGACGAAGGGGGCGGTCGCGAGCTTTACCAAGGGTCTGGCGCGCGATCTCGGTGGGCGCAAGATCACGGTGAACAATATTCAACCGGGGCCGGTGGATACCGAGGGAAATCCCGCGAGTGGCCCTTTTGCGGAGACGATGCTCGGACTGCTGGCGCTGAAGCGCTACGGCCGCGGGGACGAGATTGCGGCGATGGCGGCGTTCCTTGCAGGTCCTGAGGCTGGATATATCACGGGCGCTTCTCTTCTGATCGATGGCGGCTTTGCCGCTTGAGTTTAGGGGTTCAAGAGGAGTTTTGATTCGCTACTTCGGCTTGATCATCAATGGCCGAGTAAGTGACGATGGCAGGTAATCAGTCTAGCGAGCACCTAAGTTCCGGCTGTCGTGTTACCGAAAGTCTTGAAGTTCACAGCGAAGTGCGGATACTATCCGCACAGACTCGTCAGAAGGACAGTGAAACCAGCTTTGGGCTCAAAGAGACCACTTCCGCTTTCGTCATGGCTCCTGATCACGCTCTTGAGCGCGATAGCGGTGATGTTGATTGTGCCCGAGATCGATGCGCCTGACTCGGCACATCGATTGAACACTGCCCCTCTGGTGGTTCACGGAGTTGTCCATCATGTGCCGCAGGGGAATCAGCAATCTCCCGCACCCATGATGCAGGTGGAACTGTACGAGACGACGGATCTTGTCTACAGGCACCATTCTCACGTGAGCGATTCGTCTCCTTCCCTCGTACCCCTTCCAATTCTTCGCTGTTAGAGTCCCGCTTACTTTCAGGTGGGCTCATCGAACGAGGATTCAGATCGATCTGAATCGTGTCGTTCTGTTCGGCCAGCCTGACTGTCCTGAATCAAGCAAGGCGCGATTTCCGACAAGCGGAAGTCGCATTTTCTGACAATGTCTGGGTTGTCCCGGGCATAGCCCTGCCAGAGGAGAGAGTATGGGGGTCGATGTAATGTCGCCGAGCCTGCTTGCGCAAGGTTCCGAGCGCGGCAAATTTGATCTATCGGTATTCCATCAAAGTTGGTGGCAGCAGATTGCACAAGGATTTCCGGGCTATCGCGAACTCAAGGTGATGCGTGACGGTCGACTTGTGGGAAGGCTTCCGTTCGTTTTGCGAAGGAACCGATTAGGGCTCGCATTCGGCCAGGATCCTTACTGGACCCATCTCGGAGGCCCGGTGGTGGAGGAGGATCTGGGGGGCCTGGAGAAAGCCAATGTGTTGCGCGAACTCCTTAAGCAACTGCCGCGTAGAGCGTCTTTCACTTTCATTTGTGATCCGACATTGAGTTATGCGGACCTGGTGAGAAGCGCGTTTTTCGAAGCCGGATTTGAGCATTCAAGCCAGATCACCTATATACGGCTTCCCGACGGAGGCGACGTGCTGAACGATCGGAAGCGCAAACATCGAGGACACATCAAGCGGGCGGCGAAGTGTCTTTCCTGCGTGGATATAACCGCACGTGAATTTGTGATGCACTTCGGTGAGAACCTGAGAGCGCGTGGAAAGCAGAGCTATGCCCCGCTCAACATGCTGATGCCGCTCATTCAACAGGCCCTGGATCGCGGCTGCGCACGGGTGGTTGCAGCGAAGCAGAATCCAGACGACGCTAGCGTTGAAGGCTCGTCTCCCATGCTGTGCGATGCAGCGATCGTGTACATCTGGGACGATCGTCGATGCTACTACTGGCTCTCGACTCATCGGGTTGCGTCAGAGAACGACGGGAAACGTGCACCGCATCCGGATGCCATAAAACTGCTCATGGTTAATGCCATGGAGCATGCACAGGCGATGAACCTGACATTTGACGCCGATGGCGTGGTGACACCGGGAGCTGACCATCTCTATCGCAAGATACTCGGGCTCAAGATCGAGGAGCGCCGCGACATTTTCAGAAGGATCAATACCACGGAACGCATATACCAGAGCTCGAGGCTCAGGTTTATGCAATGGCGCTCTGAACGCTTAGCACTGTCATCGACGTGAAATTCTTCTGGAGTCTGTCCTGGCCGTTCCGGTTAATTCTGTTCCCCAGATACGGATGGTGAGATCAACCTAATCGGCCGAAGAAGAAGAGCGCGGCGACGAGAAGGATTCCAGCGGCAGTTCCGAGCAGGATGTTGCGAACTGAGGGCGGTGTCGGTGTGCGAAGCAGGGTGAAGCCGAGCGGCACAAGTGCTATGCACAAGCCGCTCGCGGCTATCACCGAAGTGATTGACGTGCCCTTCAAGACGCCCATCATCAGTGCGGACATCAGGGACAAAGCTATCGATCGAACGGGTCCCAGCGTTTTTGAAAGATAGGCTCCAATGCCGAGCAGTATCCATCCGAACAGGATGGTTGCGTTCAGCGCCGAGACAACATGAAACGCTCCGTATGACTCGCTGATTGTACGAGCGGCGCTTTCCGCTCCATTGATCTTCGCGACCTGGAAGGCGAGGAAGTCGGCACCGGCGTGAAAGGTTCGCGCGAAGAGGCCGAACATCACGGAGGCAGTTCCCCAGATTGCCCATGCTGGTTTTCGCCTGCCGATCACATTGCCCAACGTGAGCACGGCCGGCCAGAGAAGGATGTTGCCTGCAAGGAAGCAACTGTATGCCGCGGTCATCAGTCGAGGATGTTCTTGAAACGCGACGAGCTGTTGCGGGAAGAAGAAATGGAACTGGACTCGAAGCAGTATTCCTGTGAGAAAAAGCGGAGGAGCCAGAATCAGGGATGCCGCTCCCAGCCACCTGCCGGGAAACCACCACTCTTTGGAAGACGTGAGCTCTGGTTCCATTCGTCTCCTGATTGCCGCCTAATATAACGAATGCAAAGGGGAGAAGGTTAACAGGTCAAGGTTTGCGGAAGGTGAGGCAGTAGAATTTGCCGCCGCAGATCTCGCGGGCAGTAACATCTTTCATCTCGGCAGGGACAAGATTTATGGGGCAACGGGCGCTCTCCCATCCAGCAGGGAAGCTGCCGCGAATCACGGGAGCGCTCTGGTGTGTACTGCGAACAGTGCGCTCGGTTTCGTCAACGATGACGATTTTTGTGCCGGGCTTGGCTACCCAGATCATTTCCTTGATCGCGCGGGCTTTGTCAGTGAAATAGTTGATGCCGCCTGCGTGAAAGACGCAATCGAAAGCGCCGACTTTGAAAGGGAGGCGTTCGGCCTCAGCTTGAAAGAGGTAAGCCTTGCGGCGCCACTTGAGCAGGTTTCTCTCGCACTTGTGGAGCATTCCCCAGGAAATGTCTACGCCGTAGAAGTCGATGTCGTGAGGCAGGAAGCGAAGGTTTGCTCCGGTGCCTACCGAGACTTCAAGAACGCTTGCCTGCGGCTTGATCTCAAGCTCACTTAGGAACTCCTCGCGGTAACTCGGTTTGCGCTTGAGACAGTGATAGAGGGACTCTACGAGATCGTAGCCGGGGGCGATCCGGTCGTAGAGTGTCTGGTATTTCAGATTGGGTCCGGTGAGAGTGCTGACGAAGAGGGGAATGCCGTCGCGAATGGGATAGATGCGTCCCGTTGCGGTATTGCGCAGGTTAGTACCGGCTCGCTCAAGGGCGTAGCGCGTGTCGGGATCGCACAGCAGGGACAGAACGTTATCTTCCATTACACCAATCGCAGTCGGATGGGCACAGGTGTTGCAAGCAGAATACGATGGAGTCGGGGTCACCTGAGCGGGGCGCAAAAGTAACGTGGAATCCTACCTATAATCCCCGCTGCTACAATCGGGTAGATCGAATGCCCCTTGATTTGACTGGAGATATGAGTCCCCTGCTCGCGACGACGACGACCCTGCGCCTGTTCAACACCCTGTCAGGACAAGTAGATGAGCTGACCCCTTCCGACGGGAAGGAACTGCGGATGTATGCCTGCGGGCCAACTGTTTATGACTACGGACATATCGGCAACTTCAGGACGTTTCTCGAGATCGACGTGCTGAGGCGGTTTTTGAAGCTGACCGGAATGCCGTTGCGGCACGTCATGAACATCACAGACGTGGACGACAAGATCATCCGCAACTCGTCTGCAGCTGGGATTTCGATTGGCGAGTACACGACCAAATACGTCGATGCGTTCTTCGAAGACCTGGATGCGCTGCGAGTTGAGCGGCCAGAGACGATTGCCAAGGCGACCGAGAATATCGATCGGATGGTCGAGCTCATCGAGCAGCTGAAGGAAGCAGGCGCAGCCTACAAAACAGAGGACGGGTCTTGGTACTTCAAGCTGAAGGCGTTTCCGGAATACGGGAAGCTGAGCAAGAAGGACCTGAGCGGCATGGAAGACGGCGCGCGTGTGGACGTGGATGAGTACGAGAAGTATTCAGCGCGCGATTTTGCGTTGTGGAAGGCTCCGAAGCCGGGCGAACACGCGTGGGACACGGCGATCGGGCGCGGGCGGCCGGGCTGGCACATTGAGTGCTCGGCGATGTCGATGAGATACCTGGGCGACAGCTTCGATCTTCATGCGGGCGGCGAAGACCTGATGTTTCCGCACCACGAGAATGAGATCGCGCAGAGCGAGAGCGTGACACACAAGCCGCTGGCACGGCACTGGATGCATGTGCGGTTCCTGCTGGTTGACGGCAAAAAGATGTCGAAGAGCGAGGGGAATTTCTACACGCTCCGCGATCTGCTGCTGAGGGGATACAAAGCATCGGCAATACGGCTTGCGCTGATTTCGGTGCCCTACCGGCATCAGCTGAACTTCACGTTTGACGGACTGACGGATGCGACGGCGGCGATCGATCGCCTGCGAACATTTAATGATCGGCTGGTAAAAGGGAAGTTCGAGGCGGGATCAAACGCCGAGGTGCAGATCGCCGCGAACAAGGCGCATGAAGAGTACATGGCGGCCCTGGCAAATGACCTGAATACCGCGGAGGCGCGCGCGCCGATCTTCGACCTGGTGCGCTTCTCGAATACCGCAATGGATCAAGGGAAATTCTTTGAAGCGGACCGCGAGGCAGTGAAGCGTGTGCTGGCGGACTTTGATGCGGTGTTTGCGGTGATCGAGGATCGCGACGCGGAGCCGATGCGCAAAGCTGTGGAGTGGGCGAAGAAGGAAGGGCGCGAGGCCGACGTTGCTCCAGAGTTGCTGGCTCAGGTTTCATTGACGGATGGCGACATCGATGCGCTGCTGGCGGAGCGGGACCAGGCGAAGCGGCGGCGGGATTTTGGACGCGCCGATCAGATTCGCAAAGAGCTGACGGAGAAGGGCATCATCATCGAAGACTCGAAGGATGGCGTCAGGTGGAAGCGGAAGTAGCTGCCAGCTGAAGGCCCCCGGCCTCTGAAGTCTCACCCGCATCGCGCAATTAGCCAGGCCGCGCTGAATGTCAGAATCGGAGATCCCCATGGAAGCACATGAAGTTCAGGAGTTGAAGGAGCACGCGGAACACGCCGCGCACGAAGAGACGTTGCGACCGGTGGCGTTCTCGATGAGCGTGCTGGCGGTGCTGGTGGCCATCACGACTGTCCTCGGCCATCGCACGCATACACAGGCGGTGCTCTTCCAGAACAAGGCAACAGATCAGTGGAATGAATACCAGGCGAAAAAGATTCGTTCGTATGACACGAGCCTCGCCAGCGACATGCTGAACGCGATCACTCTCGCGGATAAGGACAAGGCGGGAAAGATCGCGAAGGCGTATGCCGATCATCAGGAGAAGTGGAACGAAGATCTGAGCGAGGAGCAGGAAAAAGCAAAGGCGCTCGAAGAGAAGGTGGAGCATGCCGAAGCGCGGGCCGATCGCTTCGATCTTGCGGAGGCGCTACTGGAGATCGGCCTGGTCATCACATCGGTGACGTTGCTGACGAAGAGCCGCATTTACTGGTATTTCGGGATCGTGTTTGCACTGGGCGGGATCGCTTCAGCATTGTCGGTGCTGGTACTGAAGTAGAGCTCTGTGCCGGTCTACGTGCGTAAATGGCATGGTAGACTGACCGCGCTATGAATGCCCGTTTTGCTCTTTCTGCATTTTTCATCATGACAATGTACGCGTCGGGCCAGCAGCAGCAAGCGCCCTTGCCTGCCCCGGTTCCGGAAGACTTTGGGTTTGGATATCACGTGCCGTCGGGGTGGGACGCGATCGATGCGCAATCGACGCTGCCAGAGGTGAAGGCTCGGCAAACTGCGAATGCCAAGACCGATGAAGAGAAGAAAGAGATCGCCTGCATCCAGGTTCCAGTGAGCGCGCGCAAGGGAGCGCCACCGTCTTTTATGGCGTCCATGGCGCTGCCATTCGATTGCTTCGGACAGATCATGACGGAGAAGGATTTGCCGGGATTTGCCGAAGGGGCGTCAGAAGGGCCACGGGCGTTCTTTGATTTTGGCGAGCCGACATTCGGGTCTTACAAACTGGGAAATCATAGTGTGTGGATCGAGCGAGCCAAGGGGAATCCCAAAGGACATGCGGAGACGCCATACACCCTGGAGATTGCGTGCAGTTTGCTGAAGCGCGCGGCGGTGTGCTGGATGACGGTGGCTGGAAACGATGCGGCGCTGAAGCAGTTCGAAGGGAACGCGGTGACGCTCGATCGGGATTTCTTTGCGGAACTGGTGCCCGCGACGGCGTTTGAGAAGAAGCCCGGCACATAGTACTGACCCACAGTGCAATCGCGTTGAATCGTAACCCTTCGCGCTGGGATGAAGATTCGATGACAACGTGATGACAAGCAATCAACGGTAGACACCCTATACTCCTGGACGTGTCACAGGCTCAACCGGTGCTTCGGCGATTGTGCATCCGTGCGCGTTCCCGATGCACGTGAGAGCGCACGTTCCTGGAGCACGGTATCGGGGACTCGAGAGGCGCGCGGTGGTTTTTGCAGATGAAGATTCAGGAATCGTCGAAGTTAGAGAGCCTGAATCCCACGCCAACAAGTCGAACCGAAAGGGAACAATCCGTAATGTCGATCTTCAAGGGAATCGCAAATGTCGAGCACACATTTGCCGGCTGGGCAGAGAAAGAACTGACCAAGCTTTTCAAGGACGCACCGAAAATCGAACAGGTTGCAGACGCCATCCTAACTTACGTCGGTCCCGCACTTCAGACGATCGTTACGCTCGAAGCAGGAGCACCAGCCGGCGCCATTGTCGGCAAGGTGGTTCGCGAAGCTCAATCAGCATTGACGGCGGCAAGCGGCGCTATCTACGACTTTGGACCCACGCCGAGCGCAGGCAGTATTATCAGCGGCGTTAAAGACAACCTGGCGGCATTGCTGGCTGCGGGGCACGTCAGCAACCCGGCAAGCGTGTCGAGCGCGAATCAGGTGGTCAACGAACTCGATCTCCTGGTGACCGCGTTGACGAAGGCCTCTGCCAGTACTGCAACGCCAGTACAGGCGAAGAAGCCGCAAGCTGTCGTGCCCGCGACTGCATAGACTGCACCAAGGAAGAGAGCGGCGGATGGGTCTATCAAAGACCCCGCCGCTCTCTTCGTGTTTCTTCGAGGAAACGTGAGCTTGCTTCAGCGCGATCCGGAGATTGGCTCCAGCCGGAATTTGTAATCGTATGCGACCGCAGGCAGCGAGAACTCCTTGTGGGTCGGCGCGCCCCAGCTATCGTCTCCGCCGACACCCATCTGCCGATAATCGAGGTTCAGGGTGATGTCGTCAGAGTTGACGATTTCAGCCGAGTGCTTGTGGCCGATATTCGCAGGAGCTTTCTCGTGTTGCAGTTCTGACATGCGGAAGGGCCATGCGCTGAAGCTCAGTAGAGGCATGCCGATGGCTTTAAGGCCGAAGCCTTGATCGTCGGTCAACGTGATCCATCGCGTGTCGGTGCGATTGCCCGTCTCCTGAGGTTCGACGTAGGGGAACCACATATCATCGACCTTGCTTTTGTAGATGCCCACAGCCGCGCCGAGATTTCGATCCCAGTAATTTTCCTGTGGGCCGCGTCCATACCAGGCAACGTTGCGCAGCGCGCCGGAGACTCTCATCTGCATGCCGACACGGGGCAGATCAGGCAGAGTACCTTCTCCGGGCTTGAAGGAGCTTTCGATCTCCACGGAGCCGTCACCCTGGATGGTGTAGACGTAGCTCTGCGTTGAGTCCCCTGCGGGAAGCGTCGTAGTCGCCGTCACCTTGATGGTTGACGGAGCGACCTGTTCTGCCTTTACGGCGGCGGGACTGCGGTTGACGGCTGCCAGTTCCCATATTCCCTGTCGGCGTGGCATCGCATTGCCGCGATCGTTGTCGGTTGGAGCGCGCCAGAAGTTTGGCTCGATGGGAGCAGTGAGCAGTTCCTTGCCCCCCACGTTGTATGAGGAGATGGAACCCGAATTGCGATCGATGGCGATGGAGAAGGCATCGCTGGAGACCACGAAGTGATCGGGGATCTCGGCGAGCTTCAGCACTGACGAACTCTCAACTTTGCGCTCGGGCGCGGAACCACCGGTAGAGGGAAACTCAAATTGATCCCACGTGACGAGGTGCCCCGCAGGAGCCCACGGCGTATCCTGCGCCAGCTTGAAGCTGACGGTGAGGATGTACTCGGAGCCTGGCGCCGGAGTTGGCTGCTTCAAATCCAGGGTGACTTCCTTCGACTCGCCGGGAGGCACGTCCTCCACGGGAAACTCGCCGCTCTGGACGCTCTTACCGTTTTCATCCAGGGTCCATGAGGCGCGAACGAAGCCGAGCGTAGCGAAGTTGTACTTGTTGTGAACGCGAATCTTGCCGGCGGCTAAGTCGACGGCTTCAACCTTGATTTCCGCGTAGGACTTTTTCACTTCGCTCAGCCCGGGATGCGGGGTGCGGTCGGGCAGAACGAGGCCGTTGGTGCAGAAGTTGTCATCGTTGGGCTTGTCTCCGAAGTCTCCGCCGTAGGCCCAGAAATCCTTGCCATTGCTGAGCTTCCTGCGGATGCCCTGATCGACCCAGTCCCAGATGAAGCCGCCGTGTGCCCACGGCTCCTTTTCGAAAAGATCCCAGTACTGCTGGAAGTTTCCAGTGCTGTTGCCCATGGCATGCGCGTATTCAATCTCGAAAAAGGGGCGTCCATTGCCGAAGGTCTTGTAGTACTCGACGATGTTCTGGGGTTTGGCGTACATGGGCGAGAGAGCGTCGCCGTGAATGCTGTCGTGGGGCTCATAAATGATGAAGAACTCAGGATGGTTCGTTTTACCCCATTCTTTGGCGGCGACGAAGTTGGCTCCCCAACCTGCTTCGTTCCCCATGGAGAATCCGATGATGGAGGGATGATTCTTGTCGCGTTCGATCGTGCGGCGGAAGCGGTCTACGATGGGTTCGCGGAAGTCGGCGCCGTCGGAGATGGGCTGCTTTTCTCCGGAACCATAGCCGTGAGACTCGACGTTGGCTTCATCGAGGATGTAGAGGCCGTATTCGTCGGCGAGCGCGTACCACTCGGAGACGTTGGGGTAGTGGCAGGTACGCACGGCGTTGATGTTGTTCTGCTTCATCAGCTTGATGTCTTCGATCATCATTTCGCGCGTGACGACCTGGCCGCGATCGGGATCGAACTCATGGCGATTGACGCCGCGGATCATCAGCTTCTTGCCGTTGAAGAGAATCTGATTGCCTTTGATCTCGGACTGGCGGAAGCCCATCTTCCACGGAACCACTTCGACGATGGTGCCTTTGGCGTCCTTCAGTGTGAGTGTCAGTTGATAGAGGTAGGGAATCTCGGCGGACCACTTGTTGGGTTTGGAGACGGCTTGCTGGAGATTGAGGTCGGCGTCTTTGCCTGAGAGGACGCTGAGTTTTCTGGTCAGGGACAAGACCGGCTTTCCTGCGGCGTCGATCAATTTTGCTTCGACAGTTGCCGCTGAGCCTTTTGCGGTGCCTGTGTTGGCCAGACTGAGGTGCAACTTGAAGGTTGCATTGTCATAAGTGCTGTCAAACGGCGTGAGTATCTGAAAGTCGCGGATGTGAAGGGGCGCGCGCGAGACCAGCGTGACGTCGCGGTAGATACCGCTCATACGCCAAAAGTCCTGGTCTTCCATGTAGCTGCCGTCGGACCATCGATAGACTTCGACTGCGATCGTGTTTTTGCCGGGCTGCAGGTATTTCGTGATGTTGTATTCGGAGACCATGCGCGTGTCTTCGCTGTAGCCGAGCTTCTGGCCGTTGATCCACACGTAATAGGCGGAGTTCACGCCGTTGAAGAGGAGATAGGTCTGGCGTCCGTTCCACGAAGCAGGCACTTCAAACTCGCGACGATATGAGCCAACCGGATCGCGCTGATCGTAGGCTGTCCAGGTGTGATCGTCCGGGGTGCTGGTGACACGCGGGGCATCGCGCTTGAAGGGATACGTGATGTTTGTGTAGATCGGCGTGCCATAGCCCTGCATCTCCCAGTTGGAGGGAACGGGAATTTCCTTCCAGGAACTCACGTCAAAGTCAGGCTTGTAAAAATCGGCCGGGCGCTGATCAGGCTGCTTCACCCAGTGGAACTTCCAATTGCCATTGAGCGACTGCACCCAGGGAGAATTCTGGGCGCCTTGAAGAGCCGAGGACTCGTCGGGGAAGGGCGTGAATGTCGCGCGCGCGGGCTCTTTGTTGATTCCGAAGACGTGGGGATTCTCCCAGTCGGGTGTCTCGGCGTTCTGCGGTTGCGAGTGGAGGCAAGTTGAAGCGAGGAGCGCTAGGGGCAGCAGAGAGGATGTAAAGGCTTTCATTTTCAGCTCTTCCCGGTACAGATATGCTTCGCGTGGGAATTCTACTATCCGACAGGCATTCCAATTCCGGGGACAGCCAGCCCTGCAGGCCACAAGTGCTACCCAACTGGAATAGAGCTTTTCGCATCCAGTCTCACTGAATCTGGAGGAACGAAGCCTAGGTATGTTGAAGTTTGCAATCGCGATAGGTCTTTTATGTGTAACGGGAAGCTCGTGTGGGGCGTACGCCCAGAGGCGCGTTGAAGCCGGCCTCTTCCTCGACTACCTGGACGTTTCCCAAACAGAGACTCACAATTTCGGAATTGGCGGCCGGCTGGGGTTTCGGGTGCATCACGACGTGATGGCGGAAGGAGAACTCGCATACGACTACGGGGTCAACTTTCAGGAGGCCTACCGCAATATTGCGGATGGAAATCTCACCGCGATTGAAAAGTCTTCGATTGGAGTGACGGAAGGCCTGTTCGGGCCGAAGCTTCAGAGAGCAGACGGCCACCTGCGGCCATTTGTCACGCTGAAGGGCGGGTTCGTCGATTTCCGATTAAGCCCGAGCCTGATTCCATACAGCGGTGTAACGAGCGCAGTGCTCGGAATCCGCGACTCCAACCTGAATGGGGCAATCTATCCGGGCGGCGGAGCGGCGGCGACCCTGGGACCATTAGGTCTGCGACTGGAGTTTGGAGACCTGATTTACTTCAACAATGGAGCCCACAACAACCTGCGGATCACATTCGGACCGATCGTGCGGTTCTGATCAGCTGACGTGGACTACAGGACGGCGCTCGACGTCGGAGACCGCTTTGCGCAGAACTTCGTGCGTGAGGGGCGCCACGTCGCCTTCGCCGAAAAAAAGGAATCGAAAAATGTTGGCGACGGGGTTCCCTTCAGTCCACTTGAAGTAGATGTGCGGGACCCGGCCAGTGACCTTTTCGATGTGGATCAGTATGGCGGCGATGGAATTCGCGACCATCGGGCTGTTGGCGCGCAGGACGCAGTGCCTCCCCAGTCTTGATCCAGCCACTATCAGGTGCTCTGCGAACTCGGAAGCATCCGTTCGTTCGACTTCCAGGAAGAGAATGGGAACGTGCTCGGGGAGCCCGTGGAATGTCCGAACGAGGCCTTCTATCCGATCGAGATCCTTGACGGTAGTGACTGCCCTGGGACGGCGGGCGATAAGCCGGATGGGCTGATCGCCGCTGTCATGGACAAGGCAGACGACTTCAGAGGAGAAGTCGACGCCCGAGATGCGGAGTTCCGTAGAGCGTGTAGCACGCGAAACGAAGGAAGTGAACATGATGGTCGCAATGAAGATGCAGGAGATCTTCAGACCCTCCGGCCGCTCCCAAATGTTCATTGCAGTGGTGTAGACGAAGATGATGGCCACCAGCAAGAACGGCCAGCGGCCCCGGGTCTTCCATGCGGACATGGTTACGGCGCAGGCAGCGGACGTGATGAGGACGAGTACGCCGGTGGCGTAAGCGCCGCCCTGCGCATCGACGTTGGCATGAAACCGGGCGGTGACGAAGAAGGCTACGCCGACAAAGACAAGTACCAGCGGACGAGATGCGCGCGCCCACTCGGGCGCCATGCCGAAGCGCGGCAGGTAACGCGGAATGAGGTTAAGAAGGCCGGCCATTGCGGAAGCACCGGCAAAGCCAAGAATGAGAATCGTGCTGATGTCGTACACGGTTCCGAACCCATTGCCGAAGTACTGGTGCGCGAGATAAGCCAGGGCGCGGCCATTGGCTTCGCCTCCTTCTTCGAAGGCTGCGGGCGGGATGAGTACGGTGGTGATGAAACTGGTGGCGATGAGGAAGACGCTCATGATGCAGGCGGCTGTTACAAGCAGCTTGCGCGTGTTGCGGATTCGCGCTTCGATCGTTTCGCCGTGGATGAGAGGCATCACGGCAACTCCGGTCTCGAATCCGGAGAGGCCAAGCGCGAGGCGAGGGAACAGCAGCAGGCAGATCGCGACGATGCCGAGCCAATGAGGATGCTGCGCGAGAGCCTCGTTCTTCCAGATGTCGATGCGCAGAGGATGGCGCAGGACTTCGACCGCAGCGCGTACCGTGACCACGGCGTTGAGCAGAAGATACGCAGCGACGAGAACAACCGCGATGTGGATGGCTTCGCGGAACCCCTTGAGGAAGACAAGGCCGAGAATGGAAAGAATCAGCAGGGTGATGAACATCTGGCTGCTGAGCCAATGAGGAGCAAAAGGATTGTGGACGAAGTGTGCAGCCGCGTCGGCCGCCGAGAGCGTCATGGTGATGATGAAGTCGGTGGTCGCGAACCCGAGCAGCGCGAGGACAAACAGCTTGCCGGCCCATTCTGGAAAGAGGCGCTCGAGCATGGCGATGCTGCCCTGGCCATTGGGGCTCGCCTTGGCGACTCGCGCGTACAGGGGGAGAGCCGCGAACAGGGTGACGAGGACGAGTACGAGGGTAGCGAAGGGGGAGAGAAATCCCGCGGCCAGAAACGCGATACCTGGCTGATACCCCAGAGTGGAGAAATAATCGACACCCGTAAGGCACATGACGGCCCACCAGGGGTGGACGGGCTCCGGAGCGCTGTGCACTCCTTTCGGAAGCTTGATGTCCGCGAGGAGCCAGTCGGTTAAGCCTAGCTTTGTCATTTAGTTCGAGTGCCTTCGATGAGTCGGGTCAAGTTCAGTTGGATGCTTGTTCCAGAACAGTGGTGCGAAAGGAATGGTCATGTCAGGCGGCTGGAGATTGTGACCGGAGCAGGCGGCGTGGTTCTCGAAAGCATTGGAAAGCCATTGTAACTGCGTGCTATGCTTCGGCCAGAGAGGCTGAATGAGAGGCCATATCCCAGTCACGCAGCAGCCGGTATCAGCGACAAAGCGCTGGTCGCGGGCTCGCGTGCGGTGCCTCTGCCCTCGACGCCACTTGCGCGTGCTGCCCTCCAGCACTCGACCTAGTCTCTTCGGCGGCGATTAGTACCCTGCCTGCCGAAGGCCCTCGCCTGGACCTATACGGGTCCGCAGAACAGAACACCCCTTCAGCGGGGTCGCGGCTGCATCCCCTTTGCAGCCTGCAACCGATCGACGAGGAGACTATAGATGACAAAGCAAGAGATGCATGCAAAGTTTGGACCAAAGCTCAAGGGACCTGTGCCGGGGCCCAAAGCCAAGGCCGCCGTTGAGGCTGACGGACGGTTGATCTCGCCCAGCTACACGCGGTCGTATCCGCTGGTGGTGAAGCGTGGACGCGGCTGCCGCGTGGAGGACGTGGATGGAAATGAGTTCCTCGATTTCGCAGCGGGAATCGCCGTGACTTCAACAGGGCATTGTCATCCTGAAGTGGTGGAGGCGATCCAGAAGCAGGCGGCGGAGCTGATTCACATTTCAGGGACGGACTTCTATAACGAGCCGCTGACACAGCTGGCAGAGAAGTTGTCGGCGATTGCGCCTATGCGCGGGCCACACCGCGTGTTTTATGGCAACTCCGGCGCGGAGGCGGTCGAGTGCGCAATCAAACTGGCGCGGTATCACACAGGGCGGCAGCACATCATCGCCTTCCTGGGCGCGTTTCACGGGCGCACTATGGGCGCGCTTTCGCTGACTGCGTCGAAGCCGCAGCAGAAGCGGAGATTTGCGCCATTGATGCCGGGCGTAACGCACGTGCGCTATCCGTATGCGTACCGCGGATGCACGGGAGGTCCGCAGGAAGAAGAGGCATTCAGCCTGGGGTGCGCGCGGTATATCGAGGAGAAGCTTTTCAAGACGATTTTGCCGCCGGAAGAAGTGGCTGCGATCGTGGTTGAGCCGATCCAGGGCGAGGGTGGTTATGTCGTCGCTCCTGACAATTTCCTCCGCGAATTGCGCTCGATCTGCGACAAGTACGGGATCATGCTGGTGGCGGATGAGGTGCAATCGGGCGCCGGGCGTACGGGCAAGTGGTGGGCAATTCAGCATTCGGGCGTGGAGCCGGACATTATCTGCTCAGCCAAGGGCATCGCGAGCGGCATGCCGCTGGGCGTGTGCATGAGCAAAGCCAGTGTGATGGACTGGGTGCCGGGCTCGCACGCTTCGACGTTTGGAGGCAATCCGGTCTCGCTCGCAGCGGCGCTGGCTACAGTCGAAATTCTTGAGCGCGAGGGAATCGGAAACGCGGCGAAGGTCGGCGCGAAGATGATGGAACGGCTCAATGGCTGGAAGAAGTCGCACCCGCTTGTCGGCGACGTACGGGGGCGCGGACTGATGATCGGTGTCGAACTGGTGAAAGATAAGGAGACGCGCGAGCCCGTGACTGAACTGCGGAACCGCGTCGAGGCCGTGGCGTTCGAGAAGGGGCTGGTCATTCTCGGGTGCGGCGAGACCTCGATCCGGCTGTGTCCTCCGCTGATTATGAGCGAGGATGAGGCCATGGTCGGGCTGGACATTCTGGAAGACGCGTTGACTCAGGTAGAGAAGGAATTCGCGGGATCGAGGGAGCTGGCGGGCACGAGAGCCTAGACGGGATCAACAAGACAAAAGGCCGGAGCGGCAATGCTCCGGCCTTTTTGTTTTGCGGTCTGCTACTTGGCAGAGCAGGCTTTATTGCGATCGGGACGGGCACCGGCGGCCTTCGCTTCCGCTTCGGACATGTATTTGCCCGCCTTGGTGGTGCCATAGAACTGGGTTCCATAGCAGTGGTAAACGTTGGTGGACGAGTTGACCCAGACAAGACCGGGAGCGCCGCCGGGAGCTGCTGCGCGGGGTGTCTTGGGCCCGGTCGACTTGCTGGAGGATGACGACGGGGCTGGGCTCGCGGCAGGGGCGGGCGAACTGGAGGACTTGGCGGCGGGAGCAGCTGTTGAGCTTGCGGCCGGAGCGGAAGCAGCGGCAGGAGTTGCGTCGGCTGCATACCACGTGTCGATTCCTTTGTGTCCGCGGCAGGCGCCCTGTTTCTTGGGAGCTGAGGTGAACGTACCGTCCTTGCACTTGCCAGTGGTTCCTGCGGGCGCGCCGGCCGGCGCCTGAGCGAGCAAGATGCAAGGAGAGAGGATCAACCCGGCGACGACAGCTTTGAGAAATTTAGCCTTCATGTTTACCGTCCTTTGTTTGGGCTGGAGGGGAAGGCTCCAGCGCCCAAATAGTACAGCACAAAGGGATAGATGCGCACAGGTCATTTTGATAAGACACTCTTCAGAGCAAATTCAATTGCAGGTTGAACGGCTGAGCCTATACTGTGTTTCGCAGTCAGGCCCAGGCTTGAGAAAGGATTTTGCACTATGAGCTTTCTTGATTCGGTAACAAATATGGCCAAAGGCCTCTCGGAGGGCGGAGACCACGCCGCCGTTGCTGGTGGGTTATTGGAACACCTCGGAGGAGCAGGCGGAGTGGCCAGCCTTATCCAGTCCATGCACCAGAACGGCGCGGGCGGGCTCGTCCAGCAGTGGGCGAATGGGCAGACCCAGCCTGCGAATCCGGGCGCGGTGGAGCAGGCGATTGGCGGGTCTAGTTTGATTGACAGCATCGCACAGCGGACGGGAATGTCGCCCGACGCCGTGAAGATGAGCCTGGCGACAGTGCTGCCGCTGATTGTGAGCCATCTGACATCGAATGGGCATGTAACAACTGACGGGCAGGTTACGGGCACCCCGGCCCCAGAGAGCGGATCTTTGCTCCAATCGATTCTCGGGAAGCTCCTATAGGACTTAGAGATCAGGGATTGGCACGTCTTCTAAGCGGCCGGACAAATTTTTAGGTTCTGCAAGGAGGGCCTGATGGCAAGCAAGTTTGTTCTGAAGAAGTCTTCTGACGGGCAGTTCCGTTTTGTTCTTAAAGCTGGAAACGGGGAGACAATTCTTACCAGCGAGTTGTACAAGGCGAAGCCTTCGGCCTTGAGCGGGATCGAGTCGGTGAAGAAAAATGCCGCACTCGATGAGCGGTATGAGAAGAAGGTCGACAAGGCGGGGCACCCGCGGTTCAATCTGAAGGCGGGCAACCACGAGATCATCGGAAGCAGCGAAGGCTACAACAGCGAGGCTGCACGCGATAACGGGATCGCTTCCGTGAAGGCAAATGCCGCGACCGCGGTTGTTGAAGACGAAACGGCATAGCTTTTTGCCAGGCTGGATGTGCGCGCTGGCACGGCGCAGCGATCAGAGTGCGATGCAGACTGGATCGCATGGAATCTCTGCGCCTTATGCGCGTTGCATGGATGGAGCGCGCCTTTGCCGGACTCAACTGGATCGCTCGCAAGCGAGGTCGGGATTCCGGACCTGCGCATCTGACGGTTGGCATTGATGGTGAAGACGCGGTCTTCTTTTATCTGCTGCGAAAGAGATACATCGTTGTGGCGCGACGGTGGTCTTCAGGAGACGTGCCCGGCGACGTCGACTTGATCGCATGGGCTGGACCGGTGCTGTGCTTCATTGAAGTGAAGACGCGCACGGCTCATGATCTGACTCCTGCTGAAACCGCGGTCGATGAGCACAAACGCCAAGTGCTGCGAAGACTGGCGCGCCGCTACGTTCGACAGCTGCCAGGAAGCGAGTTTCCCCCGGTTCGGTTCGACGTAGTGAGTGTCTATGCGGTGCCTGGGCAGGAACGGGAGTTCATGCATTTCGAGGGGGCGTTCAGGTGGGATGATGGTCGGAGCGATTGAGGGCGCGATACTAGCCCTTTGCGTCTTCGAACTCTTCGTGCCAGGCCATCTGGATTGCTTCGAGGCGACCCTCATTTGACTTTGCTGGGTCGTCGGCGAAGCCCTCGAGCTCTGTCACATACTTATGCAGGTCAGTGAAGCGGACCGTGAGCGGATCGAGGTCGGGGTACTTCTCCTGCAACTGAATGCCGATTTCTTCGGAGTCCGTCCAGAGAATTTCGCGGGGCATTGGTTCTCCTGTTTTTGTGTATAGCACTTTTCGTTACCCACCCATTCCGCAAAGACCGCGGAATGGATGGGGCACCCGCGTTCTTCGGCCGATTTAGATTTGGCTATTTGTTGTCGGCCAAAGCCAGCGGTTTGCCTTCAGACGTGTAGTTACGATTCCACTTGGGGATTTCGACTACGTAGGAGCCGGGCTTGGTAATGATGGCCTGGCAGCCGAGGCGCGAGTTGAGCTGCTGATCGGCAGCCATGTCAAGGCGATCGAGCTCGTCGTCGTCTGCTTCGCTGATGCCCTCTTTACCGTCCTTCACCCAGATGTGGCAGGTGGTGCATGCGCACGAGCCGCCGCAGGCGTGATCGAGAAAGATGTTGAAATTCTCGGCAACGTCGAGGAAGGACATGGGCTTGCCGTGATGGTCGTAAGGCAAGGTTCCGAATTCGAATTCGACGGTCTTGCCTTCGGGCATAAAGGTGACGCGGACGAGTTTGTCCGGGGGAATGTTGGTGGTGTTTGCTTCAGCCATTTTCTTTTTCCTTTAGCTGCTCTTCGGCGACTTTGGTCTTATGGGGGCTAAAGCCCCCTTTTGACTTCAAGATCGGTCTTCGGCACGACTGAAGTCGTGCGGTGATACAAAACAACTACTTAAATTCCGCGGGTGCCATGGGGTGGGGCGCAGTCAATTCTTCGTTAAGTTGTTCGCCGGCTTCCCCCATCGTTTTACCGCGGATAGCAGATGTGACGGCAGCGTCCATCATCAGCTCGGCCAGGCGGTGCGTTGATTTGTCGAGGGCGAGGGTAGCTTCGCGGATCGCGCTGAAATCATCGCCAGACTTTACAGCGGTGAGGTGATTGCGTGCCGCATCAATAGTGGAGATTTCTTCGCCACGCAGTTGGCCCCATGCGGAATTCGTTTTCGCCTGATCGACTTTTGCGAGGATCGTGTCCGCTTCGTGGCGGGCTTCAATCAGCAAGCGCTTTGCGAAGTCGGCTTCGGCGTTGTCAAAGGAGTCGAGGATCATGCTTTCGACTTGCTCGTCGGTGAGGCCATAAGTCGGCTTAACCTCGATCTGGGCCTGTTGGCCTGATCGCTGTTCACGCGCGGAGACCTGGAGGATTCCGTCGGCATCAATGAGGAACTTGACTTCGATTCGCGGCAGTCCTGCGCTCATGGGCGGAATGCCCTTCAGGTCGAAGCGAGCGAGGGAACGGCAGTCGGCGGCTAGTTCGCGTTCGCCCTGCACGACGTGAATGGCGACGTTCGTCTGGCCGTCAACACCGGTGGTGAAGTGCTCCGTGGCCGAGGCAGGGATGGTGGAGTTGCGCTGAATGATCTTCGCGACCGTGCCGCCGAGGGCTTCGATGCCGAGTGATAGCGGCGTCACATCGAGCAGGAGCATCTCTTCCGTAGTTGCCGATGCTCCGGCGAGTATGTCGGCCTGCACCGCCGCGCCGAGCGCGACAACTTCGTCAGGGTTGAGTTCTATGTGCGGCTTCTTGCCGCGTGCCGTGAGTTGGAAAAGATCTTCGACGAGTTTGCGGACGGCGGGGATGCGCGTGGAACCACCGACGAGCACGACTTCGTCGATCTGCTCGGCAGTGACGCCTGCATCGGCGAGAGCCTGTTTGCACGGGCCGGCGGTGCGATTGAGCACGGGCTCGATCAATTGCTCGTATACTTCGCGCGGGATCTCGCGCTGGTAGCGATCTCCGTTGGGCAGCTCCAGATCGAACCGCGCGACTTGTTCAGAAGAAAGCTGGATCTTTGCATCGATCGCAGACTTGCGTAGCGCCTGTACGGCGCCGGGATGCCGGCGTAGATCGATGCCATGCTCGGAGTGGATCTCGTCGAGGGCAATTGAGAGCAGCAGATTGTCGATGTCGTCGCCGCCGAGGTGGGTGTCGCCGTTGGTCGACTGCACTTCGAAGATGCCGTCGCGCAATTTGAGAATGGAAATGTCGAAGGTGCCGCCACCAAGATCGTAGACGGCGATCAAGCCTTCCTTCTTACGATCGAGACCATACGCGAGTGCTGCCGCGGTGGGCTCGTTTACCAGGCGCAGCACCTCGAGGCCGGCCATGCGGCCCGCGTCCTTGGTGGCCTGGCGCTGCGCATCGTTGAAGTAAGCGGGAACGGTGATGACTGCCTGGGTGACCGGCGATCCAAAGAAGCGCTCAGCGTTCCGCTTGAGCTGACGCAGGATGTACGCGGAGATCTCAGGCGGCGTGAAGCGCATTTCGCCAAGCTGGATACGTGGAACTTCGCCTGCTTCGACATCGTCGGCGAGGCGGAACGGGAAGAACTTGAGCTCGCTCTGTACTTCTTCGAGCCCGCGGCCCATCAGCCGCTTGACGGAGTAGATGACTCGCTCGGGAGTCTCGACCAGGGTGCGGCGCGCGCTGTTGCCAACGGTGACGGTGGGACGACCATCCTCCGGCATCGGATCGAGCGCCACTACAGACGGAACAAGATTCGAGCCGTCAACGCCGGGAATGACTACGGGCTTGTCGCCCTCCATATATGCGACCAGGGAGTTGGTGGTTCCCAAGTCAATTCCAACTACGCGTCCTTCTGATGCCATGAGAGATTTAATTCCTCAAAGTTTTGGAGCCGATCGCAGATCCCAGACCTGGGGCTCCCAAAGTTAGGTGGCGAGTGTCTCGGTGACATCGCGTACGAGGTTGTTGACATATCGCCGACGGTCAAGGAGCGAGACCATCTTCTTTTCTGATTCCTTGCGGGCGGGGTCGTCACCATTGTCCCAGACCTGCCATTGCGCACGCAGGTCGCTATCGACCCCGTCGAGCATGTCGTTGTATTTCTTCCTGGCTTGTTCGAGGCCCGTCTGCAATTCGGGATCAGCGTCGCCCATCTTCTTCGACATGCGCATCTCTTCGAGCTGCATGTTCAGGTCGAAGGCTTCTTCAAGAAGGTCGGCGGGAACGCGGGACGGGTCCTTGCGATCTTTGCCGGCGTGCTCTTCGCCGATCTCGGCGCCGCGAAGCTTGAGCAAGTATTCGGTGCGTCGAATCGGGTCACGCAGAGTGCGGTATGCGTCATTCAGCAGCGCGGTATCGGCGAGACTCCAGTCCTTCTCATTGGCCGAGGCGCGCGCGAAACGGTCAGGATGCAGCTTGCGGCTGAGCTTGTGGAACTGGTGCTCGAGCATGCCGAGGTCGAGATCCAGCTTTGGGACCAGTGAGAACACAGAAAAATAATCGCCTCCCGGAGGAGGCTGGATCTTGCTGCAATGCGGACAAAAGAGAGTAGACTCGTTGTGCGCAACGGTACACGACCAGCATTCAACCGGTACTGCAGAATCGATAACTTTCAACATGGGATGACTCCAGCAGGATTGAGACCTACGAGAACGATGATCCGCAGCCGCAGGAGCGCGTGGAGTTCGGATTGATGAAATTGAAGCCCTGCCGCATCAATGTTTCTTCGTAGTCGAGCGTCATGCCGTGCAGGTAGATGAACGACTTGGGATCGACAAAGATGCGGACCCCATCAAACTCAAAAATGCGATCGCGCTCGCGCGGGCGTGAGTCGAACTTGATCGAATAGGAGAGTCCGGAGCAGCCGCCACCCAGCACACCAAGGCGCAAGCCGCCCTCTTCAGGCGAAACGCCTTCTTTGGCGATGGCGATTTTGATGCGCTTTACGGCGCGATCCGTGACCTGTATACCGCTCGGATTTCCATGCGAAGCCGGTGCAGCGGAGGGCTGCGCAGGGATCGCGCTTGCTCCTTCCGCCGGCTTCGATTCGATACTTACAAAGTTCGACATTTCGTCCTTCTTACTTGGCCGCGACGGCTACGGCCGCGTTTTCGGCCACCGTGTTCTTCTTCTTCCAGTCGCCAATCGCTGCGCGGATCGCATCTTCTGCGAGCACGGAGCAGTGAATCTTGACGGGAGGAAGAGAGAGTTCCTTCACGATGTCGGTGTTCTTGATTTCGAGCGCATCATTAACGGTGCGTCCCTTGATCCACTCGGTCGCAAGCGAAGAGCTGGCGATTGCCGAACCGCAACCGAAGGTCTTGAACTTAGCTTCTTCAATGACCTGGGTTTCGGGGTTTACGCGGATCTGAAGGCGCATTACGTCGCCGCACTCGGGGGCGCCGACCAGCCCCGTTCCTACTTCGGTCGAGCTCTTGTCGAGCGTGCCTACGTTCCGGGGATTGTTGTAGTGGTCAACTACCTTGTCGCTGTATGCCATTTTCCGATCTCCTTCTGCGGGAAGCCGCGTACCTAATGTTTGATTCGGCGGAGTTCATCGCCGATGCTTAATCCAGTGTTTTAGATCCCACATCTCAAAAGCAGATGGGGAGCACCCAACCCATGCGGGTGCTGAGTTTAGTGGGGCTGCCACTCGATCTTTGTTAAATCGATGCCTTCTTTCACCATTTCGTACAGGGGTGAGAGCTCACGGAGCTTCTTTACAATGTCGATTACCTTGGCTGCTACATAGTCCACTTCAGCCTGGGTATTGAAACGGCCGAGACCGAAGCGGATGGAGCTGTGCGCCACGTCGTCGCCGAGGCCCAGAGCCTTAAGTACGTAAGAGGGCTCCAGAGTGGCCGATGTGCAGGCAGAGCCGCTGGAGACAGCCACGTCATTGATGCCCATCAGCAACGACTCGCCTTCGACGTAGACGAAGCTTACGTTCAGGTTGCCGGGCAACCTGTGTTCCATCGAGCCGTTGATGTGAATGTAGTCCAGTTCCGATTCGAGTTTCTTCTGTAAGCGATCACGCAGGCCGCGGAGATAGGCAGCTTCTGTGTCCATCTCGGTGCGGGCAACTTCGCACGCCGCGCCGAGGCCGACGATCCCGGGAACATTCAGAGTGCCGGAACGCATTCCCCGTTCGTGACCGCCGCCATCGATCAGCGCTGCGATCTGAACACGCGGGTTGCGGCGACGGACGTAGAGGGCTCCGACTCCCTTTGGGCCGTAGATCTTGTGGCCGGAGAGAGAAAGCACATCGATGTTGTCTTCCAGCACGTTGACCGGAACCTTGCCCACGGCCTGTACGGCATCGGTGTGAAAGATGATGCCTTTCTCATGGCACAGCTTGCCGATCTCACGAATCGGCTGGATCACGCCGATTTCATTGTTGGCGTACATGATGGAGACGAGAATCGTCTTGTCGTCCATGGCGCGCTTCAAGTCTTCGATGTCGATGAGGCCGTCTGCCTTCACGGGCAGATAGGTGACGCGGTAACCGTATTTCTCGAGACGCTTGCAGGTATCGAGGACCGCCTTGTGTTCCGTCACCTGCGTTATGATGTGATTGCCGCGCTCGCGATACATCTCCGCGATGCCTTTAATCGCGAGGTTGTTCGACTCGGTAGCGCCGGACGTGAAGATGATTTCCTTTGCGCTGGCACCAATGAGTTTGGCGATCTGTTCGCGCGCGGTCTCAACAGCCTGCTCGGCTTCCCATCCGAAGGAATGGTTGCGGCTGGCAGCGTTGCCAAACTTATTGGTGAGATAGGGCATCATCGCTTCGAGCACGCGGGAATCCAGCGGGCTGGTAGCGTGATTGTCCATGTATATCGGCAAATTGACTCCTGCCGGTACTTCGATATGACTGGTAACTGTGCTCATCCCGACCTCTCTATCCTTTTTCGCTTCGCTTCGGCGAAGGCTCCGCGATGCGGAGTGTTAACTAAATCGTGAGCGTTACTAATTTCGGCTCGGGTGCGTGACCCGCAGGATGCTCGTGCTCGGCGAGATCCTGAATGCTGATGCTTTTGAGCACGCCGGCGATGGTTTCATTGACCCGTGCCAGCGGTTCCTTGATCGTGCAACTTGGGGTGAGGTCGCAACCCTTGGCCCCCTTCGTGCAAGAAGTGATGAAGAATGGGCCATCAATGGCCAGAATCACTTCGTATGCTGAGATCGACGCTGCGGCCTTCGAGAGTGCATAGCCGCCGTTCATGCCGGCGTGTGATTTGAGCAATCCCTTTCTGGTGAGCTGCTGCAGAATCTTGGCCAGCAGCTGCGCGGGGATGCCGTATGCGTCGGCGATGTCTTTTGCGCTCAGGGCAGCGGTGTCGGGACGCTCGGCCAGATACTTGAGGGCCATCAGTCCGTAGTCCGCCTTTTTAGTGAGCTTCAGCATAATATGCGACTTGTTAGGTCCGTATTTAGTATACGACCACTACGGTCCGAGTTCAATGAATGATGGATGGCAGTGACAAAGCGTGAGATACGGTGAAACGAATGTACGAAAAGATTCACGAAAATGACGTTTGAAATTGTTGAAAAGGTCGCTACAATCTGCGGCAAGAGTTTCTAAATCCGAGCATTTCCTTCAAAAGATGGTTACCGCCTGCAAACACCCTAGGGTTCGAATCGTTTCCCGTCACGAAGACACAGAATTTGTTGAGTGCCTTGAATGTGGCGATGTCTTTGATTCTGAAGAGTTTCACGACATGGCAATTGAGGAGTCAGACGAGAAGGAACAGCCTGCTTCGGATGACGAATAGAGCTGCGTCGCGAATAGCCGCCAAGCCTAACAAAATACTGGTTTAACGGATCGCCGCCGAGGTCTAGCTCTGGGCGGCCCCCCCGGCCTGCGCGCTGCTGCGGTGGGCGGCGATCCAGGCGTAGTGCAGCCCGGAGAGGATTGTGAGCCCGACGGTCGCGTCCAGCGCGATCAGTCGCAGAATCACAACCCATTGCGCATCCACGATTTGGTGCAGCAGAACGACTGCCACCGCTGCGATTTGGGCCAGAGTGTTGGCTTTGCCGAAGATGCTGGGCCCGAAATCCCTCCGTCCCACGACCGCGTACATCACCGCCGCAACGATGAGGATTGCAAGGTCGCGCCCGAAGACCAGGACCGTAACAGTGGTCGGAATCAGACCTTTGTACATCAGCACCAGAAAAAGCGTGCTCAGCAGCAGCTTGTCCGCAATTGGATCGAGATACTGACCAAGGGTAGTGCCTTGTTTCAGGACACGTGCAAGAAACCCATCCAGCCCATCTGTGATACCGGCGACGAGGAAAAGAGTGAATGCGACTCCGAAACGATTCTCGAGGATGCAAGCGACGAGAAATGGAGCTAGACAAAGACGGATGATCGTAAGGAGATTTGGCGCGGTGCTCAGCGGATTGCGGCGCGGGGTGGGTGAATCCGTCATCGTTTCACTTGATGCCTGCGGCGAGCACGCAGTTCCCATGCTGCTGCCGCTTGCCGCAGCCCGGAGGAGGCCCGGCAGTGTTCGAGATAGATGGTACAGCATGCCTATGCTGCTGCAGTAGAAGATCTTGAGCGCTGATTGGGTGCCCGGGATGGGCTTTTTCGAGGTTAAGAACGAAGAGTGCTCACGGCCAGCTTGAGGTCAGAGACCAGTGTGGAACGCATCTGGGCCGCACGCTCAGGATCAGTGGCGCGAAGGATCGCAGAGGGGTGAAGGGTCGCGATTACCCGGTCGAAGTAAGGACTGGAAAGCACCTTTCCCCGTTCGCGCATCAGGCCGAAGTTCGAGCCGAAAAGCGACTTGGATGCGGTTGCGCCGAGGCACACGACGAGTTCTGGTTGAACTGCCTCCAGCTCCGCCAGAAGCCACGGACGGCAGGCGAAGATCTCCGATGCGCGCGGATTCTCGTGGAGGCGCCGCTTGCCGCGCTCGGTGAATTTGAAGTGCTTGACGGCGTTGGTGACATACGCAGAGCTGCGATCGATTTCGGCTTCCGCCAGGAGCGTGTTCAGGAGCCGCCCAGCGGGGCCAATGAATGGCTCGCCCGAGCGATCTTCTTCGTCGCCGGGCTGCTCGCCGATGAACATGAGGCGTGGGGACACCGGGCCGCGGCCAAAGACTGGCTGGGTTGCGCACTGGTAGAGTTCGCAACCCTCGCAGGCGTGAATTGTTTCCTGCAGTACCGGGAGAGAACGGTTCTCGGGTACGAATGCTGCGGCGGTCAGTTTCGGCTGACGGGCAATCATGGTTTGCACTCGTCCATCTGCTTCGGTCAACAGGTTTGGCAGTGTTTGAAGTTCGGGAAGATTTTTCCAATAGCGGACAGGCATCTCCGACCGCATCGCATTCAGATTGGTACGCGCCGGATTGAAGATCGACGCGTAGTAGGTGCGCCAGAGATCTTCGAAATCATCGCTCTGTGGCGCATGTTCGCGGGGAACGCCGGGCCCAAAAGCGAGATGCTTCGCGGCTGGGTCCCAACGGACTGAGGCGTCGGGAGTCATAATTGTCCACTGCATCACCGCGAAACGCTCCGCAAAGAACGGCGCGGCCAGCTCTAGAACGCGATGCGCCGGCTCGTACCACGCGATGAATTGCTCGCCAGATTCCGTCTCGACTTTTCGGAAGCGCACGAAAGCGTGCATTTTATGCAGGTCTCTTTTGACCTGGTGCTCGAGACGACGGAATTTCGCTACGTCGTTGTCGATATCGAGCTTCAGAAGGTTGCGGTCTGACTGTAGTCGAAACAATACCCGGTATAGCAGGTTCCAGCGGACTGGACTGCGATGACACGCGACGATCTTTGCGCGATCGATAAAGGATCGAGGGGCGTGGACCGGTGACTCGCTGGTTGGGGAAGGGCGGGGCTCGGCCGCGAACAACGACTCTGTTACGTCGGACCCTTGATCTGCGATGTCGATGGATTCAGGTAAAACTCCGGCTGACAACAAGGGGCGCACTGCTTCTCGCCAGGCCTCAAACGCCGGCACGATGAGGATAGTTTGCCGATGGGCAGCGATCTTCACAACTGACCCGAGAACGCCGAAGCACCGGCGAAGAGGTCAAGTTGGACGGGCTGCACGGGCTTTGGCAACTCGACCAGGCTTTGTGGTTTTGACGGAAGATGATCGGCAGCGATCAAATATCTCTCCGCGAGTTTTACCCGCACGTTCAACTTGCGGAGATCGTCGATGGATAGACGATGATAACGGCGAATGCGCAGAATGCGGCTGACATTCCGGTAGCCGATGCCGGGAACGCGCAGCAGAGCTTCTCGCGTCGCGGCATTGACGTCGACGGGGAAGAACTCGGGATGTGCCTCGGCCCAGGTGAGCTTTGGATCCTTCTGCAGACTGAGGTTTGGTTCCTGATCCGTGGTGAGCTCCGCAGCCTTGTAGCCGTAGTAGCGCATGAGCCAATCGGCCTGGTACAGGCGATGCTCCCGCACCAGCGGAGGGGCGGACTGAGGCAGCCGTGCATCCCCAAGCGGGAACGGACTGAAGCTCGAGAAGTAAATGCGGCGCAGCTTGTAGCTGTCGTAGAGATGGGAAGCGGTGGTGAGAATCTGGCGGTCACTTGTGCCTGTTGCGCCAACCACCATCTGCGTACTCTGCCCTGCGGGTGCAAAGCGCGGAGTGGACCGATGTCGACGCCGGTCTTCATCGATCTCGACTTTGCGCTCCGTGATCTGGTTCATTGTGCCTTCGATCACGGCTACTTTCTTTTCCGGCGCCAGCTGAACCAGGTCCTGCTGCGTAGGTAATTCGATGTTGGCGCTAAGCCGGTCGGCAAAGGTTCCGGCTCGCTCGATCAGCGCAGCCGAGGCGCCAGGAATGGCCTTGAGGTGGATGTATCCACCGAACGAGTGATCTTCGCGCAATGATCTGGCGATCTCGATTACCTGCTCCATGGTGTAGTCAGGCGACTGGATAATGCCGGACGACAGGAACAGGCCTTCGATGTAATTCCGTCGATAAAAGTCGAGAGTGAGGTTCACCACCTCGGACGGTGTGAACCTTGCCCGGGGAATGTCGGAGGAGACCCGATTGACGCAGAAGACGCAGTCGTACGTGCAGTAATTGGTGAGAAGAATTTTCAGCAGTGAGACGCAACGGCCATCGGGGGTGTAGCTGTGGCAGATCCCGGTGCCATCAGAGTGCCCCAGGCCTTTGCCGTTGCCGGCCCGTTTGGATCCACTGGAGGCACAGGACGCGTCGTACTTGGCTGCATCGGCAAGAATCGCGAGTTTTTGCTGCCTCGTCATTGGGGAATGGGCCGAGCCGCGGACTTGCCGGTTCCGTGCTCGCTCAATTTTAGCGAAGAAAAGGAGAACAGGGTGAGCCTCGGAGTGACCAGATGAACCGAGTCAACAGCGTTGCGCGGCAAAGTTGATCGCGCCAAATCGGATATGCATAGGCTTAAGACACAATCCTTGTCGGCCCTGAATGGCTAGGGATTCCCCTGATTTCTGGGAAGTCCAAGTTCGCGCTAAGTGTGGCCGTCAGGAGGGGTACCATGCGCTCATCACGCTCATGGCTGGATTTCGCGCATCGAGCGAACGGAACCGGAACTGCAAGCTCAATTTGCCCCCGGTGCTATGTGACTCTTGCAACTTCCACTCTAGAGTCTGATCTCCAACGGGCCGAGACGGCCCACAGCTGTGACCCGAAGCAGCTGCGCACCTTTCAGTCGACGCATCGGCCGCCATTTCGGTCGACGTGGCAACAAGCACGGCAGTTGAACAGGATAGCTTGAATCTTCGCCGGCCAGTACTGACAGGTATCGTTCGGTTCATACCTCGCTGCTGCTGATGATGGAGTCAACCTTACGGTTGATGCTGCTGCGGATACCCCTCGGAAGCTGCAGGCTACGAAGTGGATCAGATTGGCAGATCTCTTGCTTCCTCAATAACGACGTGACGTGCCTTCGGGCGAAGCTATGCCCATATCGAATCCTTTTGTGATTACCAAATGGGGATAGGCAGGCAGAAAGGCGTGTCCGTACACTGCCCATGTTGCTTGACCAGAGCACAATACGGAATGCAGGAAACTTGAACACTTCAGACGTGCGGCTGCTGCTGAGCAAATGGATGGAGGAGCAAACGTCGCTACTCTGTCTCGGCTCGTTCAACGAGTGCCGCCTCGTGCTGAAGGCGCACGTTTTCGCGATCGCCGATGAATCCTTTACTTTGCGCTCACTCAGTTCCGATACGACGCTCTCTTTCAGTTTCGGGTCGGATGGTACGGTCTTCGACTATGCCGAGCAGCGGGAATTCGGAATGCCGGAACTCCCTCCGAAGCTGGCTCAGCTTGCTTCCATCGCGATCATGTTTCCGACCCGCGTACCCGTGAGCCCGCTGACGGAGAGCACGGAACGAGAGACGCTGATCATGATTGAAATGTGGGAAGGGGACCGCGAGAACTGGAATGAGGAGAAGTAGGCGGCCCAACCATCCCATTGAAATTGAGGCCTGTCACTTCGCCGTGGCGGGCTTTTTACTTTGAGCTGAGATCTGCCGCGTTCTTTTAAACGATGGTTACAGGGCATGCTTTACTCTTATCGAAGCATTTGCATCCCCATCGGCGGATTCGGCTTTGCGAATTGTTCTTTCGAACATCGGTACATACGGCGACATCAATCCGCTGATTGCGGTGGCGATTGAACTGAAACATCGCGGACATGCGCCGGTGATGGCTCTTCCTGAGGTGTACCGATCGAGGGTCGCGCCAGTGGGGCTGGAGTTTCACGCGATACGTCCCGACATCGACCCCAAGAACAACGTGCTGGTCGAGATGGTGTACGACATCAAGCACGGCACAGAAAACGGGCTGCGCAATTTTCTTTTTCCGGCGTTGCGTCAGACTTATGAAGACCTGCTCGATGCGGCAACCAGGCCGACGCGCGCAGACTTGCTCCTGGTGGGAGAGTTGAACTACGCCGGGCCGATTGTCGCAGAAGTGACCGGCATTCCATGGGCAAGTTACGTACTCGCGCCGCTGTCATTTTTTTCGGCATTTGACCCACCAGTGCTGCCGCCTTATCCGAAGCTGGCTAAAGTTGACAAAGGCATGCCGGGATTCGGACGCGTAATCAAGCGCGTGGCGCGCTTCGTGAGCCGCAAATGGCCGGAGCCGATTTACGAACTTCGCAAAGAGTTGGGCCTGCCGCAGGGAAAGAATCCGCTGTTCGATGCTAAGCACTCTCCCTTTCTGGTGCTGGCGCTATTTTCCCGCGTACTCGGAGAAGAACAGAAGGACTGGCCTCCCAACACGGTTATCACGGGCTTCGCGTTTTATGACGCCGACTCGGGTAACGCACAACTTCCACCGCATCTCGAGCAGTTCATCGCGAACGGCGAGGCTCCAGTGGTGTTTACGCTGGGGTCGGCGGCGGTGCTTGCGGCGGGGGACTTCTACGAGGTTTCGGCGAAGGCTGCAATGGAACTCGGCAAGCGTGCCGTGCTGTTGATCGGGAGCGATCCTCGCAACAGGCTCAAGGAAAAACTGCCAGATTCGATTTGCATCGCCGAATATGCGCCTTACTCCAAGCTTTTTTCGAGCGCGTCGGTCGTCGTTCATCAGGGCGGCGTGGGGACGACGGCGCAGTGTCTCAACGCCGGCAAGCCGATGCTGATCATGCCTTACTCGCACGACCAGCCCGACAATGCGCGGCGGATGAAAAGGCTGGGCGTGGCAAAGGTGATTCAGAAGGCTAAGTACACGCCGGAGAGAGTTACGCGCAAAGCGCGTGCGTTGCTGGAAGATGCGGAATTCGCTCAGACGGCGCGGATGGTTGCGGAGAACGTGCAGAAGGAAGACGGCGTGAAGGCGGCGTGCGACGCGCTGGAGGGTCTGTACCACAGGTCGAAGGGTGCGGCCTAGCTGATTGAAACTGACCAACTGAAATCCGCTTGGAGGTGCAAGGTGTCCTCGAAGGAATGGCGGTACGCACTCGCTGTGGTGATTGGAGTTCTGTTCGACGCGCTGTTCTTTTGGAAATTTCAGCCCTACGCCTCAAGAGAACATGGCCACGATCTCCTAGCGTGGTATTTCGAGCCAGTTCTGGCATTCGCTGCTGGCCTTTTGCTGACGATGGGAATCGAAGGGAAGAAGCGGTTCGTGCCCATCGCGATGTTTTCTGGATTCGCCGTCGCAAACGCTTGCCTCATCGTCGCGGACTGCGCGGCTGATCCATCGAATCACAATCTCTGGCCCTTCGAATTTGTGATTATCGCGATTGCGACGTTGCCGGCGTTTCTCGGTGCCGGAGTCAGCGGATTATTGATGCGCCGCAAAGCCTAGTGGTCGATGTCTGCGACAGAAACCTTCTGACAGGTTCGCTAGCCCCAAAAGGCCTGCGCCTCTGTGCAGATAGCCACTGAATAAGCATCCTCTTATCAATCGTTTGAAGGGATCGGCATTCCGGGGCAAACCCATCGCAGAGATGGGGCATCGGAGTTTGGAGCGTGCGCTGACATCGCGCACTGCTTATGGAGGTTTATCAGAATGAATGTAAAACGCATAGTTTATACAGTTTCGATGAGCGCGGGTACTGCGCTTCTGGGCACCACAGTCGCTCTCGCACAGGCTCCGGGTGGCACCCCTCAGCAACAGCCCAGCATGCCGCAGAGTCCTTCATCGAACTCAGGCGCACAGCCGATGGATAATGGCAATTCGACCGCCAGCACGCCTACCTCTTCGCAGGACTTCTCAGAGCGCGCGTTTATTTCGCAGGCATGGCAGGGCGGCATGGCGGAAGTGCAGCTCGGGCAGCTCGCTCAGCAAAAGTCTGAGAGCACCGATGTGAAGCAGTTCGCCGCGAAGATGGTGAACGATCACGGACAGATGGGCGAGAAGTGGCTGAAGCCGGTTGCGCAGCAGATGGGGCTGACTGAACCCTCGGGACCATCGAAGAAGGACAAAAAAGAAATTGAGAAGCTGAGTAGTCTTTCAGGACAGGATTTCGACAAAGAGTACATCACGATGATGGTGAAGGATCACCAGAAAGACCTGAAGGAATTCCAGACTGAGTCGCAGACCGCACAGAGCCCCGCGGTAAAGCAGATTGCCGAAAAGGGATCGCAAGTGATCGAACAGCACCTGCAGATCATCCAGCAGATCGCGAAGGCTCACAACATCGACGCCGGCGGCAAAGAAATGTCGAGCACGCAGTAGCCGTTGCCAGGTTGGAACGGAAATACTCTTAGAGTGAATGAAGGCCCCTGCGAGTTCGAACCGCAGGGGCTTTCGTGCGAGAGGCTACTTTGAGGAAAAAGTCTTTGACTTGCCGGTGCGAGAGTTCATCACGCTGAATTTCCCGTTCTTGCTTGCGGTTACCTTAAAGTAGCTTCCTTCCACAGTTCCTTTGGGACTGGCAATCATTTCCTCAGCGCTGTTATGGGCCGCGTCAGAGCCCTCTGCGTTGTGCAGCATGAAGAGGCTGTTTGCGCCTACCGTATCGCTTACCGTCTGCCACGCCTCGGGGCTTCCTCCCTTGTGCGCGCCATTGTTCATGATCGCCGCGATGGGATGAATTGCGGCAACGAGAGATTTCGAGTTGGACTGGTCAAGTCCATGGTGACTGACGAGGAAGAGGCTGACCCGGCCCAGAGGATTGGCAGGGCAAACGAGGTCAAGTTCCCGGGGCTTGGTAAGGTCGCCAAGATCGAGGAAGCTGAATTTCCCAAAGCGCACGATGATGCCTACCGAGCGAGGATTTTCACTCTCGTCGAGTTTCCACTTCGGCTCATTTGCACAGCTGGGATTGGGTTCCGGCTTGACACCGGGCACTGACGAAGCGTGCTCGCCGTCGGCGGTGACGACAAAAGCGTCGAGACCCGCAATGTTAAGGGCGTCGCCAGGGTGGACAGTGCGACGCGGAGTGTTGCCGATCGCCGCGACATACGCCGAGAAATCTTTGCGAGTAATGTCGGAGTCCTCGCGGTTCTCGCCATGATCCAGAAACTCACCTACCTTTACGCGCTTCACGAGTTCGGGTACGCCGCCTACGTGATCGGTGTGGAAGTGGGTGATGAGCACCTTGTCGATCTGAGAGATTCCAGCATCTTTCATGGCCGCCTGAATGCGCTCGGCATCGCGACCATTACTGCCGGGCCATCCAGTGTCGACGAGAAGGGAAGCGCCTGAAGGAGCGACGATGAGAGTGGCCTGCCCGCCTTCCACGTCGATGGAATAGATGAGCAGGTCATTGCTTCTGTGTGGAGATTTCTGCGCAGATGCTTGAACAGCTTGAAACAGCAGGAGAAGGGCGGCGAAGAGCGTACCAGCGGAGAAGCGTTTCATTTGCGAATGAGTGTAAACGTTGAGACGAATCGTTTGCACAAGGTGCCCATGATTGGACCCGCCTTGAAGTCGATGCAATCAAGGGCTTTGCGGGGCAGATTTTGCTGGAAAGTTGCTCCTGTTAGAATAGAGAGTGCCGTAGTGCGCGGCTATTCATCGCGTATTCACGCCGGTCCGCTGGCCGATTACGGCCGCATCCCAGTGCAAATCAAGATTTGCCATAGAAGAAAAGGAACTTAGCCCCTGTGAGCCAGACGATACGCAATATCGCCATCATCGCCCATGTTGACCACGGTAAGACCACTCTTGTTGACGCCATGCTGCGGCAGTCGGGCACGTTTCGCGCCAACGAGCAGGTTGCCGAGCGCGTGATGGACTCGAACGACCTGGAGCGGGAGCGCGGCATTACCATCCTCGCCAAAAACACCGCCATCAACTTCGAAGGGGGCAAGATCAACATTGTCGACACTCCCGGCCACGCCGACTTCGGCGGCGAAGTAGAACGCGCGCTGAAAATGGTCGATGGAGTCATGTTGCTGGTGGATGCGGCCGAGGGGCCGCTGCCGCAGACGCGTTATGTGCTGGCCAAGGCGCTTGAAGCAAAACTCGCGCCGATCGTGGTGATCAACAAGATCGATCGCCCGGATGCGCGTCCGCAGGAAGTGCTGAACGAGATCTACGACCTCTTTATTGACCTCGACGCGGAAGAGTCGCAGCTCGATTTTCCGGTGCTGTATGCAGTCGCCAAGGCCGGAACCGCCACGCTGGATCTGGCCAAGCCCGGAGAGAATCTGCAGCCGTTGTTCGAGACGATTGTGTCGACTATTCCTGCGGCGACAGGAGATGTCGAGGCTTCTTTGCAGATCCTGGTAACCAACCTTGACTACTCGGAGTACTTCGGACGCATTGCGATCTGCCGCGTTTTTCAGGGCACTCTCCATGCCGGCGATGAAGTGACCATCTCCAAGCGAGACGGTTCTTTGCAGAAGACGAAGATCACCAAGCTGTTTACGTTTTCGGGTTTGAAGCGGACCGAGATGACAGAGACGGTGATGGGCGACATCGTTGCGGTTGCCGGCGTTGAAGGCATCACCATCGGCGAAACCATCACGTCGCTGGAGACGCCTGACCCACTGCCGCTGATCGTGATTGATGAGCCCACCATCGCGATTCAGTTCAGCGTCAACAACTCGCCGTTTGCGGGGAGGGAAGGGCAGTACGTGACGAGCCGCAACCTCCGTGAGCGCCTCGAGAAGGAATTGCTCACGAACGTTTCGATCCGCGTGGAAGAGACGGGCTCTCCCGATACGTTCAAGGTGCTTGGCCGCGGCGAGCTTCAGCTGGCAATTCTCATCGAGATGATGCGCCGCGAAGGTTTTGAGCTTATGGCAGGCCGGCCCGAGATCGTCACCAAGGTTGTGGACGGCACGCGCATGGAGCCGGTGGAGCACCTCACCATCGACATCCCGGAGCAGTACACCGGCGTGGTGATTGAGAAGCTTGGACCGCGCAAGGGAGAAATGACGAAGATGCATAACCATGGCTCAGGCCGCGTGCGTCTCGAGTTTCGCGTGCCAAGCCGCGGGCTCATCGGTCTGCGCTCGGAGATGCTGACGGAAACGCGCGGAACCATCGTGATGAATTCGCTCTTCGATGGCTACATTCCCTATCAGGGCGAGATTCCACAGCGGCCAACTGGGGCTCTAATTGCCGATCGCCAGGGGCTGACGACTACGTACTCCCTGAACGGACTTCAGGAACGCGGGATTCTGTTTCTTGGAGCCGGCGTGGACGTCTACGAGGGAATGGTCGTTGGCGAGCACTCGCGCGACAACGATCTCGACGTCAATGTGGTTCGCGAGAAAAAGCTTACGAATATGCGAGCATCCAGCGCCGACGATGCTATCCGTCTGGTGCCCTACAAGACTCTGAACCTGGAGCAGGCCATCGAGTTCATCGCCGATGACGAGCTTGTTGAGATCACGCCGAAGTCGCTGCGGCTGCGGAAGAAGGTTCTACAGGCCAATCGCAGGCCAAAACGGTGGGAGAAAGCAGAGCAATTCAGCGCATAGTTTGAAAGACACGAGCACAGCGGAATGCTGCAGCTAGTCGGCTAGGAATAAGGCTCCGGGTGCCTAGGCATCGGAGCCTTTTAGTTGCCCTCGAGCATCCGCTTCTTGGCTTCGAGCACTCGTTCCAGGGCTTCCTCCGCCGTTGCGCCGACTGAGGAGAGATGCCCCATCTTTCGGCCTTTTTTGGCGCCGCGCTTCTCATAAAGGTGCAAACGAACACCGGGCACGCTAAGCGCTGCAGGAAAATTCGGCGTCGACGTCAACCAGATTTCGCCGAGCAGATTCACGATGGCGCAGGGACTGATCAACGACGTATCGCCCAGCGGCAGATTGCACGTGGTGCGAACCAGTTGTTCGAACTGACTGGTCATACAGCCGCGCTCGCTCTGGTGGTAACTGTTGTGCGGGCGGGGCGCCATTTCATTCACGAGCAACCGCCCCTGCTTTGTAATGAACATCTCCACGCAGAGCAGGCCTTCAATCCCGAGTCTGGCGACGATGTCCGCTGCCAGCTTTTCCGCCTTCGCCTCGAGTTCTGGACTGAGGCCCGCGGGCAGAACGCTCCATGCAAGAATCTGGTTCTCGTGGTGGTTGCGCGCTGCGGGAAAGCTGCGCACTTCTCCCGATGGCGTGCGCGCGGCCATTACACTCACCTCTTGCGCGAGATAGAGCGCCTGTTCCGCGACAGCCGGCTTTCCACCGAGGCTGGCCCATGCATCCTTGATCGACTGCTCGGTAAGCGGCGATTCGATGCCGAGCCGTACCTGGCCGCGGCCATCGTAGCCACCCCGCCCGATCTTGAGAAACACGCGGCCGCCGAGGGACTCGACGGCTTCATGCAATTCTGCTTCACTCCTCACTACGCGAAACGGTCCAACGGGGAATCCATTTTCGGCGAGCCATGCCTTCTGCAATGTTTTGTCCTGGATGATTCGAACCGGTTCGACACCGGGCCGCAAAGGAGCAAGCTGCGCAACCTGCTTCAACGCGTCTACCCCAATCTGTTCGATCTCCAGGGTTATTGCATCGGCACCGCGTGCCAGCTTCTGCGCAGCCGCAACATCATCCCACGCGCCAACGATGGTCTCGTCAACAACAAAGCTGGCGGGGCATTTCTCTTCCGGATCCATCACCCGGACTCTGTAGCCCATGGTGCGCGCGGCCATGGCAGTCATGCGGCCGAGTTGTCCGCCGCCAAGAATGCCGATCATGCCACCCGGTTCGATAACTGGAATTGAATTGTCGGGCACTAGGGAAGCTCCTGTGTCAGCACTTCATCGGTTCGCGCCTTTCGCCAGGCTGCGAGCCTCTCGTAAAGAGCCGCGTCATTGGCAGCAAGAATTTCCGCGGCAAGAATCGCGGCGTTCGCTGCTCCTGGCTTGCCGATCGCAAGCGTGCCCACGGGGACTCCCTTGGGCATCTGCACGATGGAGAGCAGGGAATCGAGACCGTTGAGCAGCGTCGCCGGCACCGGAACGCCAAGGACTGGCACGAGAGTTTTGGATGCGAGCATGCCGGGGAGGTGAGCCGCTCCGCCGGCGCCGGCAATGATCACGCGCAAGCCACGCTCGTGTGCAGTCTCGGCATATTCAAACAGCCAGTCGGGAGTGCGATGCGCGCTGACAACGCGCGCTTCATGGGGAATCTCGAGGGCGTGCAGGATTTCTACGGCCGCAGAGAGTACTTCATAATCGCTCTTCGAGCCCATCACCACGCCAACTATCGGCTTGTCGCTCATGGGGTGATTATAAGAGGCGTTTGCCGGACGTACGCGATCGCCGATGTTGAAGCGCCAGACTAGCTAATGGCGGTGCCAGGCCTGCACAGCGACCTCGACTACCGTGAGCAATATGCTGAAGGCTGCCAGAAATCCTTTAGCGCGCTCCCAGTTTTGCTCGTGTTCCTCCATGCGGTGCTCGAGGTCAGCGATACGTCCCCCGTTTCCATCGCCCATCAGCGCATTCATCTGCGACTTCAGGACATTGAGGTCGCTCAATACCTGTGCTTCGAATTCATTGATCATTCGCATCGTTTTGCTCTGTCTGCACTCGCTACGAGGCGAGCGGAAGGTTAAAGATGAGTGCCGCAGAAAACTCCGAGTAGTTTGGAGGGTTTGCGCCGTCACACGACCTGATGTAGAAGCGATCGCCGGCCGAAGACCGCGAGAAAGTCATGGTCGGCTGCGAGCTGCGCATGACCAGATCTGCGTCCGATCCGGGCGCGAAGCAATTGTCGCGGCGGCGAATTTCGAATCCGCCTCCGACAGGAGCTGATGTACCTGCATCGATCGTGACCGATTGTCCGTTCAAAGCAGTAAGAGTCAACCCACTGAGGTTCGCCAGATACGTTGCGCCTGAGGGCGCGGGCAGCCATGCATCCGCCGGCACTTGAGAGCTCGTGCTGATCGCCAGGTCTTCGGCCCAGTCATTCGCAAAGCCGATCTCGTAGTCGATCACATCCGGCAGACTTGCCCGATAAATCAGTGTCACGGTTCGAACGACCATCTGGGCGTTGATTCCGGCAGAAGCGGCGTCGATCGCGAGTGCATCGCCGGGCTGCACGTCTGAGTCGATATGGAAACTCGTGCATTTGTAAGTGCCGCGCCAGAGAGCGTTCGCACTAGCGGCGGCCTGCACCAGCGCCGATGCTGCGTTCCGGCAATCCTGCGAACAGCGGGCAGCAGGAATTCTAATGCTCCCGATCCAAACTGAAACGGGCGGCAGGCCCGACGCAGCGAATTGCTGCTGGCTTTCAGTATTCACTGCCCGGCCTACGGCTCTGCCTGAGGTTCGGTAGCTGACTGCGATCTGTTCCCCGACCGCAGGAGCGAATCCGGGATAAAAGACGAGGCGGCCTGAACTCTCTATCAAGCATTCGGCTGACTGCGTCGCAAAGCCCACCCGGCGGGTAACGGGGCTGCTGTTCGCAGGTGTCGTGGAGACCCACCCTGATCCGAGATTCGCGAGATGAAAAGCTCGCATCGACCCGTGCATATTGATGCTGCTTGCGGCGACCACCGTGCAGGACACAGGCAGATTCGCGATTCTGCCTTCAAAGAGAGTTACCGGCATGCCCGCAACGCCATTCACAAATTCCTGAATTTCAAAGTGCAGGTTCGCGGGAGCTGCGATGAGGTCACCACCAATCGCCACCGGGCCTGAGTCGCTGATAGTGCGATACACGGGCGAGGCACGGTGCGACTCCGGGCAATGGATGCGAACTCGCAATGCATACTGCTTTGACGCATTGACTCGATAGGATGAGCCCGCAGCGATTCCGAGCACCAGCGGTTGAATCGAAACATCACCCGAGCCCTGCTCTGCTGCCACCTTGAAGCCAGCGGTGCATGCGGACTGCCTACTATCGCCTGTAAAGAATCCCGCGAGAACGCCGCTGCTTCCGTTCGCGAGCGCGACGCCTGTTGCTTCGAGTAGAAGCGTGCCACCCATCTCGACAGGATCGAGCCATCCCAATAGCGTCTCTGCATCTCTGCCATTTCCACCTTGCATCAGCAGGCCGCCGGCCCCGAGCGCGATATAACCAGGGTCGCCGGAGTTTCCCCAGACTCGCTTATCGATCTGGCCTTCGTTGAAGAGTTCGCGAATCATGGTTGATGCGGCGGCACCCGGGCCGAAAACGCGATCTGATAGGTAGAACTGCGTTGTAATGCCGTCCCCGAGGAAATACTCCGTGACATAAGTGGCGGGTTCATGTTCACCGCACACGGTGATGTCGTTGGCGAGAGTGCGCTTGGTTGTCGCGGTGAGAGCCAGCGTCTCAAGCGAAAGGCTTCCGTCCGATTCCTTAAGCGGATGCACGGCTCTTGGCAAGGCCGAAAGCTCCATCACTCCGTTCAGCACCCGGTATGCAGCGCGTGCCTGATTCGCTATCGACGCCGCCGCAACGGTGAACGTAGCGTTGTTTTCTAACGCAGCTGAGGAGACGGGAGCATCGAGTGAAAGGCCGCTCGTCGAGAGAGCAGTCGCTCCTGTCTTGGCGACGAGCCCTGCTATCGCGGGTCCCGCAGCCATGCCGGCCGATGGTCTCGATGAAACCATCCCCGACTGATCGAGAAGACAATCGTCACTCACTGCTTCAACGGAAACTCGATAACGCGGTCCCTCCGTCCCTAGCCCTGCGTACTCCGGCATCGGCGTTGTAGCCACGTAGCCGGTGAAATAGCAGTAGCCATCGTCTCCCGAGATTCGCACTGGTTGATTCCGCCCCGGTGCAAATCGTTCTCCTGCCGGAGAGGTGATCCACAGACGGCACACCGATGGCTCATTGAGCTTGCGTTCGATTGTCAACGGACGTGATGCGTCGAGGGCGGAGGTACAGTCTTGCCCGCCAATTGTGATCTTCATTGTGTTTTCCAGGGTGGCTTCCAGGCCAAAGTTACGTAAGCAGCCGCGTCTTCTAAATGAGCGAGTATGCCGCAGGCTTAAAGCTGCGATAGCACAAAACCCGCTCGCCATCGACAGGGTCAGCGACGGGGAGTGCCAGGAACTGGCCTTTCAGGAGCACGCGGCTTAAGCCGCCCTTGTGCCTGCCGTCGAGTGAAACTGGCGACTCTTCGGCGCCGGACGTGGTTTGCAGACGAGGATAGTAAAAGAAGATTCGATCGCCCTGGCTGCCTTCCATCACAAAGAGGGCTGACCACTCCTGGTAAAAACTTCCGCCCTCGCGATCGACAAATCCCGTTATCGCCTGCACCTTTGCGGTTGCTTCTGGTGCACCACCCGGCAAAGGCTGCGCGAGAATTAAGCTTCCTGAGCTGACGCCGAGCACGAGACCAACATTGAAGGTGATTCGGCGAATGTAATGGGTATCTGTAAGGGCCTGGCGCAAATAAGCCCCGGATACAGGCGAACCGACAAATCCTGTTTGCCCCGAGTAGTCTGCATCGACCGCAATCATCGACCCAGGACGAAAGCCCGCGGCATCGCCGGTGGCGAGCTGAATCACGGATGAGGTCGATCCACTCTGTACGCCTACAGCAGGCTCCGGAGTGACGCCATCGAGACTTGCAAGCACATTCATGTGCTGCGATCCGGTCGCAAGCGCCATCGTCAGCTTTGTCCAGCTCAGAAACTCGAATGAGAGATGCGCGCCGATCGTATTGCGCGTCTGCTCGAGTGTTGAAGCTGGAATACCGGTGAGAATCGGCGCTGACTTGCTCGTGGACTTGCGCACAAAATTCTCGATCCAGCCAAGGTCGATCCAGGGTTCCGGCGGCAAGTCCGGATCGAAGGTATTGATCTGAGCCGGATCGAAGGGCGCATGTGTTTTTGTAGCCCGTTCGACTGGAGCGAAATAAGCTCGCACTCTCCTTGCTACCGGAGCAGGAGCCGCGAATGAGTTCGACGTCATAATTCGTTCTGCTCCTCGTAGCTGTAGACCGCTATGCGAACCGTGCGGCTGAGACGATCGCGTTGCAGGGTGGCAGCCGTGAAGGACGGCTCATCCCAGAAGACCTGCGTCTGCATCGGTGACGGCTGCTGAACGGAATAGTTGATCTTGGCCGTCGTGAAAGGCTCCAGAATTTCGAGCAACTCCCGGTCCATTCTGGTCAGCGCGCGCCCGCGGTCGAGGCCGCCAAATGCCTGCGATCCCAATGTGCAGTATGAGATTTCACATTCCATCGCAAGCATTTCCGAAGAGAGTTCGGTGTCCGCGGCAAGCCCGAGCCAGCGAAGAACGAACACATCGGCGGGCGGCTGGCTGAATGGCGCCTCAGCTTCTTCTACGACGATGCCGGGGCGAAGCGCTCCCCGAAGCAGCACAGTGCGCTCGGGGTTGACCGAAGCGAGCCTCGTGCGAAGAGACATGTAAAAGGAATCCTTTGCGTTTTGCATAATTAAGAGAACGACGACCGCAAGGAGATCTCGAATTGAGACTCTGTCTTCGGTCGGCCTGTTTTCTTCACCCTTTCAAAATTCGCAAACCTGGCTGTCGGGTATTGCCCGGGCTTCAGAGAGATTGCCCGCGCGCCTCGCGGAGTGTGAGCCGATATAGGTAGACTTTGCCGAAGGCTTCGTTCGCAGAGATTGCCTCGATCAGGTACTCATTGCCGGCGGCGATTACGGCGAGTGCCATGGCAAAAAATGACTTTGCCGACGGAATATCGAGTACCTTGATCTGTGCCTCAACACTCGTCGCAGAGACAAGCATCTCCCACTGCGGCGTATCGCTTCCTCTTCCCGCAGGCCGAAGCTTGCGCACCACTACCGGGCTAAGCTCAACCTCAGAGAACGTAGTCGCTACTAAGCCAACTTCCGCCTGATTGGAACTCGCATTACTGCCAGTTACACGGAGGCGCGCACTCGCTCCTCCCACGGTGCGCAAAAGCGCATCGGCGAGCAACTGAGGTGCACTGATGGAGCTCCTGGACGCCGTATCGCTCATCTGTCACCCCAATCTGCTTGCGACGTAAGGCCGAAGCCACGTCTGTACGGTCTCGTCCAGCAAAGAACTTGAGAAGTACTGCATCTGCATCGTGTCGATCCTGGTTTTGCTGGCGTTCAGAGCGGGCGTCGCTTGAGCATTGCGAACAATCTGCGCGCAAGCGCTCTTGATGTCGTCTCCGATAGTGACCAGGCCCGCGGTGTAGGTCACGGAAACTTCGTTGTATGGCAGACCGAAAATATTCCACGGCAACGTGAGCTCGCCTGTGCCGGCATCAAATTCGATGGACTGTGGATCGATATTGCTCCACTGGCCCGGCAATGAAAATGCGAAAGCCTCGTCCATGAGGTTCGATTCTGCCGCATCGCCACGACGCGCTTTCGAGTACCGCCCCTGCGCTGCAACGATGGGCGAGGTTGCATTGCTCAAGGCAGCGAGGGGTAAGTAGCTCACACGGACTGTGCGTGATCCGCTGACCACCCTCAGCCTTTCTGAAAATTGAGTGACGCTCAGATCGGGGCGCCGGCAATAGCTGTTGATCAAAGCCGTAGCAGTAGTGACCCAGTCCGACGAGGTGCTGTCCGGCAGCCCATAGCTCGAGTACTCCGCCGGCTGTAGATAAGGCATAAGCTTCTCCAAACGTGCCTGGTGATCTGTGAACAGTGATCAGTGAACGTGTGCTCGTTGAAGGCTTGCCCTCTTGATCACACGGTCACCAATCACTGTTCACCTTCTTCCTTATCGGTCTACGAGCACCTGATAGTGTGCGTAGCCGGAGCCCTTCACAACGAGGCCGCCGAATTTCACGGCCACATACTGCTGTGCCAATGATCCAGGGGTGCCGAGTTGGAAGATGCGAGGGGCCGGATCGCCAAGCCAGTGATACTCGATCAGGTCTTCCGTGACGATGTATGCCGGCAATACCGCGGATCCTGAACCCGGGGTTCCGGTATAGCTCAGGCTCCAGTCAGGGATGAGAGGAAGATCGCCAGCCTGCGTGGAAAGCATCTTCACGCGGAATCCGCCCGTGATCTGATCGCTGTTGAGCACGACATTGAACTCGGTCTTCATCTCGCGATCGATCAGATCGAGTAATACGGGGTTGGCATAGATTGCCGTGGGCCGGACATGATAGCCATTGCTCGCCACCATCTGCGCAACAGCCGACTTAATGCCGTCCACGATGGATGCCGAGGTGCCGATGGTCATCGTCTGTCCGCCGGCAACAATCTGGGCGATCGCTCCCATGTACTGCGTTGTTGTAGGCGAACTGAGGCTGGTGTCGTTGCCATTCCACAGCGCAACGTCGTGCGTGAGCATCACGCCACTCACTGTGTCCACCAGGTCTTTGGCCTGTAGATAAGCAAACTGCTGTTGTTGATTGCCGAGCTCGACATCGAAGAGGTTGTAGTTGATCTGCGAAACGATGGCCTTCAGCGGGACACTGCGTTCCACGCGGGTGGGGCTCACAACAGGTGCCACGATGCTGCGTGGATTGACGAACCCGGCTGTACCTGGGGTCGGCAGGGCGGTCTCCTCAAAGAAGCGCGACGGGTGCCCGGTCGCCGGAACTTGCTTGATGCGCTGTCCGAACGGGCTGGAGCGGCGGCAGATGTCAAAGATCTCGGTCTGGTACAACGGAACTTCTACCGCGCCGGGCCCGATGAAGTCTGCTGCCGCGTGAATGTCTGCAAAGGATGCGTTCATAGATTCTCGCCCCCTCCATGGGGCCTTACTCAGCCGCTAGCCTCTGTCGCTAGCTCGGGACTGATCATGCGCAATCGCCCGTGATCGGGTCTGCAGACGATCAGCTTGTGTCGTTATGCGCTTACCGAATATGAGCTGAAAGCTGCTCTATGCGATTGCTCCTGCGCGCAGCAGTTGAGTCTTCACTGCGATTCGCTGCTCCAGGCTCAAGCCGGAAAGCGCGGCATCGAGAGTGCGAACATCCACAGGTCCGTCTGCGATGCCATGCTTGGCCAACATCTCCGAGGTCGAAGGCGGCACTGTTCTGCGCAGCGGCATCGGCTCGTGACTCGCGGCCGCTTTCAGCTCCGCGATCTCGCGCTCTGCCGCTGCCAGTTTGTCTGCCAGCTCCAGTTCGCGTTTGCTCTGCTCGACAGTCGCGGAAATTCGTTCCACCTCTCCCTGGCGCTCTTGAAGCGCCGTGAGGGCCCGCTCCAGCAAGCCTGCAGCAGCTTCAAGTCGTTGCATCATTTCGTTGTTCTCTTCCATGCTTTCCTTTCGTAGTGCATCCTGCCCATCAGCTGTCAGGTCTGCACTTCTTCGTCTCTGCCTTGTTATCTCTAGAGCCCGGGAGCGGTAATCGGCGCAGCTGGGGCCGACTGACCAATCATCATTCCACCCGCTATTTAGCTCGCCATGCGGAAGCTCGTCGCTCGATACGCTGCCTTTTCGCGCAGCAGGATTGCCGCCCCCGTAAAGGTCACGCGAGTCAGTTTCCATATTTCCGCGCGCATATCTTCCACGCGCGCATCGGCTAGCTCGTAGCTCATTCCCATTGATTCGGGCGAGTGCGCCGCGATGGTCTTCGCCACTTCGGGAAAATCTCGCGCGTAGATGTACCCCTTCACCACGAGCCGGTTCCCGACCAGGCTGGCTTCTGTAAGCAGGCCTACCTTCCGCCGTGCATCATGTCCGTCCCAACCGGGCCTGTAGTCCACTGCCATACCCAGCAGAGAGGCGAGCGCCTTCTCCGCCGCCGCTCGCGTCAACAACACACGGTGCCCGCGCGCGCCTGCGGGAGCCCTGTCACTTGCCGAATCCACAATCGTCAACACACCCTCAAACGGAACCCGATTGGGATGCCCCTCTACGTGAGGAATCTTTACTGCCATCGCTTCCAATTGCATCTCGATCACCGCCAGTCTCGAAAAGAAGGCCGCATCACGCCACCAACGTAATGCGGCCAAGTCACCTGCCACGTTCACCCACTTCAGGAGATTGTTGTTTCTGCTTTCCGAATCTCGGCCAGCGGCGCCAGGCCGCGCATCGCGCGAACCTCGTCGATGGTGAGAACTCCTGCCTTCAGCAATTGGACCTGCACTGCAAGTTCCGTCGCTTCGTCCCTCGCGTTCAGATCGTTGAAGACAAATTCGAACTCCCGCCATCCGATGCACTTTGCGAAGAGGTCGCGCGTGATGTGACCCGCCAGCAACTGCGCCAGAGGCATTACCGCGCCCCGGAATGCTTCGTCAGCGAGTTCCGTTGCAGTCGACCGGTTCACGTCTCCTTCGACTCCGAGCAAGAGCGGTGGCAGCCCAAACGCGTTGGCAACCATTCGAATCAGGAACTCCTGCCAGGCCAGCCGAAGGTCGGCATCTGTACCCTGAGCAAACCGCAGAATCTCAGGCTTTTGCTGCGTCGAAAGCACCGGGACCCGGCCCGTTCCTTCTACGTCGTCCTGCCACCAGCGGATCAGGCGATCGTGCTGTGCCGGTGTAGCCTCATTGAGCCAGAGCGCATATTGCGCTACCGAGTTTGCCGCCAACTTTCCGGCGAAGCGATGGGCCGACAAGAACTGATTCACCGATTCAAATGCGACTTCAAGCGGCCCCAGCCCGAACGGCGTAAAGCTGCGCGGATTCATCCGCACATACATGAGCTGATTGTCGCGAAGCTCGATGCCAGCTGAGTCCGTCTGCCCCGGCGCAACCTGCGCGTAACGAGGCGTGTCTTGCCGCCCATCCCATCGCGGGTTGATCCGAATCGATGCGCCATCGACGGGCCATAGGACTGCGGGCCGCTCCGCGTCTCCGGTAGACTCCATCTCGATCGAGCCATATCCGCCCGTCAGAGCATCTTCAATTACCTGCTCGATAAGTGTTCGAAAGCTATCGACCTCATTCGGCTCTTCCAGCGTTCGACGCAAGGCACTGATACGATCTGCGACTGTCTCGGCAGACTCTCCGGTGGCGCAGCCTCTCCGGACGCGTACCTGCCAGTCCATCGCGGCTACGCGATCCTTGATGACATTGATCGCTCTCCGCACAATCGGTGTTTCAGCAAAGCGACGCAGATTTGCCGGAGTCGGCTTCGGCAGGGACTGACCCGGAAACTGTACCGGACTTAGAATCGCCGGCAGCGCCATCGTCTTTCGCTCCGGATCCTTATCAGCGGCCGCATTTGCACTTCCGGTCGCCTGCCGCCATAGATCGCGCAGTTGCTTTCGAACCTTCACGCCTCGCCCTTTCTTTGGAAAACAAAAAGGCATGATCCTGTGGATCATGCCTCGAAGTTCACCGGGACCGAACACAGCATTGCTGGCCGGTACGAACGCTTTATTTCACAGCGAATTCTACGAACTCGCCCTCAACACAAACTATCTTACGAAATCAGCACATAATAACCTGCAAACTCTCAGAAGAATTCTGGTGTGCGCTAAGTTGTTAGTGCCTTAGTAGTCCACGAATTGTGCACCAGGAAGCCAACGAATCTGATCTTGACGAGCAGTTCAGATGTGTAACTCGCGGCGTGCTGTGTCCGCTATGCGGCTCAAATCAGAGGTTGACAGCACTCGAATCTGGGCCTCTTCCATCGTCTCCACGCCGAAGCGGTACATTGCGAGGCGTTCCGGATCCTGATTCTCACCGGCAACCTTGGAGACCGGCTCGACAATCGCCGTCAGTTCCAATCCCGCTTTTTCTACCCGTTCCACGCCACTACGCAACCCCCCGGCCGAAAAAGCCAACACTTTGGCAAGATCGAGGCCAGGCTCAAGACTCACTGCGTGAAACATCCGTATAACGCCATTTGGCCGGTAGCCCGCATCGATACGCAGAGGATCTCCGGGCCGGGTATAGTCCGAAGCTGGGATGCGCTTGCGAAGCAGATCCCAGACGCGCGCGTGTTCAAACTCAGCTCGCATCTTCGTTTGGATGGCAGCCCTGCCGCTGAGCCGCGGCAATCGCTCGCGCTTCAGAGGCTCGACATGATTTCGCATCAACTCCTCGATGCCCGCTGGAAGGCTCTCGGGGTTGTAACCTTTCGGCGCGTTTACTCGGAGGATATTAGAAAATGACTCGTCGACGATTCGCTTGAGTTTGTCGTCGGGGTCGTTATTTAGCAGGTTTCGCAGTTCGCTTTCGATGCTCTCCAACAAAGCGATATCTACATCTGGATCGAAGCAGCGGACGCGGCGCCAGTCGCGCGTAAAGCGCAGCTCCAACTGCCTTTTTCCGTTTCCTTCGGGGTTGTCCTCCCATATGAGGGCGCCGATCTGAATGAACTCCTCGCGCCAGGAATGAGGAGCGTATCCAATCAACTGATACTTGCATTTGTGCCGTTGATTCTCGTCGCTCATATCCCCACGTTTACCTGTCTATCGGCTTGCCTGGTCCCTACATGACCCTGTTGCCGATGGTAGCTGCCCATTGTTCTCTTTGCCAGACGTCTCTCGCTGCATTGCCCGCTCTCGTGTCCCATTTGGGGAAGGGCTTCCTGTCCGAATTCCGAAATCCGTCGATCAATTTTCGAATCCCGTTCCGCCGCGCCAATAATTTCTCTACCAATGCTTCAAGATCGTCCTGGTCGCCTCCGTACCACTGCGGTGGAATGTCGCGCGCGGCTTCCCAGACCGTTTCGGCCGGCATTGTCTCAATTCGAGACAACCACGGCTCGAAAGCATCCCATCCCGCGATATCACGGTAGACGTCGTTGCGGTAAAAAACACCGCGCAGGGGCACATCTTCAAACTTCCAGTCTCCGGCATGGAAGCAGTAGCCAAAATCGATGAACACCGCTTTGTACTTCCGCTCCCGCGCCTTGCGGGTAAAGACTGCCTGGCGTCCATTGGCGTTCCCCGTCCATTTGTCCAGAGCCATAATCCCCGCGAACTCTCCGAGATTCTTGATGGCCAGCAGTTGCTCTTCCGGCAGGTAGTCCATTACCTGCCCCGGCATGAGCCCGCCCACAAATCGCGATCCGAAATGCAGGCCCGGCATACAACGCTCCTGCGTCCGTCCGAGGTCCATTTCAAGTTCCTGCGTGTTCTCGATGAGCCACGAACCTACCTCTACGATGTCAATTTCCGGAACGGTCAGTCCGGCAGCAAGGGCGAGTTTCGACGCCAGATACTCGTTCGCAAGCACGCGCATGTGCTGAGGATTATTCTGAAACTTCACCACATATGGGTGCCCATCCGAACCCAGCATGAGCTGGCCTTGTGCGCCGCCCCGCATTCGCCGGATATGCTGCACCGCCTGTATCGCCAAGCCCTGATCTCCGCTGGGTGTGAATTCGAACCTCGATTCTAAGCCTGGCTATCGGCACCCAGATGTGACGCCGGTCAGCCGATTTGCCGGGGAATCCAGGCTCCCCCGCTGACCGTCACGGCACTTAGCTGATCCTTCCCTTTTCCAACATCTCGTCCCGCACCGCCCAACCGATCGCCATCGCCATCACCAGATCATCATGTGCACCAGGCTGAGCACCGGTGCTTCCATCCGGCAGGCGCACGAAGCTTCGGCATTCAGCAAGCAGCCGACGGCTCATAAATAGCTCCGCCTGATCGATCAGGGCGGCATTCAAGCGGCCGATGCCCACCGGCCGGGTACTCGAATTCGTAAGCCAGCCCATCTGATTGTTTTGCTGATATATGTGCGGGTAGTGAAAGACGCTTTCGAGCAGCCACAGCACGCCGTGACCGTGATTGTTCCGCTCCACCACCAGGCATGCATCCCGATATTCGCGACCGAGTTCGTTCAGGAACTTTGCTGTTTCCAGCCCGCCCATGTGGCCGGCAAATTCCGCGCACTGCAGGCCCGATTCCACTTCAATCACCTCAGCTGCCGTGTAGTCTCCCTCACTTCCTCCGCCTGCCGGGTCAACGCCAATCACGTAGTGCTTCCCCGGTAGCGGTGGAAGCCAAATCTCAAGTTCACCGTTGCGCCGAGTCTCGGCGGGCCGTGGTATTGCTTCGAGCCGCGACTCCACCGCCTCCAGCTCAAAAACAGAATCGCCGCTGGCGCGAAAGCATGTCTCTTCATCTTCTGCAAACTCCTGGCACGCAAGTCCGCGAAAATTCGCTCTTACCTGCCGTCGATACCCGATCTGCTCCAGGGTCAGATTGTTTCCTGCCACTAGCTCCCGTTCTTCCTCGCTGAGGGAATCGGGATCAACCGCTTCCAATCGATACTGTTCCTCCATCCACCACGGGAAAAAGTGTTTCGTTGTTCCAGTCTCAGCAGCGCTGTGCCACTCATCGTAGAAGCATCCGCCAACACCGTTCGGGGTCGACTCCAGAATCTGCTCTCCCATCGGTGCGAGGGCTGCGCGAAGCCCGGCAAGCGTTTCCGCTGGATCGCCGGGCCAACGTGCCAGTTCCGAGCAGTGCAGATTCTGCACTGTCAGTCCTCGCCCCGCATTTCGTTCACCAGCCGAGACCACCCGATACTCTGAGTCCAGGTTCGGAAAGCAAATCTGTCTTGAATTTGCATGTGAAGTCTTCAGAAAGCCGTCGCGAAGATCTTTGGGCAGATTGTCGACAAACCTATGTACGATCCTGAAGATCTCTTCGGCTGAATCCTGCGTGTGAGCGACCTGAAGCGTCAGGGTTCCCTTTTGCGTGATCGTCTTGAGAAAGAAGCGAGCTGCAGCCCACGTCGTCAAACCCAGTTGGCGCGCCTTCAGAACAATATTCCGCTGTCCGCGCGTGCGCTCGAACGCCCGTTGGACCGTGTTTGGCTGAAGAGGCCCTGTCGCGCCCGACTTGGTTCGTACTCGCAGTAACTGCTCCGCCAACACCATCAATACGCTTGAGCCTTGTAACGACCCTGGCCTCTCATCGAGCTTTCGTCCAAGATCGAGAAGGTGTTCCTTATCTATCTTGCGGAAATCAAACACAGGTTCTTCTTCACACATCACAGGTTCTCATCCAGCGCACCCTGCATCTCGCAATCAAAAAGAGAACACCGCCTCACAATGGTTGTTGTGAGACAGTGCTGGTTTGCAATTGTGCTTAAGTCTTTCGAACAGCCCAGCTTGGATGGGCAGCCGGATTAACGCGACCCTACATTCCAGGTGATCGATGCTCCCGGAGTGATCGCGGATCCGGTCACGTTGCAGACGGACCAGTTGAAGGTGTTTGTTGTTACGTAATACTTGAAGTTCAGGCTGTTAGTACCCCACCCGGTCACGCCGATCGTGCTCGACGTCGGAGTTGGGGGCAGAATAGACGAAGTGGCTGCGAGCCCCGTCATTGTGGTTGCCGTATTCGAAGTGCAGCTGTTAGCTGCAATCTGGCTTGTGCCAGTCGTGATCTGCACGTTTGCGATACCGCTGCTCGCGCACGCCGCACCAGTGTTGGAAAGGAATCCGGAAGAGTCTACTTGAAGGCAGTAGCGCCCGCTTGTGGACGCCAGGCCTGGAAGTTTGATTGCGTTCGCCCCGGAGAAGCTCGCGTAGAGAGTGCCGCTTCCTCCGCCGTAAATATTGAATGTCGAGCCGGAGCCGGCTTCGTAATTTACGCGTACCACGCCCGAAGAGTTCGAAGCATTTACATAGGTGTCGCCGCTGTTTGTGCTCTGGTACGCCTTGAAGCTGTCGAGTCCGCCGGTTGCCGAATTCAGCGACCAGTTGTTGCTGGCATCCTTCAACATGTACCACTGGCTGTTTCCGTTGTAGTCCTTATAGGTGAAGGAACCTTTCTGGCTTGTGGTCAAACCCGGCCAAAGGTAATAGTCGACCTCCGCATCCGCGTTGTTACGCACCGTCATCGTTCCGGTTGACTGCGACGTACCGCCCACCAGCAGGGTCCCATTAAACTGGGCATTTCCAGCGCTACTGACGGTGGCCACGGCGGTCGCGCTCAGGCCGCCGGAACCGAACACGGCACCGCCGGTTCCTGAATTGTTCGAACCGTTCAGCACCACTGCGCCGGTCCCTGCCGCGTTGATCACTGTCTGGTTGTTTGTACTGGCCTGACCCACGTTGTACTGTCCCACGGAGATGCGGTAGACGTTGTTCAGCTCATCGAGCAACTGGTAATACTGCTCTCCGCCGCTTGCGTCACTCAATCCTATCGTCCATCGATAGCCGTAATCGGTCTGATAGCGATCGAGCAGTCCGCGTTCGGTGCCTTTACCGATTCCGAGTCTGAAATGATTCGTTACCGTGGCGTCCTGCTGGCTCCCGTACCAGTCGCCATTCATGCCATTGAAGCTGCGATGGAACGTGTCGAGAAAGCTATTGCGCGTTCCGTTATCGCTCAGCTTGCCCGTGAACATCGTGCCGCCTGTAATCCAGCTGTTGTACGAACTGCCCGCATCAGCTACGACCTGGCGTATCGAGTTCTCATTCCGCAATCCGACGATGGTATTGCCCTGCGCATTCGGCCCTAAGTGCAGAGCAACCGCGCATCCCTCCACGTCGCCGCCGGTGATGGAATTCCCATCGCCTTGCTGAAGATTGATTCCATGAGTCCCGTCGATCGGATTGCCATTACTCGTTGGGCAGTTAATATGCAGCCGTACAAAGGTACTGGCATTCAGCCAGTCCGTCGCCGCAGGATTCGTGATCTGATGGCCGATTCCATTCAGTGCAGTTCGAAATCCGCTGATGTGGTTGTCATAGAAAGTACCGCCCGTATAGTTTCCCGTGCCATCCAGCGTAATGCCGGTCTGATTGGCGTTTCCAAGCAGGTAAAGACTCTCCAGATCGATTTCCTGCGTGCGATAAGCTGCAATCGCCTGCGTGCTGCTGCTCGAGGACGCGGTCACGTTGATCAAGACATTATCGAGATGAAATCCCAGGGTGTCCGCCGAGTAGGTCGGATCTCCTACCTGAATCGCTGAGCTCGCTCCCGAATAAAGAAGTACCGTTCCCCCCCGGCTCCCGCTCGCATTGCTTGCCCCCCTAAGTGAACATCCGCGCAGAGAAGCGTTCCTCGTCCCTGTTGTCACAACAATCTGCCTGTCGGTCGCGATCGTCGCACACGGGAGCAGCACGGTCACATTTGCGGTGGAGATCGTCACATCTGACGCCATCGAAACGGTACCGCTGAAGTTGCGAGCATCACAGGTGCCTCCTGAGACGCTGTCGATTGCCGATATGCACCCTTGCAGCCTGGCTCCAAAGTCCGTTCCAGCAAATTGATCTACTTGATAGGCCGCACCCAATTGTTTCGCCGTCAGAGGCCCGGTTACCGCGCCACCAGCAAGCGGCACAGCCTGGGCGACTGCCGTATCAACGTAGTGCTTGTCGGCGGCTTGCAATGCCTGAGTTGGATCTCCGGTCAAATACAAGGGTCCTGTGAGTTGTCCTCCGCTGGACGTCAGATTGCCTTGCGATACCGACTGAATCGCCTGATCCACGTATGCTTTGCTGACTGCCTGTACCGCTTGTGCCGCCGGCATCACCTGTGATCGCACTTGACCGATGCTCGCCTGTGCCGCCGCCGGAACCACCCAGTACTCAGTGCTCGTGGTGCCATCGCTCAGGTGGTAAATCGCCGTGTAAAACAGGCCTGGTGGCGCGGAGCCTAGATTTGGCGCAAGGTTCACACTCACAAAACCATCGGTTCCAATCTTCGCTGTCAGCTTTCCTGCGGCGACAGCGTGATTGGAAGCGGTCGTAAATGCGGGCCAGCTCACCTGCAATGTCCCGGCGCTTGGAGATCCGTTCGCCAGGTACACCGTTCCCTGCACGGTTGTAGTGCTAATCACCTGCGCAAAAGCTGCAGACGCAAAGACCGTCCCGGCTAATCCCCAAATCATTGCGGTGCGGACCCAGCTAATCCGTAAGAAACTCATCACCATTAGTCCTTTTCAGTGTCGCGGAAGCGCTTCCGTCCCCATGGAACTCGAATGCAGCTTCCTTCTGCGTATTGTCCCAAGCCTCAACGGAGGCTTGCGGGCAGTACTTAAACGAGCCGAATGGTTTCTTCGCTTATCTCTCGTTCAGACCGAGGCAAGGTTGAGTCAATCGCCCTCAGCCATGTGACTGCCCTGTGCCATCTCGAGGAGCAGTTTCGCACTCTGGATTTCGCCTTCTCGGCATTGGTCAGCCAATCTATCGATCACCGATCTGCCTTCGCGGCGAAGGAGTAGGTCGGCCGCTGCCTTCAACTTTGTTGAAACCGCCCGGCGGCCTTTCTTGCGGCGCTTCTTCAATTCTGCTCGTTTCCTATCTGCTGCTGTGCTCATCGATTCACTTTCCGCGGTGCGATTCCGCGTTGAAACGGGAAACTGTCGTTTGCCCCATATCGACCGACTCAAATGTTCTGCGATTGTCTTCAGCTTACTGAAAAGGTGCCAAATACAATGCAAAGGCGGCATCGATGTCCTACCCCAATCGATTCAGGTGCTTGCAAAGAAAATGAGAATAGCCTGGCGGTTCGAGTCGAAAATTGCGATTCACTGATCCGCCGGCACTCCACGCCGTGCGCAATCGACTAACATTACCGAGTGAGAGCTGCCACACATAAACCTGTTTTGGTCGTTCATGGCGGAGCGTGGGCCATTCCTGATGACTACGCCGAGGCGCACGAATCCGGCGTCCGTAGAGCTCTAGAAGCCGGTTTCGCCGTGCTCTCTCGCGGTGGCGCATCCGTCGACGCCGTTGAAGCCGCAGTCACTGTGATGGAGGACGATCCCACTTTTGATGCGGGCCGTGGAAGTTTTCTCACCTCGGATGGCCGCGTTCAACTCGACGCTCTCCTCATGGACGGAGGCCGCATGAAGGCCGGTGGAGTCGCGTGTGTCGAGCGCCTCCGCAATCCCATTCAGGCAGCTCGCCTCGTCCTCGAGAAGAGCCCCCATGTCTACTTCGTCGGCGCAGGGGCCGAAGAATTCGCTCACGCCAACGGGATGCCCCTTATCGAAAACTCCGAGCTGGTTCTGGATCGCGAACGCGAGCGCCTCAAGCAGGCCAAGGAGCGGGAGGCTGCCGGTCTCGCCGACGACACGTTCAGCGGCCTTGAAGATGACAAGAGCCCCGAGACGGCCGTCGCTCGCGCCGCGGAAACTGCAGAATTTCAGAGCCATGACACAGTCGGCGCGGTCGCTCTCGACATTCACGGAAACCTCGCCGCCGGAACGTCTACGGGAGGCACACTGAATAAAACTCCCGGCCGTGTCGGCGATTCATCGCTCATTGGCTGCGGCTGCTACGCGGACAATCTCTCTGCTGCCGTCTCACTTACTGGATGGGGCGAACCCATCATGAAGCTCGTGCTTGGCAAGTGGGCCGTCGATCGAGTTTCTGCCGGAACAGCTCCGGACCTCGCGACCCGCGAGGCCATGTCCTACCTCTTTAGTCGCCTCGGGGGGCGAGGCGGAATCATACTTCTTGGTCCCGATGGTCGGTTTGGTCTGGCACACAACACCCCCGCTATGGCCTGGGGAGTCGCCACCGAAAAATCAATGGAGACCGGCCTGAGACTCTAGCCCGCGTGCAGAATTCTCCTACACCTCTTCAAAGCGCGCATAAGGTCATGCGAGGACCAGCTTAGGTTTCTCCCCTCGCGTATCCGCTTCCCTGAATTGCACGTTTAGGTTGCGCGACTCGCCGGGCATCAAGGCAATGTAGTTGTCGGAGTAGATTGCCGGAAGTATGCGATCGCCGGTTTGCTCCCGCACCGCCTTTACTCGAACCATCAACGCTGGTGCTTGACCCGCATTCTGAATCGTCGCCGTCAGTTGCCACTCATCGCCTTTTCGTTCCTGGCTGGAGTTGATCTCCAGCTTCGGCGTTGGCAGCTCTCGAATTGCCTTGAAATCGTTCTGTTTCAGCCCTCTTAGATAGAAGTTGCTTGAAACAGTCTCAGCACCGTGCGTCAATGCCAAGCGCAAAAAGTGAACCGGCGTTAGCCCCGAAGGATAACTCATGTGCATGACGGACGTCGTCGAATCTTCAGCGCTATCCAGCGTTGCCGTCTTTTGATCGACACGCTTCCCGTCCATATTGAGGATCTCCACCGACGCTTGCAGCCCGTCGACTTTTCCGGCGTTGTAGTTGACTACTTCAATCGTCTCTTCGAGGCTGTTCCATTGAATGTGCAGCGGCTCTGATCCCTTCTTGCAACCGTAGTACGCCGCAGTCGGCTCGAAATAATAGTCGTAGGTCTGCCATACAAACGAGGGCCAGCACGAGTGGCTCATCCACAGCAGCACACCCATGCGGTACTTGCTCTGTGCCTCAAACATTGCGCGGTACACATCGTAGTTCACAAACTGCGCAAGCCTTATCCACTCCTCGGCGCTGTTCGCGCCGCCATAGCTGTTGTCGACGATTGACCGGAACGCTGTTCCGCCCATGGCGCCTACGAGACAGAAATCGTGCATCCCCCAATCCAGCGCTTGCGGCCAGAGCGATTTCTCCGACATCATCAGCCGCACACTCTCGATGGGCGGAATATTCGGGGCACCGATTTCGCTGTGCAGCTGCTTGTCAACAATCTGAAAATAGTACGGAGTGGGATTCGCCCAGTACGGGCCGTGCCCGCTGACAACCTTGTCCGCGGAACTCGGAATGTAGTGCAGCGGATGCAGGTCTCCCAGAATTTTTCTCAGGCCTGATTCAAGTGGTTCCGGCGGGAATCCCTCGTTCCGACCGCAATACAGGCCAACGGAAGGATGATTGCGAATCCGCAGAACCAGGTCCTTCGCGTTCTTTAAAAACATATCGTTATCGTTCGGTTCCGGCCCGTCCCAGGGATTCGCAAGCCAGAAGTCCTGCCACACCACTATGCCGTGACGATCGCACGCTTCATAAAAAGCTTCATCGGGGGTCTGACCCACCCAGTTCCGGATCATTGTGAAGTTCATCTCGCGGTGATAGCGAACCGCAGCGTCGTACTCGCGTGAACGGTATCGCAGCATGGATTCTGCAAATCCCCAGTTTCCGCCGCGCGCCACAAACCGCCGGCCATTAATCCAGATCCGCAGATCGCCGCCGTCTTCGCCCCACGTCATCTGACGAATGCCTGTTTTGAACGACTTCGTGTCCAGCACCTTCGATCCGGTCCGAAGGGAAAGCTTCACATCATATAAGTAAGGATCGCCGTACCCGGTAGGCCACCAGAGCTTCGGATTCGTTACCTTCAATGCCGGAGCATTCGACGGGTCAAGTTTGAGCGTCTTGCGTTCATTGGCTGCGAGCTTCACTTTCTGCTCGAAACTGATCTCCCCAATCTGCCCGTGCAGGACTCCTTTCCACTCGCGCGACGAATGATTGACTACGTCGGCCTGCACTGTAAGCTCGGCTGATGAGACATCCGGCAGCGGCAGCTTCGTTGAAATGAACGGATCCTCAATCGTCACCACATCTGAAATTTCTATCGAGACATTTCCCCATATGCCGATGTCCCTACCACGCATCGTTGAGATCCAGTCCCATCCCACGGTGGGATGGAACGTTGGGTTATCAAATCCAAGCCCGCCGCCGTTCTTGCTGCAAACTTCATAGGTCTTCTGGTGCACGCTTCCCGGATTCGCATTTTTTTCAATGCGAACAGCGATAGCATTCATCGTTCCCGCCTGCAGTTTCTGCGACACATCAAAGTGCCCGCGGATGAATCCGCCTTCGATTCGACCCAGCTTCTCGCCGTTCAAAAAGACATCGGCCTTCCAGTTGATTCCATCGAAATTGAGCCATGCAGTCTGCTGCAAAGCTTTGACCGGAGCCGTGAATTCCGTCCGGTACCAGAAATCTGAATGAAAGTACGAATCCGAAATATGCAGCTGATTCGATCCGAAGTTTGGATCCGGAATCGCCCCGACGTTGAGATACGAGGTCAAGACTGTTCCCGGTACGGTTGCCGCCAACCACGCCTCATCGCGGAATCCGGCTTTTGAAACGGCTTCACCGTCTTCTGTGACAAAGTTTGCACGCTGCAGCCGCCACGATCCACCGGCGAGCAGGAGCCTGTGATCCAATGAACTTTGAGGCGCAGGCTTCGGCTTGGCAATGTATCCACCACGTCCATAGACTTCGAGCTCGCTCAGGATGTATCCGTGCTCGGTCGCAGGCCTTGTCATCAACACGCGCACGTAGCGCCCTGTAGTCGCCTGCGCAAGCTTGAAGTCATCCATGAGTTCCGGGGTTGCGCTGATTGCCGCGATATCCCGCCAGTTCTCGGAGTCATCCGAGACCTGCACCGATCCTTGCGAAGCCCGCGCAATCCAGTAGAGCTTCACATGATCGAACTCACATCGAGCACCCAGATCTACGTAAACCCATTCCTCGCCCAGTCCTGCGCTCATCCAGCCACTGGTAAAGCTGTATGGCCCTCCAACCTCAACACGCTCGTCGCCTTTAAAGAACACAACCTGTCCGATCTTCCATGAAGTTCCGAATGTGGCCAACGCGCCACGCGACCCCATCGAACAAACGACGCGATAGAATCGGCTCTTTGTCGAAGAGCTCAACTGGATAGCCGGCGTGAAAAAGTGATTTGGCGCGCAGAAATCAGGCGGATACGCGTCGGTCGACGCTGGCTTCGGCGAATCGACGCTGCCAACCTCCTGCCACGTCCGTCCATCTTCCGAGGTCGAAATCGTAAACTTCAGGGAACTCGGCGACGCCGTCAAAGGCGAAACAACAAAAAGCTGGATTCGATCGACCTCAGGAGCGGTTTCCCCACCCGCAATCTGAATATCGATCTGGGCGGTTCCACCCAGCACTTCCAGCGTGTTCATCGGGTCGTGATCCAGCACCGTCTCGCGCTCCGTCTTAGGCAGCGGTCCGCGCGTACCCTCAGACACAACCACCCATTGCGGGAGACTGGTGGATTTGATCCCATCCGTTACTAGCTGAGCTGTCAGATTGTAGTCGTAACTGCTGGAGTGATACGCGGGTCGAAGCAGCGCAAGATTCCTGTAAGTTCCACTCGTATCCGGGATCAGGACCGGATCAAGATTCTCACTCGGCTCTCCGGGATATACTCCGATTCCGCCGGTGTATCCGGCAGGTTTTCCCGCTGGCGCCAACTGCGCCGCCTCGGCAGAAGGCTTGCCGGTGCCCGGATGCGCCGATTGCGCAAAGGTCGAAACCCCGTCCACAGCTACAGTGGCTCCCGCCACCATGGTTGTCTTCAAAAAATCTCTTCGCGATGTGCTCATGCCCCTACTGAGTCCTTCCCGCATGGACTTTCCCTTTCACGACGAGATCGAGTGAAAGTCTGCCTAGGGGGCAATTCTAATCGAGTTTGAATCGGAGCCATCGCGCGAAGGAATGCAGTGCGCGAAGTAAGTCGATCGACGAACTAGGAAAGCCAGGGCGGCTCAGATCCCGCCTCTCATCGCGAACACCACGGTATGAATCAGGATCGCGATGTCCATGAACCAGCCTCGATTGCGAACGTAATAAAGGTCGTATTCGAGATTCTCATGGATTGGGAATGCTCTGTCCGCACTGAGTTGCCACAAACCCGTGATGCCTGGCCTTACAGACAAACGCATACGCTGGGATGAATCATATCTCCGTACGATAAATGGCATTTCCGGCCGAGGCCCCACCAGAGACATTTCGCCGCGGATCACATTCACTAATTGAGGCAACTCATCGAGGCTCAGTCGCCGGAGCAGCCGTCCAATCCCTGTCAGCCGCGGATCCAGCGAACTTAATGGAGACGGCTCGTACTTCGCACTTTCTGCATACATCGAGCGAAACTTGAAAATCTTGAAAATCCTGCCGTTCAACCCAACTCGATTCTGGGTGAATAGTACCGGTCCAGGTGAGTCCAACCTGATCAGCAGCGCGATCAGGGCGAAAACTGGCGACAGCGCCAACAGTGCAATCAATGAGAGTGATACGTCGAGGACTCGCTTGCTCGTTTCGTAAAGGCCAGCCCACGCGCGACGCACATCCATGCTCAATACCAGCCCGTCGACGATCCTGGGATCTGGCGATGAATGCAGATGCCATTCTCGAGCGGATATCAGAGCAACCCTTGCGTCTGATACCCGCGCACACTGCACAGCAGCATCGATCTCCTCATCTCTTAATCCATCCGCCACGACAATCAGCGTCGTACAGCCATAAGCGGCGAGAAGTTCGGGAGTAATCGGAGTGGCGAAGACGGGAACGGTCGACCTGTCGCGATATCCCAGCTCCAGTACCGTGCGATCCATTGCCTCCGGCGAGTCGTCGATAACCGCTACCGGCCGCAGACCCAGACGAACGGAATTTAGCAGCGTGGAAACTACCCGTCTCTCCGCCTGCCCGGCGCCGTATACGACAACGCGATCTCCGCCATTCTCGGTTCGATCGATTACTCGAAGCGCAAGAAGATAACACTGCTTCTGCAGAATCAGTGAGACCGCGATCGTAATCGGTGCAATTATGATCGCGCTCTTTGAGATTCCGGAAGAAAACATCAGCAGTAACGGAATCAGTAGCAGGGAACAGCGAACAGACGTAGAGACAACCCGCTCCGTCTCGCGAATCTGCAACAGGCCCTCGCCTCCCTCATAAGCATGATTCGCCCCTAGATCAAGCACTGCCAGAACGCCGCCCATTGCACTGATTGCCACGATTTCGGCCATGAGATGAGGTTTTGTTGAACTTAGAACCAACGCCGCTGCAACTCCTATCGCTGCACTCGCGAAGTCGGCGATCCTCTCGCACGCAACCAGCGCAAGCCTCAGCCCCGGCTTTCGCTCGCCGCGCAATAACACGGTCTGCCTGACAAGTGCATCAGAGTAGAGCCCGGGCGTTACTGAATCTGACGCGCTCATAGCACCCGGCTCCCTGAAGTTGCAATCGGTGTCGTCGCTGCAAGGGGTGCAGCGGGGGGCGCCGACAGAAGCCTGAGGTAAAGATCCAAATATTGCCGCATGATCCGGCGCGCGGAAAGTTCCGGTAGTTCTATGGGTCGAGGCTTTGGCTCGCTAAGACTCTCAACGATTGCCTCAGCAAGTTTCCGTTCACCGTCGTACTGCAGATTCACGAACCGGCAACGTCCCGCTCCAATTTCCCAGTGCGCAGTGATCTCCGAGCACACGACCCTGCATCCGGCCAGGAGAGCCTCCGCCACAGGCAGCCCAAAGCCCTCCGTGATCGAAGGTGAAACCAGAACCTCGCAGTTGCGATAGCACCACTGCAACTCGGCTTCCGACAGGCCCTCGCGCAAGTGCACTCGCCCTTCAAGCGCAGATAGAGAGGTCATCCTTTGGATCGTGCGGGTTTCAGGCCCTTGTATGCCTACGATCAGTAGTCTTGTTTCTTCGGCCACAGTTCCAGTTGTTAGAAGTTGCCTGAACGCGCGAATGAGCAGCTTAAGATTCTTGTTTTTGCGATGTTGTGCCACACACAACAAGAATGGCCCGTCGTTCCATCGCTCAGGCCGCGAGACATGTTGAGGATCAGACGGCTCGATGCTGTTGTAAATTCTGATTGCTTTTTCTGAGAACGACGGCAAGTACTTCTGCAACTGACGCTTCGTCGCCTCAGAGACACACGCAATTGAATCTACGGCGCTCAGGCATTGCCGCAACGTCAAGCGATTGAAGATGAACTTCGGAAATCCAAAGTTCATCGGGATCTCATATGGATACAGATCGTGCAAGCTGACGACGGTCGGGCATCGAAACGCCGAAGCGTCGATCGGCATTGGAAACGAAAGGTGAAGCAGGTCCGCATTAACTGCTCGAGCAACCGCGGGAAGCTTGCGATAGTACCAGGCATTCCGGCTCAGCGAATCCCGATCCATCTCCGCAACGTGAAGCACAAACTTCGCATCGTGCTGGAGACCCGAGACTTTTACAATTTCCTGCTGCCATGGGGCGATGACAAAGTGAACCTGTTCAACCTCAGTGGCGCGCAGCATGCATCGCGCCTGGTTGAATGCATGGCGCTGCAAACCGGAGATATTCGACGAGAACGAAGCCGCTGCAATCAGGATTCTCATTGCGCTGAACCCTCATGACAGGCGATCGGGAGTTCCTTCTCGCTTCTCTTCTCACTGCCGTAAGACCGAAGCTCGCGCCCCAGCGGAATATAGATCAGCATTGGTATCAGTCCGTACCAAAGGCGTGAGTATGCCAGTCCCTGCAGCCCAAATGCCTGCAACAGGAAGGCCATTACCAGCAGCATCGCGCCACGCCCGCCCACGCTGACAAGCGCAACTGTGCGGAAGTGTCCCATCGCCTGCATGGCGTAAATTGCTGTTGTTCCCATCCCTGCAAGTGCTGATCCCAATACGATCGGCAGGAGCAGTTCACTCGCGCTGCGCGCTACAGCTACCCCCGCCCAGAGCTGGATCAGCCGATCCCCAAAGGCCAGTAGTCCGATCGTGCAGCATCCAACAAATGCGAGATTCCACAGGAACGCCTTGAAAATCGTGCTCCTCAACTCAACGGCCGAAAGCGAACTCAGCCGCCCAGACAGATAGGGGAAAAGAAAACTCAAACCTGATGCCGCGACCCCAATGATGGGCTGCGCAAACTGCACGCACAGCGCATAAGGGGCAACGGCAAGCGTCCCGAGATAGACGCCCAGCAGGATGCGATCGAGTTGTCCGAAGATGATGCTTCCCACCGCCTGGAGCCAGGGAAAAACTCCCAGCCCCATCAGCACTCGAGACTCAGTATCAAAGACCGGTCGCAACCAGCCGCCAGGAATGAAGCGGCGGAGGCTCCGAAACTGCAGATACACGCCGAGAGCCAACATCAGGACGGTCATGAGAAGAATGCCGGCCATCCTCTGCCCGATACATGTCATGAACGCAGCGAGACCAAGTGTCAGAAACCGGCAGAGTGTGCTGATCCTGACCGTTGCCCGATAGTCTTGAAAGGCGCGTTGCGTGCTGACCGCAACGGTTTCCACAGCACGGAGCAAAATTCCGATGCTTGCTGCACGCAGGCAAACTAAGCACTCTTCCGCAGTTGTGACTTGTGAAACCGCCAAATGCCGGGAAGCGAAGGGAGCAGCGATCCACGCAAAGGCCGCGAGTAGCGCCCCTAATGCGAGATTGATTCCCAGCATGCTTCTTGCCGTACCAGTGATCCTCTTGTAATCTCCCGCGCCGCGATGTTGCGCAACGCGCTGGATGTTCGCATCGCAAAACCCCGACGCAACAATCCCGCCCGCACTGATCACCGCGGTCGTCGTAATCCAAAGTCCGTACTCCGCCGCGCCCAGCCTGTGCAGAACAATTGGCGCAACCAGCAACATCCCCAGTGGGTAAGAGGCGTAATCGAGAACTCCGTAGGCGGCATTGCTCAAATGTCTTCTCATGCGTGCCCTCGCCTGATCGCCGAAACCCAGCGCAAACGCCGTTCGATCACTGGAAGAATCTCTGCCGCAAGCTCCTTGCGTGGATCATCGGGCCCGATCCGCGACCAGTACTCTCGGATCAAGATCCAGCCTGATACGAATGCAAATGCGAAGAACGTAAGCCCCAGCGTCACCCACAGCCGCGGTGGAAATGACTTCTTCTCCGCGATACCTGGGGCATCGATCACGGTGATCGCCGGCAGATCCTTAGCTTCCTCGATACGCGCCATCTCATATTGCTGCGTCAATAGCTCGTACAAGGTTTCTTGAACACGAACACGCCGATAAAGATCCGCGTAAAACACGCCGAGCCGCGGAAGTTGGCGCAACGGCGGGTAGAGCTCTGCCGAGTTTGCGGCCGTCGATGCATCATCCTCGGGTACCGGGGCTTGAGACGATCCAGCCATCTTGGCAAGCTCGCCCCGCAGGCTCGCGATCCTGGCCTCGGACTCGCGGACTCTTACGTTGGCGTCGCCGTAGATCTGGCGCATCGATTGCAAACTCGCCTGCTCGGCAAGAAGCTGAGCCTGCACCCGTGCTCCCGCATCTACAAGTGCGCGCGTCTGTTCTCGAATATCCACCGCCGTGTTCTTGGCTGAGAAATCGCTAAGCTGCACCTGCGCCCGTTCCAGATCCACCTGAACGCCCTTTAGCCGGTTCTCAATGAACACCCTTTCCGAGCGCGCCGACGAGGTATTTGTCCGGAACACGATCCTGTTCAACTCATCCACATAACCCTGTGCGATATCCCGCGCGCGGACACGGTCCGTATCGACCACCTCAATCGTGATCACTCCGCTCTTTTTGTTCTCTGTGATCTTTGTGCAGTGCGCCAGGTGTTTCGCCGCATCCATCCGATACTTCTTCCGGTACACCTGCTGCAGATCGAACCGGTCGATAAGATGGCCGCTCACTGTTCCGCTGCGTAGGAGATCAATCAGAAAATCTGCCGTCGAGTGTCCGCCAATCAGGCCACCCGCAATGCTGCCCAGCGAGCCCAGGCTTCCAGACCTTGCCGCAAGTGCGGCCAGCATCATGGCGTTCGAATGCTGCTGATCTGGCGGCGAGATACTGGTCGTAGATTTGTATTGCTTCGGAATCGAGAACGCGATGGCCAGGCTGACGAGCAGCGCGATCCCTGTGACTCTGCTGAGCAGCCGGCGTTCTCGCCAGAGCAGCAGAGTGCGTAGCACCCAGGCTGAGTCCTCGGCGTGGCGCATGCTGACATGCCGATCAAGGATACCTGCCGGCGGAGTCACATCGACCTCCCGTCCGAAGCGGTCTGCCTTCTACAACTCGTCTCGAATTGAACAGCAAGTACCATCTGAACTCTCAAGCCGTTGCCTACAACGCCGCCAATGCCACCCCGGAGGTAATCGCGACCGACGCTGCCAACTGCCCCGCGGTCAGCAGATTCCTCCAGAACAATGAACCGCCAAGAATCTTTTGTGGAACTACAATCACGTCACCTGGATTCAACTTCGCGGAGAGAACATCGCCCTCAAACCACCCGCCCGATCTGCGTCCGACCACAGTTCCATTTGCCCGAATGATGAAGATCTCCTTGCGATTCGCCGTGGAGTTGGCGCCGCCCGCGCGGCCTAGATACCATCCCGCGCTCTTTCCCGGAGTGAACGTCAGCGCGGTCGCGTTATAAACCTGCCCACTGACAAGCACGAACCCTGGCTGCTTAGGAATTGTGAGAACATCTCCGCGCCGCAGTTCGATGTCTGCTGGTGTGTTTGCCCAGCTCTGGACGTCCGCGCTGATGTGGATCACCATTCTCCCTACCGGAGGGTGCCCCTTCAGATCACTTACAATCTGAGTTTGCTGTTCCCTGATGAGTTGAAGAACCCCTGCTCCGTTTGCGCTCGAAGCTCCCGGAGACAACCTCGCCGCCGCTGCATTCGCTTCGATCTGTCGAACCAGTTCGTCGCGGCTTTTTTGTTCAAGGTCCTTCACCTGCTCGCGGATCAGCACCGCACCCGCCGGGTAGGCTGTCGGAAGTAGCCCACCCGCTCGAAGCAAAACTGAACTCAACTTCTCGCCATCGCGAAAGCCATAACTGCCCGGATAAAGCACCTGTCCGCGCACTGTGACGGATTGTCCGATATCGTCCCAATTCGAGATCTGGTGCACCGTCAATATGTCGCCAGGCTTTAGAGGGACGTCAGCTTGCGGATCAACTCCGGTTACAGCCGCTCCAATCCGAATCGTCGCGAGTTGCTGCGCAATCTGCCTGCCATCGCGGATCTCATAGCTCGTAAGGTCCGCGCTCTCCTGAAGCGCATCGCGTTTGAAACCACCTGCGGCGCGCACCAGTTTGGCGGCGCTCATGCCCTCAGTCATCGGATAGTTTCCTGGCCGAAGTACTTCTCCGCGGATGCTCACCGTCGGAGCGTCCACCTCGTAGCGGCCGAAGATCCGGACCGTGTCGAACGGCCTTAGCTCGACGTTTCCATTGCCGATCAGCACATCCGGCAAATTGAAATCGATGGTCTCCGGGTGAAGATCCGGAGGCGTAAGACGAACGATCTCACCGTGCGATGCCGGCTCGGGGAGGATCTCCTCGTAGCTGCGAAGTACATCGCTGAGCCGCATGCCTTCCGAATATCCCACTCGCCCCGGACGAGCTACATGCCCGGACAGATACACAACCTGTTTGCTATACGGCAGAATCGGATCAACCTTGACCCTGTCTCCGTCTCTCAAATCGAAATTTGTGGCCGCGTCGTTAAGGTTTGCGTTCGGCTGATGCGTATCCCGCAACGAGATTGTCTTTCGCTGATGGTCTCCGTCGATCCGTTCGACTACCACATCCCTTAGAGAGGCAGCCGCCGTCAGCCCGCCCGATTCCTCAATGACCTTCGCCAGGGAAGTCTCGCCTGCCCTTAATTCGTAGATTGCGGGCCTTCGCACCGCACCCGAGACTGCAACAAGCGTGCCTGCTGGAGGCACAAGCACGGTATCCCCGCTCTCAAAGCGCTCCGCCGTGGCTCGAACACCGTGCAAGAGGAAGTCGTAGAGATCGATGTCCTCAACACTCTTGTCTCCGCGAAGATGCTTCAGCACGCGCAGTGATCCCACAGCCGTAGGTCCGCCCGCGGCGTACAACGCACTTATCGGCGTTGCCAGCGCGCTCAAATCGTATCCCCCAGGTCTTTGTACGTCTCCGACAACGTAAATGCGAACCGTGCGCAACTCGGATACGACAACCGAAACCTGCGCGTTGCGAAATTGTCTTTTCAACTCGTCTTCGATCAGGTTCTGAGCTTTTCCCAGGGAGAGGCCCGCAATCTGGAGTGAGCCCGCTTCCGGCAGAAACAGGGTCCCGTCTCGATCCACGGTCCGCATGATTGTCTGCGTTGTCCCGCCCCAAAGCCGGATGGTGAGTTTGTCGCCCGGCCCAAGCACGTAGTCCGGACCGATCGGGACATCCAACGCAGTATCCCGCGAGTTTGTCCCACGTGCCATCGCGGACACTCTCCTGTGGACGAACACATCTGAACCGAATCGCTTCAGTGTGTCGCTCTGATCCGGAATCTGCGTATAGAGATCGCGCGCCGATTGGAGATCATAAGGGACGGCCGCATGCACGACTACCGGCTCGTCCGTCGAAGCGTGCCCGGCATCCCGTTTGATTTCGTTCGCTGGCGAAATAGTCTGCGGAAGCCGTTGGTTAGCCGCGCTGCTTCGATCGATGTTCGTCCCCGAACCCGATTCCGCACTCTGATCAGCCGAAAGAAGTTGCGAATTCGGTTCCTGATCCCCATTTCCTCCGAGTCCGGACGAAAGCAGATCTTCGTTTGAAATATATCCGCGTGCTTGCAGAACAGCCGTGATACTCGACCGTAGATCGGCATTGCTCGCGATCTGCCGATATAGCATCTCGTCAGAAACGTCTCCACTCGCCAAATCGACGCCTTGCTGCCGAAGTCGGTCCGCGATCTGCTGTTTCAACTCGCTTGCGAGATCCGGATTCTGCTGCAAAATGGTGTTGATTTGTTCGGCGGAGAGCGCGGCGCCTGGTTGCAGATTGCGATTCCGGGTCAGGTCATCCCGATCGTTGCTCGATCCGCTTTGTTGTCCGAACGTCGGGGACGAACTATCCCTGCTGTTCCCTGAGTCCGTTGTGCTCTGCGGAGTCCCCGCACCCGTCAACACTTGAGCGGAGGCCGGAGGGATCGCGCATAGGCTGCCAACAAGCACCGCGATCCCACTCACGATTCGAGCAGTACCCCAAACGGATGCGCGGCTCCTCGGACGAGATCCCTCGGCGGATTTCGTCGCTTTGCGGGCGGTACTAGGGTCGAATCGTGACATGGCACTGTTTGTAGACCTTGAACGTAAAGAAGCGAGAGAGGCCGCATGTCATGACTCGGTCAGGAGATTGTCATTAATTTGTTGGCCTCGATTCCGGTCCAGAAAGTGACAAAGCGTATACATTCCCCTGACATTCCAGCGGTTGGCGGTCGTTACCCTTGTAGCCAACACTGAGCCCAAATACTGCCCCGAGCCTGCCAGGAAATGAGTACACGATCTTCAGAGGCACACGAGTCCGGACCCGTTCACGGCGGCATTGAGGGACTGCCGCAAGACACGTTGCTCGCCAATCTTGATCTTCCTCTGACCGATGTCTTCTATCCTCTCGGCTATCCGGTCCGCATTCTTACGAACAGTCTGGACGTGCTTCTGGCTGCGTTCGAAGCTTTTGGTCATGCAAGGGAGACTCATCCCGGAGAGCCTCTCACCGTTCGAATTGGCGTCAGCCAGGGAACGTCTTCTTCCTGCCCTCCTGAGCCGGCCCGGCGCGAATACAACCATCTCTATTCCCTGGTTGCGGACGGAGAAAACCAGGCAATTCTCGACCTCCAGCGATGCATGAGCTTTACCTGGGTTACGGAATCGGCAGTCAGAAGGCGCCTCTACTTTCGCCATAACTTCCTCGAGAAGGTCGTCTACCTGCTCCTCGGCTCATCTGTCGTCACCGATCTGCACGCCGCCTGCGTCAGCAAGGACGGACGAGGCGTGTTGCTTTGTGGCGACTCTGGCGCTGGCAAATCCACTCTCGCGTACGCATGTGCCCGCGCGGGTTGGACCTACACCTCCGACGACACAAGCTACCTCATCAACGACTCTCATCCTCCTCGAGTGATCGGGCACTCCCACCGCGCGCGTTTCCGTCCACAGGCAAAATCCCTCTTCCCGGAACTCGCTCCCTTCGAAATCGCGCCTCGTATGGAAGGGAAGCCGTCCCTCGAAATACCTACATCAGCCCTACCGATCTCATCCACAGCACCTGAAGCCGAAGTCGCCTTCATTGTCAGCCTCGATCGCACATCGCCAGGATTGGGTCGTCTGACCAAACTTCCTGAGGGCGCTGGCTCGAAGCGGTTTTCCGGCGAACTTTTTTCCGCCGGCGAAATACGTGCGATTCACGAGCAGAAGCTTGAGGCATTGTGGAGGGTTCCCACGTTTGAGCTGCAGTATCAGAGCACAGAAGAAGCCATCGAGATCCTGAACTTGTTGCTAACCTCTTCCTGACGCTACCAGCGCCTGAAATAAAGCTTCGTTCGTTTCAAACTGGCTTCGATCGACACCTGGCTTGCTTCTCTGTTGAGCCAGAGCGTCGTCAATGATTTCCGCAGCCCTTTCAACCCCCCGCAAAACCCGAAGCTTCTTCTGGGTCTCCTCTGCAGCCCGCCTGTAGGAGGGATTCACCAGAACTTGAGCCACTGTCTCCTGAATCATTGGCACAGAGAGCTTCATAATTGGAAGGACCTCGGCAACGCCCAGCCTCGCTATTCGAGCCGCGATAGCAGGCTGGTCGTGTGCAATCGGAATCGCCACCATAGGCTTTCCTTCCATCAGCGCCTCAAAAACCGTATTCGGTCCGGAATGCGTAATCACCAGGGAAGCTCGCTTTAGAACCTCGAGCTGCGGCGCGAACTCCACCACCAACGGACTACCAGGCCATGCGCCGAACGTCGCAGCATCAAAGCGTCCACCGAGAGATATCACCAGCTGGGCTCTGATGTCTTTGCAAGCTTCGGCGATCATCCGCAGAACGTGTGCTTGAGAATTGCGTGTGGTTCCAAGGGATGCATAGATAACCGGTCGCCCGTCCAGTTCGCCCCACGGAAACTCTATATCTGTTCGTTCTTCATCTCGAGTGAATGGTCCTGTGTAGTGGAAATTCACAGGCCGGTTTTCTTGCGGAAGGTCCAAGCACTCGGGTAGCTGCGTCAGCTGCGCTACCGGAGGATAAGCCGGGTCAATTCCTCTCACGGGTGCCAATCCGCGCTTAGCTCGGTAGCGATTTACCGCCGCTCGGATGGGCCCGTGCAACTTCACGGCTGACACATTCAGGAGTGCGGCTGCAAATCCTGAAAACAATGTCCGTCTATATCGGTATCCAGAGAAAGCCGGGTATGAGTTCCAACCGAAGTTGTGCGGTACTGAGGTAGAGATGATGATGTATGGAAGCCCTAATAGCTCCGCGAGTGTCGGACCGGTGATCGCAATTTCGTTCACTATCAATGCATCAACGCCGGCCTCGCGTAGTGCCGGCTCCGTTTCACTGAAGTAACGTTCCAGATCGTGGCGGATTCGCCGAATGTTAAATCGCAGCGTTCGAAGCTCAGAGAGAATTCCCCCTCCCTCGAGATCCGGACCTTTCCCCTTGAATGGCGACTCTTGCGTCCCGACTGCATGAAAGCCAAGCCCCGCTTCGCGAATCCGTCTCTCGATCTTCGGTTTTTCAAAGACGGTAACGCGGTGCCCTCGCTCCTGCAGTTCAAGTCCGAGCGTGACCATGGCACTTAAGTGTCCCGTGCCTGTGAACGAAAGCACGCCAAAATGACGCAGCCGTTCAGCAGCCATGAGGTGCCTCGACACCGGCAGGGACGGTCAACTTCCGATAGCCTAAGTGCACCTTTTCCTCTCCCAAGACCTGCTCGGCTATGTTCAGCAAGGTCAACACCGGCGCCCGCAGCCAACGTATCGATCCATCGACCTGAAGAGGCTCAAGATCCCGCTTCAGTGCACACGGAAGCCGCTCCAGCAACCTCGGCGAGACCAGCTTTACCTCGCCTCGTACCATCACAAACTCGATGTCGTGCATCGTCAATTTCTGTAGCCTGGTTTCCAGAGGCTCTCCTGTATTTCGGATCGCGATAAGATCTGCAGGTCCGCCTTCTCTGACACTGCCCGCTCCATCCTCGAGCCGAAGGATCGATGCAGCTGTCGTCGTTGCCATTCGCAGTGCCGCCTGCGGAGCAATCTTGCAGTTTCGAATCGCAAAACGAATCTCGTCCAGAAAATCGCCCAGAGCCGTGAGAGATGAATCGCTGCCAAGCGCTATGCGACCCACCCCCCCGAGAACAGAAAGATCCGGAATGACGCCAAACAGGAACTTATTCGACGAAGGGCAAAGAACCACTGAGCCGCCCCTTTTTCGAATTAGAGCAGCACCGTCGTTGTCGACCGCCAGCGCGTGCACCAGCACGGACTGCCGATTCAAGAGCCCGAGTCGATCCAGCTCAGCGATTTCTTCATGTGCTCTTTTATCAGTGCCTTCGCCTGCATGGATAATGAATGCCCGATTCTTGGGTGTCGCAGCATAGGCCTCAGTCAGGTCTTCGCTGAGTGCGACCGAGTGCGCCCAGCCGAACTCTCGCACCACGCGAACCGGAAACCCTTCTTCGAACAACTCAGGCAAAAGGGGATCGTGATGGCATACCGTTGTCACGCCGCACAGTAGATTACGAATGCCGCCCCACCAGAGCCGGACCCGCTTTGGGACCCTCTTATGCTGGGCGATGCACTCCCCAAACCTTTCGTGAATGTCGTTTCCCCAATCCACAGAGTTTCGGTATGGGGGTGCTCCCAATCGTGGGAAGAGCGCAAATTGAAGATGATCATGCGCATTAATGAAGCCGGGTAATACATGGAATCCGCCCAGGTCAATGCTGGCCAAGTCCGGGCCTGACTTGCTGAAGGAAGGCCGCTCAGCAATGCGCGCAATCCGGTCTCCAGCGACCTCAACCGATGCCGGCACGAATTCCTGGCCGTTGATAGCCCATTGTGCTCCGTGCAGGAATAAGCCGCTCGCCGATTGCACCGTCAATCCTTGCCTCCCCATGAACCGAGTCTCCAATTCGAATCTGTGTCTGTTCACGCTTTCTTCGCGACATAGATTCGGAACCGCGATGGCTCTCTTTGGCCTCGCAGCCTCGCAATTGCAGGCCGCAACGCCCATCGCCACCCGTAATGCGGATAGAGAATCTGCCACTCGATCGAGAAGCGTTCCGCCAAGGCCTGCAGGCGACGATCGGTCAAATATTCAAGGCATTGAATGGAATCGGATGCGGTCCCATAGCGGTGGAGAAATGCCTCGCGACGTTCTGCGAGCATCGCCTGGCCGCTTTCATCGCGCGAGTACCACGGAGAATCTGCGATCACCACCAGGCCGCCAGGCTTCACGCATCGCAAAGCTTCACCAAGGGTGCGCGAATAATCTTCTGAATAGTGGAATGAAGCATTGAAGATCGCTGCATCGAACTGACTGTCTTGAAACGGCAGGCACCCGAGCTCAGCCTGAAAACGCGGGAAAAGGTTTGGAATTCGGCTTTGAAAATGCGCTGCAGCTCCCAGTCCGTCACTGGTGTTCGTGAGCAGATCAACTGCGACTGGCCGATATCCTGCCGATGCCAGCCGGCAACTCAACCAGCCGTTTCCCGCCCCGAGGTCGAGCACTTTTCCGCCACCGCGGCCGTCTGTCAGAAGACTTTCCATCAAGTGCTCAAAGGTGCGCGATCTGATCTTCCAATGCTCCTGATTCACTCCAGAGATGTCTTCAAAGGGAAGGCTCAGATAGAACTCATCGGACTCGCTGCCACGTCCTTCTGCGGCGCGAATGTGCTCATACTCGCTTATAAATCGAGCGAAGTGTGCCTCGCGATCCGGTGGCAGTGCGTGAACAATCCCACGCGTCGTGCGCATAGCTAGCCCGCAGAAAGGACACTCGAGAGACTTCAGATTTGCCTTGCAACGAGGACACCTAATTCGGAGATTCCACTCTGCAGCCGTCGAGACCGACTGGCGGTCGTCGTTGCAAGCAGGTTGAGTGGGAGCTTGCTCCCCCGCCTTCTCGGTCTCGTGCACAATTGCCATCTCAGCCCTCCGTAGCTCGGGCGAGTTGATTCAAGGGCACAAATGCACTCGACGCAAACGTGACTTCGCTGGATGTCAGTTGGTGGGCGTCGGACTCCCGGCTCATGGGCTCCATCGCCGCAACGGACTCCCAAAGTCCCTTGACGTGTTCCACCGTCGCGAAAGACCTCGCCTGGCTCCAGCTGTCAACCTCGGCGTGCAGCGCGTCCCTGACCGCGCGGTAGAATTCCGTCGTGTACGCACCGCTGAACATGATGCAGAGATCGTCGCTATCCACCCAATTACGCTTGCTGCCCAACTGCTCCTGAACACGTTCGTAGAACACAGTGCCCGGCAGGGGATACGAAAACGAGATCCCGACGTCATCTGGCCTTGTCTCGCGAACGAACGCGATCGTTTCCTGAAGCTCGCTCCACGTTTCTCCGGGATACCCAAACTGCAGAAAGAAACATGCGCGAATTCCAGCCTCCCTTAGCCAGCGCCGCGCCGAGCGAACCGCAGACAGCTTCAGCCCTTTGTCCATTGCATTGAGGATCATCTGCGACCCGGACTCGACCCCCATCCAGACCTCGGCACATCCTGCTTGCTTGAGGTGCCTTACCGTCGCCTCGCTCATCAGGTCTGCGCGCGTCTGTATCTTGAAAGGGAGGGCGGCGTCGCGCTTCGATACTTCCTCTGCGAATTTCCCTACCCAGTGCCTGTCCAGCGCAAACACATCGTCGCTAAACCAGATGTGCTTGGCCTCAGTCTCAGTCTTTAGCAGCTTCATCTCTTCGGCGACGGAAGCTGGAGAGCGCAGATGGAATTTGTTCCCGGAGATTGGTTTTGCGCACCAGTTGCAGTGGAACGGGCAGCCCCGGCTGGAAACCATGTTGGTCGAGAAATACCCGTGCGCTTCAATCCAGGCTCGACGGTAAGGCTCCATGTCGATCAGGTCTCGAGCTGGCAGTGGCAAAGATGACCACGCAGGATTTTTGGCAAGATGATCTCTGCTTTTTGAGACCTTGCTCGTGCCGTCGCGTCTCACCAATCCAGGAAGTTCCGGAATGGCTTCGCGTCTGAGCAACGCCCGGCACAAACGCACTAGAACGTCTTCCGCCTCGCCGCACAATACGTAGTCGAATCCATTTCCAAGGAACAATTCTGGATTGTCGGTCGAGTCCGAGCCGTGGACAATCGCAATTGCGCCCGCTGAGCGGGCCTCTTTTGCAATCCGCCACGCTACCTCCCGCATTCGCGTCAGGCACATCTTTGACAGAAAATTGAAGTCATCTTCATAGACGACCACAATTTGTGGAGAGTGCTCGCTCAGTGCTTTCTCGTATCCATCCGAGGGATCTTTGAGCATCGAATCGAAGGCCGCCACAGAGATGTGGCGTTCGCGAAGAGCAGTGGCCGCATACAGCATTCCCAGCGGAACATACGGCTGCATCTTGCGAACCTGCTTGGGATCGAAGGCGAGGTGATAAGAGTGAGTAAGCAGAACCTGAGCCATATTGCACCTCGATACCAGCGCATTTCATCAGGTGGATCGACGAAACACCGCCATCCAACTTGCTTCGTAGCCTAGCGATGCAGGGGTCCTCAGTTGTCCCAGAATTGTCAGCCCAATGTCATACCTTGGCGAGGGCATTCGCGCATCATCGAAAGCTACCGCGGTGCGCTCCGGCAGCGGGCCCGCGACGCAACGCCGTCATGCATATCGATCGGCGCATTTGACAGATGGCCAAGCTTGAGCCGCTTCGTCGAGAGATATCGCGCTGAGTGTGGGTTGTCGGGAACATCCGCACTCAATCGCCTCACAATCTCGATACCGCCCGCCCTCACCGCCGCGATTTTCTCCGGATTATTCGTGAGCAACTGCACGGATCGGATCCCCAGAGCGCGCAATACTTCAACCGGCAACGCGTAATTGCGCAGATCGACAGGATGGCCAAGTTTAAGGTTTGCCTCGATCGTATCCAGTCCCTGATCCTGTAGCTCGTAGGCTCGCAGCTTCTCGATCAGCCCGATCCCTCGCCCTTCCTGATGTTCATATACAAGCGCACCGGTCCCGTAATTCGCAATGGACTCGAGCGCCAGATGTAGTTGATCGTGGCAATCGCAACGAAGCGAATGAAACACATCGCCCGTTGCGCATTGAGAGTGAATGCGCACGATCGGCAGTGTCCGTTGAACATCGCCAAGGACGAGCGCCAGCAGAGTCTCCGGTCTCTTCGACCCCTCGCGCTGTTCGAATCCTTCGAAGGCCATGAGGCGGAACTCTGCCCAATACGTTGGAAATCCGACCTCTGCGACCTTCTTAATCATGAGGAGAGGGAAGTGAAGTCTCCGCTGAAAACGGGAGAGCCCTTTCAATGGAAGACTAGCGACAGGTATCACCTGTCGTGTCCCGCGAGTGTCTAAAGTTCGTCATTCAATTGTCTGGGACCGGGAGTGCCATTCCGTCGAAATTGATACAGAACATGATCGCCCAGCATTGACAGCGGCCGCGCAAGCACTCGATCTGCAGCCTCCAGCGCCGCCAGTAAGCCGGGATGACCGGTGATCCACGGTTCCGCCCCGCTCGGCGGCACCGCCACCCCAATGCCAACAGTCTTCTCCAGCGAGAACCACGGCGCAAACGCAGCCGTCAGTTCAGCTTTCCGGTGGTAGACAATTTCAAATTCCCGCTGCCCGATCCTGGCCTTGATTGGTCCTCGCTTGTTCCGGCGCAGAACTTGGTTGAACCTCATCCGCAGCAACTCGGTGATCATCTCCCCCGGACAAAACGTGCCAAACAGCACCAGCATCGCCGGCGCATCCGGCTTTAGCATCCGGGCGAGTCCGCGAGCCACCGGCTCCAGATCGACAACGCAATTCAGCGGCGCAAAGTTCGAGAACGCTCCATCCATCAGTTCCCGCCCATCTGCAAGCCACTTCTCTGCGAAAAGCTCTAGATCCTCTGCGGGAGTGATTTCGGCGCTGCCTCTTGAGGATAGAAGCTTCGCCCGCGCATGATCGACCATCACAGGTGATGCATCGGTAAGCAATACTTCGTACCCGGATCGCGCTAGAAACGCGGCATCTTCTCCCGTTCCTCCGCCGATCTCGAGAACTCTACCCCTCTTGGGAAATCCTTCAAGCAATGCAGAACGCACTGCCCTGCGTTGTGCGGCTACGCTCAGCCATGCTCCGAAGCGTTCGTCGAATCGCGGCGCAATTGCATCAAAGGCCGAGGCGGCAGCACGCATCTCCATCGTCATCGCGCCATTCCTTGAATTCTGCTCCAGCGTCTTGCTTCCAATGCATAGCGGACACCTTCAACCGCATGGAAACGCGCCCGCTCCATGACCGTCCGCAGGTACATCCCATAACGCCTGATGCGTGTGTCTAAACTCTCGTTCGCAAATGGTCGGATAACGGGAGGCGGCAATTTCGCCGGGAGCAAACTGGCTTGCGCAGGCCTCTTTCGCTCTAGGCCGCATTTTTCCAACTCCCGCTGTAACAGCAAATAGAGCTTCGTGCCCGGATAGTTGCTCAACATAACTTGATGACCAAACCTTCGGACCCAGAGACGCAAGTGATCTGGAAGCCGGCCAATCGTCCAACTTGCGAGTGCCTCGGGTACAAAACTCCCCATCACATCGCTGATCAGAAGAAGAACCACACCCAATCCCATGGACATCCGGCGATCCCCTTCAGCTACCGTGCGTAGCTCACTCCAGAATCGATCGTCTTCCTGATACCGGAGCACATGTTTTCGAAACTCCAGGAATTGCGAAGTGCGCGCATACTCGCCGCACAAATGCTTGAACGTGTGCAATCCGTGCCCAAGAAACAAGTCAATCGGATTCAGTACCGGCATCAACATTCCGTTCACGTTGCGTTGTTGCACGCGGTCCAGAATCGATCGGTTCGATCCATCTTGTCGCGCCGCATGAAGCTCTACGCCATAGGAGTCAAAATGTTTGTAAATATCCTTGAGCGATACGCCCGGTCTCTCGTTCTTCTTGAACTCTGAACTTCTGCCGCTCACTGCGTATAAGCGATATCCGCTGCGTTCCAGTGTCTCCCGAGCTTCGGCCAAATCCGCCTCGGCAACCAGATAGTCCATGTCAAATTGAGAGCGCAGTTCAGGCTTCGACACCGCAGCCGGCCACAGCGAGATCCCTTTCAACACTGCATATGAGATTCCCGCTCGCTGAAAGTCTTTCTGAACTTCTGCTGACTCCAGGAGCATGTGCCGTGTGCGATCGGTATTGTCGATAAGGTTAAGATGGAGGCGGGTGAATATCGCGGTTGGCAGCAGATTGCAGAGTTTCAATGCGACGATTCGGTCGAGGAAGTACAAGGCCAGACCGCTCTGGTCTAGCCAACGTGTGAGCCTCTTCCAGTCTTTCTCCGAAAGCTCAATCAGTTGAGAGCACTGCTCCGGCACCGGATCGCAGAAGAGCAACAAGACCGCCAGCCGTATTGATTGCTCGCGGCTGACCTCTCGGATACTTGACCGGGCGGGAATCCCGACGCGCGCTCGATCAGCCGAGCACACCGGACATGTATCCGTGCCATCGCCGAAATGCCCAGCACGGCCAATCGAAATCTGTGCGGCATCAAGATGAGAGCTCAATCCGGGAACCTCGATCACCTCTTCATTTCACCTCTTCCGAACGGTGTAGAGGCTTCGGAAAGCCTATCGACTGACCCTCGTGACCGTGTCATCTCAACGTAAGCCAAATGTCACTCTTTTGCTCAGTCCTTTGTCCGACCGTAAACGCGCGTATGACTTGACCAGACTGACAATCGTTTGACAAACCTAAGACCCACCGAAGACATAACTGCGTCGTCGAATTCGCTACGGTAGCAAAGTCGAACCCAATTTCTATCTCCCCGACTCAGAAGTTTTTAGAGTCTCGGTTCTGTTGGAGAAACATCATGAAGTCTTTTAGCGAACTTCCCGCGCACCTCCTCACCACCAAGCTCCTTCGTGACGAGATAGCTTCAAAAGGCTATGTGCTCATCCGCAATCTCCTGCCTCGCATCGACGTCGACGATGTCTTAAGTGAAGTCACACAGGTCCTCAGCCGCTCCGGCTGGCTCAAGGCCGAACGCAATCTCAATGAGCGAATCGCCAACGCAGACGCCGCATGCGGCGATCCCGACCCGGCATTTAAGAGCGTCTATCGCGAAGTCTTCAATCTCGAAAGTCTTCACGCCCTGCCCCATCATCCTCAGTTGAAAGCCGCCATGAAGATGATCGTGGGTGATCGCGTCTTGGTTCACCCCAAGCCAATCTGCCGACTCATCTTCCCGAACTCAGAGCGACTCAGGGTTCAGGCTCATCAAGACCATCGCTTCATGAACGGCGATCCCGAATGCTACACGGCCTGGATTCCTCTGCACGATTGCCCTACCGAGGTAGGCCCGCTCCGGATTCTCGAAGGCTCGCACCACTTTGGGTTCCAGACTCACCTCGACGAGAATCTGCATGTCCCCGAAATTCCAGCAGGAGCCGAAATCGGCGACGAGTGGGCAGGCGGGGACATCAATGCCGGCGACGTGCTTATCTTCCACAGCCTCACAGTGCACGCAGCCGCACCCAATCTATCCGATAAAATGCGCATTTCGCTCGATTGCCGTTTTCAGGATTACGCTCGCGTCGTTAATCCAGCGAACCTCGCGTTTGCCGGCGAGTCAGGCAAATCATGGGAGGAAATCTACCGAGGCTGGAAATCGCACACTCTCCGGTACTACTGGAAATCATTGCCGCTAACTTTCGATCCCTCACGAGATGAAATAGAACAACTGGCGCAGAAGACACCCTCGCCCGCCAAGCGCGCCCGATACCGCAGAATTCTCGCCCAGATTACGTGAAAGTAGCTACTCTGCAGCACTTGGCGAAATCAGCATGACAATCGTTTGACAAACCCCAGACCTTATCGAGACACCCAAAACTCCAAAGATACGTAAGGTGGCAATCATGAACACTCATCCCGTGAACAAGCCTTCACCGACCCATCGCCTCGCGCATGGTTTTTCGGCCCTGGCAATCTTGTTCACCCTGTGTACCCTGACGACAAGCGCAATCGGGCAGCAGGATCCGGCCATCATCTCCGGCGGCATTGGACTCCTCACCACCACGAACGGTGGAAACACCAACTACATCCCAGAAGCTAGACCCGTTGCCGTTCTTCCACTCGGCAATAGCTTTCGGATTGAGACCCGCGCCACTATCCTCTCCAACTTTTTCCACCGGAATGGAGATGGCTACGATCACTTCACCTTCAAGACCATGGATTACCTTGAGGCCGATGTGAAGGCCGGTTCGCACGCGACCATCGTCGCGGGGGAGTTTCTCACGCCCTTCGGGACCTATAACGAGCGTCTCACGCAGATCTGGAATCAGACCTTTCAGGACCTGCCCCTGATCTACGGCATCGGCACCATGAACACCGGATCATCGCTGGGGGGCATGGTGCGCGGCAATATCTTCGCGAATGATCGTGCCTCCGTTAGCTATGCCGCCTACTACTCAGGAAACAGTACCAGCGGCTACTTCGGCGCCGAGCGCGCAAGCGGCGGCCAGGCCCAGGTTTACCTTCCTCAGCCTGGCGTTGAGATTGGTGCTTCCTATGGTCGCTCACTCGGTGCGGTCCACGAGAATTTTGAGGGCATGCATCTATGGTGGCAGCCAATTGACACCGGCTTTCGGTTCCGTTCGGAGTTCGGGCATGCCCAGCATGCGAAAGGCTACTGGTTCGAGACCGACTACAGATTGCAGCAATTCAACGGCGGCGCAGACAGTGTTCTCGGCCGTCTGGAGCCCGTCTTCCGGATGCAGCAGACGTTCCGCGATGCTCCCGACAACAACGACGGGCTACCCTTCGCAGATACCAAGCGAGCCGACTTTGGCCTCGACTACCACTTGCCGCACGAGGTTCGCGTGCACACGAGCTACGGCCGCCAGTTCTCGCCTGGGGCGAACGTGAACATCTGGGAGACCTCGCTCGTTTATCGATTGCTTATTCCCACATGGAAGGTTAAGCACTGATCTCGGCTCAGCCATAGGATCTCGGACGCACGGCCAGAATGCGGATCATCGTTTCCGGTTGCAAGATTCAAAGGAGAATCAATGAAGTCTCTCGAAACTATCACGCTAGGACTAGCACTCTCCGTCTCTGCGATCGCTGCGGCATCGAGCATGGCTCACGTGCAGTCCGAAAGCCGGTCGCAGCCAAACTCCAAGCTCTCCCGATCGAGCCGTCCGGCAAGTCCCGACCGAGGACAGCGAGTCTTTCAGCAGAACTGCGCTCGCTGCCACTCCGCTCCGGAGGGTTTCTCGCCCAGTGCATCAGGAGCAGTCGCACGGCACATGCGCGTTCGCGCAAATCTAAGTGAGGCTGAATTCAGAGCTTTGCTTCACTTTCTAAACCCGTAGAGCCTTATGTTCAACACGAGTCGGAAATCTGGTCGATAGAAGGAGAGTCATGCAACCGAAGAATAAAAATCTTGCGATCGCAGCGCTACTCGCCGTGATCAGTGGTCTTTCATCTTTAACCCATGCACAGGCCGCCCCAAAGAGGATCGAGATCACTGCAAGTCAGTTCTCGTTCTCACCCGGCGAGATCACGCTCAAGAAAGGTCAACCCGTCCTACTTGTAGTGAAGAGTCAGGATGTAGCGCACGGCATTCGTGTGCGCGAATTGAACGTCGCCCTCAAAGTCAATGATCACGGAACAGCCCAGGTGCAGTTCACGCCTCAGAAGGCAGGCGATTTTGTGGGACATTGCTACGTGTTCTGCGGTAAGGGGCACGGCTCCATGGTCCTCGCCTTTCACGTGGTCAAGTGACGTGCGCCGATCTCACCATCCGGTCGTTTTCCCGTTCCAGCTGATGCTGGTTGGTTGCAAGGCCAAGGCACCGGCTGGCAGTCAAGGCGTGCCCGAAATGTATACCCACTGATAGACAGGATGGCGTCGATGCCTGCGCAGATAGACAGCGAACCGATTGAACTTGCCGATAGCGGGACCAGCACTCTGGCCGCTGTTGTCGGATTCTACTTCGCCTTTCGTGCATTCACCATGGTGCTCTCTGTTCGTCTCCTGGGAACAGATCCTCAAACTGGAACCGCAATCAGCCTCGCCACCGGCGGGCTCATCCTTCTGCTCGTCGCATTTTGCACCTTAGGCCAAAACGCACGCCCTTTCCGGCTAGCAGCCAAAACTGCCACTGTCCGCTGGGCTTTGCTCTACCTCTCCTTCTCATGCCTTTCTCTCCTTTGGAGCGAATCGTCGTCCTTGCCCATTGCCCTTGTCTACTGGTGCGGGATGGCTGCCGATTTCGCCACCGTCGCCCTTCTGCTCAGGGCAAGAACCGCTCCCGTCGTTGGTCCCTCTCTGATGAAAGGCTTCATCTGGGGCGCCTGCCTCGGCGCCATTGCCGCCTGGCTGCTGCCCGCGCAATCCGACCTACGACTGGGCGACGAAGAACTACTTGGCCCCAACAACATCGCCTACCCTCTGGCGATTGCATTTCTGTTCGCCCAGTACCTCATGCGCAATCGCCTCGGCACATGGGGCCTCCACGCCGCGGTTCTCGGCCTGACCGTCCTCCGCAGCCTCAGCAAAACAACGATCCTCGCACTGATTGCCGCAGAGGCGCTCTTGCTCATCGCGGACCGTTCGATGAAACGCAGAACGAAGCTGTACTTGATCCTTTGTGCCACGTTAGCTTTCGTTGCGTTTTCAGCCCTGCTCGTTTCTTATTGGGAAATTTACCTGAACTCCGGCAACCAGTCCGAGACGCTCTCCGGCCGCCTCGGCATCTGGGCCTACTTCCTCGTCGAGGGAGCACAGAAACCCTGGTTGGGCCACGGCTTCAATTCCGTATGGGGTATCGTCCCACCCTTCGGCCCCGACAAATTTGAAGCTGCTCACGGCCACAACGAACTCATCCAGCAGTTCTATGCTTACGGTGCTGTCGGCGTCTGCCTTTTCGTCGGGTACTATTGGAGTCTCTACTGGCAGGCTCGAAAGCTGCAATTCACTCCGGCACGCGTCTTCCTCTTCGCCTTCCTGCTCTTTTTCATAGTGCGAGGCTTCGCCGATACCGAGCGGTTCGATCTCTCTCTGCCCATGTGGCTTGGGTTGCTCGTCAGTGAACTCATCGAGTATGGCCGCAGCGCACACCATCCAGCTGAGGAAGCCTCGCAGCTGTGGGCGACTCACCCGGACGTGGAAGGCAATCCCGGCTTCGTCTGACACTTTCTTGCCGAACTCCCGGCAGTTCGTGCTCCGTGGGCCGGCAAATGTCATTGGATTGTAATTTCGATCCCTTTTTGAACCCGAATTCGATTCCGATTGATCAAAATGTCTACAAGGTCTTGAATGCTATGCAGGAACTAGAGTTGGTAGCCGAACCACAAGCCGAAGTTGCGCCCTCCCCCAGCCTGGGCACCATCCTCATCGTTGAAGACGACCAGCGGATGCAGCGCGTGTTACGCCGCATCTTCACGGAAGAACGCTACACTGCCGTCGTTGCGCCTGATGGCCACGCCGCGCTGGAGCTCTTCCGCCGCGAACGGCCCCTCGCCGTCGTCCTCGATTTGATCCTCCCCCACGTCTCAGGTCGCGAGCTCTGCCAGCGCTTCAAAGCCCAGTCGAGCGAAACGCCCGTCATCGTGCTCAGCGCCATCACTGAAGTGGCGGACAAAGTCCTTCTCCTTGAACTCGGAGCCGACGACTATGTCACCAAGCCGTTCAGCCCGCGCGAGCTCACCGCCAGGGTCTACGCTGCTATCCGTCGCCAGCGCAAGCCCAGCCTGCCCACGGTATACCGCTTCTCCGACTGCGAAATCGACTTCGAAAAGATGACCGTGCATCGCAGCGGTAAGCCAGTCGTGCTCACCGCCCATGAGTTCAAGCTCTTGAAGTTTTTCACTGAGAAAGCCGAGCGTGTACTCACCCGCGATGCTCTTCTCAATGAAGTATGGGGGTATAATTCGTATCCTACGACCCGGACGGTGGATAACCAGATCCTCAAGCTCCGACAGAAACTCGAGCCGGATCCGGCCAATCCTCGACATTTGTTGACCATCTACGGCGCAGGCTACAAATTTGTCCCTTGACCCTAGAACCGGCACCGCATAACGACAACAACTCTTTTCCCGGCGCGGCTCGCATGCGCACCCGGAAGGGAATTCGGACCTATGCTCTCCTTCTATTGGGCATGGCCGTCGTTACCGTAATCGTTACCAGTCTCTGCGCTCTCATCATTCGCTATCGTTGGCGCGAGCAGATCACGACCGACCTTTCTCGCGATCTCGAACACTCGGTGATCGCCTTCCAGGATCTTCAGGACGAGCGCCTCAACGCCCTTGAGCGCGAAAACGCTCTTCTCGCCGAACTGCCCACGCTCAAAGCTCTGATGACCAGCGGAGATGACCTCACCATCCAGGATGGCGCAGTCGTCTTCTGGGATATCAGTGGCACCGATCTCTTCGCCCTGGCAAATTCCACCGGCAGAGTCGTTGCAACTTACTCTAAAAGCCCAAAACAAAATTCCCGGCTTCGTGACGGCCTCTCCGCGATCGTGTCTTCGCACGGTACGCAATATCTCATCGACGGCCAGTCTCTCTATGCTGTCTCACTCCGCCCCTTCTATCTTGGTAACGATCAGAATGGCACCCTGCTCGGTTATGTCATCATTGGCGTCTCTATCGAACGTACCGTTCGTCAGATAAGCCAGCCGACTGGCGTAGAAGCCACCTTCCTCAGTGGCGGCAAAATCGTTGCCTCCACTCTCGCGCCGTCGGTTCAATCTGGCTTGGCTGCGAATCCATCACTGCTCTCAGGCACGGCCAAAGCCCCCACCCCCGTTCAGCTTGGCGATACGCAGTTCCTCGCCGCGGCTGAAGACCTGTCTTCCTCTGCTTCGTCGCCTCTCCAACTCGTCGTCCTGAAATCATTGGAACCCGCAAGGCGCTCCATCGATGAGATGGATCGCATGGTCCTGAGCGCCGGTCTTCTGGCCCTTGTCTGTGGAACGATTCTCATGATCACTCTGTCGCGCCTTGTAACCCGTCCGTTGGAGGAGCTTTCGAAAGGCGTCCGCGCTTTCGGTATGGGCGACGTGACCTATCGCATCCCACGCTACGGCACTCGCGAAATGATGGAGCTCAGCGATGCATTTGCAAGAATGCGCAGTGAGATTCAGCAGGCGAACCTGGCGCTGATCGAGTCCGAGCGCCTGGCCACCATCGGTCGTATGGCCAGTTCCGTTTCCCACGACTTCCGCCACTATCTGGCTACCATCTATGCCAACTCCGAGTTTCTCGCCAGCGAGCAGTTCTCTGCTCGCGAGCGCTCCGAGATCTTTGCCGATATCCGCAACGCAGTGCTCGGCACTACCGACATGATTGAATCGCTTTTGACATTCAGTCGCACAGGATCGAGCGTGAGACGAAGCACTGAGCTGATGGCCACTCTGCTCGAACGTGCAGCCACTCTGGCCCGCACCCATCCTGATGGCGAGAAGGTTCGGCTCGATACCAGATACGGCGATGCCGCCGAGACTCGAGTCGTTGTTGACGGCAACCAGATTGAGCGTGCACTCTTCAACCTGCTGATAAACGCCTGTCAGGCGGTTCAACTTCTCGGTAGCGCCGGCCACGTCCTCGCAACTATCGAAATGCGAGAACATGATGTGGTGGTCAACGTAATCGACAACGGTCCGGGAGTTGCTGACAATATTCGTGAGAGCCTGTTCGAACCATTCGTCAGCGAGGGCAAGCAAAAGGGAACTGGGCTCGGCTTGACTCTCGCCCGAAGCATCGCCTCGGAACACGGTGGCGAGGTCACTCTTCTTAGTAGTCGCCCCGGAGAAACAATCTTCCAGATGAAAGTCGCGCGCGACATCCAGACCCACGAAGATGCGCCCGCACTGGAAAGCCCGATACAAGCAGGTGAGCCGGATGAGAAGCTCTGAATGCAAGCCGAAAGTGCATCGCCCAATCCGTTATCCAGAGCTGCTGGTCTTCGTCATCTTCGTTGCCGGCGGACCCGCTCTGGTTTCCCAAACGCAGAATGCGCAGGCCGTCGAACAGCAGATCAACGATCTGAAGTCTGCGATGGCAACCACTCAGGCCCAGTTGGAGCAGTCCCAGCGGCAGTTGGAACAAATGAAGCAGCAGCTGAACACGCTCGAGCTTCGGATCGCTGGGGGCGGTCCGGCCGGGACAAGTCAGGCCTCAGCGGTTGCCCCGGCTTCGCCGGCGACAGAACAGGGCCCGGCAGAGAAGTTGTCTGCCGCGGTTGATGACTTGCGCGAGCAGCAATCCATGCAGGCCAGCCAGATCGCAACGCAGGACCAGACCAAGGTTGAGAGCGAATCGCGCTATCCAGTCAAGATCACCGGCCTGCTGCTCTTCAATGCCTTCACAAACACCCGGGCCGTCGACTTGCCTGCAACACCGTCCGTATCCTTGTTTGGTCCTGGTACAACCGGAGCCACAGTCCGCCAGACCATCCTCGGCTTTGACGCACGCGGTCCGCACCTTGCCGGAGCTGAAAGCTACGCGGACCTTCGCATCGACTTCGATGGAATACCGCAGCAGGAAGTCGGTGTTGGGTCATATACCGGCGCATACTCGAGCAACGCCACATTCCTCCGCATTCGAACTGCGCATGCCGGCCTCCAGTGGAAGCACACCGGCGCGTTCTTCTCGCTCGACCGCGCCATCTTCAATCCCGATACTCCCACTTCCCTCACCGCCGTTGCTGTCCCTGCGCTCGCATGGTCCGGCAATCTCTGGACATGGAATCCCCAGGTCGGTGTCAAGCAAACGGTACCTCTTTCCCCATCGCGCGATCTTCAATTTGAAGCTGCGCTGGTCGACGTCGGCCAGTCGCCCGCTACTCCGCGACTTCCATCGACGGGTACCGCAGGCGCCGTTCCCACAAGTGCTGAAGCGAGCCGCTGGCCCGGGCTCGATGCACATATAGCCTTGCTTGGATCCACCCTGCGCGAAGCCGGAAACCGCATCGGCATCGGCGGCCATGTTGCGCCTCTCCAAGACCCAACAGGTCGCAGATTCACGTCGTGGGCGGGCACCGCCGACGCGCACTTCGTTCTTCCAGCCGGCCTTTCGCTGTCCGCAAATGCCTATCGCGGGCTTGCGTTGGGAGGTCTCGGTGCCGGCGCCTACAAAGACTTTCTCTACTATGTCGAGCCCGATACTGGTACCTACTACTTCCGCCCACTTGACGATATCGGCGGTTGGGCTGAACTGAAGGAGCAGGTTAATCAGCGCCTCGAGTTCAACGCCGCCATCGGCCTTGATAACGGCTTCGCCAGCGAACTGCGGCCGTACGCGATTCCCGGCGGAAACTACTATCAGAACCTCGCAAGAAACCGCACCGCTACCGGTAATGTCATCTTTAAGCCAAGCGCATATTTGCTGTTTTCCATCGAATATCGCCGCATCAAGAGCTGGTCTGTTGACCGCGACTGGTCGAGTGACGTAGTCGGCCTGGGAGCAGGATTTAAATTTTGAAGAAGCTGGTCAAATTCGGAACGCATGCGCTAATCCTGATCCTTATCGGGTCCACAGGGATACCCCTCAGCGCCGACGACAACCAATCTGCCACCGTACAACTTCACATCGCGCCTGCTCAATCTGGAAAGCCACACCCGGTTCCCGCCGTAGCCTGGCTCGAACCCGAGTCAGGAACGGCCCCCGTTCCATTTCCTCCTCACGGACCTTACACGCTTCTTCAGAAGAATCGCACCTTCTTCCCTCATCTTCAGGTGATTCCGGCGGGCTCTCGAGTCCAATTCCCCAACGCTGATCCGTACTTCCACAATGTCTTCTCCCTCTTTGCTGGAAAAAGATTCGATCTCGGCCTCTACGAAGCTGGAGCGACCAAGTCGGTCACGTTTTCTCGCGTCGGCGTCTCGTACATCTTCTGTAATATCCATCCTGAGATGAGCGCCGTAGTCGTCGCGCTCTCCTCGCCGCTCTACGGAATCGCAAGCTCTGAAAATGCAGTCGCCATTCGCAATGTTCCACTCGGCGACTACACGCTCCACATCTGGGTCGAGGGAGTCCCCGAGTCAACACTGAGTCACCAAACCCGCCGGGTCCACGTCGGTTCACAGAGCACCGATCTCGGAACCGTGAGTCTGCCTGTCTCTGACTTGCCTCGAGCCAGTCACTCCAACAAGTTCGGCAAGCCTTATGATCCGACGCCAAAACAGCCCTATTGATCGTCTTCAATCCAGCTTGGAGACAACCCATCTTCTGACAATCCCTTGACACAAACCTGACAACTCCGCCCACTGCGAAGCTTACATTCGCAATAAGTTGCAGAGGTTTGAAGGCGATGCCCGTTCACCCGTTTTCTGAAGTAGAGAGCGCAATCGAAGATATCCGATCTGGACGCATGGTTGTCGTGGTCGACGATGAAGATCGCGAGAATGAAGGCGACCTCACCATGGCCGCCGACAAGATTACTCCCGAAGCCATAAACTTCATGGCAAAATTTGCTCGCGGCCTGATCTGCCTTGCAATGACCTCGGAACGTCTCGACTACCTTAGCCTCTCCCCGATGACGCGCCAGAATACGTCGCTCTTCAGCACCGCATTCACCGAGTCCATAGATGCTCTTGGCCGCGGGGTCACTACCGGCATTTCTGCTTACGATCGCGCTGCTACGATTCTCTGCGCAGTCGATCCGCATACACGTCCCTCTGATCTTGGCCGTCCGGGACACGTGTTCCCGTTACGAGCACAACCGGGGGGAGTCCTCACTCGGCGCGGCCAGACCGAAGCTGCTGTGGACCTCTCTCGCCTTGCGGGACTCACTCCTGCTGGAGTGATCTGCGAGATTATGAACTATGACGGAACAATGGCCAGGGTCCCTGACCTCGCTGACTTTTGCAGAATTCACAACGTGAAGATGATCTCGGTCGAGCAACTCATCCGCTACAGACTCGAAAGCGATCGAGAATACGATCAGAATGTCCTGCCCGCAATCTCAACCGCGCCCTGGTCAGCTGCAGGCTAATTAAAGAGGCTTGCCAGCCTCTCCAATGAAGCCTCCCACAGCATCTTGTAGTGAGCGTGCTCCGATTCATCCAGCCCAACGTGCATCACATGCACAGTTGTGCGTCCAAAATCACCCTGCAGTCGAATCCTGACAAGCGAAGAACCTGTGTCATGAAAAGAATCTCGCCTCCAGGCGAACTGGACTTTGCCCCTTCTCAGAACCTTGTACGAAGCCACAAATCGTTGTTCGCTGCCGTCTAGCATGCGGTAGCTTACTACAAAGCAATCCGGTCCCATCGTCACGGATGTGCTGCCAGGAACCGATTCCGGAGCAACAAGCCAAGCGTCAATATATTCGGGTAGAGTGAGAGCCTGAAAAAGCCTACTTCGATCTGCGTTCACGCTCCTGTGGACGCTTACCTCAGGCGCATCCTCAAAACTCGTGCGCTTCACCCACTCAAGGGGAAGTCGTTCATAGCGGGCAACGAAATTGCTGGTACTCATCCTTTAAACCTCTGATCTTGTATGTGCATATTTCGTGCCACTACGGCCTGTATGCCAGATTGTGTGACGACTCGCTGTTCCGAGCGATCAGGAACAATGTGAAAATGCCGGATTGCATTTCCCCTTGTTCCAAAGTTCAGCAGACATGAAATCAATCAGCTGAACTAACTAACTTTGACGTATCTCGGCTACAGATTCTTGGACTTAGTGACTATTAGCGGAGAAATTGTTACGAACCGCTCTGAATCAATGACGACCCGAAGTCGAGCTTGCGAGGAATAGCAATCTGGTTGCATTCGCATTCCAGAAATCAGGAGGCTACTGCAACTTAAGTAACTTTTGAATCTTCGAACGATAGCTTCGGCTCATTGCCACCTGTTCTCCGCTTTTCAGCACCACGGTTGCATCTCCGTCGGCCTCGTTTTTCACTTCTTTCACGTGGTGCAGGTTCACAATCGCGGAGCGATGAACTCGCAAAAATGAATTCGGGTCAAGCCGGTTCTCGAGGCTTCCAATCGTTTCCCGCAGCAGATGCGAGTCCTTGCCGGTACAGATCCTCACGTAGTTTTCCTGTGCTTCGATCCACCGTATGTCGTCGACAGAGAGGAATAGGATCCGGCCTCGCGATTTGAATACCATGCGCGTCGTATAGCGTTCGTCCTCGTGCTTCTTTGGCGACCCGCCGTCAGATGGGTCCGACGCCGAAAGTTGCTCCCGAACACGCTGTACGGCCGACTGAAGCCTCTCCGGCGTGAATGGTTTGAGCAGATAGTCGATCGCGTGTATTTCAAAGGCTCGAACAGCGTACCGATCGTTCGCCGTGACAAAGATTACATGCGGAAGCGGTCGGCCTGCGTCAGTAGAAAGACGCTCAAGCACATCGAATCCATTCATGTCAGTCATGCGAATGTCGAGAAACAATAGCTGCGGATCGGTCAAACGGACCAGTTCTATAGTCTCCGCCGCAGTCGAGCATTCCCCTACGATCTCGACATCATCAATGTCCTTCAATAATTGCCTTAACTTCTGTCGTGCCAGGACCTCATCATCTGCAAGCACCGCGCGAATCATTGTGTACCGAACCTTGTGAGAGACATTTCTTCTACGGTTGAGTGTTGAAGAGGAAGAACGATTGTCACCTTTACGGTCTTTTGATCAAATTCGACCATTTCGAAGGTTGCGAACTCGCCATAATGGAGTTTCAATCGAGATTCAATATTGCGTATACCCACTCCTCGGCGCCCATTCGGTCTCGGCTTAAGCCCGATCCCGCTGTTTGAAATGCTGATCCTCAATCGGTCACCGTTGCGCCCCGCTTCGATTGAGAGAATCCCTTCCGCCTCTGTTTTGGAAATCCCGTGAATATATGCGTTCTCAACAATCGGTTGAAGCAGCATGCTCGGAACCAGCATGTCGTACAATTCCGGATCGCAACACACAGTTTGCGTTACCCGATCCGCGTAGCGCTGGCCCTGCATCCCGAGATACAGCTCAATAAAGTCGAGTTCCTCACGAAGCGAAACCAGTTGTGACTCACCGCGTTCCAGTGAAAGTCGAAGCAGGCAACTCAATTGCTCCAGCATCGTATCTGCTGCCTCGACATCGCTTCTCATGAGGCTTGAGATGCTGTTCATCGTATTGAACAGGAAGTGAGGATTCAGCTGCATACGAAGAGCAGCTAACTGCGCGTTTGCAAGTTGAATCTCCAATCCCGCTTTCGCTTTTTCCTGCTCGCGGTATTGCTGGTAGTATCCGATGCCCCGGAATAGAAAGAAGGCGCACCAAAATATCAATACGTTGTCCAGCAGTTCCGCATATACATACATCGACAGCCGTTGCCAGTAGGTCATCTCCGCGTGATTCAGCGGAAGATTGTGAAATATGAATACGAAAATCATCTGCTGAGCAAGGCTGGCAACTATGCTGAGCGGCAGAAACAGAGTCAGGATCGTCACTACTGTTGCTCTCTGAATCCTCTCGCCTAGAAATCGCCATAAGAGCCAGCACATCGCACCCCACACCAGAAATTGAAATCCCCACGACTCAAAGAAGATTGGTGCAGCCATGTGGTAGCCCATGTGCCGCAGGCTTATCCACTCCTGAAACGCAAAAAGGATCCCTACAAGAACCGAGCTGGCGATGAAGATCGCCGGGTTCATGAATAGTGGTGTGTTTTCTTTGCTCGTTCGCACGCGCACTCTCCGTTGCGCTTGTTGCACTTCGTTAACTAAGGCTGAAAGGCTTCTCCCGGCATCTCCTCAGACTCGCCAACGGGAAACATACGGCCGGCGTGGAGTCCATTTTCGGGATAGGCCAGTGCAAAGGTGGGGAAATCCTTGCCTCCATTTGGATATCTGACGAATTCGAGACGCCGATTGTGACTCGCCATCCAGTCAGCGGCCTTTTCATTCAAAGTCTGAATACGTGCAGAACCAAGCACTGGTTCCAATGCTTCAAAATCGTTCTGCACCATTTTTGCCGCCGCAGCTCCTCCCTGCAGCGCCGCGATTCGGAACTGCACATACGCGGTCTCTGGATCCTTTGGCACTCCGCGTCCTTCACGATAGAGAACACCAAGCACGACTGTGGACTTCCAGAATCCGTCCGATGAAGCCTCCTGCAACTGTTCAAGAGCCTCCTGCGGAGCCTGGGTGAACTCTGCTTTTCTGGCCAGCCGTAACGCGAGCTCATGCCTGGCCGCGACGTAACCGCTTTTTGCCGCGTCTCGCAAGAGCTTGATTGCCCGCTCCTCATCCCCTTGGTTGGGCTGCCGAAGCAGCAGAAGAGCAAGAGATAGTTCAGCTTGAGGATCGCGCCTCTTCGCCGCTACTTCAAACCAATGTCTCGCTTTGTTAAGGTCTTTCGGAACCCCAACACCGAAGTAGTAGGCGTCGGCAAGAAAGCACGCGCCCGCTCCGCTACCTTTATCTGCAGCTCCGCGAAAAAGCTGCATAGCGAACTCAGGGTCCTTGCGCACCCCCACGCCCCACGTGTAGGCCACCCCAAGGTTTACTTTGGCCGCAACGGAACCGCCTGCTACTGCCCTTTGGAACCAGACCGCTGCACGCGCAGGATCTCGCTCGACCCCGATCCCCGCTTCATAGAAGAATCCGATCTGCAATTGCGCACCCGGATCACCGGAGTTGGCTGCTTTCTCATACCAATAAGCTGCCTGCTTCTCATCTCTTGTCACACCGTGCCCTGCGAAGTACGCTCCGGCAAGTTCGATCTCCTGCTGGATTGACCCCTTCTCGGCTCCGGCTTGGATTCTTGGAATGTCTGGCTCAACCGCGGTGGCGCGGTCCAAGGCGCCAAGCGCCAGGGCCGCTACTCCAACTATATGCAGGGGGAAACGCGTGATTACACGAGGAACGAGCGAGCATTTCATACTACCTCCACCGGTGGGTACGAGCGTGACGCGTCGAGTTGAGGATCGCGGGTGTATATCGAGCTTGCAAAAAGGGGAAGGTAATCGATGCTCGTTGCGCCTAAGCTAACAACCTGCGCGGCGCGAAATGTCATTCTGCTGCAAAGCGATTGTCACCGGTAGCCCGGTTGTTCGTTGAACTAACTCAGTACGTCTACGAAGCTGTTACTTGCAACTCACGCTCTCTTGAGTTGGAACTGATCGAGTCACTGAATCTTGCGGCGAACGTCCAAGAGCGGCAAACCATCGCCGTTCTGAACCAGTAACAGCAATTCGTCTGCCGTCATCGCACGGGGGCATGCGGTGGACCGTCGAGACCTCGCATCATTTCTTCCAAAAAGAGTGCGGAAGTTCTCAAATCCGATAACGTTCTCTAGACTTTCGCGCGAATGATCGGTAATCACTCCGCGTTGCAGCTCAGCGATCCCTTCGCCCCATCCATAGGGAGGTCGTCTGGACGATCTCCCGGTTCGTCCCACTAAAGATCCGCTTCGTCACAAAACACAAAACCATTTCTATCCGACGGGAAGGACTCTGCGTCATGAAGGTATCGCTACGGAGGTTGCAACGTAGCGATCACCCAATAGCAAGAGGGAGTTAGGGACACTTTTTCTCTCACAATGATTCATCTATGCCGTGAGTAGCGCGCCTCGTCTTCGGTGTTCGGATTCGGACAAGTGAGTGCGAAACCGAACAAGCCTCATAAGGAGCCCGGAGCGCTGCTGCTCATAACTGTTGTGGAATCAGGACGTCGCCGGCCCGAAAACATTGGCATGACAGTTGCCAAAGCTATGTCGTATCAGGATCTGCTTCCCGATCTCATGAGATTTCTAAAAACTACGTTGTGAGGCGCTAATGGCTATCCAGACTTTGATTGCTGACGATGAACTGCTTGCCCGTCAAAAGCTTCGCCAACTCCTCCGAGGCGAGCCCGACATTGAAATTGCAGGGGAAGCATCGTCTGCCCGCGAGGTTCATGAACTCGTTCAGGAGACCACCCCGCAACTCCTCTTCCTAGATGTACGCATGCCTGGCATGGACGGCCTCGACGTGATCGCAGAGTTGTCGATGCGGGGCGGGATCAAGCTCCCTCGCGTCATCCTCACGACTGCATATGATCACTACGCATTACGCGCCTTCGAGCTGAATGCAACGGACTACCTGCTCAAGCCATTCACAGCCGAGCGTCTCCACGCGGCCGTTGAGCGCGCGAGGGATCAAATTCACGCCGGCGAACGTACGCCGGAACGAAATCACTCCGACGAGACTGTCAAAACGGGTCCCTACACAGGACGCATCGTTTTCAAATCTCGCGGCCGCATCCTCTTCCTGCCGGTTTCTGATATTCGATGGATAAGTGCGGAAGAAAACTATGTCCGCATTTGCACCGGCTCCGAGACGCATCTTCTCCGCGAGACGATGACGTCTCTCGAGCAGAGGCTCGATCCCAAGCTCTTCCTGCGTGTTCATCGCTCCGCGATTGTGAACCTTCGCTATGTCAAGGAAGTTCGTAGCGAATCACGCGGCGATTTCATGGTCCACCTCGTCAATGGCCAGAAGCTCGCGATGAGTCGCAGTTACCGCGCTAGGATTGGCGACCTGCTGAATCGCAGCTAGGGCTCATAACTCTCTTGGCATTCACCGCAGTTAGTCACTCTTCTCGAAAATATTCGACAGGAGCGACTAACTGCTCTGCTTTGGTACGAATTAATAGCTTGATCCGTTATTTTCGTAACAGCACAGATACCTTCTAAAGACACTTCCTGCCCTTTCATCCCACGCAGCTTGAGCTTGAGCGCTCTTAGTGGACGTTACTCCAACCCTGTTTCTTGCGATTCGTCCTCGAAATCTTCTCTTCGTCACATTGGAGAAGCTGGCCGTTTACTTACGTGGTCAAATCGGATGGACTTGGTGCGGCAGATGTTCCCCCGCAAGTGAATGCACGCGCACCAGGTGTCGTATGCACGCTTTCGTGCCGTCGCCGCGCTTGGCGATCGTGCACTTTCGAGGAGGTCCATATGAAAGTCAGAGCTATCGTGACCGCGCTGTTTCTCTGCGTGGCTGTCGCACTCGTCTCCAACAATGCATCCGCGCAGGTTACAACTGCAGCCATACACGGAACCGTAACGGATCCTGCAGGAGCCGTAATTCCCAATGCAGACGTGACAGCGCTCAACACCAGCACCGGCATCTCAAGCAAGACGAAATCCGATAATGGCGGCTACTTCAAGTTCAGCCAACTGCAGATCGGCGGCCCATACACCGTTACAGTTGAGACTCAGGGCTTCTCCAGCTTTGCCGCGAAGGGAATTCAGCTCAACGTTAATGACGACCGCGAAGTCGTCGCTAAGCTTTCCATCGGTTCCACGGCACAGACCGTTGAAGTCACGGTAGCGAATGCCCAGGTCGAAACCTCCGAGACACAGCTCAAAACCGATATCCTCTCCGACACAATTACCCAGATGCCGCTGCTCGGCCGCGATGCCACTGCTCTCCAGAAATCCGCTCCGGGCGTAGTAGAAGCCGCCGACCGCTTTGGCGGTTTCTCTGCCAACGGCGCACAGATCGAGCAGAACAGTTATCTCCTCGATGGCGCCGACGTCAACGACTCGGCCATCCAGGTCGAAGGTGTTGCAGTGAATCCAGACGCGGTCGGCGAGCTGGCAATCGTTACCAGCACCATCAATCCCGAGTACAGCCGCAACTCCGGCGCGATCATCAATCAAGCACTTAAGACGGGAACAAACTCGTTTCACGGTAACGGCTTCGAATTCTATCGCGACACCTTCCTGAATACACGCAGCTACTTCGATCCTGTCGGTTCCGTACCTCCGATTCACCAGAACGTGTATGGCGGTACTCTCGGTGGCCCGATATTCAAAAACAAGCTGTTCTTTTTCACGGCCTATCAAGGAGCGAGAAGCGGAATAGCCACAACTTCGCCGACCCAGGTCTTCTCCAACGCGCAGCGCAACGGAGATTTCAGTGCCGATATCAACACGATCACGGAAGTCCCAAACTCTCAGAGCACCGGCGCTGGTTTGAACGGTCTTTCCAGCAACCCCATGCCTTTCGCGCTTGCCGGCTGCGCCGCTGGAACACCATGGAACGCGTGCCCCGGCCTCTCAACCGCAAACGTCTCCCCATCGTCGTGGGACTCTGTTGCCAGCGGGCTCTTCAACAAATACGTGCCCGCGCCAAACTCCGGCGATTCGCTGTACAACTTCAACAGCGGTGGGAGCACCAAGAGCGATCAAGGTATCATTCGCCTCGACTACCATCTCACCGCGAACGACACGTTCTGGTCCTCGGTGCTCTTTCAATCCACACCGTTCTCCAGTGATCTGCCCTTTGGCGGATCTACTCTGCCCGGCTTCGCGATGAACAATGCCGAGCACTTCAAAATCTTCAACGCAGACTATACCCACATATTCAATTCGCGGATGATCAACGATCTCCGCGGCGGCTACTTCCGCTTCAATTATGCTTCGGTCGAGCCTGCGCAGATCATGCAGCCCAGTTCTGCCGGATTCAATATCACGCCGCAGGCTCCCGAGGCTGGCCTTCCAGTCATCGCGGTCCTGGGCTACTTCAACTTGGGATTCAGCTATGAGGGGCCCCAGCCTCGCCTCGATTCAAACTTCCTGGGCCAGGACGTATTCACCTGGGTGCACGGAAACCACAGCATGAAGTTCGGCGCGACATTCGAGCAGTTCGGGGTCGACAATCCGTACAACGCGGACAACGATGGCCTCTACAACATCGACGCCAGCTCGCCTTTCTCCTCCGGTGATCCGGCTATCGATTTCGCGGTCGGCATTCCTGGTACATACACACAGACCTCCGGCAGTCAGATCGCGGCGACCTCGCGCGAATACTACGCGTTCGCCCAGGACAGCTGGAAGATGACGCCTGACTTCAATCTCAATTACGGCACTGCCTGGGATACCGAAACTCCCTGGGCCAATCACCAGTTCGGCGGCATCGCAATCACATGCTGGCAGAATTCAAATGCCGAATCGAAGGTCTTCCCGGGAGGCCCTCCGGGGCTCCTCTATCCGGGTGACCCGGGTTGCACGAATTATGGTTCAGCAACTACGCAATGGAATCACTTTGGACCCCGTCTGGGCTTTGTCTGGTCTCCCAGTGCGGGCCCCTCAGCTCTCGTCGGCAACAGCGGCGGACACGCTTTTGCTATCCGGGGCGGCTTCGGCATGTACTTCAATCGGGACGCGGAAGAGGAGGCTCTGCAGAATCTCTCGTCTCCCCCGTTCCTCTTCTCATCGCGCGGTGCAGGCGATGCAGGCGGAAGCCCGTCCTTGGCGGACCCGTTCACAGATGTTGCCGGCAGGCCCGGGTTCTCCGTAACAAATCCCTTCCCCTATCAGCGTCCCCAGCCGGGAGCGGTGCTTGACTGGGCCAACAACTACTTCGCTCTCGATCTAAGTCAGCCTGGAAAGAATTATTTGCCTTCGTACTCCTACAATTTCAACCTGAACGTGCAGCGACAGATTGGCAACAAGATGGTTGCGCAGGTTGGATACGTTGGCTCTTTAGGACGCAAGCTGGCTCGGACTTATGAAGGTGACCCGATCACTCCGGCGGGTCATGACGCCTGCCTTGCGGATCCGGGCTGCCGCGCCTCAATCGCCCAGGTACATCTGTTCTATCCGGAATTCACCGCCCAACCTGCGACTACTCCAAGCGGTTTCCCGTGGTATCTCAGCGTCGCCCAGCAGGGGTCAACTGGTGCATCGAGCTATCACTCGCTGCAAGCCAGCCTGCAGCAGCAGGTCTCACACGGGCTGTACTTCACCCTGGCCTACACCTACTCACATGCCCTGGACAACTCGTCCGGGTATGAGTCGTCCTACGGAAATGGAACCCCGAACGGCGTTGGAGGGCTCAACGGTCGCGGTGTTAACTTTACGCCCGGCTTCGAAGACTTGAACTACGGCAACTCCGACTACGATGCCCGCCATCGCTTCGTCGCGCTCTACACGTACGAAGTGCCGATGCTCGCATCCATTCGTGACAACTTCATTCTCAACGAGCTGCTCGGCAAGTGGCATGTTGCCGGTACCACAGCGTTGCAGACCGGCTTCCCGGTCACGATCTCTCAGTCAGGCTCTTACCGGTCTGGATGGTGCGATGCTTTCACCTACTATGGCTGCGGCGATACTCCCAACCTCAGCAATTTCAATCTCAAGAAGATGGATCCGCGCGACGCATCCACAAATCATCAATACTTCGACACTTCGAATTTTTCTTCCGAGCCGATCGGCACCTTCGGAAATGTGGGCCGCAACTTCTTTAATGGCCCCGGCTACAACTACACCAATCTTCAGCTCTACAAGGACTTCCCGCTCGTGAAGGATGGACGTGTCTATGTCCAGCTTCGCCTGGAATCCTACAACGTCTTCAACCACGCGAACTTCGCTCAACCCGACGGAAATTTCAACGACAAGCAGACGTTCGGGACGATTCAGAACGTCATTCAGCCCGCGAACTTCGGGGTATCTTCAGGGGATCCTCAACCTGGGCGCGCAAATCAGCTTTCCGGCAAGATCTACTTCTAGGGTACCCATTGCAGACCGGTTCCCGGCGGCGCAGGCTCACCCAAGTCTGCGCCGCTTCTCTTTCTCACTCTGCGTCCTTCACGCACCGGAACCCAACCGTGCCCGATCGATCGTAGCTCGGCCCCATCAGCAACAGCTTCCCATGCTGTGTGTTTTTGTACGCCTGCGGGAAGTACCAGATCGACCCTACCGGCCTGTAGTGACTTCCGCCTCTTAGAATCGCGGCCCGCGTGTGCTCATCTGCAAATTCATCCGTCCACTGCCACACGTTCCCGACCATATCCATCGCGCCAGACGGACTGGCTCCCAGCGGATGCCCGTCTACATCACTCGCTGGTGGCATCACTCGTCCTGAATCCATCAGCGGTGCAGGGAAGTCCTTCGCCTCCGGCCCCCAGTTGCATACTCTCGTCTGCGGTCCCGACACGGGCGCAGCGCTCCTGGCACTCGCCGGCTCCGGCAGAGCCGCTACTGTCGGTACTGTAGTCTGAGCCGCCGTCGTCAAGGACATGCGCCCTGCAGCGCGTTGCCAATCGCAATTTCCCCACGGATAGATCCGTTCGTCCTTGCCCTGCGCCGCGTATTGCCATTCCCACTCATGAGGAAGCCGCTTGCCGGCCCACTTCGCAAAAGCCCGCGCATCCTCGAGCGACACCCAGGTCACCGGCCTCTTCGCTGCACCTTGCGGATAGTTTCCATCCTTCCAGTCCTTCAGAAAATTCCCATCGTCCTTCGGTCGATAATGCGCCGCATCCAGAAACTTCTTGAAGTCCGCATTCGTCACTGGATACTTGTCGATGTAGAACGATTTGATCTGCATTGGATGTTCGTGGAACCGTCTTGCACTGTCTTCCCACGGATACTGCACATCTACCCCGTCACTATCCGTACCCTCGATCTCGATCCCCTCCACCTTGAAATCGAAACTCCCGCCTTCCACTCGAACCATTTCCTCTGGAGCAGACTTCGCCGGCGTAGTCGCGGCGATCTCTATCAACTTCTGGGGCAGGGAAGTCCACTCATGCGAGTAGCTCGTTAGCGGCTTCGATGTTATCGCCGCCATCTTCGACATCAGTTCCTTTATGCGTGCATCGGGCTCACCAGTCGTCGCCAGAATCGCTCCGTATCCGTGCGCCTCTGTCTCGAACTCCAAAACCGCATCTCCGCTTTTCATCGCCGGTTTCAACTCCACCCCGTGATAAAGATCGAAGTACCGCATGCCCTCCTTATGTGCCACGGTCATCTGAGGCCCGCTTGCGTTGTATTCATTCCGATTCACAATCGTCCAGACCGTCTGCTCGCCCTGAGGCCACCGGCTCGCATACACGCCATAGTGGAGCATAGGATAGAAAGGCTCCCAATCCTTGCTCGCAAAAGCCGTCGCAACTGCGCGCTCGATGGTCGCCACTCGCCTCGTAGCCTCCCCATCCCGCGGAGTTACGCCATTCCAAATTCCCCAAACGTTCTCCCAGCTCTCCCACCCTTCGCCATTGAAGAACGCAAACTGCAGATCATCCGTCTTGTCACGCAGCCATCTCCCCTGGATGTGCACCTGGTGTCGCGGCTCCAGCCACCGATAGCGGTCAATCGCCGGCACAAAATCAAATGTGTACTGTCCCCAGGTCAGAACATTCCACGCCAACTCCTCATCATGAGGACCACCCTCGGGCTCAAACACCAGCGGATGCCCGATCTTCTCTGCCGCCAGTGAAAACGCCAGCGGCACCCCATCCTGCGTATCTCCATTTACGCCGTCCGCATCAACCTCCTTCATCAGCGCGGCCAGAGCATCCGGCCACGACTGTCCGGTATCGCGCGTCCCCTGGTCCCACATCATCATTGGGAAAAGAACATGCACTCCACGACGGTGAAAATCCGCTACCATCTTTCGAACGCCGTCAATTCCGCCCGGCATCGATCGCACCATATCCAGTTGATTCCTGTCGTCAATCCCCATGTTTGGATACGTCGCCCAGATAAGGACTGCGTCGATTCCCCCGTATCTCTTCGTCAAATCGTCAAGATAGCGATCTACCGTGTAGGCGTTCGCCACCGGATCGTAGAAGTACCGGTCGTGAACCATCATCTGCGGCTGCATGAATGCGGACTGCGTCCACTTGAATGCAGGCAGCTCATATCGCGCGGCGTCATACCCGATCCGGATCCGCCGTTCCATCCGCCAGTGCGTGACGTCAGCCAGCCACTGACTGTGCATCAGGGCTGTGCAGGGCGCGTAGCCGCCTTCCCATACCTCGTGGTACATCAGGCACTTTGGCGGAGGGATCTGCTGCTCCTTCGGCTCATATTGCGTGTCCTGCGCAGATGCTGAACAAAGTAACGCCGTCGCGACCGACGCCTGCGCAACCATTCCCCGAACCGCCGCCCTGATCCGCTTCATCTTCCCTCCGCTTAAAAGTGCGTTGATCTGAATCACGAGAATTGTAATCATCGCTTCGCATTCACATCATCAGCCATCGCAAAAGCAAAGGCGCGCAAATCCCGGTGCCCCAAACTAGTCAAAAACTCTATGTCTTGAAAGGGCACGGCTCCAGAGCCTGCTGAGAAATACGGGGTTCAGCACGGTTTTGAAAGGGCACGACTTTAGTCGTGCCGCCAAGTCATGCGAAATGAGCGCGGCTTCAGCCGCCGAGGGATGGTTCTGCATCGCAGCACTGACGAACAGCCTCATTTCAGCAAGCGGTTTAGCCGTGTCATAAAGGACTACCTCATGAACACAGGCTCTAGCCCCCGAGGGACGATTCCAACTCATCGACACTACTGCGGCGGCGTATGCCCAGTCATCTTATCCGCCCACTCGATGAAGTACTTCATATTCGGAGCATCGGTGTGTCCGCCATCGTGCTGCCGCCAGGCAAGCGCTCCGTCCAGCAGCCCCGTATTCATCGGCGGCATCTGCGCCGTCTTGTAGTCGCCCTCGACGTTCAGCCCATTCGCTCCGAGCAGCTTCCATACCCGGTTCGCATCAACTGTAGCCATCCAGCTCCCCTGTTGGTCCAGCCACTTCGCGTCGCCCTTCGCTGGAATTCCGTAACTGATAAACGTCAACCGAGGCGCACACAACGCAATCAGCTCGTTCGAGTCCACCGGAATATTCCCTGGCGCCATGCTCCCGAACTTCGCATCCGATGCGCCGTACTTCATGAAGTTGCCCGCCATCCAGTAGTACTCGCCACCTGTCAGGCTCTCCACCGCCTCGCCGAAATTCCGTCGCAGCAGAGTAGCCCCGCCTTTGCCCGACGATCCCACCAGGACCATCGCAAACCGTTCGTCGAACGCCATCGTCACCAGCGCTGCCTTGCCGTAACGCGACACTCCCTCGATCCCCACGTGCTTCGCGTCTACCGCCGAGTCCTTTTCGAGATAATCCAGCGCGCGCCCTGCACCCCACGCCCACGCCCGTAGCGCTCCCCAATCCTCAGGCGTCCGCGGCTGGCCTTTGTTCACGAGGCCGATGATCCCCCGCGTGACTCCAGCCCCATCATCTGCCTGCACGCTCGTCGGATCCAGGAGCACAAAGCCCCATCCCGCCGCCACCAGCTGCCACGTATTCGGCAGCCCGCCATCTTCGTTCAACTCAGGTCGCTGGAAAAACGGGGGCTCCTTGATTGGCTCCCATGCAGGATGCTGCTCGAAGACCTCTTTCAGCGATGGATCTTGTTTCAGCAGCAGGGCTTTGTACGCCGCGTTCACGCGCGCCAGTTCCTCGCCTCGCGGTTCATTGGGACTGGGAAATCGTGCCGGCCCAAACATGATCAGCACCGGCACCGGTCCCTTCACCCTCGCCGGCAGCACCTCAATCATGTGAATGCGAACGTTGATCGCCGAATACGCCGAGTTGTCCACCACGCCCTCAACATCCTTCGCAATCACCGGCGTGAACCCGAGAAACTCGTGATCGACCGTGTTCACCTTCCAGTTCACTGCGGGCACATTCTTCGGGACCCTGCCGTACACATACTTCGAAAACATCTCCAGCAGCTCCGGCCGCCGCTTCTCCCGCCACATCTCAGCCGACGTCGCCGTCTGCCCATCCTTCATCGTCAGTGGATCGGGCAGATTTGGAAATGGGTTTGCCTTCGACTCGTCGTAGTTCGCATGGTTCGGCGCATTCTCATTACCGCTAGGCCCTGGGCGCAGTGCCTTGATGCCGAGCTGATCCATCATGTTCTGGTGATCCTGCTCGCTCGTAAACGTAACCGGAGCCTGCGATGAGCTCTGCCCGCTCACCGATACGGCGACGCCGGCAACAATCAAAACTGCGCAACTCAGAACAGAGATCCGCGAGAAAGAGATCACGGCACGCTCCTCAGTGATATGCTTGCTTTCGCTCAGCAGAATTGCTTCTGCGAGCTTTCGCAAAGCGATTTACTCGGCGCCTCATCTTAAATCCTGTCCTATGTCACGCGCACAAAAATCAAAGCTGCTCTTCGTTATCGCCGCACTCGCGTTCGCAACCTCGGCACTTGCGCAGCCGCGCGCCGCAGTAACGTCGAACTGGGTCTCCTCCTGGGGAACCTCCCAGCAGATCCCCGAGCCGCACAACGCATTGCCCCCTGAAGATTTCACCGACGCCACTCTGCGACAGATGGTCCATCTCTCCGTTGGCGGACCGACCATTCGTGTCCATCTCTCCAACGCTTTCGGTACCGAAGCCCTTCACATCACCTCGGTCCATGTTGCACGTCCGCACTCAACCTCATCTCCATCCATCGATCCCGCCACCGATCGCCCCCTCACATTCGCCGGCAAGCCATCTGCGGAGATTCCACCCGGTTCCGAACTCATCTCCGATCCCATCGACTACCCCGTCACGCCGCTCTCCGATCTCGCCCTCTCGCTTCACTTCCAATCGCCTCCCTCTCGAGAAACCGGCCACCCCGGCTCCCGCGCCACCTCCTGGTACGTTCACGGAGATCAAGTCAGCGCTCCCACATTCACAGATCCCAAACACATCGACCACTGGTACCAGATCTCCGAAGTCGACGTGCAGGCTCCTTCCACCGCTGCCACCGTCGTCGCTCTCGGTGACTCCATCACTGACGGTCACGGCGCCACCACCAACGGCAACGATCGCTGGACCGACGTTCTCGCCGCCCGCCTCCAGGCCTCACTCGCAACGCGCAATATCGGAGTCTCCAACCAGGGCATTGGCGGCAATCACCTTCTCATCGACGGCCTCGGTCCCAGCGCTCTCGCTCGCTTTGATCGCGACGTCCTGGCGCCCTCGGGAGTTCGCTGGCTCATCGTCTTCGAAGGCGTCAACGATCTCGGCGGACTCGCACGCGACGGTGAAGTCGCACCCGCCGAACACGCAGCCTTCGTCCAGCGTGTTATCGCCGCGTATCAGCAGATCATCTATCGCGCTCACGCCCATGGCCTTCGCGTCTACGGCGCCACCATCACGCCCTACGTCGGCTCCGCTTACTACCACCCCGGCCCGCTCAGCGAAGCGGATCGCCAGGCCGTCAACAAATGGATTCGCACCCCCGGCAACTTCGACGCTGTCATCGACTTCGACGGCGTCATCCGCGACCCCCAGCACCCCGACCAGCTCCTCCCCGCCTATGACTGCGGCGACCACCTCCACCCCTCTCCCGCAGGATTCAAAGCCATGGCCGACTCAATCCCGCTCTCGCTCTTCTCCCCATCCAACTGAGCGCCTGAGCGAAAATGATCTAGTCTCCCTTCAGAGCAGCCGGAAACAGGATCATGCCCATCCGCAAAATCATCCACGTCGACATGGACGCCTTCTACGCCTCCGTCGAGCAGCGTGATGATCCCCAGCTTCGCGGCAAGCCCGTCGTCGTTGCATGGCGCGGAAAGCGCTCTGTCGTCTGCGCGGCCTCTTACGAAGCCCGCAAGTTCGGCGTCCGCTCCGCCATGCCCGCCGTCCAGGCCGAGCGCCTCTGTCCTGACGCCGTATTCATCCCGCCTGACTTCACGCGCTATCGCACCGTCTCCCGCGCCGTCCGCGACATCTTCCTCCGCCACACCGACCTCGTCGAACCCCTCTCCCTCGACGAAGCCTACCTCGACGTCACTGCCAACAAATCAAATCTCCCGAGCGCAACCGAAGTCGCCCAGACCATCCGCCAGCAGATCCGCGCTGAACAAAATCTCACCGCCTCCGCCGGCGTCGCCCCCAACAAGTTTCTCGCCAAAATCGCATCCGACTGGCGTAAGCCCGATGGCCTCTTCGTCATCAAGCCCGCCGAAGTCCTCGACTTCCTCACGCCGCTTCCCGTCGAGCGCATTCCCGGCGTAGGCAAAGTCACTGCGCGCCGCCTCGCCGAAATCAACATCCGCACCGTCGGCGACATCCGCGCTCTCGAACTCGCTACATTACAGCAGCGCTTCGGCCGCTACGGCATGCGTCTCTACGAGCTTGCCCGCGGCATCGACAACAACCCCGTCGAGCCCAACCGCCCCACGCAATCCATCTCTGCTGAAGACACCTTCGAAACCGACGTCCTCCTCCGCGAAACTGAACCCATGATCCGCCGCCTCGCAGAAAAAGTCTGGAACGCCTCCCGCAATGAAACCCGCATCCCGCGCACCGTCGTCCTCAAGCTCAAAACCGCGCAGTTCGCCATACTCACCCGCAGCCTCACCCCTCCGTCTACTCCGTCTTCTTGCGACGAACTCACCGGCTTCGCGCTCTCTCTTCTCACAAAGGTCGCCCTCGATCCCAATCAGAAATATCGGCTCGTCGGCGTGGGCCTCTCCAACTTCCGCGACCCCGCGCAATCTCCAGATCCTCTCCTCTTCGATTGATCGATCAACACTGTCTCTTTGTTTGCTCTACTGCCCAGCCAACAGCGACTGTCACCCTGAGCGGCCCCTGAACGAAGTGAAGGGGTAGTCGAAGGATCCGCAGTTCGTGCTCCTCAAAGATCGCCTCGCTCAGCCAGCCACAAATCCCCAAGGCGCTCATCGCTCCCATAACGCCCCTGCTTTACACTTCGAAAAGACGTAACGCGCTTTCCCCGCCTGACCTAGGAGCAACACTTCTGCTCTCCCACACCCTCATCTGGACCATCGCCGCACTCAGCATCCTGCTCATGCTCCTGCGCCCCTTCCGACTGCCCGAAGTCATCTGGGTCGGCGCGGGCGCCATCCTCCTCTGCGCCCTCCGCCTCGTCCCGCTTACTATCGCTGGCAAAGCCATCGCCGAAGGCCTCGACGTTTATCTCTTCCTGAATGGAATGATGCTTCTCTCTGAACTCGCCCGCGACCACGGCGTCTTCGACTGGCTGGCCAACATTGCCGTCACCCACGCCAACGGCTCATCGCGCCGTCTCTTCGCTCTTATCTACTTGGTTGGAATCGTCGTCACCATCTTCATGTCCAACGACGCCACGGCCGTCGTGCTGACACCAGCGGTACTCACCGCTGTGAAACGCGCGAAGGCCCGGCCCATGCCTTACCTGCTCGCCTGCGCCTTCATCGCCAACGCCGCCAGCTTCGTCCTTCCCATCTCGAACCCTGCCAACCTCGTCGTCTTCCGCGCGAACATGCCGCCTCTAGCTCACTGGCTCGCGATGTTCACGCTCCCCTCCATCGCGTCCATCCTTGTAACTTACTTCCTTCTTCGCTTTCTCTCCCGCGCAGATCTCGATTCCGACTGCAACAGCTCAATCGTCCACATCCATCTCACTCCCGTCGGCCGAACATCCCTAATCGGCATCATCCTCACCGCCGCTGTCCTCATCGTCGCCTCTGCTCTCCATCTCGACCTCGGCCTCCCCACGTGTCTCGCCGCTCTTATCGTCGCCACCATTGCAACCATCCAGAGCCGCTCCAATCCCATTAAGCTCATTCGCGAAGTCAGTTGGAGCGTCCTCCCGCTTGTCGCCGCTCTCTTCGTCATCGTCGAAGCCGTCAACACCGCCGGCGCGACTCAGATGCTGCGCGCCTCCCTCGAGCGCATGATGCAACTCCCTCCTGCCCAAGGCGCATTCTCGGTCGGCACCGCCATCGCCTTCGCCACAAACATCTTCAATAATCTTCCCCTAGGACTCATCACCGGCTCCACGCTCCGCACCATTCCCTTCCAGCCCCTCTTCGCAAAGATCGTCCTCATCGCCATCGACCTCGGCCCCAATCTCTCCATCACCGGCTCTCTCGCCACCATCCTCTGGCTCATCGCCATCCGCCGCGAAGGCCTGCATGTCAGCGGCTGGCAGTTCTTCCGCATCGGCATGCTCATCATGCCCATCTCGCTCCTGTTGGCCATCGCTGCCGCCCTAATTTAAAGCACTTCCGCCTCTCCGACATTATCAAAACATCTTCATCCCTCCTGCTTGCATCCAAATGACTTACGCCGTCGTGCGTCCCCATTCCCTTCAACCAAAAACAGTGCAAACAGGAAATAATGTCCCGAGTCCCCCACTCCACTTACCGTCTGCAGTTGCATGCCGGTTTCACATTTGATGACGCTATTGGGATTGCTCCCTACCTCAAATCCCTTGGCGTGTCACATGTCTATTGCTCGCCCTATCTGCAGGCCGCTCCGGGCAGCATGCACGGCTACGACGTCGTCGACCACCAATGCATCAACTCCGAGCTCGGCGGCGAAGAGGCTCATCAGCGTTTCTGTGCGCGACTCGATGAGCTCGGCCTCGGCCAGGTCCTCGACATCGTCCCCAACCACATGGCCATCGGCCCGCAGAACAAATACTGGTGGGACGTCCTGGAGAACGGCCCCTCCAGCCGATTCGCTACCTGGTTCGACATCGACTGGCACTCCTCTGAAGTTCGTCTCCAGAACAAGGTCCTCATCCCCGTTTTAGGCGATCAGTACGGCAGGATCTTGGCCGCCGGCCAAATTCAGATCGAACGTGACAACGAGGCCATTCGCGTCCGCTACTCCGACAACATCTACCCCATTGCTCCACGTTCCTTGCCAGTTATCCTTGAGCGCGCCGGCAAAGCTGTAGACAGCCCAACCCTCGGCTTTATCGCCGATAGTCTCTCCCGACTTCCGCTCCCTGACGCCAGCGATGTCGATGGCGTACAGGTCCGTCATCGCGACAAGGAAGTGATCTTCGGCCTTCTTCATCGCTTCTGCGATGAGCACCCTAAAGCCTCAGCCGCCATCGATCAGGCCATCGCCGAATTCAACACCGACCATGACGCCCTCGACGAGCTGCTCAACCAGCAACACTACCGCCTTGCCTACTGGCGCACCGCCGATCAGGAACTCGGATATCGTCGCTTCTTCGATATCAACACCCTCGTCGGCGTGCGCATCGAGCGTCCTCACGTCTTCAACGCCACCCACCGCCGCATCCTCGACTGGCTCAACAAAGGCGTCCTCGATGGCGTCCGCGTCGACCACCCCGACGGACTGCGCGATCCTCTTCAGTACTTCAACCGCCTCCGCGAGCGCGCTCCAGAAGCCTGGATCATTGGAGAGAAAATTCTCGAGCCCGGCGAATTCCTGCGCCCCAACTGGCCCATCGAAGGCACTAGCGGCTACGACTTCCTCAACGTCTGCAATGGCCTCTTTATGCATCCAGAGGGCCTTCGCGAGCTCACAGAAATCTACCAGGACTTCACGAAAGAGCCAACCGACTTCAACGCGATCGCTCACGACAAGAAACTCACCGTCGAGCAGGAAGCTCTCGGCAGCGATGTAAACCGCCTCGCCGATCTCTTCCTTCGCATATGCGAGAACAACCGCGATCGCCGCGACTACACGCGCGCCGAAATTCGGCGCGCCATCCGCGAAATTTCCGCCTGCTTCCGCGTATATCGAACCTATGTCGTTCCCGACCGCGACGAAATCACCGATGAAGATCGTCATGAAGTCCTCGAAGCCGTCAAATGCGCCAACGAGCGGCGAACCGACATTGACTCCGGTCTGTTCGACTTCATCGGGGAAGTGCTTCTGCTCCGCACGCGTGGCCCCCTCGAAACTGAATTCGTCCAGCGCTTCCAGCAGTTCACTTCACCCGTTATGGCCAAGGGCGTCGAAGATACTGCCTTTTATTGCTACAACCGCATGGTCGGCCTCAACGAAGTCGGCGGCGCGCCCGGCCACGATGGCCTGTCCGCGTCTCAATTCCACGACTACTGCCAGACCATGCAGTCATCCCGTCCGTTCACCATGACTACGCTCTCTACGCACGACACGAAGCGTTCCGACGACGTTCGTGCGCGCCTTGCCGTCATTACCGAAATTCCCGGTGACTGGCGTCGCTTTCTTCGTCGCTGGACCCGGCAGAACGTCTCGCTCAAGACCAGCAGTTTCCCCGATCGCAACACCGAGTATCTCCTCTATCAGACACTCATCGGGGCATGGCCCATTGAGCCCGATCGCCTTCACGCCTACATGGAAAAAGCTGTCCGCGAAGCCAAACAGCATACCACCTGGACCCAGCAAAACAAGGAATTCGAAGACGCTCTCCACTCCTTCATCGATCGTCTTTACCAGACCCCCGAATTCATATCTGCGGTCGAAGACTTCGTTCGCGTCGTGCTCACGCCCGGTCGGGTGAACAGCCTTTCGCAAACACTTCTCAACTGCATCGCACCCGGCGTGCCCGATACCTATCAGGGCAGTGAACTCTGGGCTCTTCATCTCGTCGATCCTGACAACCGTCGTCCCGTCGACTACAACGCTAGATCCGCAATGCTCTCAGAAATCGAATCCGGCATCTCGCTCGAACAGATTCTCAGCCGCATGGACTCCGGTCTACCCAAGCTTTGGGTTCTTCATCGAGCTTTAAACTTGCGCCGAGAACATCCCGAATTCTTCGGACCCGCCGCCGAATATACTCCGCTCATGATCACCGGTCGAAGAGCCGATCACGTCATCGCATTTCTTCGAGCTGGTCGAATCGCAGCAATCATTCCGCGTTGGAATCTGAAACTCGCAAACAACTGGTCCGGTGCCTCCGTTCATCTTCCCAACGGACGCTGGAAGAATCTGTTCACCGACGATCTGCTGAACGGCGGTTCTATCCCGATGCAGACAGTCCTGCAGCGATTCCCAGTCGCAATTCTCCAATTAGAGGCTTAATTCAATGCATCGCTTCGAAGTTTGGGCGCCGCTCGCGAAATCCCTGTCTGTACAGGTCAACGGCAGCGTCATCCCCATGAACCCTCCCGACAGCCAGGGTTGGTGGCGCGTCAAGGTTGACTCCGCCGGCCCTGGCACCGATTATGCCTACCTCATCGGCGACGACCCAACCCCGTATCCAGATCCGCGCTCCCTTTGGCAGCCCAATGGCGTCCACGCCGCCTCGCGAGTTTACGATCACTCCGCTTACAGATGGAATGACAAGAGCTTCCAGCCCGCGCCGCTAGCCAGCGCTATCATCTACGAGCTGCACATCGGCACCTTCACGCCCGAGGGCGCACTGGATTCGGCAATCGCTCGCCTCGATCACCTCGTTGACCTCAGCATCACCCACGTCGAGCTAATGCCCGTCAACGCCTTCGCTGGAAACCACGGCTGGGGTTACGATGGCGTCGCTCTCTTCGCGGTTCACGAGCCGTACGGCGGCCCCGACGCATTGAAGCGGTTTGTCGACGCCGCTCATCAGCGGGGACTCGCAGTCCTCCTCGACGTTGTTTACAACCACTTCGGCCCCGTCGGCAACTACACCGGCAAGTTCGGCCCCTATCTCACCGAGGCGCACAAAACACCCTGGGGCGGCGCCGTCAATCTCGAAGAAGCCGGCTCGCACCAGGTCCGACGTTTCTTCTGCGACAACGCCCTCATGTGGATGCGCGACTATCACATCGACGGCCTCCGCCTCGATGCTGTCCACGCTTTCATCGACCGCTCCGCCATCCACATTCTCGAGCAGCTATCTGCCGAAACCGAAACCCTTGCCGCCATGATCGCGCGCCGCAAAGTGCTCATCGTTGAAAGCGATCTCAACGACCCGCAATTCGTCATGCCCCGCTTCGGCGGCGGCCTCGGCATGGACGCGCAGTGGAACGATGACTTCCATCACGCTCTATTCACTGTGCTCGTGACCGAAGACCTCGGCGGCTATTACAACGATTTCAACTCGCTCGAGTACCTCGCCAAGACTCTCAAGGAAACATTCGTCTACGACGGAATGTACTCGGAGTACCGCAACCGCCATCACGGCCGCCCCGTCGGCAATCTTTCTCAGCACCGTTTTATTGGCTTCATCCAGAACCACGATCAGGTCGGCAACCGCGCCATCGGCGATCGCCTCTGCGAGACAGTCGGCGCCAATCGCGCTAAGATTGCCGCCGCCCTCGTGCTCCTCGCCCCCTTCACGCCGCTGCTCTTTATGGGCGAAGAATGGGCCGCATCAACGCCCTTCCAGTACTTTGCCGATCACGAAGACAAAGAGCTTGCCCGCCTCGTCTCTGAAGGCAGGAAACGCGAATTTGCCTCCTTTGGCTGGGATCCCGCCGTCATTCCAGACCCCGAAAAACGAGAGACCTTTGAGCATTCCAAGTTGAACTGGAATGAAGTTTCCAATGCCACTCACGCCGAAATGCTTGCCTGGTATCGCGACCTGATACGACTACGCCGCTCTACGCCGTCACTCAATAACGGGGAACCCGGCAACACCTCCGCCAGCTTCAACCAAGAAGAGCAGTGGCTCTGCATGCGTCGAGGCAGCATTGTGGTTGCCTGCAATTTCTCAGATCAGGATCGCTCCACGCCCGGCTTTCCCCAGATGAACCTTCTGCTCGCTTCGCGCGATGGCGTCGTCCTTCAGGAGCAATCCGTCCTTCTTCCGCCCGAATCCGTCGCCATCATTTCACTCCCAGATCCCGACTAGCGCAATGCGCTTCGGAACTGGGGGTTGTAGCGCAAGCTAACCAACGAAGCAGTCTTCGAGCATGCATCGGACAACAGTTCGTACCGCCACAGCAAAGCTCCCGGAGGGAGCCACTGACAATAGCCCAGGACAAGCGCAGCGCAGTCCTGGGAAGGCTGACAGAGATTCCTCCTAAGCCCCGTAGGGGCGATCGAAGATGAGCAAGCCGCGGCGCATTTCTTCGGTCCCTGAAACGGCGCGACTTCAATCGCGCCGCGGGCGAATGAATGGCTCGGTTCGACTTTTAAAAATGCCGTATCGTCTCATGCCGAATCGGCTCGACTGGCTTCGGTGTCACAACCTCCGGCGGTGGTGGAACCCGCTCCGGTTTGGGCTCCGCGCGTCCCTCAAGTGACCTGCTGACGAGATCTCGCGATCCCAGCCCGACAGCCAGCGCCAACGTCAGCACGATTCCGCCGAACAGAATCCCGAATGCCAGCTCAACGATCTTTCCCCCCACCTCGAGGTGATCCAGCACCATCGCTGCTGTCAGCACCAGCACCAGCCACTTAACTCCCATAGACAGGAAGCGCGCGTACTGCAACTGTGCATTCACAGCCCCGATCAGCACCGACCGCGCAAGGAACCTTGCAATCACGGTTCCCGCAATCATCACCAGTAGAGCGCCCACCATCTTCGTGAGATATGGCAGCAGCGAAATCGGCAGGGGCGTTCCCGTCGAATACGAAGCATCAAACGCCGACACTCCGATAACCAGCCCAAGCAGCACGCAGCCCCAGAACGCGCCCCGTGCAATCAGCATTGTCGGAGAGCTTGACGGACTCCATTCCGGATTTCCGCGATTCAGCCTCTCGTCGAACTTCACAAATGCCAGCCCGCGTCGCAGCAGCAGCGATAACCCCATCCCGATCAGCGTAAACAGAGTCAACGCAACAAAGACTGCAAGAATCCCTGGCAGCACAGCAATGAACAGCGACAACACCCGGTACACAGACTGCCGCAAAGCGTCGGAAATGTGCGTCCACAGCGGAATGCTATCGTTCGTAATCGGAGGTGGCGGATTGTAGTTCTGCACCGTCTGCAGCATCATCCCCATCAATCTCTCCATCACACTCTCTCCTTCGGCAACTTCACCGGCGTTCCGCAAAATCAAAACATGAACGCTCAAGGCCTGCGTTAAGAATTGAACCGGTCCGGCCAGCGCCACCGCGACACGATGTATTGCTTCTCTGACTCAAACGCCGCAGCAACTGCCTCCACATGAATCTCTGCATCTGTTCCGGAACCCACGACATTCAAGTGTCCCGCAACCCACGCCAGGTAGAGTGGAATCAGCGCACCCATCAGGTGCCCGCGATTAATCGTCCGCAATCGGTACGCAACTAAAAAATCAAAAACAACTCTGGCCCACAATGTCTCCGGCATGCGGAACGTAGTCGGATCTACAACCGACAGCCGCTTCAATCCCAGCAGGGAATTGGGCGCCAGAACCAGTCCCCAGATCTCCTGTAAATTCGTAAATGCCAACCGGAACGCCTCCACCATCGGCGCAATATCTACTGCTCCATCGGGAGCTGGCATTGCGGAGAACGACCGATGTTCCGGCAGCAGCCGTCTCGGCCTCTGCCAGAACGCTGCCTTTGCCTCGATATCTGCGAACAACGACCCCGTCACCAGCGAAAGAATCGCATTGATATTTGGCTCCGCAGGCTGGGGCAGTTCGCGTGTTCCTACATCGACCTCATCAATGCTCAAGCCAGCTAGCATTGCCTCGCTGATGGGCCATACGATCGCGTCGGGCTGATTCTGGTTCACAAATTTCTGCGCCGTACCACCTAGTCGCTCCGCCATTCGCAGCGAGAGCGCCATGTCAATGGACAGCGGATACCTCACCCGCGAAGCAAACAGCGCTCGCGTCAGCGGGTAGATGATCGCGGAGTTCACCAGGCCCGCATTCACCGGCAGCGAATAATGAGGAACCGCCAGGTCCGACTTCGACTCGGCCACGCTGTTCACCAGGCCGCGGAGCGCGGCTGGACTCAAGGAATCGGCGCCCGGGCCCAGCAGCAATACCGCTTTCGCCTCATTTTCCTTCGCTGCGTGAACCGCGTTCACAAAGTCCACCGCGGAAATAGGCCAGACAGCGTTCGTCGCCTGCACCGGCAATACCCGAATCTCTGGATGCGCTGTTCCCGTAGGATCATTCGCCGTCGCCACCAGCAACTGTTCGCCGTGAAACTCCGTCGCCAGGTTGCCAAGGATGCTCTCCATCTGCTCTGGAGGCATCGGCGCGATGAAGATCAGAAGGTCGGCGCGCACAGCCGTGGCCGTTGCCTGATCGTTCGAAACTGTATTTGCAGTCGCCATCAGCTAAATCCGGGGCAGTTCAATCAAACCGGGAGATGCTCTCAGCCCGGTCGTCAACTACGACAAGGAGTTGCAGGCCCTATAAATCGAGGATACCTGCAATTGGGATGTGTAGCCACGTTGGCCGGTTGTTCAGTTCATACAAAAGCTCGTACAGAGCCTTCTCTAACAGATATGCATCCAGCAGCTTTTGAGTCTCGACGGCCTCGGGCAGTAACTCCGGCTTTGCCGCAATTGTCTCACGGTAAGCGGCAAGAAACTCCCCTGCCGCCGCGTTCTGCCATGCTTTTGCCCACCTCTGCGTCCGATCCTCCGGCCCATCGGGATGCTCCTCCGCATGCTTTTTCAGACCCGCAAACGCCGCATACGAGAACGACCGTAACATTCCCGCTACGTCTTTCAAGGGCGACTGCTTCCTGCGCCTCTCCGCGAGTGTTCGTGCTGGCTCGCCTTCAAAGTCGAGCAGCACAAAATCTCCTCCCGATGAATCTCCATCTCCAGCTGTAGCCTTTACCCGGAGTGTCTGCCCCAGATGGTAGTCACCGTGGATTCTGATCCGCTCTCCAGCTGCTTCAATCTTTGTGATCCGCCGGCTTCGCTCAAGCAACATAGCCCTCTGGGACAGTAAAAAGGCCGCTGAATCCGAAGTCGAGTCATCCACTGTCGCGAATTTTCCTTTCAGCGCGTCCAGCGCAGACTTGATTTGCGCCTCTACTTGCCGCGCAACCGTCTCTAGATCCTCACGTGTCGATCTCTCCGGTGCAAACGCTGGGTCGCTCTTCGAACTGCTCAGCGCCAGATGCATCTCCGCGGTCCGTCGGCCCAACAATGCAGCTGCGTTCATCGTGCTTCCAGCCAGCTTCTTGAGCGCTTCCGGGGCTGCCTTTGCTCCCGCGAACGTCGGAGCTGGAATCTCTGCCAGGGTTTGTTCGCTCGCCACGCGGTCGTAAAACCCACTCAGCTCCTGCAGGAACCATGCCCAACCGTCGCCCTCATTCGCCACCAGTCCCTGCAGCATCGCGACCGTCGTCTTCTCTCCGGTGCTCGAAGTCATCGACATCTCACCCAGAAACGGCGCGATCCGCCCGAAATGTGCTACCTCCGTCAAGAAACGTCCAATCTCGACATCCGGATTCTCGCCCGTCTGCAGCCGCCGGAACAACTTCAGGATCAGCTTGTCGCCGTACACAATGGACGTATTCGACTGCTCCGCCGAACCCACTCGCGACTCCAGCCCTCGTTCCAGCTTCATCTCGCGAAGCGCCGTCGAAGCTCGTGCAGCCAGCACTCCTCCCGCCGTCCGTGCAGCATCCGCAGCGGGAGATTCACGCGGCTGTGTAGTTTGTGAACTCGGCGAAACAGATCCGACAATTGAACTCGCCGATGCAGCAGCCTCTCCCGGTTGCACATCCAGCGGCAACGGGGCGGGCGGAGTCACCGTACCCGCATCGAAACGGTCCGCTCTTGACCGCATGCTCTCGGGCCGCCCGTTTGCTTCAGAACTATCATTCGCCCCAGCCTGCACTCCCTGCGCAGGCGCCGAAGCTACCACCTGGTTCAGCGGTATTGTCTCGCTCAGTTCGATCAGCTCCAGCTCGCACTGTCTGAAATCGTCGCGCGCCGAAGCGTCATGCAGAATCGCAATCCCCGTCGCCGACGCCAGGGAAGTAAGCACGCTGTCCGGCCGGCTCGTCGTCACCTCATCCGCCTGGCTTCCCATACTGATTGCCAGCGGGATCTGGTACACGTCCGCCGCGCCTTCGAAGTAGCCGATCTCCACAATAAACACCGCCGGCGGAATCAGCTGCGGCTCGAGCCTGCTTCCCGTCTGCCCGCTATGCGATAGGCCGCCCCAACTCAGCACTCGGGCAGCTTGAATCTTCCGGCTCTTCGCGCCAAACCACCGCTGTCTCGGCAGCCACGCCGGCAAAGCCGCTTCAATCTGCGTCAGTCCATTGGCTGCCAGCAGCCCAGACCACCCCGCCGTTACCAGATCTACGAGCGGCACCTCCGCGCCATGAGCAGCTTCCACCGGGACCATTTGCGGTTCAGGCACCGGCCGCGCCTCGGCATTCGCCGCCTGCAACTCCAGCCAGATAAACGAGTACGGAGAGAGCGTAAGGTGGTACATCGTCTCCCCGATTGTCGGGAACGGCACGTACCCCAGCATCTCCACGGGCTCCATTCCCTGATACGCCGACAGATCCAGCGACACAGGCTGCGCGAACCGGCTCAGGTTAGCCACGCACAGCACCGTCTGGTATGTGCCATCTTCTAACTCCAGATCACGCAGATACGCCAGAATCTTCCGATTCGTCGGGTTAAGGAAGCTCAAGCTTCCGCGACCGAACACTTGAAACAGCTTTCGCAGCGCGATCATGTTGCGTGTCCACTGCAGCAGGCTCGACTGATCCGCCTGCTGCGCTTCCACGTTCACCACCTGATACCCATAAATCGGATCCATGATCACCGGAAAATACAGCCGCGCCGGATCGCATCGCGAGAATCCCGCGTTCCGGTCAGACGTCCACTGCATCGGGGTCCGCACGCCATTCCGATCGCCGAGATAGATGTTGTCTCCCATCCCGATCTCATCGCCGTAGTAAAGGATGGGCGTTCCCGGAAAACTCAACAGCAGCGAATTCAGCAGCTCGATCCGTCGCCGGTTGTTATCCACCAGCGGCGCCAGCCTCCGCCGGATCCCGACATTGATCCTCATCCGCGGATCGGCCGAATACGCAAAATACATGTAGTCGCGCTCGTCGGCCGTCACCATCTCCAGCGTCAACTCGTCATGATTCCGCAGGAATAATCCCCACTGGCAGTTGTCCGGAATCGGCGGGGTCTGCGCCATGATGTCCGTAATCGGCAGCCGGTCCTCCTGCCGCAGCGCCATGTAAATGCGCGGCATCAGCGGAAAATGGAATGCCATGTGGCACTCGTCCCCGTCGCCAAAATACGGACGCACGTCCGCCGGCCACTGGTTGGCCTCCGCCAGGATCAGCCGGTTTGCATATCCCTTGTCAATCTCCGCGCGCAGCTGCTTGATAATCGCGTGCGTCTCCGGCAGATTCTCGCAATTGGTCCCATCCCGCTCCACCAGGTACGGAATCGCATCCAGTCGTATCCCGTCTGCTCCCATATCCAGCCAGAAGCGCATCGCCTTCAACACTTCTTCCATCACCAGCGGGCTTTCCCAGTTCAAGTCCGGCTGATGCGAAAAGAATCGGTGCCAGTAGTAAGCCTTCGCCGCCTCATCCCACGTCCAGTTCGACTTCTCCGTGTCCGTGAAAATGATCCGCGCATCCTTGAAAACCTGGTCCGTATCTGACCACACGTACATCTCGCGCTGCGGAGACCCCGGCGGTGCCAGCCGCGCAGCTTTGAACCACGGATGTTGATCGCTCGTGTGATTGATCACCAGCTCGATCATCACCTGCATGTTCCGCTCGTGCGCCGCATCCAGAACCTGCCTGAAGTCGCTTAAGGTCCCATACGACGGATTCACCTCTACATAATTCGCAATGTCATATCCGTCATCGCGAAGAGGGGAAGGAAAAAATGGCAAAAGCCACAGGCACGTAACGCCCAGATCCTGCAGATAATCCAGCTTCGACAGCAGTCCCTGGAAGTCCCCAATTCCGTCATTGTTCGAATCGGCGAACGCACGCACATGGATTTCGTAAATGACCGCGTCTTTATACCAGAGCGGATCAGTTGCGCTTGCAATCTTCTTCACTCAGTGGGCTCCAGGGTGTTGGATGCGACTTCAGCAGCACCTGCCGAACTCCGCTTCAAGTTTGCGTAAGAATTGTTGTTCCGCTAACTTGCTGAATCCGTTCTTCAAAGCAAGCCATCGGGCTTTGCCCTGAGCATAAGGCATAGCCAAATGCTCTACAGGAAATACTCGAAGTCCGTCTCCACCCGCATCCGCCGGTGAATCTTCAGAATGTGTCCCGACCTGACAGACGGATTCAATTCCACATAATTGCGCGGCCCCTGCCAGAGATACCTCTCGCCTGTCAGCAGATCTTCCGCTTCGTATGACCGGTCGAGTGGAATCTCCAGATCTTCCAGCGGCAGCGTCACAAATCCCGACTGCGTATAGTGCGGATCAAGATTCACCACCGTGATCAGCAGATTCGACCGGTCATCCGATTCCTTGCTGTAACAAATCAGCTGCTCATTATCGACACGGTAGAACCTCAACGACCAGTCATTCTGCAGCGCCGCATTCTCGTTACGAACCGCGTTCACCCGCGCAATCAAGTCCCGGAGGCTGTCCGGCCGGTCTAGGTCCCAGTGCCTGACTTCGTACTTCTCCGAATTCAGATATTCCTCGCTCCCATGCTTCACCGGCACATGTTCCTGCAGTTCAAACGCCGGCCCATAAATCCCGTAGTTCGCTCCCAGCGTTGCTGCCAGCAGCAGCCGGATCACAAACGCCGGCCTCCCGCCCATCTGCAAAAACTCCGTCAGAATATCCGGCGTATTCGGCCACTGGTTCGGCCTGAAGAACTCTCGTACGGGTGTCTGAGTCAGCTCCGTCAGATATTGCTGGATCTCCCACTTCGCATTCCGCCACGGGAAATACGTGTACGACTGGCTGAATCCCAGCTTCGCCAGCCGGTACATGATCTTCGGCCGTGTAAATGCCTCCGCCAGGAACAACACCTCAGGGTGATCCTTCTTGATCTCTCCGATCGCCCACTCCCAGAACGGAAACGCCTTCGTGTGTGGATTATCCACTCGGAAGATGGTCACTCCCACGCTGATCCAGTACTCGAAGACGCTCTTCAGCTCTCGCCACATTCCTTCCCAGTCTTCGCTCTCGAAGTCAAAGGGATAGATGTCCTGGTACTTTTTCGGAGGATTTTCCGCATACTGAATCGTTCCATCTGGCCGCTTTTTGAACCACGCCTCGTGATCCTTTACATACGGATGATCGGGCGCCGCCTGGAACGCGATGTCCATCGCCACCTGCAAACCAAGCCCATCCGCCTTCCCGACAAACCGCTTGAAATCTTCCACAGTCCCCAACTCGCCCAGGATTCCCTTGTGCCCGCCCTCCGTCGCGCCAATTGCCCAAGGGCTTCCATGATCGCCTTCCTGCGACTCGGGATTATTGTTCTTCCCCTTCCTGAAAGATCGTCCGATCGGATGAATCGGCGGCATATACACAACGTTGAAGCCCATCTCAGCTACATAAGGCAGGCGCCTCTCCGCATCTGCGAAAGTCCCGTGCGCTCCGGCCTTCTCCGCCGTCGACCTCGGAAAGAACTCATACCACGAGCTGAATCGTGCCCGCACCGGATCGACCACTATCGGCAGCTCCGCGCTCTCCGTCGCAAACCGCTTGTCCGGATAGCGCATTACCAACTCATGCAGCATAGGGTCCGTCGCATGTGTCCTCGACTGCACCGGCTCCTTCCCCGCCTTGAGAACCGCAGCCCGCTCCCTTAGCCAACCGGCGTCTCCGCCTGTTGCCCTGCCCGCGGCTTCCGCCACCAGCTCAGCTCCAATCAGATAATCAAGGCTCGTATCGCTCTCCGCCTTGATCCTTTTCAGCAGATCGCGCCGCCACGTCTCAAAGTGATCCACCCAGCCCAGCACTTTGAACCCGTACCGGCCCAGCTCTCCAACCCGGAACGCCGCCTCCCAGCGATCGTTCACCAGCGCCTTCATCGGGATCTCGATCCATTCCTTCGATCCATCCCGCCGTGCCAGCACCGATGCCGCAATCGCATCGTGGCCATCGGTAAAGACATCGGCCTCAACTCGCACCTGGTCGCCAACTGTTCTTTTCGCCGGAAAACGCCCGCAATCCACCTGCGGCGTGATGCCCTCAATAATGACGCGACTGCGTCCACCCGATAACTTCTTCATCGCCATATCGATTTCCAATTAACAACCCACCACGTTAGTGCAGCTTTGATGCTGCCACGCAATAATGTCTGACATCCCGACTGAACGTAGGGGAAGGGGAGTGGAGCGACTCGCAGTCGTGCTCCTCGCCCTGCGGTCCGTGCCCCTCAACCCTTCAGTCCAACTTTCCCTGATCTCTCTTCGATCAGCCGCCCGTACAGCTCGATAGTCTGATGCGCGATGGCCGTCCAACTGAAAAGCTCTTCTACACGTTTTCGTCCAGCATCTCCGAACCATCGGCACTTTTCTGCGTCCCGAAGCAGTACATTGATCCTGCCCGCCAGATCCTTCGCAAACTTCTCAGGATCGCGGGGAAAGCTCGTCACCGGATCCTGATCGAACTGCACTAGAAATCCCGTCTTGTCCTCGACAACAACCTCTTTGATACCGCCGGTCGCGCTCGCCACCACCGGAGCCCTGCACGCCATCGCCTCGAGGTTAATAATCCCAAACGGCTCGTACACTGACGGACAGCAGAAGACCCGGCAATTGCTGTAGAGCTGGATCGTCTCCTGCTTCGTCACCATCTTCTCGATCCACACGATGCGCGGATGATCCTTCCGCGCCGCATCCACCTTATCGCGCAGCTCCTTTGCGATCTCGGGTGTGTCCGGTGCGCCCGCGCACAGAACAATCTGCGTCTCCTTCGGCAGGTATCGGATCGCGTCCACCAGGTGCGTCACGCCCTTTTGCCGCGTGATCCGCCCGACAAACAGCACATACGGAACCGATGGATCTACTCCATAATCCGTCAGAGCTTTCGTATCCGTTGTCTTCTGGTACTCGTTGAGATCAATTCCGTTATAGATAACGTGAATTCGGCTCGGGTCTACATCCGGATACGCTCTCTGAATGTCTTCCTTCGTTCCCTGAGACACGGCGATTACCGCATCTGCATCCAGAATCGCCGTTCGCTCCATCCAAGAGCTCATCGCGTATCCGCTGCCCAGCTGTTCCGCTTTCCACGCTCGCAGCGGCTCCAGCGAGTGCGTCGTCAGCACAAACGGAATACCATACAGCTTCTTCGCCAGAAAACCTGCCATCGACACATACCAGGTATGGGTGTGTGCGATATCGATCCCCTGCAGGGCCTTCACCTGCGTCAGATTCAGGCTGAACGCCTCCAGTGCACCCTTGAACTTGCCCTCGGTCCCGTTGGAGATCTCCGGCCAGGGCTCGGCTCCGCGCACATGCAGGTTGCCCTCGTCATTCTGTTGAGGCCCCCAGCAGTGCACCTCCACCTCGATCTCTCGCGCCAGTTCCCGGCTCAGATAGTCGACATGGACTCCCGCACCTCCATACACCAGTGGCGGGTACTCGCGTGTAAATAGCCCAACGCGCATTTGCTTTGACCTCCGGCCTCGCAGGAATTGGCCTTCTGCCGTGGGAACGTCCTCAGCAATCTCGCTCGCAGAACAACCGATCGCACCGCGTCAGAGTGGGAATTCTTGGACATTTCGCCCTGCCGTCCGATACCCAATCTTACTGCACCGGATGAGTTTAGTCGGCGACTTCCGAGGACGCAAGCCAGCCCTCGCCTTCGCTTGCTCCTGTCAGCGGGTAGTTTTTCGAACCGTAGAATTCACTCGTCCTGGGGTCGCTCCTCAATTCCGCAAGAAGGGGATCAGAACCGAATCCGAGACTCCACAACGAACCATGCCGGTACGACTGCTCTATCCATCTCTGCGCCTCATTCCGTTGTTCAATGCCGAGATAGGTGAGCGCAATCGGATAAGCAAAGTCATACACGCCCGTCAAACCCGTCTGGGTCATGGATTCAATCGCACGCCTCGCATCTGACCAGCGTCCAGCCCTGCCGTAGACATGCCCCAGCACACCCAGCAACGCATAGTTCCGGGGCGAAGCAGCAGTCATGGCTTCGAGCTTTTCGATCTGATTCTCGGCTTCAACCATTGGGATTCTGCAAAGTGCTTCCACCGTGTCCAGAATCGCTCCGCTGTGGCCGCTCCCACGAGCTTCCTTTACCAGGGCAATCGCCGATACAAATCTGCCGTCCAGGTACTCGATCCAGCACAGCAATTCCGCAATCGATGTGTTCAGGGGTCGCTCTTGCGCCGCACACCGCAGCTTTTCTCCAGCTTGATTTAACCTCCGTCCAGCAATTGCCAGAAAAGCTTCGCCCACCGCGGTCTGAGAAGCACTCCTTTTCATTCGATGGGCACGCTCCAGCAGCGCGTGCGCACCCCCCCAATCTCGCTCGACAAAAACCTTGATCAGCGCGAATGCGCATACTGCCTCGAAGAGATCCGGATCAATCTCGAGCGCCCGCCCCAGAGCCGCCAGCGCGGATTGAAATGCTCCCTTCGGATGCAAATTTCCCAGAACGACCTGAGCAATCAACGCCTGCGAAAGGCCAGCGAATGCCGCTGGATTCGACGGGTCCAGATCAGTTGCTTTTCGGTATAGCCCTGCAATCATGCTCAGGTTTGAAGCCGACAGAACCTCCCACAGTCTCCGCGCACCTTGCACCAGCTCCATCGCTTCCCGGTTCGTGGAGTATCGCCCCTCTTCTGTCGCCGCTTCATGGCTCCGACTGGCTTCCGGTTCGAATCCGGAAGCCGGGCGGCTGCGCACCAGCTCATCTGGAGCCGATCCGCCGCGCTTCCTCAGCCATGCATCCAGTTCATCGGCATAGGCAAAAACAGAACTTGCATCCCCGCCAAGATGGTGCACGGGAAGGCCGTACCCTGAATGCCACCGCTGCACGGTCCGCGAACTGCGCCCGAGATATTGTGCAATCAATTTCCAGGTATCCAGACGCGTATCAAGGAGTCCCTGCGTGCCCCGATCTGAACTCACGTCGCCGCCTCTTAGGACAGGTCAACTGCGTCCTGAGATTCAATTCCGTCGCGCACTGTATCGCCAGCCGAGTCTCCCTTAACAACTACTCCTCAGCTCTGGTTAACTCATTTGCGCTGAAGTTCATTCTGAGAACCTCTGACCACATCGGTTAGTGAGCACCAACACACGTGTATGTGACGCGCAAACGTCCCTGGGACCTTGGAGAAGATGACTTTCTTTGACAAGAGCATCCGATTAGGGTATTCAAGTCAGCTTCTGTCGCTCATTGACGCACATAGTCGTCCAATGTCGAAACAACCAGGTTAAGTACTGAGTTAACATAACCTCAATCATTCAACGCGGGTGCCTCACACCTCACAACGGTGTGGAATGTCAACGGGGCTCTCAAGGTCGTACTTATGAAAGTAAGTGCCCCGGAGCTTCCAGGACCTCTGCGGCTTAGTTGACCTGTCTCTGCTAAGTCGCCTTGGCGAAGCCTTACCCCTCGGACGAGAAGGCATGCTGTGACTTCACTTTCACAATCAGCTTCGGAACTGGAGTGCACGCCGCCACTTATTCCTGCATCGATGCAGCAGGCGGCCAGCTGGTTTGCTCTCTACACCATGCCTCAGAGCGAAAACTCGATCCGGCGACTACTTGATATACGTCAAATCAAATCCTTTTTCCCCACTTATGAAGTGCAGAAGATCTGGAAGAATCGACAGAGAGTCAAAACACTACGCCCGCTTTTCCCTTCCTATCTTTTCGTTCACATCGGCTCTCATCAGCGCAGCATAGTACTCAGTTCCCCCGGCGCTCTACGTATTATTGGCAACCCGCATACGCCTCTTCCTATTCCCGATCGTGAGATTGAATTCCTTCAATCTCAATCAGGCAATCGAAGAATTGAGCCTTACCTGGACATGGTCATCGGCAAGCGAGTTCGGATTCGCTCAGGGCCGATGCAGGGTCTGGAAGGAACGCTGGTCGAAAAGCGGAATAGTTTCCGGTTTGTGCTTACCGTTGCCATGATTAACCAGCATGCCGCTGTGGAAATAGCACCCGAAGAGCTTGAGCTCGTTCGCAACTGAGCCAACCCTGAAATACAACCCCCTCGCCCGCCAATCTTCAATCCTTCAGGCACTCCGCCAAACACGCTTCGTTTCAAAGAGGCCGGATCCAGCATGCCCAGAAAGACAAACGTCCCTTCGAGAATTACCCGTGCAGCCATTGCACTCTTCTCACGCCAGGGATACCACGGCACCAGCACCCGCGATATCGCTCGCCTCGCTGATGTCAGCGAAGTCACTCTCTTTCGCTACTTCGAACACAAAGAAGACCTATTCTGGGCCGCGCTGTCTTCTTGTTTCGATGCCCTGCAGCCGCGCTTCAGCGCCCTCGAGCTCAACAGCCGCAAGTCCACTCCAGACGTCTTCGTTCCTCGTTTCCTCAACATTCTTGTAGATACCGCGACATTTTCGCCGGAACTGGTGCGGCTCATAGCAGTCGCCCTTCTCGAGGTTCACGGAAAAGCAGAAGAAGTCTGTCGTCAGCATCTCACCCCTCTTTTTGGTTCGATCTCCAGCTACCTGCACAAAAACATTGAGTCCGGAGCGATCCGAAACCTGAATCCCGCAATCACCACCCTTGGGATGGCGCTTACGGTTCTTGCGCAGCCGGAGCTTTCCAAACTGGTCGACGGTTGCCACATTTCCAAACTGGATCTTCGCGATGTGCAGGAGGCATACACCCAGTTCTGGCTCGGCGCACTGCTGCCAACGGAGAAAGAGCAAGTCGAAACCGGGCACGCACTGTCCCTGGAACTCCCGGTATAGCACTCCGTTAAGGTCGGCAACGCCATAACGATCGCGCAAATCCACCCGCTTCTACTCGTAAGAAAGAAAACAATGCCCAGAACAGTCAAAGAGCTAGCGCGTAAAAGGACACTGCGCCTGGTCTTCTTGGGTGTCTCTCAGGTTGCAACCTTTGCAGCGTCTGGCCTCTTCGCCTTCTTTCTCCGCTTCGACTTCAACCTACCCCGCTCCTGCAACCGATTTGTCTTTACAGCGGTTCCAGTTTGGATAGTAGTCAAGAGCCTGGCCTTCCATTTCGCAAGACTTGACCGACGGGGATATCGCTATGTCTCGGTCCGGGATGCATACAGAATCCTCCTTGCAAATCTGCTTGCAAGCTTCGCCAGCTTTCCGGTCATTCTCCTCCTTTCTCCATCTGGATTTCCGCGCTCCATCTATCTCATTGATCTCATCGTCTGCATCGTCGGAACGACCGGGGGTCGGGTTGCCGTCCGCCTAATCGCCGAAAATCATAACGGCCATGGCGCAAAACCGGAGAAACGCGCACTCATCTACGGCGCAGGCGACGCTGGCATCACCCTTCTCCGCGAAATTCGCAATAATCCACGCCTCGCTTACAAGGTCTGCGGGTTCATCGACGATCACCTGGTCAAAAAAGGCGTCCTGATCAATGGCGTTCCGGTGCTTGGCGACGGTGCAAGCGTTTCATCTCTTGTGCAGAAGCACAACGTCGAAATCATCTTGATCGCCATCCCCTCCGCGTCCGGCGTTCAGATGACCCGCATCCTCGAGCTCTGCCACGCCGCCGAGGTTGAATGCAAGACCGTTCCCGGCCTCGGAGAAATCATCGAGGGACATGGCCTTGCAGGCCAGATCCGCGAGGTGGCTGTCGAAGACCTGCTTGGCCGCACGCCAGTTCACCTTGAGGAGAAACAGATTCGTGGAACTATCGCCGGCAGAGTGGTCCTGATTACCGGCGCCGCAGGCTCGATTGGTTCTGAACTCTGCCGACAGATCGCGAGGTTTCGTCCGGCTGGGATCGTTGGCTTCGAAATAGCAGAATCTCCACTCTTCGAGATTGACCAGGAGATGAAGCGCTCGCATCCTGACACGCCTTTTTATCCCGAAATCGGTAGCATCCAGAGCCGAGTCCGTCTCGACGAAGTCTTCCAGCAATACCAGCCCGCAGTTGTTTTCCACGCTGCCGCGTACAAGCACGTTCCGCTCATGGAGACGCATGTCTTTGAAGCCGTGGAGAATAATGTGCTCGGCACCTGGAACCTCGCGCAGGCATCGCTCGATCATGGCGTGGAAGATTTCGTGATGATCTCATCCGACAAGGCCGTCCGCCCAACGAACATCATGGGGGCAACAAAGCGCCTTGCCGAACTTCTGCTCTCCGGCCTCCAGAACGGAGGCACTCAGTTCGTTACCGTTCGCTTCGGAAACGTTCTAGGTTCGAATGGAAGTGTCATTCCGACCTTTAAAAAGCAGATTCGGACTGGCGGTCCTGTCACGGTCACGCATCCCGACATGCGCCGTTTTTTCATGACGATTCCTGAAGCGTGCCAGCTTGTGCTCCAGGCCTCCGCCATTGGCGAAGGCGGCCAGATCTGCGTTCTTGACATGGGCCAGCCCGTTAAAATCGTCGACCTTGCGAGGAATCTCATTCTCCTCTCCGGCCTTAAGCCCGGCGACGACATCAAGATCGAATTCACGGGGATGCGTCCCGGAGAGAAGCTCTACGAAGAACTCAGCTCCCTCACGGAAGACACGGTCGCGACCCAGCACGAGAAAATCCGGATCTTCGTCGGAAATGCAACCCCGGATATCGATGTCCTCACCTGGATAAGTTCGCTCCGCTCGATCTGTGACGCTCGCGACATGAGCCGCCTCGTAGTCACCATCAAGGAACTGGTGCTCGACTACAACCCTAGCGCGCATCTCCTTCGCCGCATCCTCGACATAGAAGATACCCGGCCGGTGGCATCCGTCTCCCACTAGTCCCAACCCCCCTTTCCTCTCAATCGAAACCTCGATCTCCTTCATGTTCTCGAAAACCGCCATCACTCTTCTTCTCGCTGTCGCTGTGTGCGCCGCACAGTCGGTGCCGCCGTCAGCTCCGGTCAGAAGCTCAACCGCGCCCGGACTTACCCCGCCTCAATCAGGCGCCACCGTGCCAAGCTACGAGAACCTCCAGCAGATAACTCCCTATGTTGACCGGCTCTCGACTGGCTACTCTGCACCGCAGCCAAACTATCCCGGAGCCGGGCGCAGCCCGCGAGGCACCGTGCCTCAGGCCCTGCCGAAATCCGAATTCGAATCTTTCGTCGAGGATGCTGCCGGCCATACCGTCCCCGTTTACTGCCGGCAGCTCTTTAACGATGCACCCACGACTTTCGCACCAGTCGACCGCGTTCCGGTCCCTGCAGATTACGCACTTGCACCGGGCGACGAGTTGCTCATTCGCGTGTGGGGAAAGGTCGAGCTTGAAACTCGCGTCGTCATCGATCGCAACGGTCAGATTTTCCTGCCTAAGGTGGGCGCACTCACTCCTGCCGGGCTTAGATTTGACCAGCTGCAAACCTATATCCACTCCGCCATCGGCAAGCTCTACAAAGACTTCGAGGTCAGCGTTACCCTGGGCCAGCTCCGTTCGATCCAGATTTTCGTTCTCGGCAGTGCTCGTCAGCCCGGCGTCTACACAATCAGTTCTCTGAGCACTCTGGTCAACGCAATCTTCGCTTCCGGGGGCCCCTCCGCAACCGGCTCGATGCGCCACATCGAGCTTCGTCGCAACAACAGCGTCATCTCCCAATTCGACCTCTACGACCTTTTGCGTAGCGGCGACAAATCTCACGACATGCAGCTTCTCAATGGCGATGTCATCTACATTCCTCCCGTGGGCCCGCAAGTCGCCATCCTCGGCAGCGTGAAAGAACCGGGCATCTATGAACTGAAAAACGACAACACGGTTCAGTCCGTTTTAAGCACCGTCGCCGGCCTCTCCAATCTCGCCAGCAATGACCGGGCACTGCTCGAGCGCGTTCAAGATCACCGCCGTCGTCAGGTAGACGAGTTCGCTCTCGACAACGCGGGTCTGCAACGGGAGCTCAGTGACGGCGACATTCTACGTGTCTTTCCCATCTCTCCCAAATTCGACAATGCCGTTACCCTGCGCGGCCACGTTGCTCAGCCGGGCCGCTATCTCTGGCACGAGGGCATGCGCATTTCCGATCTCATTCCTACTCGCGATCGGCTTCTCACTCGCGACTACTGGAATCAGCAAAACTTCCTGGCAGGCACGATGCCCAACACTTCGGAGCAGCCTCAGGATCACTTCGCGTTGAACAGCCCAACTCCCCAGACGCCACTCACGTCGATGGATACTACTGACACTCAGCGCGATCTCCCCTCGGCGCCCTATGCAAATGCACAACAGCTCGTAGGAGCGCCATCGCAAATCAACAAATCGCTCCCTCGCGACAGATGGGATCATCCCACTCCCCGAAGCAGGCTTCAGACCCACGACGTCATAGCTGACATTGAACAAGCCAGCGCCGAGATCAATTGGGAGTACGCAGCTATTGAACGTCGCGATCCAAGAGATCTCAGCACCCGCATCATCGCCTTCAACCTTGGTAGCGCCATCGATCAGCCATCGTCCTCCGACAACCAGCTGCTCCAATCCGGCGACATCCTCACCATCTTCTCCCGCAAAGACATTCCGTTGCCCCAGGACAAGCATGCCGCCTTCGTCCGAATCGGCGGAGAGGTCAACGCTCCCGGCGTTTACCGCATCGATCCGGGTGAGACCCTTCGCCACCTCGCCGAACGAGCCGGCGGTTTCACGCCCCACTCCTACCTCTATGGATCACAGCTCTCGCGCGAATCCACCCGTGCCGCGCAGGAGCAGGAGCTCCGCCTCTCCACCATGCAAATGCAACGTGACCTCGCAGCGCGCTATGCGTCCGCAAGTTCATTAACACCCGCCAGCACCGCCGAACAGCAAGCCCAGTTCAGCGCACAACAGGCGGTCATCAACCAGCTTTCCGCGGTTCACCCTACCGGTCGCATTGTCCTTGATCTCAAGCCCACTGCTGAAGCCATCACCGACATCCCCGACTTTCCCCTCGAGGATGGCGACTCCTTCTTCATCCCCGCGCGGATGAATACAGTTCAGGTCTCCGGCGCCGTCTATAACGAGAACGCTTTTCGCTATGAACAGCGTCGTCGCGTTTCCTCCTATCTCAAGGCCGCAGGTGGTCCAACACGCCAAGCCGACGTCAAGCGCGCCTTCCTCATTCGCGCCGATGGAACAGTTATCAGCCGCCAGCATCGCGAAAGCTTCTGGGGCGGCAGCTTCGAAAATCTAGCTATCCTTCCAGGCGACTCTATCGTTGTTCCCACCAAGCTGAAATCGCCAACGAGCTTCATGCAGCAACTCCCCTACGTCACCCAGATCCTTTCTCAGACCGCCATGACAGGCGCCGTCATCGGCGCCCGCTAAGCAGATCGCAATGTCCACCACTGTCTCTGACCTGATCAACCCCGCTCCCAGCGGCACTCTCGCCGACCGTGAAGTCACGCTCCTCGATGTCCTCACGCAACTGGCACTGCGGAAGATCCTCATCGCGCGAGTCGTCGCAGCGTCGCTCGCGCTAGGCTTGGTGCTCGCATTTGCCCTTCCCGTTCGATACACAGCTACCGCAAAGATCATGCCGCCACAGCAGACGCAATCCTCCGCCACATTGCTGATGGGCCAGATGGTAGCTTCCTCCCCTGGCGCCCTTGCAGCGATAGCAAGCGGTGGTCTCGGTCTCAAAAATCCCAACGACCTTTATGTCGGGCTATTAAATTCCCGGCCCATCGCAGACGCCGTCATTCAACACTTCGATCTCTTGAAGCTCT
>Ga0207695_10000175_pt1 | contig 188658 bp, 144 predicted proteins | sample KBSC54metaG_FD_184354 | JGI IMG/M metagenome (GOLD analysis project Ga0207695, IMG submission 184354) | Corn rhizosphere microbial communities from Kellogg Biological Station, Michigan, USA - KBS C5-4 metaG (SPAdes) (version 2) | ecosystem: Host-associated > Plants > Roots > Rhizosphere >...
GGAACAGGAGGAGAACTGCGATAACGATCAAGGTCAATTTACTCGTACTCATTTATTTAGATTTTAAGTTAACGGGGTAAAATTAACACTTTTGGCCACCCGGTAAAACCCTTTTTAGGTCACTGGGTCTATTTGTTATTCCATCTTGCCAAAAGCATCGGCGAGCTGCCCGATCCTGCCGGTAGACAGGGACCGATCGCCGGCCGCAATGATTACACGGTATCTGAAAGTAACTGACTGCCCCTTCTCCAGCTTATAGTTAAGCACCTGACTGCCGTTGCTGAATATTTTCTGACCCAGCGGATTGGCCGCAAAAAGGCCATATCCCCGGGCATGCCAGTAGGTAGGATAACCTGGGTTCTTGGGATGGTCAATGATAGCCACGCTGAGGGTATCGCTCTGCTTCCTGCCGTATAACAGACACCATATGCCTCGCGTGCCCCAGGCGCTGTCTCCCCTTTTCCCCTCGCTGGTGAGATAGGTGCCGTTAATATCGGGTGTATGCCCCGCCGCAACCTTGGTGACGATTCCCTTGTCATCGACAAATTCACCCGGTGTATTGGAAGGTATCTGAAGCTCTTTGGTGACTCGAAGCCCCAGCACACCGTCCTTTGCATCGGGAAAACTGACGTCGACATTGGCGTGCAGCGTGGTATAGCGATCAATAATGCGCTCTGTCCGGCTTGCGCTGAAGACATAGGTCGTCAGCTCGGTAAGAAGAACATTTTGTTTTTGATCGGTCCAGCGCGCAGAATATTTGAGCATCCCTACGTCGGCCCGGCCATGCGAAGGATGAGCCGTCCCCGAAGCCACCGGAGGCAAAGATCCGGGGTTCCCTGAAACACCACGAAAAGAGCCTGCCTGCAGAATGCTGTCGGTGCGTATCCAGCCATACTGGCTTTTCTTGCTGGCGGGAATAGCATAGGAGTTATTCCAGAAATCGAGACCGTTCACGTTCTCATAATCGAACCAGAGACCCAGGTGATGGGGATGGTCGACCGGCTCGCCGGGACGGGGCGCAACAGGAAATCCCCGGGTGATCAGCTGACCATCCGGAGCATATATCGGGTACAGGACCGGCTTCTCCAGCGTATCGGGATACATAAAGGTAGTGAACGGCGCTCCCGCAACCGTAATGGACACAGAGCGATGCTCCGGGTCCGGGGTGACACTGACAGGCAGCGGCTGTGAAAAAGCCTGCAATGACGTCAGCGTAACCAGGGTCAGCAGGACTTTCCGGAAACGTTTTCGTAAATAATAAGGTCTTGGATGGATCATATAACACGCATTTTCTTTGTTAGATGACCTAAATTAGTACATTTATCCTACTTAACTTCACTTCCATATGACAACATCCCGCAGAGATTTTATCCGCAAAAGTTCTATGGCCGGCATGGCCACATACATGGGCTCGCTTGGCCTTAGCGCCGCCAGCTATAGGAGGATCATCGGTGCGAACGACCGGGTACGCGTAGGAGTGGTAGGCTTTTCCGACCGTCATCGCAACGACCATATCCCGGCCTTCCTAAGGTCCAACCAGGAAATGAATTTCGATATCATCGCGGTGTCGGATATCTGGAAAAAAAGACGGGAGGAAGGAAAGGATTTTCTTGCGCAGAAATTCGGCCATTCCATACAGGCCTGCGTCAACAATGACGAGTTGTATAATATAAAAGAGGTAGACGCCGTGATGATCAGCACGGCCGATTTCCAGCACGCCTGGCATACGATCGAGGCCGTTAAAGCAGGGCGTGATACATATACGGAAAAACCACTGGCTGAGACGATGGACGACGCCAGGGCCGTACTGAAAGCGGTTAAGGAATCGGGAAAGATCGTACAGATCGGCTCTCAGCGTCGCAGTGGCGCCAACTACCACGCAGCCGCCGAGTTCATCCAATCGGGAAAATTCGGGCCGATCGTCATGGTCGAGCTCACCTGGAACGTCAACCAGCCAGGACGCTGGCGCAGACCTGCGCTGGTCGCACAGCTGCGCGAAGAGGACACCGACTGGAAACGATTCCTGATCAACCGCCCCTACGAACCATTCGATGCCCGCAAACACCTCGAGTTCCGCTTGTTCTGGCCCTATTCCTCCGGACTCCCGGGACAGTGGATGAGCCATCAGATCGATACCGTACACTGGTTCGCCAACCTGCCCCATCCCCGCTCGGTGTCGGCAAACGGCGGCATATACTGCTGGAAGGACGGCCGGAAGAACGCGGATACCATGACCGCAGTATTCGACTACGGTCCACTGGACGATCACTCCAGCGGATTCCAGGTGACCTTCACTTCCCGTCAGACTAATTCTGATGGTGAAACAAAAGAGATCTACTACTCCAATGGCGGTACCCTGAATCTTGACACCAACAAGATTACCCCCGTAGGCGGACTGACGGAAAAATATGCATCGGCGATGGGAATGCACGCCAATCAGCTGCCGGAAATATCGCTGAAAGAGCTGGGCGAAAAAATATCTACAGAAGCGAGCACGGGCGGCGACCCGCTGACAACCGCTCACGTACGCAACTGGATGGAATGCGTCCGCAGCAGAAAACAGCCCAATGCCCCGATCGAAGCAGGATACAAACATTCCATCGCAGTGATCATGGCCAACGCCGCCTACCGGACAGGAGAAAAAGTTACATTTGATGAAAAGACACAGGAAGTGATGGCGGGAGGTAAAGTCTTCAAATATTAGTCATAGCATGAAAGCGCTGGTGATAGCCCAAAAGGATCATCCCCTGGAGGTTCGGGAAATACCCGAACCTCAGGCAGGGCCTGATGACGCGATCGTCCGGGTACGCGCCGCTGCGCTAAATCATCGGGACGTCTGGATCCAAAAAGGACAATACGCCGGGCTGAAATATCCCATCACACCCGGCTCTGACGGTTCCGGTGTAGTGGTCGCGACTGGCAAACCCCATGAGCGGTGGATAGGAAAGGAGGTGATCATCGATCCTGCACTGACATGGGGCGACAATCCGGCCTACCAAAGCCCCCGGGAATTTAAGATCTTAGGCTTACCGGACGACGGTACGCTGGCTGAATACGTGAAAGTGCCGGTCAACAATCTAGTCGAAAAACCCGCTCATTTATCCTTCGAAGAGGCCGCAGCGCTGCCGCTGGCCGGCGTTACAGCCTGGCGGGCGATCATGACGCGCGCGCAGCTGCAGGCTGGAGAAAAAGTATTGATCACCGGGATTGGAGGCGGAGTAGCGCTTTTCGCGTTTCAGTTCGCACTGGCCGCGGGTGCGCAGGTATACGTTACTTCGGGGAGTGAAGACAAGCTGGCCAGAGCGATGTCCATGGGCGCAGCAGGCGCAGTCAATTACAAAAAGGAGGGATGGGTCGGAGAGCTGCGCGGACTGGCGGGTGGCTTCGACGTCACCATAGATGGAGCCGGTGGCGATGGAGCAAATGAGCTGTTCGATCTGGCCCTTCCGGGTAGCCGGGTAGTCTTCTATGGCGCCACCATGGGAAATCCCTCTAACGTCGTGCTCCGCCGCATTTTCTGGAAACAGCTGAATATCCTGGGTTCTACCATGGGCAGCCCGGATGACTTCAAGGCGATGATCACATTCGTCGCACAGCACCGGATTCACCCGATAGTCGACAAGATATTCCCTCTCGAAGATGGCGAAGCCGCCTTCCGCTGGATGGACGGAGCAAATCAGTTCGGAAAGATCGTCGTCAGGATCACTGCTGGCGCGTGATCGGCATCCTTACTACTCTTTTTTCCTGACCGCCTTAAAAGTGCCATTGGGCTGGACCGATAGAATGGCGTTAACCTGCCCCTTTTCATCAACCACGAACTGCTCTTCGAAGTTCGGCAGGGTCTTCAGCACGAATTTATCCTTCCCGACCGGCACCATCTCATATTCCGGCTGTCGGGGAACGACGAGGTACAACGTCGATTCGTTCTTGACATAGCACTTTATCGTAACGTTCGCGATCTGGTATTCGCCGGCATATCGCTGCAGATCAGCCGGGCTAAGCGCGCTTGGTCTCGGCGTTCGGTTGAAGACAATGGGTTTGTTGAGGGCCGGCTCGATATTCATGGAAATGCTGGTGATATTACCTCCCTGGTCCATATTGAACTGTACTTTCAGCGGACCTTCATCTGTGGTGTCGATACCAATCTTGGGATCCTTTTCCAGGGGGTCAAATACATCATAATGATAATGTCTCAGCCACCAGGTCATGTGGGGGAAATTAACCCACAGGGAGTCGCCATCCGCAACGACCTCCATGCTGCCATAGCCCGGATTGCTGTAAATTCCCGCATAGTCGTCTAATGGATGAGAAGGGCGTGTCAACGATCTGCCCGATGCAACCCTGGCCGTGGCGGCTGCCTTTGCATCAGCACGTCCCTTGTCGGCCAGGCTCTTCAGATAGGTGCTCCAGTCCTTATAACCCAGGCGCAGAAGCCTGTCGGCAATAAAATTCCTGACGATGGCCGGCACTTGCGAGCTGCTCTGGTTGCACAGCACAACGATGCCAATGCTATCCGACGGGAATAGACAGGTGCTCGCGCTAAAACCATCTATATTACCCCCATGCTCTACCCGATAGTGCCCGCGATAGGAGGCCAGTGACCAGCCAAATCCATAGCTGGAAAAATAGATATCAGGCGCCTCCTTGGAAGGAACCCCTCCCCCGCTGACCATCTGGGCGCTGATAGCCTCGTTGACATAGCCGGCTGGCAGTATTTCCTTATCCTGGTATTTGCCGCCATTGAGCCAGGTCGTTACCCAGGCCGACATATCGTTCACGCTGCTATTGATCGCTCCCGCTGGTGCTATAGTCTCAACGTTATGGTAATCCACTTTTTGAACAAGGCTGTCTTTCTTCACGTCATATCCGATCGCCGCTTCCGGCGCTTTTTGTAGATCGGCTACAGACAGATCTGACTCGGTCATACCCAGGGGCTTAAAAAGCCGCCCGGCAATATTGCTTTCCCAGCTGCTGTCCGTCAGTTTTTGAACCACCATGCCCTGTGCCAGGAACATAAAATTATTGTACTGCCATTTTTCCCGAACACCCGCAGTTGGTTCCTGGTACTGTATACGGCGGATAAGGGAGTCTCTCGAACCAGAGTTGAAAAGATACCAGGCATAGTCATGGCGGGGCAAACCCGTTCGGTGGCACATCATATCACGGAGTGTGATCGTGCTGTTCATCGTTTCATTATAGAACTTAAGCTCTGGAAGGTAGTCCCGGACCGGCTTGTCGATATCCAGCCTTCCCTGCTGATCGAGAAGCCCGATCAAAGCCGCCGTGAATGCCTTGGTGCAGGATCCGATGGCAAAAAGGGTATGCGGGGTAACGGGCAGCCCGCTATCCAGGTTGCGATAGCCAAACCCTCTGGAATAGATCACTTTCTTCTTCTCAACGACCGCCACCGCGAATCCGGCAGCATGCCAGTCCTTCAGCACCCGGGCAAAAACTGTATCCAGACCCGCAAATGGATCGATAGGATGATGAGTTCGTTGTGCAACAGCAGAACCGCTGAGTCCGAGCAGGAACAAAAGAAGGATGGGTTTCATATGACAAAAAGAATAGCCCAATAAATCTAATGATTATCGGGCTATTTTCTGTTCAAATATGATGACCGGCTATAACGCCCACTCTTTGGCGGGCCCGCGCCTATGCATTGACTGCGGCGATACCCGGCAGCTCTTTTCCTTCGAAGTATTCGAGCATGGCTCCTCCGCCGGTAGAAACATAGCTAACCTTGTCGGCATATCCGAACTGGTTGACAGCAGCTACAGAATCACCGCCACCTACCAGCGAGAAGGCGCCTTTCTGCGTTGCTTCGGCTACGGCCTTGGCGATGGCCTTGGTGCCGTGCTGGAATTTGGCCATTTCAAAAACACCCATTGGACCATTCCAGAGTATGGTCTTTGACTTATGGATGACATTGGTGAACTGATCGCAGGCGTTCTCACCGATATCCAGTCCCATCCAGCCGTCCGGGATATTATTGCTGGGAGCCGTAGAGTCGTTGGCGTTGGCATCGAACTTATCGGCGATGATGGAATCGGCAGGCAGGTGTATCCTCACCCCTTTCGCCTCCGCCTTCTTCAGCAGCTCGCGGGCCGTATCCAGACGATCGTCCTCGCAAAGGGAGTTGCCGATCTTGCCGCCTTGCGCCTTTATAAAGGTATATGCCATACCACCTCCGATGATAATATCGGTAGCCCGTTCGAGCAGGTTCTCGATGATGAGTATCTTGTCAGAGACCTTAGCTCCGCCGATGATGGCGGCAAACGGTTTCTGCGCTTCGTGCAATACCTTTTCCGCGCTGCTGACCTCGCCTTCCATCAGCAGGCCAAACATCCGCTTGTCCTTGGGGAAGAACTGTGCAATGACGGCAGTGGATGCATGCGCCCTGTGGGCAGTACCAAAGGCGTCGTTGACATAGACGTCGCCCAGCCTGGAGAGTTTCTCAGCAAAAGCCTTATCCCCTTTTTCCTCTTCTTTATAAAAACGGAGATTCTCCAGCAGCAGCACTTCTCTGGGGCGAAGCATCTGAGCCGTAAGAACGGCCTTTTCGCCGATGCAGTCGTCTGCAAATAGGACGGGAACATTCGGCTGACCGGGAGCGTTCAGCAGCTGTTGCAGATGAGGGACCAGATGTTTGAGCGAATATTTTTCGGTGGGACCATCCTTGGGCCGGCCAAGATGGCTCATCAGAATGACGCTGCCGCCATCGGAGAGCATCTTTTTAATGGTGGGAATCGCCGCACGCATACGGGTGTCATCGGTAATCTCGTATTTGTCGTTGAGGGGAACGTTAAAATCCACCCGGACGAGGGCTTTTTCATTAGCAAAGCTATGCTGGCTGAACTGGCTCATAAAATAGTTAGATTATTATGTGCCGGAGATCCGCTGTTCCAAAAATTAGCGTATCTCCGGCAAAACGCTAATGAATGTCCTTCGGACAGGACCCTTCCAGGGTCCTAATGAAGCCCGGACAGGATGCCCGGGCTTGAAGATGCAATCTTATTTGGAGATCAATTTGGCAAAGTAGTGCAGGCTGCGAACGAGTTGGCTTACATAGCTCATTTCATTATCATACCAGCTGACGGTCTTGACCAGCTGTTGGTCGCCGTTGGTGATGACACGGGTCTGAGTAGCGTCATAGAGAGATCCATAGCGGATGCCGATGATGTCGGAGCTGACGATCTCGTCTTCGGTATATCCAAAGCTTTCGTTGGCAGCGGCCTTCATAGCAGCGTTGACCTCTTCGATGGTAACTTTCTTCTTCAGGACCGTAACCAGTTCGGTCAGCGAGCCGGTGAGGGTCGGTACGCGCTGTGCACCACCATCCAGTTTGCCTTTCAGACTGGGCAGGACCAGGCCGATAGCCTTGGCAGCGCCTGTGCTGTTGGGAACAATGTTCACCGCTGCAGCGCGGGCACGGCGGAGGTCACCCTTGGGATGGGGAGCATCCTGCGTATTCTGGTCATTGGTATAAGCGTGAATGGTCGTCATCAGCCCCGTCACGATGCCATACTTCTCTTCCAGGACCTGGGCCATGGGAGCCAGGCAGTTGGTAGTACAGGAAGCGCAGCTGATGATCGTTTCGCTACCATCCAGAGTATTGTGGTTAACGTTGAAAACAATGGTCTTGAGATCGCCGGTGGCGGGGGCGGAGATAACAACCCTTTTGGCTCCGGCAGTCAGGTGAGCAGCAGCCTTATCTTTATCGGTAAAGAAACCCGTGCATTCCAGGACAACGTCTACATCGTGTTGTTTCCAGGGAATTTCAGCAGGATTCTTCTGAGCATATATTTTTACCTCCTTGCCGTTGACGACAATCGAGTTTTCAGTAGACTTTACGTCTTCTTCGAACCGGCCCTGTGCGCTGTCATATTTCAGCAGGTGAGCCAAAACTTTGGGACTGGTCAAGTCATTAATCGCCACTACATCTATACCCTCCAAACCGTGGATCTGGCGGAATGCCAAACGCCCGATTCGGCCAAAGCCATTGATAGCAACTTTAACTGTGCTCATAACAAATGAATTTGTGTTTTGAATTTTAAGGTAGCGAAGTTACAATATTGCCAGTTTACGATTATGTAAATTTTTGGGTATCAATTGAAAACAACGCCTAATTTTCTTAAACCCAGCAGGTTGGCCACCCCCAATTTCGGTTGGAGATAATAGGATTGCCCCAACCGCGATCACAGCCCCGCCTGCCCGTAGTCATATATTGCTCAGATTTCGATCCACCCACCAATACCCACTTCTACCCGATCGATCCCCTTCGTATCCCTATCGATCCCCACACCTCCCAAACCGGTCCCTCCGTCCCAACTAAAAATTTGACAACGAATCAGGTAAAAAAATTTGGCGGATCTTCATCTTGCTTATATCTTTGCACTCCTTTCACGGAAAAAACGTAAAAGGAACCGAAAATGCCGCGTTGGTCAATCGGTTAAGACGCCTCCCTTTCACGGAGGAATGAGGGGTTCGATTCCCCTACGCGGTACTCCTACTTTTAAGGGTCATCGATTCAAACGATGACCCTTTTTTATTTAATCTACAACCGGCTACGCATCACAATCAAATTAAAGGTACCGGGGGCATTCCCTCGGGAGCCTGCGCCTGGACTTTCGAACCGAGAATGAACATGCAAAGAACTAATAATAAAGATGTATTTCTCATATCGAACGATTTATTTATGTATCAACGCCTTCTTACAAGGGGAATCTGCAAATTGCCAGGTCTGTTTTCTTCGGTGTCAAATCCCCTTCCATCGATATTTCTGGCACCCCAAAACAGCAGCCCGTTGAAGACATACATCAGGTCATACTCTTTGAATAGCTGCCCGGCTTGTAGTCCGAAAGGAAGGAATTCCTTTCCTAAGATATCCTGAGTTTCTCCTACATTCCACACATCAAAACCTTTGGTGAGTTGGTTCATGGCATCGGCAAATGGCTGTAGAAGAGGCGTGACCGAATAGCCGGTATCCGCAACAAAATATACTTTGAACGCACCCTCGGAAATTGGATGTGGACCTTGCCAAAAAATATGACCCCGGATAAACATTTCCGCCAGCGGAACCTTGCCGTAAGCATCGGCAAAATTTGTCACGATTAATTCGAAGCCGTCATCCGGCAGGTAAGAAAATTTCCTTGTCAGAAACAACGGTTTTAAGCTTCCATCCGCATTCTTGGAGCTGCTTGGCCGAACTTCGGGCGCGATACTCTCCCAGGTTCCGCCGGCGATAAAACTCTTAATTTCTTCTATTGTCATATCAAATAATTTATTCTAAAACATATTTCCAGCTGATGCCAAGTCTCCTCATCCGCGACGAAAGCGTATTAGCATTCAAGCCCAGCGCCTCGGCGGCCCCGCTTTTACCCGATACCTTTCCATTGCATTTCTTCAGAGCGGCAATGATCATTTCTTTATCGGTGAGCCCCGTAACGTCAGTTGCTAACTCCGCCTCCTCTTTGGCAGGCAAGTCTATGGGCCGGGGCAACCCCACCGACTCGATCACCGCCGACAATCCCGACACCATTTCCCTCTCGAGCAGGTTTTGCAGCTCACGAATATTTCCAGGCCAGGAATGGCTCATCAATTGATCGATCGCTCCGTCCGACAGGGTCTTTACCGGTCGTCTGGCGGACGCAGCGAACGCCCGTATAAAATGATCGGCCAGCAGCGGAATGTCCTCTTTTCTTTCACGCAAAGGCGGTACATGGATCGGAAAGACCAACAGCCGGTAATAGAGGTCCATTCGAAATTTTCCCTGATTGACTTCCTCATAGAGATCGCGGTTAGTCGCCGCGATGACCCTGACATCCACCTTCTTGGTCACCGACCCTCCCACCCGCTCGAATTCCCGCTCCTGCAATACCCTCAGCAATTTTGCCTGGGCCCCTATGGGCATCTCTCCGATCTCATCCAGGAAGATGGTTCCCCCATCCGCCTGTTCGAATTTTCCGATCCGCCGCTCGATAGCGCTGGTAAAAGCACCCCGCTCATGGCCAAACAATTCTGATTCGATAAGCGAGGGAGGGATAGCGGAGCAATTCAATTTGATCATCGGCTTATCCTTCCTCGGAGAGAATTGGTGGATGGCTTTAGCGACAAGTTCTTTTCCCACACCGGTCTCCCCCATAATCAGCGCGGTAGAATTGACAGTTGCCACCTGCATCGCAAGTTGGATCACCCCCTGTAATTTGGTACTCTGTCCGATGAGCCCCAGAAGGCGGGCATCGAACTGGCGATGCGCATCTTCCGTTGTTCTTGTTGTTTCAACGGTATCCTCGGGAACCTTTCCGTCATCTCCCAGAATAGTACCGAGAAGGGACCGCATAGGTCTCAAGAAAGCGATATGGTTGGCGTCAAAACCTTCGGGCGCACAGCTCAGGAACAGCAGTATAGCCCGATGATCATCAGAATGAGGCAAGGATACCGACAGGCTGGACTGCGCCTTTAAATAGCGCCTCATCCCGGCCAGCACCCGATCCCGAAGGCAGGCATTGGCAAAGGCAGCCTGATCGCGCAGCTGAATTTCGTCGCGACCGGATTGATCCTGGTAAAATCGACGCAAATCCTCAAATTGCCACTGTGCTTTTTGGATAAGAATGGTCGTATCCAACCGTAGGAAATCACCGAAATCAGCGCGCTTATATATCTGCAAATCGGAGAAGTCTCCTTTTTCGCAGCCCGTATAAATCATAATATGATCGAAAGGGATACACTGTTGAAGTCCTTTTGCCAGTTGCAAGCTCCGTTGTTCCCGACTGGACGCCTCCTTTACGATACCACCCATTAGCGAACTGAACCATTTTTCCTGGCGTCGTACCTGATCCCGAAAATGCTGATGGCGGTGCGCCGCAATATCGAGCGCGATCAAAATATCCTTTTCCCGGTATGGCTTTACCAGGAAGCCGTAGGGATTGGTTTGTTTGGCTGCTTCGAGAGTCGCCGGATTGGAGTTCGCCGACAGGTAGATAAAAGGGATTCCCATTTTGGCGAGCATATCGGCCAGATTAATCCCGGTTTTATCACCCTTCAGAAAAATGTCGAGCAGCACGACATCAGGCGTCTCTTTTTTCAGGCAATTAAGGGCCTGATCGACCGTCTTGGCGACTCCGGTGACCCGATGCCCCGCTTTGATCAGGATGAGATTTAGATAGTCGGATTCAAGGAAAACGTCCTCCACGATAAGAATGCTCAGTTCCATACTTCTATTTTAAATTGCAATCCTTCTTGATCCCCAGGCGGATGATCTTGGATGCCAGAGTAGTGGCGGGTATTCGCAATCGCTCGGCCGCGCCGCCGGCGCCGGAGATTTTGCCGTTGCAAAGCTTCAAAACGGAGAGGATATGTTCCCGCTCCACTTCAGCAATGGTTTTTATCGGCGAGGTGAAAAAACGAGCCTTATCCACCCAGTCCGGAACCCCAAAGTTGAGTTGCGTAATGGTCTTTCCTTTCGCCAGCACCATATTTCGCTCGATCACATGCTCGAGTTCGCGGACATTTCCCGGCCAGTCGTATTCCATTAATTTCCTAATCGCGGCCCGGGAGATATTCATCCGCGGCCGGTTATCGCGCTTCGCATATTTTTCCAGGAAACACGCAACAAGCTCGGGGATATCCTCCTTTCGTTGTCGTAGAGGCGGGATAAATAACGGAAAAACATTCAACCTATAATAGAGGTCACTCCTAAAATGGCCGCGCGCAACTTCCTTTTCCAGATCACGGTTGGTGGCAGCTATAATCCTGACATCGGTCTTTATAACGGTGCGACCGCCTACTCGCTCGACCTCCCGTTCCTGGAGCGCCCGCAGCAATTTGGACTGAAGATCCAGCGGTATCTCGCCGATCTCATCGAGGAAAAGCGTGCCGTTATGAGCCAGCTCGAATTTGCCGATGCGCCGTTCGGTCGCTCCGGTAAAACTTCCCCGCTCATGGCCGAATAACTCGCTTTCGATAAGACTCGCGGGAATGGAAGAACAATTCACTTTGATGATAGCCCGGGACTGGCGTCGGGATGCATTATGCAGGGCCATAGCGACTAACTCCTTGCCCGTACCTGTCTCACCCATGATGAGAACCGAAGTGTCGGTCGCCGCCACGGTGGAAATGAGGTCCACTAATTTCCGCATCGCCTTCCCGGAACCCGTAAGAGTTTTGCCGGTACGAAGGTCCGGAGTCTCCGACGGAAAATAGTTCGATTCGGCTGCCAGCATTTGCCGGACATTCGATAATTCGGTCAGAGTAGTTTGCAGCGTCTCTTCGGCCCGTACCCTCGAAACTGCGATCGAAAGTTGCGAAGAGATAGCCTGCACCATACTTAGCAGTCCGGGCGATAGTTCCCGATCATCCCGGAAAAGGACAAGAACGATCCCTTCCTTTCTGATTCCATTTGTAAGCGGGGACACGATGATATGCCGAATGCCGAATTCATAATTCATCTCCACGTACCCGGGAACATGTCCCGTGTCACGCAAGGCCTGCAGATCATAGATCGCTGGCTCTCCCGAGCCAATCACTTTGTCCACTATCCCATCAGGGACCGGATAGGTATCCTCTGTGATCCTGCGGTAATGGGGACTGGAAAGACAAGGGGACCTGGGATCGAGAAGGAATGCCCGATAGCTGGTCTTATCCTCGCTGAGCACGCCGATCACGACATGACTGCAGGCCAGCATCGATCTCATTTTATCGAACAATAGGGCCAGTTCTCCTTTCGACCGGATGGCCGCAATATCGGCGACGAGTCCCAATAAAACAGCATCTTCGCGGTGCCGGCTGATCGCTCTTTCCTGCTTGAAGATATTCGCGATACATCCGGATATCTGTCGGCCCATCATGGCGAGGCATTCTAAGTCCTCAGAAGCGAACTTCCGGTCTTCTTCGAAAAAGAAGAAAAGACAACCGCTGATCTCCTCTTCCCAATTCAAAGCAATACCGATAGCCGACCGATACATGAAAGCAGCCCGCTCTTCAATAAAGGCCGGGAGCTCTTGCCAATCTAGCACTTCAGGGATATTCCAAACTTTGGGCGATCTGGAAAACAGGGTATGGTCGAAAAAGCCGTCGGAGATGGGATAGGTTCTGACCCCTGACAAAGATACCGGCGCGGCATTCTTCTGGATAGTTCCCGTAATGCTGACAAACTCGCGCCAATTATGCTTTCGGTCGTCCGGCAGGCCGATTGTCAACCCGGAAAATCCAATGACAGGCTGTAGCTCCCGGTGTAGAAATTCGTGCAGCTGCGTTCTGGAATGGACTCCCAGTAATTGCAGACCAAACTCATACAATTGTTTCAGTAAAAGTGAAGAGTCGCGGGGAGGTCCGTTCAGGGTGTTACCAGCAGTTCGTCTCAAGGTAGTCATTCCGTTGGATTTATAACCTAATAGCGAATTGTATTCCATTATAAATTTATTGAGAATGAACCAGATAAACAATTTCCTGCGCTGCCGTTCACGATATTTCGTTATTTCGTGCAGACCGCCCGGCGACATTTCGCCCGCCTAATAATAGAACCAATTATTCAATCCTTCCACTTTCTCTTTATCATAAGGGGGAAATAGATGCGAAATCTCCTTGTCGGCCGGTGAGATCAGCACTGACTTGGCATGAGTGAGATTCTCAAAACCATATTTTCCGTAGTAATGACCCATACCCGAATTCCCCACGCCGCCGAAAGGCATCGTCTCGACATAAAGATAGACGTTTACTTCGTTCACCCCACCCCCTCCAAACGAAAGGCTATGGAGAAAATAGTCTATGTTAGCCGCATTGGTGCTGAAGATATAACCGGAAAGAGCCCTTGGTAGTCGCTTTATCTGCCGGATAAGATCCTTTAAGTCACGGTAAGCAATGATGGGTAGCACAGGACCGAACACCTCGTCCTGCATGATCTCGTCTGTCCAGTTCACGGGGTATACGATCGTGGGCGCCAGATAGCGATCCGCCTCATCGTACTGCCCGCCAATGACTACCTTCGCAGGGTCAATAAGGGATACAAGGCGCATCACCTCCTTCCCACTGATCAATTTGGAATAATCGGGCGATTGCCGCGGGTTGACGCCATACATTTCCAATGTCGCTTCCTTCGCTTCGGCGACGAAGGCATCGGCCACCGATTCATGAACCGCCACATACCCGGGAGAGGTGCACCACTGTCCGCCCCAGGTGGTGGCTCCCCAAACAGTCTTTTTGGCGGCGTCGCGGATATTGGCGGTCTCATCGACGATCACGGGGTTTTGTCCGCCTAATTCGAGCAATACGGGCGTAAGCGTTTCGGCTGCAGCCCGCATGATCACCTTGCCTACCTTGGTGCTGCCGGTAAAAAAAATAAAACTAAAAGGCAATTTCAGCAATTCGCTTATAGCCTGCCGGTCCCCGCCGACCACTGCAAAGCAGGCAGGGTCAAAATATTTCGGGATCAAGGCCAACAGCAACGCGCTGGTTTCCGGAAGCGCATTGCTCGTCTTCAGAATGACAGGATTGCCCGCTGCGATCGCGTTGATGGCCGGCCGCAGGGAGAGCAGCAACGGACCATTGAACGGACCGATCACCAGGGTGACGCCAAAAGGTTCCCTGTAGATCATGCCTTTATATCCCTGCTCGGCCAGGAACTTCGGGATGGGCTTCACTTCTACCGGCTCCATCCAATCCCTTAGCTGCATTCGCGTCGCCGCAATGGTGCCCAGCGGTGCATTCGTTTCGAAAACTTGTTCGGCATAGGATGTTTTGAAATCCTTTCCCATGGCTTTCTGAAAGACCAGATCGTTCTCTTTCAGCATTTGCTCCATCCTGGCCAGTTGATCGATTCGCCATTCGTAGCTCTTGGTTGCATCTGTGTCGAAGTATTCCGATTGCCTATCGAATATTTCCCGAAAATTGTTCATAGTATCGTTTTTTTGCTTGTTGCTAACTGACTTCCGTTGCGGAAAATTTGCCCACCCATTGATCAATCTCGGCCGAGGTTTTCGCCGCATTATTCCGATACGTCTGCAGGGAATCCAATCCTACCGGCAGATGAAGCGGCGGGTTTTCTTCAGCGGCAAGCTCCACCACTACATGGGCCAGCTTTGCCGGATCACCGGCCTGATTTCCATGCAGCTGACCTGCACTATCCCGCAATTGGTGGACGGCTGTATTATCATAGTCGCTGATGGATTTCGCTGCGGTGAGATATGCCCCGGTTTCGAGGAACTGAGTCCGGAAAAGACCGGGTGCGAGGGCTGTGACATGGATACCAAATGGCGCAAGTTCGGCGGCGAGCCCCTTGGAAATACCTTCAAGCGCAAATTTGGTGGAACCATAAAGAGACCAGGCGGGGATTGAGTCGTAACCAAAAAGCGAGGAGAAATTTATAATATGACCCGATCGCTGTTTGCGTAGCCCGGGGAGCGTAGCCCGTATCACGTTCAGCACCCCGAAGAAATTGGTATCGTATTGCTTCTTTGCCTCTTCGTCGGAAATCTCTTCAATCGCTCCTACGATGCCATAACCGGCATTATTAACGACCACGTCCAGCCGACCGTAACGATCGAGCGCCTTTTTGACGGCGGCCTCCACTTCTTTTTGCTGAGTTACATCCATTCGGACGACAAGAACATCGGGGCTGTCGCCAAATACCTCTTTTACGTTCTTCGGTTCGGTCCGGACAGTCGCGACGACCTTGTCACCCGAGGCAAGGACGGCTTTTACGATGGCAAGGCCGAATCCTTTGCCGGCGCCTGTTACAAACCATACTTTTTGTTTTTTCATAATGCTGTCTTTGCCTGCAAAATCGGCGGAAATTTTCAACGCGCCATTCCTTCCTTTGATATTTGCAGCAACTACTTTGATATTTGGAATTCCATCGGACAGATATCGCCCAACTTTGCTTTCTATGATACAGCAAATAGATACCGGCGCGGTAAGGATGCCGAAGATGAAACGAACGATCTTCAACATGCGGCTGCTCGCATCGACATGGGCTATCATTAAGTATATTCCCAGGTCATTTATCGTTCCCCGGGTGAATGGCCTCGACTTTTACAGGCCCGAACGGATCGCCGGTTTCGTTGCCCGCGTGAATCATGTGCAACCTGATACCCGGCGTTGCTGGGGAACTATGAAACCCGAACAAATGCTCCATCATCTGAACCTCGCAGTTGGTGGAGGTCTGGGATTCTACGACCTGCCGGATGAAAGCTACTGGGTCAGCCGGACCTTTTTCCGCTGGATCCTCGTCGATTGGTATTCCGAACAGCCGGTAGGACTACGGCTGCCGCTGAATTTCGTTATCCAGCCCGAAGAGAAGTATGATTTCGCTTTCGAAAAAAGCAGATTGATCGAGGTTATACAGACGGCCGGCAGGGCGACATCCGCCGCCGATTTTCGCCCTCATCCCATGTTCGGAAGGATGTCTTACAAGGAATGGGGCAAGCTGCTCGATATTCATATCGACTATCATTTACGGCAATTTGGGGTTTAGCCGCAGCACAGCAATTTTTTCACCTAAATAGCAGGACAAATGACACTTAAACTAAAGGACGGCACTGAGATTTATTACAAGGACTGGGGGACAGGCAAACCGATTTTCTTTCATCATGGCTGGCCGCTCTCCAGCGACGACTGGGATGCTCAGCTATTCTTCTTTCTGGAAAAAGGGTTCCGCGTGATCGCGCACGATAGGAGAGGGCATGGCCGAAGTACCCAGACGGCGGTGGGTAATGAAATGGACACCTATGCGGCCGACGTCGCAGAACTCACAGCAGCGTTAGACCTTCACGACGCTATTCATATCGGTCACTCCACCGGCGGTGGCGAAGCGATCCGCTACGCCGCAAAATATGGCAAAGACCGGGTTTCCAGGGTAGTGCTGATAAGCGCTGTCACACCGATCATGATCAAAAGCAAATCCAATCCCAACGGTGTACCCATCGAAGTACTTGACAATTCCCGGCTGATGACCGCCACACAACGACAACAATTCTACCAGGATTTTACCCTTCCCTTCTACGGCTACAACCGGCCTGGCGCAAAAGTATCCCAGGGTATCCGCGATAACTGGTGGCGACAAGGGATGATGGGAGGAATCAAGGCGCAATATGATTGTATCAAGGCCTTTTCAGAGACGGATTTTACCGGGGATTTGAGATCCGTCGATGTCCCTGTGTTAATCCTTCACGGAGAAGACGACCAGGTGGTGCCCTTCGAGATAACAGGTGCCAGAGCCATCCAACTGGTAAAGCACGGTAAACTGATCTCTTACCCGGGCTTTCCCCACGGCATGCCAACCACTGAGGCTGCGACAATAAATAAAGACATCCTGGCTTTCATCAATTCCTAAAACCAAAATTTATGAATCAGCACATGCACGTTATGATCGTGAGAACGGCGATAACTATTTTCTTGTTTTTAACACATATAGTTGCGCCGCAAGCACAGGGACTGCACCAAACTGTAAAGACCCAATTTATCCAGGTTAATGGTGCCCGGTTCGCATACCGGACCTTCGGGGTCAAATCAGGAACACCGTTAGTGTTGTTTCAGCATTTTGTTGGCACGATGGACGACTGGGATCCTCGGCTGACGAATGATCTCGCAAAGACCCACTGGGTAGTGCTTTTCGACAACCGTGGCGTGGGTGGCTCAGAGGGAACAGCGCCCTCCAGCATCAACGGGATGGCCGATGACGCAGTCGCTTTCATTAATGCGATGGGATATCCGAAGGTCGACATTCTCGGCTTTTCGATGGGCGGCTTCATTGCACAGCAGATAGCTCTGGACCACGGAGATCTCATCCGGAAACTGATCCTGGTCGGCACCGCTCCGCGGGGAGGCGATATTGCTGATAATACACCCATCATCGAAAACAAGGAGCACCGTAATGCCGAGCAGTGGCGGGAGTTCCTGTTTTTCACCGGTACTGAAAACGGCGTAAAAGAGAGCAAGGCATTCTGGCGACGTATCCAGGAGCGCAAGACGGATCGGGACCCGGACACTAGAGTACCGTCGATCCTGGCCCAGAACAAAGCTATCCAGGACTATACGGCGGAAAAGGACGCCAACTATAGCGCCCTTGCCCGGATTACTCTTCCGGTGCTGATAGTGAATGGCGCACATGATAAAATGGATCCACCCGGCAATTCGCTGGTTATGGTGACCCATATGCCGAATGCGAAGATGATCCTCTACCCCGACGCAGGACATGGTAGTCTCTTTCAGTGTAGCCGGGATTTCACCCGACAGGTGAACGATTTTCTCCAATAATGGTAAAGAAGCCCGCGAAACGCGGGCTTCTTTATTGCTTATTCGAATAGCTGCTTTTTTGAAGTAAAATACTCTGCCAGAGTCGAAGGCTTTCTTCCGGTGATCAACTCTACCCAATCATTGGTGCCGGAAAAGACTCCATCGATACAATCCTGTGCCACATGGGTGACATGCTGGATAAAATGTTCATGCGCTCCCCGTTGCGCATCCATCTCGGTGAATTGCTGGATGGTCACCGGATCGTAATGGATCGTCCTGCCCAATACACTGGAGAGAATACTGCTCATCTGGAAGACATCGTATTCCTCCGGTCCGTATAATTTGATCGTCATTCCCGAATACTTGACCGGATTGGTGAGGATCCGGGCCACTACCCGGCCTAGGTCGCCAGTGTCGATAGGCGCCCAGCGTCCATGGCCGAATGGAAGGACTATCCTATTCCTTTCCCGGATCTCATCGCGGACATAGAGGAACCAGTCGTCGAAAAAGGTGGGTCGCAGGTGCGTAGTCGGAATTCCCGTCATGTCGAGGATCCGTTCACCTACCCAATGGTCCTGGGCGGCATTGCTTTTGGCATCCCGCCGGGCCGACACCTGCGACATGTTGACGATGGCGCCGATGCCGGCTTCCACCGCCGCCTGCGCAAAATAAGCCGTTGACTGCAGAACTCCCGGCGTGAGGATCGGAAAACAAAAATAGGCGCTCCCGATTCCTTCCATGGCGGCAGAAATATCGTCGAAACTCAGCAGATCACCTATCATCACATCGGCACCCAGCGCCGCGAGGTTTTCGGATCGTTCGTCTTCGCCGTGGACGAGCGCCCTTACCGGAAATCCCATTTTCAACACTTCCTGGATCGCGATACTGCCGCTTTTACCGGTGGCGCCGGTGACTAAAACTTTGAATTTCTCTTTCATAGCTTATCATTTGATTTTTATATACTATGCATCCGGAATGAAAAAAACCACCCCGTCCCTTCCGTTCTCCCCACCTCAATCCCCGCGTCCAGATCTTCAGCAAGTCCACGAATCAATCGCATGCCGAATCCCTGGCAGCAATATGGGTCTAGTTCGTCCGGGAGGCCTATCCCATTGTCCGAGGCATGCAGACAGATGAGTCCGTCTTCCTGCGGGAACAATTCTACCCGGATGAGACCGCTCCTGTCCCCGGGAAAAGCATATTTGATGGAGTTGGTGATTATTTCATTCAGAATTAGCCCGAGAGGCACGGCCTGGGCCACATCCAGCAAGACGGGGCGAACGCGGACATCGAAAACGATCGCCTGGCGGGGATTGATGCTGTCGCGGAGATAGGCCACCAGGTCACCGATATAGTCCTCCATATCCACTGCTGAAACATTGCTGCCCTTGTACAGCTTTTGATGAATGAGTGCCATAGATTGGACGCGATGCTGACTCTCCTGCACCGCGTTGTATGCGGCTGTGTCCTGGAGGCGGGCCGATTGCGTACCCAGCAGGCTCATCACCATCTGCAAATTGTTCTTCACCCGATGGTGTACTTCCCGGAGCAGCCATTCGTTCTCCTGTAATAATTTTTTCATTTCTATGTTCTTGGCGGTGATGACCATCTGTCGTTGCTCAAGCTGCTTGTTTTGCCGTTGTTTGAGCCGGTAACGGCTGAAACCGGCCAGCAAAAGCAATGCGGTACCGGCGACTACGATATTCCGACTTTGATGAGAATGAATGATATCCTTTTTCTGCAGTTCCGTTTCCTTCTGCAGCAGCTCGATTCTATGTTCCTTTTCGGCAGTGGCATAATCCAACTCGAGCCGTTGAATTTGCCGGGTCTTGGTGATGTCGAAAACGGAATCCCGCAGACGAGCGTAATGCAACAGATCGGCGACAGCATCCTGATATCGGTGCAGACCGGTGTCGATGCGGAAGAACCATTGGTACCAGGTAGCCGCAAGCCCGGAATCCGGCATGCTTTTCATCAGGATCCGCATTTCCGGCATCAGGGCCGAGGCCCCTCCATATTGTCCCGAGAGAAAATAAAAATGCATTTTACTGTATGCGGTAAAATACCGGTCAGGAAATCGTCTCGGCGTCATTTGGCTGAGCTTGTACAGCCAGATCTTCGCCTTGTCAAAACGGCCGGCAAAGGAATAGGCGCTGATACCATCTGTCAGGTGCATGATTGCTGCCGAACTGTCCGCCGGGTTGCCGAATTCCGCCTCGTTTACTTCTACGAGTTGTACGGCTTTATTTGCCTGGTTATTGATGACATACCCTCCCACCATGCTGGACTCTACTACATAAAGGTCTGGAAGGTTTCGATGCGACCGCGCCCACTTCAGGGCCGTCTCGAAATAAGGAAACGCCCTTGGCCATTCCTGCATCTTTCCAAACAGGACACCAACCGAGTGATTTATCTGACAGATCTGTCGGGACGAGTCACGGGTATCGCGAAGGGCCTGAAGTGCCATCAATGAGTATTTCATGGCGCTGTGATAATCCAGTTGCCGCCGGCAGGCCGAAGCGACCAGGATGCACGCTCCCTGGATGGCCGGGTTTCCAACCTGACGATATCGTTCGATCGCTTTTTTGCCGTACTTTTCCGCCTGTTGGAAATCGCCGGTATTCAGGTAGAGGTCCGCGACACGCTCTTCGCAATAGCCTTCCAGCCGGAGATCTTTTGCATCGGCAAAACAGCATACGGCCTTTTCGAGGTATCCGATCTTGATGGAGGCCATCTCGGAGTCGCGATAGTCTTCATACCAACTCAGTTCCAGGTAAGCCCTGCCGAGGAGCGCGGGTCGCCGGCATTGCTCGAGAATAGCCACCGCCTGCCCATTCCGTTTTTTGGCGGCGGGCCAGCCGCCCGACTGCTCACGGAGAAGCAGGGATTCGACCAACGCGATATATCCCTCGCCCGCCGGGCTGCGGAGAACTGCATTGAGAATTTTCGCACGGTCGATACAATCCCGGGCACTGTCCAGGTCCGGCAGCAGCTCCCCCGGTTTCAGTATATGAAATTCTGCCATTTGCAGCCAGCTAAACAATTGGATGGTGTCTTTTTTCGCCGGATCGATTTCCCGGCGCAGGGAATCGAAGGCCCGTCGGTCCGCATGCTGGCTCCGCACCGGCAGAGCCGGCAGCAGTGCCTCGCACAAAAAAGCAATGCTCAACCAGTAATGTTTCCTCATAGCTGACGACAGTTTGAATCGATGCCAGGGATCCGTCCCATTGTAGCAATGCGCCGGTATTCGGCCGGAGTTAGCTGAGTGTGCTTCCTGAAAAAAGTATGAAAATGCGCAGGTTGTCGAAATGCCAGCCGATAGGCCACTTCTTTCACGGAAAGGGCAGTTTGACTCAACAGGTATTGCGCCTCCGCAATGACGTGCTGGTGGATATGCCGGATAGCTGGTTTGCCGGTGTTCTTCTTGACGACAGCGTTAAGATGGTTGGGATGGACGAGCAGCAGCCCGGCATAATATGTGACTGTTCTGGCATCATCAGCCATATCCCCGGATGCGAGCTGTTCCCGGATGGCGGAATGAAACCGTTCGGTGAGGGGCATCATTCCCCATGCCTGTGCAATAGCCATATGATGTTAAATTTGTCGGTGGGTCATTTTCGGTATACCCATGGCTATTTTCGTGCCTTTTCTAAGCGCATGCAATACAGAGAGATAGGATCAAATCTCTCAATTAGATAACGAACCTTCGTGAATTCTTGCAGGTATTTTCGTGAATTGAAAAACAAAACTCGTACCGCTATCACGGGTGATCGATAGTCGGGCCTCCAGCTCTTGCGCAAGTCCCCGGATCAGCCGGAAACCAAAGGCGCCTCCCGTTTCCGGATCGAAGCCTGCGGGCAACCCCCTTCCGTTATCCTCCACAAGGAATTCGATCTGCCCGCCTTTGTCTCCCCGGAGCCAGACCCGAATCAGCGGGTCGGCCGTTTGATCGAAGGCATGTTTTATGGCGTTGACGATTACCTCGTTCAAGAGAAGACCTACCGGGATAGCCTGGCTGATATCGAGGTTTACTTTTTCCACCTGAACATCAAAAACGATGCGCAGACCCGGCCGGGCCATTTCCCGGAGATCGGCGATGAGGTCGGCCGTGTATCCTTGCATTTCGATAACAGAAAGGTCAGAGCTGCTATAGAGCTTTTGGTGGATCAGCGACATGGCATGGACGCGGGAATGGCTTTCGATCATAGCATTGAGCGCACCGGGGTCAGTCAGCGAATGGGTTTGGGATTTGAGCAATCCGGTCACCATTTGCAGGTTATTCTTCACCCGATGATGTACCTCACGCAGCAGCCATTCATTTTCTTGCAGGAGCTTTTCCAGCATGGAATTCTTGACGAGGATCGCGCTTTTCTGTTGCTGCAGCTGTTCAGCGTGCCTGCGTTTGTTCCGGAAGCGGCTATATAGCAGGATCGAAAAGATCAGGAGGGTCCCGGCGCCAACAGCCATGCTGTTACGGAGATACCGTGCCTGGGAAGCTTGCTGCTTTTGTAATTCGTTCTGCTGTTGGAGGAACAGTATGTCTTTATCTTTTCGTTCAGATTCATATTTCGCACTGATCTCGAGGTAACTTACCGCCTTTTCAATGCCATACAGCGAGTCGTTGCAGCGTTTGTAAGTCTGGTAATGTTGAAGGGCCGATTCGAAATTTCCCATTCCGGAATCGATGCGGGACCGGGCAAGTGCTAGCCGCCGCTGATCGACAAGATAGACAGGAGCGCTGGGGTCTGCTGGGATTTTGTCAAGTAACAGGCTGGCCTTTTTGAATTGCTTATCCGTGATCCAGGCCTCGGACAGAGTGGCATAAAACGAGGTCATCGCATGATGGGAAAATACACCGGAATGACGGCAGTAAAAGCTGTCTGCCGTACCGACAACACGGAGTCCGAATTGCTCGGCAAGCGCGGGTTTATTCAACCTGGTGTAGGCCAAACAACGGATATAGTCTGCTTCTGCCCGCGAGATCACGTCGATAGTTGTCGCTGTTTTGTCGAAGGGCGCAACGACTGCGATCGCCCTGCCCGGGCTATCGTTCTCCACGAGGTCCAAGGCATAGGTTGCGGCGGTGATAACAGGCGGCACTTCTTTGAGTCCGGCCTGACTGAACTTATACGCTTTTTCTGAATAGGGAAGGGAACGGGTGTTCATACCCGCATCGCGGTAGGCCTCCGCAATACGGATATTAAAATAGGCCAGGTCGGCTTTCTCTGTAGGAATAGAGTCGGCCAGCCCGATCATGCGGATGGCATAAAAAATTTGCCCCGCAATATCGCCCTCTGCCTGGGATACGGCGCGCAGAAGGTCATAGGTAAAGTAAAGTTTAGGATAGCCCGCGGCGCGGTAAAGGTCCAGGACTTCGAGCAACTCTTTTTTTGCGAGCGCCAATTTATTGCCGCTGATATGACAGTCCGCGACGAATTTCAGCGCCTCGGCGGCATTGTAATTGTCATTTAATTCCCGGTAGACATTATAGGCACGCAAATGAGCCTCGATCATTGCATCCCGCGATGGCTTCCAGGTGACAGGCCATTTTTCAGTAGCGTCCCGCCATACGCGGGCTTCGGCGGCTTTGTCACCTTTAGAATGATAGATCGCCGCCGCCGCATCGATAGCCATCCAGGCGCTGTCTGCGTTGGAACGGCCTATCCATATCCTACCTTCCAATTGAAGGGCGAGTGCCTCGAGGCTGTCAAGCCGGCTGTTATGGCTGAGGAGCCGGGCCTGCCGGGCTTCAGCATACGCGCTGTCGAGTTTTGCAGGAGAGGAGAGGAAATCGTCTACGTGCGAGCGGCTGAGACTAAGGAAATGGAGGATAGTTGTGCATGTGGCGTCGCCGCCTGATTGGCAAAAAGCCTGCCAGCTCAGCCAGGGAAAAGTCAGGAAGACAATAACAAATAACAGAAACCTGCTCATTGATTCCGAAGGTAGGGATTTTCTTGGGGACGATGTGTCGAACTATCCCCGGTTCCCGAGGATATTATGGAACCGGAAGACAAGATCAGGGCTAAATAACAATTTATTGAAGGACTCATCTGCTATCAGAATATTTGCACCATTTACTTCAGGGATGTTTCTTTCAAAATAGTTGATTATTTAGCAGACTGGCAAAATCCTGACCTTGTTATCTGTGCTATTAGCTGTAAGCCTGAAACCGATATTCTTTTAATGAAATATCGCTTCAAACAGCGGTCGATCGGTACCGGGACTGGCAATGCTTCAAAGGCGCCACAGGTTTTTTATGAACCCACTGTTGAAGAATTGGCCCGGTTGATCGTTCCCCAAGGCCGAATTGTTGAAAGACGAAGGCGTCACCATTAGCCAGCGTACAAAGGCCGGCATTCAGACCAAGCAGAGGCGGGGCGAAGTGATGGGCGAAATAAGGTGAAGAACAATTCTCAAATCATAGCCAGCCTCCTTTTCGCGCGATCCGAATTCCTCAGCAATCCGAGTTGTCGCGACAGTAAAAGCAGGGTTTAGCTATGAAGTTAGAATTAGTTTTATCAGGTCGTTGCTAAAAATTTCGTCAACTATTTTTGTTGAAGTCAAGGGTTCTTGTAGTGGATGTTGTTGAAATATATTTTTATTCAAGTCTTCAATAGTATTGGTAATCGGAACTGCATTTTCCTGGGATAGTTCATATATCTTTTTCTTGTGTCGGGTATTAAATTTCAAATTTTGGGGGTCAACAATCCCTTCTTCTATATATGCTCTGGTTTTCTTGGCACACCTGCAAGGGTTAGATCTGTTCACTAATCCACATCTTTCATTCATCCAATTATAAAGATCTTGCCGCGCTCTCATAAGACGAATACGAAAGTTGCCTGGCGTAATTCCAAAAATTTCTGAACCTAAATTATGGTCTATGTCAAACATCTCGCCAAGTATATAAATCATCCTTTGTTCTCTGTCTAGGCAGAGTAACATTCCTGCTGTACAGCTTATTCTTATCTCTTCAATAGTATCTGTTAGTTCTTTTTGTTCTGTTGTTGAAAGCTGATTTACTGGAATATTGTCAATGGCATTAAAATAATTTTCAAAGTCAATTGTTTTCAACTCGGCTTTGCTTTTTTTTGCATTTAGAAAATGATTTACTGTAATTCTATAAAGCCAGGTTCTAAATTTGCTTTTTCCTTCAAATTTTGTCAGTGCAGTAATCGCTTTTATAAATACTTCTTGTGTCAAGTCTTCCGCGTCTTCAACACTCTTAGTCATTTTTAGAGCAAGGTTATAAATGAATAGTTGGTGCCTTATGATTAGGTTTTGCAACGCTTTTCTGTCGCCGCCGATTGACAATTTTACCAAATCTGAATCTATTTGGTCTGTATAGTTAATTTGGAAAGGATTGTCCATTTATTTGTTGATAAAACTAACTGCACACTTTATAGCATGCAGTTAGTTATTTGGTAAATTATATTTGCCTTAAACCTCCATCCACTGTTAATTCGTTACCTACAATATACGATGAATCGTCAGAAGCAAGGAACAAAACTGTCCTGGCAATTTCTTCTGGCTGTCCCCAACGTTTAACTGGAATTTGGTTTGTGATAGCTTCTCCTGCTGATTTTAAAACGTCTTCGGGTAAACCTATTTTCCCCCAAAGTGGCGTTCCTATTGCCCCTGGGCTAACTGCATTTACTCTTATACCCTTGTCAACCAATTCAGCAGAAGCAACTCTGACCAAAGAACGTAATGCAGCTTTACTTGCACTTAATAAACTGCTTCCCCCAAATCCAATACTATTCAACCAGGAGGTTGTGACGATTACAGAAGCGTTTTTGTTTAAATAAGGAATAGCTTTTTGAAGTGTAAAATATGCACCTTTAAAATTCACATTAATCATTTCGTCAAAAAATGCTTCTGTTGTGTCTGCAATAGGAGCAAGTTTTGCTTGTGCTGCATTCACAAACAAAACGTCAATATTACCAAATTTAGATGCTACCTCCGAAAACAGCCTGTCTAAATCTGTTTGTTTGCAAACGTCTCCTTGAACTGCAAAACTATTAGAACCAAGTTCGGTTATAGCTTTGTCAAGGCCTTGTTTACCCCTTCCAAAAATTACAACTTTTGCACCGTTTGCGATAAACTCTTTGGCTGTCGCCAAACCAATACCGCTGCTGCCACCTGTTATTACGGCGACTTTGTTTTTTAATTTGTCCATTTTTTATAATGATTTAATGGCAACTCAATTGTTACCATTATTTGGACAGGTCAAAATGTGTGGTGTTACAAAACTTAATGAATATTCCGGAATAAGCATTTATAACCGAACTCGCGGTCGTTTAAGTCCTATCTTCCGCCCATTCCATAGACCAGCGTCCGGCCGATCCAGTCGGCGGGTCGACCCTTTTGAAAATAAAGCTGCCCTTCAGATTCGGTAAGCACGACGGAGAAAGGCTTCTGCAGGGCGCCGGCAGGACTGCCTGACAACCATTGGTAATGGAAGAAATCCAGGTACGCTGAATCAGCAAATGTAATGTGATCCCGTTCATCCTCTCCGGCCCCGGGAATGATCCGGCCGGGATTGCCAGACTCCGGTATCGCCTATACGATGAGCCCACCCGGGCATGGCTTCGGAAGAAATTGAAATAATTCCGTCCAAATCGCAAGCCCGACAATTTCGCAAAAAAAGCCGCCTCAAATACCTTGAGACGGCTTCGCCAGGATTAGTTCCAGAGGTCTATTTTACATAACCATTATTCTGCGTAAATAACTTTGAAGCATCCATTGTAGACTGGGGAATGGGGTAAATCCGCCGGAAAGGCTGAGATACTGGCTTTGTCGTACCAGCTGCTTCGAATGTCCCAAAACGGATCGAAGCTTTTCTCCTGTACTGCTCCCAATACATTTCAAAACCGGTCTCATTGTAAAGCGTTGGCAGGTCAATAGAAGTCAGCGCTACTCCGGGGGCATTGGCATAGAGCGCTTCACGCGTTCTGCTCGTACGCAGCGCATTCACATCAGCCAAAGCCTGCGTGGTTTGACCTTTCCGTAAATAAGCTTCTGCGCGCATACAATACATCCCGCCGAGACGGTACATCGGAATAGCAGTGTTGCTTCTACTGTTAAGTCCTGTCGGATCAAACTCAAATTTGAATGGCCGGACACCGCGATTGATCTCCACCTGGGTGAATACACCCTGGGTGGGATCGTCAAAATTAAGCTCCGGCGTAAAGTCCATCAGTTGGGTAGGCGCCTTTTCGCAGTACAGCATATTTACTTTAATACGTCCGTCGGGTGTGCGTTGATAGTCAGTAGATCCCGAAAGGCTTGGTCCATACTGCTGGCCAACCTGCAAACCGCGGTTGAAATGGAACCAGGGCAATGTAGCACCTCCCACTACAGCAGTGGTAACCGGTACGCTGACATCAGTACCGTCGTTCATAAACCAGGTGCCATCGGCGTATTGATAATGCCTTTGAAAGCGCGGATCGTTATGATTGTTATCCCATGTATGATAAAACTCGGGGGTAATGCAGGAGGCATTGGTACCCCGGTTAGCCGGAGTAGGTTTCTGATTCCTTTCCACAGGCATATAAGCAAAATTATTGCTGCTGCTGGTTACGGTGTTTACGTACTGGGTAATGACAAAGATCAGTTCGGTTCCGTTCGAGTTCTGAATGTCAAAATTGTGGAAAAAGTTGCTTTCCAGTTTAAACTGTCCCGACCCAATCAGCTGGGAAGTATAAGCGATCACTTTATCCATATCGGTTCCGTTGCCATCGACCGCCGCTTCACTAAAATTAAAACCGGTGGTATTATACCGGTCTTTGTACACGGCACGGTTAAGATACATATCTGCCAGCAGAGCATAGGCAGCCTGTTTGGTGAAACGCCCGTTGCCTGTACTATTCTGGCCTATGTTCGCCAGATCGGGGATTAATGATTCTACATCCTTGATCAGACTGTCGATGCCTGTTGCCGCCTTTCTCACCTGCAGCGGAGCATTGGCTGCGAGGGGGTCGCGATAAGGCGCCTGGCCAAACAGGTCAAATGCATGAAAAGTGTATAGATCCAGCAGGGCCTTGGCTTCCGCCAACAGCTGGGCCTTGTTGGTAGCAGTCGAATTGGTAACGCTGCCGATGGCAGTCAGCGATTCGGTGATACCGAGGTTAAGACTATTCCAGGTATTGGTGATCATAGAATTAGTCCCATCCCAGGTAAATTCATGAATCGCACGATAAATACCCCCATCACCCCAGTCGCTGCCACGCGTAGGCAATATGGCTTCGTTGGTTGAATATTCCTGCAGGGCAAATGCCTGGGCATGGTTAACAAAAGTACCGTTGTCCATTTGTCCGTATGCCGCCGCCAGTGCATTTTGAGGACTTGCACTATTGGAGCCCAGCACTTCATCAATTACCTGTTCCTTAAGTTTTGTACAGCCTGCCACAGCGACCAGCAGGAAAACACAGGCTATTGTATATAGTTTAAATAATTTCTTGTTCATATTCCAAATGATTTAAAATTTGATCGTTGCGCCTAACAGGAATGTCTTTGCCGCGGGATAGGTGGCATAATCGACACCCAGCGACTGGTTGCCGTTTGCATTTTTGTCAGTATTCACCAAAGGATCGTAGCCGGTATAACCAGTGATGGTAAACAGGTTCTGGGCGCTTACATATAAGTTGAATGATTGCATCCAGGGAATTTGCTTGAAAGTAAAGGTGTTTCCTAAACGCAGGTTGTTGAGACGGAGGAAATCCGATTTCTCCCGGTACAGGGACGAGACAGTTACCTGGTTGCCAGGGTTTGCTCCGGCATCGACGTATTTTTTCAGCACGTTGCGGTCCGCAGCCAGGTTGTTGATGCCAAGCTCCAGCGCGGTGTTGTTGAACAGGTACCCACCAGTCTGTCCGATAAAGGAAACTCCCAGATCAAGGGTCCTATAGCGTAACAGGCTATTGAAGCCGAAGTTGAATTTAGGAATAGCCCCCGAAAATATCTCCCTGTCCGCTGAATTGATAATACCATCCCCGGTTTTATCCTCGAATATATCCTTCCCTTGTTTGTCATAGCCCAGGTGCTTCAACATAAAGAACGACCCTGCAGCATACCCATTTTTATAGATGTTGGCAGTTACACCGGAAAGTCCCGGACCCGAGATGCTACCGGAATATAATTCGGAAATGGGAAGGCCTTTGATAGTGTTATTCAAGGTAGACCCGTTTACATCCACAGTCCATGAGAGGTCTTTACTGCTGATCAGCTGGGAACCCAGCGTAAACTCAAATCCCTTGTTCACGATCTGGCCAGCCACATTCTTCCATACGGTACTGGTGGGGCTCAATGGTTCCGAAGGAATGTTCAGGATAGGATTTTTTGTAGCCTTATTATAATACTCCAATGAACCGTATAGTTTGTTCTTGAAGAGCTCAAAGTCCACACCCACGTTGTATTGTTCAACCAGCTCCCATTTAAGATCCGGGTTGGCAGTACGGTTCACTATAAGTCCATTCACCAGGTTAGTACCATCCAGGTAATATCCCGAGGCTGCTGATAAGGAATAGCTGGCCTGGGTAATTTTGTTGGGCACTTCCTGGTTGCCGGTTTGTCCCCAGCTGGCACGCAGTTTCAGACTCCCGATCGCCGTGACATTTTGAAGGAATGATTCCTTGCTAAGGTTCCACCCCGCCGCAAAAGAGGGGAAGTAACCATATTTGTTATTGGCGCCAAAACGGGTAGATCCGTCTGCGCGAATAGATGCAGTCAGCAGGAACCGGTTGTCGTAGTTATAATTCAAACGTCCAAAGTAGGATTGCAGCTCGTTCTCCTGGGCAAATCCGCTGGGGTTGGTAGGCGTTCCGGAATAACCCGGATTATACATAGGCGGTACACCCGCCCCTTGTGCAGCAATGTTCTGCATACCGAAAGCCGTACCTGCGACATTGAACTTCTGATAGGAAAAACCACCCAATAGTTCTACCTGGTGTCTTTGAATAGCCAGCTTATAGGTGAGGTAATGTTCCAGCAAGGTCGACAATGACTTCAGGTCGTTCTGTACATAGGCGCCCTGGGGGGTTCTGTCGGTGACGTTGGGGAACATTGTAGTATTACGCTCTGAAGTTGTTTTGTCGAGACCCAAATTGAAACGGTAGTTCAATCCTGGCAACAATCGCAATGTGGCTTCAATATTGCCCAATACCCGAAATGTGTTTGTTCTGTCATCATAAACGCTTAGCACGTACAGGGGATTGAACAGCTGGATCATGTTGAAATTGGTAAACTTGCCGGTAGAATCATACACCGACCTGGTGGGATTGGCCATCAGGGCATACATCATAAGCTGTCCGTCTGACCCGGCAGTATTTCCATTGGGTATTCCCGCTTCATCGATATTGCTGGCGGTCAGGTTCATTTTAACGATCAGCCGCTTGTTGTCGAAGAACGACTCTTCGGCGTTCAACCTGGCGGTTGTCCTGTTGAAGTCGCTATTCTTTATAATACCATTTTGATCGAGGCGGGAAAGCGATGCCACATAGCTGCCTGTAGCTGTGGTTTTCGTAAACGACAGGTTGTGATTTTGTATAAAGCCGTTGCGGAAGATCGCATCCTGCCAGTCTGTATTGCCGCCGTGATCGTAAGACGGACTGGTCAGTGCCTTCCGGTATTCAGAAGCACTAAGTACTTTCATCTTCCTGATCACCGAAGAGGTGCCCACATAAGTATCGTAGGTCAGGGAGGGTTCGCCTTTTTTACCGCGCTTGGTAGTAATGAGCACCACGCCGTTAGAACCCCGGGCGCCATAGATGGCCGCTGCAGAGGCGTCTTTTAATACGGTAATGGTCTCAATATCACTTGTATTCAGAAAATTCAGCGGATTCTTGGCATCGGTGCTGCCCAAACCCAGATCAGGGCTGCCTGCGCTCACATTATCATTGCTCAGGGGCACGCCATCTACTACAAACAGCGGGGTGCTACCGCTGCGGATAGAGCCGACGCCACGGATGAATACATCCACACCTGCACCGGGCTCACCACTTGATTGCGCAATGCGTACACCGGACACTTTACCCTGAAGCATGTTGTCTGCAGAGATGGTAACCCCTTGTTTGATATTCTCAGCCTTCAGCTGGGTTAACGCACCGGTCACATCGGCTTTGGTACGACTGCCATAACCCACAACCACCACTTCCCCCAGCTGGCTGTTGCCAATTGTCATGGTCACCCGCAGCGATGTACCGCTGACTGTTACTTCCTGGTCATTGTAACCAACAACCGTGATCATGAGTTTTTCACCCTCGGCTGCCGGCAGGGTAAATTCTCCCTTTTCATTGGTTGTTGTCGTTTTTTTGCCGGAAAGGGATTTAACCGTAGCGCCAGAGATAGGCGTGCCATCCGCGCCAATCACCGTTCCCTTAACAGGCTCCCTCGAGGCAACCTGGTAATACATGTAATGGTTGAGTATATCAGCCCGTGAAGAGCCGATGCACGATAACCATACTCCTACCATAAATAAAAGTCGAATGTTCATAAGTAAACGAGTTTTAGGTTTTCTATAGGCGCATACACAAAATGGCTCCGGCACCCCTAGTGAGTAACAATTTGTTAATAATCTAACCGGCGATTCAAAAAAAGTCGAAGAAAAATTTGCGCAACCAATCTTTTGCATATATATTTGCAAACAAACAGTTGCAGATTATATGCACCGCGACATCTTCCACGCCATAGCAGACCCGACCCGCAGAAGCATTCTCGTTCTGCTGGCTTCGCAGGCAATGACTCCCAACGCCATCGCCGAACACTTCGATACCACCCGTCAGGCCGTATCAAAACATATCCAGATCCTCGCCGAATGCGAAGCCATCAATCAGCAGCGCAACGGCCGGGAGATATATTACCACTTCAATCCTACAAAAATGAAAGAGATCGATCAATGGCTTGAGCTCTTCCGCAAACAGTGGGAGACCCGCCTTGACCAACTGGACGAATTATTAAAGGACCTATAAAATTTAACCAACATGAAACAAGCCGTTTTGAAACACGAAGCCAGGATCACCCAGGACCTTCCTGGTAAAACAGTCATTGTCACCCGCGACTTCGATGCACCGCTCGAAAAAGTCTGGCGCGCCTTCTCCCAGCGCGACATCCTCGACAAATGGTGGGCGCCCAAACCTTTTGGGATCGAGACCAGGTCCCTCGACTTCAAGCCCGGCGGCATCTGGCACTTTTGCATGCTCACCACGAAGGGTGAGCGCTTTTGGTGGCGCGTCGACTATATAGCGATCGACCCGCAGCGCAGCATCACTACCACCAGCGGACCTTCTGACGAAAATGGCAGCCTGAACGATGGTATCCCCACCATGCAAAGGGTCACCGAATTTAAGTCCACTCCGACAGGCACTTTGGTCACGATAACCATCAAATTCGAGGACGAAGCCCACCTCCAAAAGATGGTCGAAGGAGGAATGCTGGCCGGTACCACAGCAGTGTTCAACAACCTCGACGAGCTGCTCGGGTCAGACATCATCTAATGTTCGACAACGGGGCATGATTCTCGAATATCAGCCGGTCAATTGATCTATTCGGTCCTCAGGCTCTCCACCGGATTTGCCCTGGCCGCCCTTAACGACCTGTACCCAACCGAGAGCCAGGCCACGACCATGGAGATACAGACAGCCTCAATATATAAGACCGGCCCTGGTTTGAAATGAAACGCATAGTTCTCCAGCCATTTTTCCATCGCAATTCCCGCCACTGGCGCTGCGATCAGGAATGACAACAGCGCAAGCAGGATGAACTCGCGGGAGAACATATTGACGATATTGCCGACCGATGCCCCAAGAACCTTGCGCACGCCTATTTCCCGCCGACGGTTGGCCGCGATAAAGGAAACAAGACTATATAGTCCGAGACAGGAAATAAATACCGCCAACACGGCAAATATCTTATATAACGATGCCATCTGATCTTCCTGTACATAATAGCGGGCGATGCTTTCGTCCAGGAACCGATATTCATAAACATCATCCGGATAGGCGTCTTTCCATATCTTCTCGATAGCGGGCAGCGCCCGGGGGATCATTGCGGGTGTCAGCTTGATATTGATCGTAGAATAGACCCGGCTCCAATTTTCCAGCACCACCGGCCGGATCGTGTCGTGGAGGGGCGCGATATTAAAATCCTTGACTACACCCGATATAATGCTTGTATCGCCGATACCCTTGATGATCACCCTGGCGCCAATCGCGTCCGAGGCCCGGTGGATATTCAGCTTGCGCAAAAAAGATTCGTTGACGACCATTGCATAGGGCCCGGGGTAGGGGCTGCCCGCAACCAGCTGGAAATGATAAAGGCTCGGATATACCGAATCGGCCCATTTGAGGTTGACGCCGAAATCGTGCTGGGCAACACCATTGTAGATGATATCGCTATTCCAGTCGGTATTGACATCGAGGGGACTCGCGTAGCTGAAGCTGAGCTTTTCCACACCCGGAGCCTGCAGCAGTCGGTTGCGCAACAGGGCCATCTTGCTGTTGTCCGGCATGTGCGTGATAAGGATCGCGTCTTTGTCGAAGCCCATGGGCACGGTACGGAAGAAATCGACCTGGCCGATGATGATCAGTACGCAGATGATTAGCGCCTGAGAGATGGTAAACTGAAGCACCACCAACACCCTTCGCAGCAGGTTTGAACCAGTGTTGCCCGCAGCCGCCCTGGTCTTGAATGCAGTCACAGGATTGAAACCGGACAGGACGACCGAAGGATAGAAACCCGCCAGAAAGGTCGTACCCAGCACCACAGCGAACAATGACCAGCCGGTGATCGCATCCAGTGCAAGGTTGGCATCCAGCAGCCGGTTGAGCCAGGGCAGTGTCAGCTGACAGCCCGCGATCGCCACGACGCCGGCGATGATCACCAGCAGGCAGGTCTCGGCCATGAATTGCTTGAGCAATTGAATCCTGGTCCCCCCCAATACCTTCCGCACGCCGACTTCACGCGCCCGGTTGATAGCCTGGGCTGTGGACAGGTTGACGAAGTTGATGCAGGCGATCAGCAGCACAAAAAGACCGATGAGGCCAAGCGTATTTATCAGCGCCCGGCTGAACGGGTGATTGTTGAAGGTATTGAACCTCGTGTCGTAATGCATGTCCTTCAGCGGCACCAGCATCATCCCCTCGTTGTAGTTCTCCGCGGGTTTATACCGTCTCACGACGCCAGCCAGATCTTCATTGAATTGAGCCTCGGACATATTATCCGGAAGGGTCACAAAACAATAGTGCTGTGCGAATATGCCGGCCCAATTGCTGAGCGCACCGCTGACACCGGTGCTCGGGAGGGTGGCATAGGAGATCACCACCTTCAGCGGGAAATCGGTATTGGAGGGCACATCTTCGAGCACTCCGCTTACTTGCAGTAGTCTGTTATTGTCCAGCTTTAGCGTACGGCCAACCGCCGAGCTCCAGTCCCCAAAATATTTTATAGCCATGGATCTGGTCAACACCACCATATTGGGTTCTGCCAGGGCCTTTCGTTTATTCCCGGCGAGCCACCGAAACCCAAACATTTCGAAGAACTGGGGTTCTGCATAAAGGATGCTGTTCGTCTCCCTGAATTTTTTGTCCGACCCAACGGTGACCAGGCCGTCCCCACCCAGGCTAAGAATGGAAGCTACATTTTCCAGCTGCGGAAAATCGCGGCGCAACGTCGGCGCGGTGGGGAAAGGTACACCGGATTCGTAGCCTATCCCGAGGGGTGACTTGAAAACCGAGACAACGCGATAGATATGATCCCGGGACCGGTGAAAATTGTCAAAGCTCGTTTCAAATCGGACGACCAGGAAAACGACCAGACAAACGGCGATCCCTACCGCCAAACCTACGATCTTGATCAGGGTCTGTTCCTTATTTCTGACGGCCTGCCGAACGGCGATCCGGAAAATGTTCCAGCGCATATAGTGGATTTGCAGTTACCCCGACCAAATTGAATGCCAGTCATACAACCAACTACTATTCAACAACATACAAAAAGTATGACGCCAAAATCGTTCACTTTCGATACATCGGTTGTCCCGGAAATAAATTCACATTTCGGTTATCGGCTTACAGTATTTCCACATACCCATCCGTCCCATTCACCCGGATCCGCTGACCGTCCTTTATCAACCTGGTCGCATTCTCCACCCCTACAACCGCCGGTAAACCATACTCGCGTGCAATGACCGCACCATGGGTCATCAGTCCGCCAACTTCAGTCACCAACCCCTTTATCGATACAAACAAAGGTGTCCAGCTCGGGTCGGTAAAAACGGTGACCAGGATGTCCTGATCCCCGGGATCAGCGTCCTCCATGTTTAAGATGACACGCGCCCGCCCCTCCACAACCCCGGAAGAAACAGGCAGACCCACAATAGCCGAAGCCGGGAGGCCCTCCCGTTTATACAAACCCGTAATGATCTCACCCTCGGACGTCATAACACGCGGTGGTGATAATTTCCCGAATACCTTATACTGGTCCTTCCGCTGGCGGATAAGACGACGATCCACACAATTCGTCCGTACGACTTCCCTAAACTCCTCGCAGCTCAGGTAGTAAATATCTTCCTTCTCCTGAATAACATTCGCCTCCACCAGCCGCTGCGCTTCTTTCAGCAATGCCTCCTTATAAATGGCGTATCGACTGACAATGCCGTATTTCGGATACTCCCGGTAGCCCGCCAGATTCCGGACCAGATCGATCATCCGTCGGGTCTCCTTCACCTTTTGCTCCCCATCCGGCAGCCGTTGCAACCGCTCCAGCAATCCCCGTTCCATTTTCCGGGCTTCCCGCAGGCCTTGTTCAAATTTCCTTTTGCCGGCACCCGGCTCAAAATTCCTGATATTGCCAAGAAGCATTGGGATAAGAGCACCGGGTTTCTCGCTCCAGCGGGCTTTCGTGATATCGATCTCCCCGGCGCATCGCATCCCGTATTTATCCAGGTAAGCAGCAATAGCATCCCGGACCTTCTCTCCACCTTCAAGCACACCCAGCTGATCCAAAAGATCATCACCTTTCACCCCTTGCAAATACGCGACGACTTCGGGATAAGGACGGATCACATCCGCTACATCCAATAGCTCCAGGCCCATTTCCGATGTAATATTATTGGGGACAGACTGAGAGATCGTATCCGCCGCATTCTTTTCGCCCAACCACTCCATCATCTTTTCATTGATCCATGACGCCGCATTCATAGCAGTCATGATCACGCCAAAACTCCTTGGATCAGCCGATTCCTTCTTTCTTTTCCGTATGTCTTCCAGGATAAGGTCGATCATGTCGACCCCCGAGCTTGCCCGGATCGCCTGTTTCAGCTCGTCTATCGATGCCTGGTCGTTCCTGATCAAAACATCAACGATTTCCGGATCATAGTCATCCAGCACCTTAAAATCCGGAAGTGGCGAAGCATTACTCCCTGTCTCCTTTTCATCGCCCGGCAAAAGCCCTATAAAATCCCGCTCTATGAGGGTCGTAAGCGCGTCTTTGATCAGCGGATCAGATTTTCCCAGAACGCCAACCATTGTCTCTCTTCCCGCACTGGTGGCCAGATAAGGAGCGATATCCACGAAGAGCCTTCCTCCGGCAGTATACATGGGCCGGCCTGCCATTAGCTGGAAAAAAGACAGCCCCAGCGGCTTCATGGCATCGGTCATCATCTGCTGATGCCCGACGGATACATAAACATGATCTTCTTTATCGTTTACTTCGGGTATCGGGTATAGTGTAGTGATCGGCCGGCTCTGGACAATATAGAACCCGTCATCGGCCAGACACCATTCAATATCCTGGGGGACACCAAAATGTGCTTCGATCTTTCTGCCGGTTCGCTCGAGCAGCTGCACTTCCTCATCCGTCAGCACGCGCCGGCCCGACCCGATAACCCTTCCATCCCTCACGCTATAATTATCGGCATTTACCAGACCAGACACCAGGTCTTCGCCAAGACCTTGGCTGGCATCGATAGACGTCACCCGCCTGTTGGAAGTCAGCGGATCTGCCGTAAACAAGACCCCCGACACCCGCGGCGCGACCATCTTTTGAATAACTACAGACAAATAAACCATCCGATGGCCAAAACCATTTTGAAGACGATACGTCACCGCCCTGTCCGTAAACAGCGAAGCCCAGCACTTGCTGACGTGCTCGAGGATCGCCTCTTTTCCGATAATATTCAGAAAGCTATCCTGCTGCCCCGCAAAGGATGCCGTTGGCAGGTCTTCTGCCGTAGCGCTGGAGCGAATTGCGTAGGCAGCTGCCACACCAAAACTCTCCAGACAACCCGCAATCGCCGCTGCTATATCCTCAGGAACAGGGATGCCTTCAATTGCACCACGGATCCTTGCGCTGACCTCGCTGATATTTCTCCTATCCTCCGCACTAAGCCGCGCCAATTCTTCCAGCAACCCGCTCAGCTCCCGATGGGTCCCGGTCACTTTCCTGTACGCCGCAGTAGTGACGCAAAAACCTTCCGGCACCCGTATCCCCCCGATCCTGGACAGCTCGCCCAAATTCGCTCCCTTGGCCCCCACGTCAACAATCCTTGTCCTGTCGATCTCCTGAAAAGATAATACATAGCTCTTCATAATGATCCTCCTGTAAAAGTTTAAAAACAGTTACTCATCTACGTTATATCAAAAACATCGAAAGCAATCGAAGATACCGATTTCCCCCTCCCTTAAACAGTCCTTAAACAAATAAAAAAATTCTCAAACCAAACCAATGACTCTATTGTTAACCATAGATCACCCGGACCGTTCGGAAACCCAAACCCACCGGTCAAAAACTTACTCCTCCCCGATACAACGATAAACTGATCTTCTACGTCAAAGCCGGTACAAAACTGGCAATCATGAAACATATCCTTATCACCATCCTGCTCGCGGCGGGGGCAGCAGCCCCGGCCTGTAAAAAAAACAGTCCCCCAAACGATCCACCACCACCGCCACCAAAAACAGCAGTCGTCAGCACTTTCGCCGGCGACGGAACAGACGCTTATGTCAATGGACCATTGCTATCCGCCGGATTCCAGACTCCCGTCGGCGTCGCCATCTCTTCCGAAGGAACACTATACATCGCGGACTACAACGGTCGTCGCATCCGGAAGATCTCCCGTGGACAGGTCTCCCTCCTCGCCGGCGACGGCAAATTCGGCCCCAAAGACGGGGCCGGCGACACGGCTGAGTTTGTCGATCCCTACCGCATCGAGGTAGATCCCGGCGGCAATGTATACGTCACGGATATGGCAGACGCCCGCGTCCGCCGCATAACGCCAAATGGAATGGTATCCACCTATGCCGGCACAGGAGTACCCGGATTTAAGAACGGAGACGCATCCATCGCCCAGTTCAGCGAAGGCATAGGCGGCATCGCCATAGGCACTCAGGGAGATGTTTATATCGATGACACCAACAACGGCCGCATACGCAGGATCAGCGCGGCCGGACAAGTAAGCACGTTTGCCGGCAGAGAGCAAAAAGGGTTTGTGGACGGCGACACATCGGTAGCACAATTCCTGGATCCCAACGCGATCCTTTTCGATAAACAGGGAAATATGTATGTAGCAGACAACGGCAACTACGTCATCCGTAAAATAACTCCTACAGGCATGGTATCCCGGTTTAGCGGCGCAGGCACTCACGGAATGGCCGACGGCGATGCCGGCACCGCCCAATTCCATTTCATCTACGATATGGTGATTGACAAGAACGGCAACATACTCCTGACCGACGGCGACCGCGTCAGAAAGGTCAACCCCCTGGGCCAGGTCTCGACGATCGCAGGCAGCACCACAGGATATGCAGACGGAGATGGCTCAGCGGCCAAATTCAACTACCCTGCCGGTCTGGCGATAGACACGGAAGGCAATCTCTATGTAGCCGATGCAATGAACAACAGAATACGAAAAATAACCTTCAAATAAAAAGAGGCTGCGCAAAGGCAGCCTCTTATAGTTCTTACAAACAAATCATTATAATACCAGCAGCTTCGTCGTCGCAATCGAGCTGGCGGTGATCACCTTCACAGTATAAAGGCCGCGCAAACCAGCGAGACCAACTGTGTTGACCGGATTGCTGGGCAGCCCGCTCTGCTGTTTGACCACATTCCCGTTGGAATTGAGGATCTGGATGACATAAGGACCATCCGCATGAGCCACGATGAGCGCGGTAAATCCGATGGCCGGATTGGGAACCGCCGTCACCGTCAGCGGCGGTGTAAAGGTCAGGCTGACCGTGTTGGACAGCGTGGAGTTCCCCAGCGATACGATCTCCTTGAGCCGGTAGTAATTGACACCGGGCAACGGCAGAGGGTCAGTAAAGTTGTAATCAGTGCTGGGATCAGTGCTGTTGCTGCTCTTTGCCTGAACCAGACCGATCGGTAAGAACAGACGGCCATCAAGGCTCTTTTGCACTTCGAATACCTTGGTAAGGTTCTCAGATGTGGTCGTCCACTTCAGCAGGGCCGTATTTCCTTGCTTGACTGCTGTAAAGGTCAGCGGAGGCAGGATCGCACCGGTGTCGGGCCGCGTATACGAGTACTGAGTGTATACGGGGTAGTGATCGGTCGTCGTGTTCCCGTAGTTGGTGACCAGTGTCGCAACGTCTGAGCGCACGGTAGCGGAGTTCGGCAGATAGAACCTGCTCATCGTATCGCTGATGATCACGTTGTCGATAACGCTGGTGAAATTGACGTCAGAATGCTGACCGGCAAGGCTCAGCGGCTGTGTCGGGAATTTATACAACGCGGAGTCATCGATGGTAAAGGTGCTCCAGGAGGTCACCGGCGGGTTGACACCGGCAGTGATGGTCTTATTCAGATCGTCGTTGAAATCACCGAGGATCATCACATTCTCGTTCGGGTATTGGGCTTTCAGCAGCGAGTCCAGCGCACGGGCGCCATCCGCACGACGGGCATAGGCCGTCAGCACCGGCGACGTATTCGCCTTAGCGTGAACGTTGATGAAGTGGATCGTCTGCGTATTCGTCCCGCCATGGTTGTCGCTCAGCGTAACATTCGCCGTCAGCATATAGGGGAACCTGCCGCTTGCCCAGTCGTTATAATACAGGGTGGAGGGATCCAGCGGATTGCTGGTGCCGAGCGTCAGGAGGGAGTCTGTACGCAGGACCGATATCTTGGCGGTGTTGTACACGAAAGCCAGTTTTTGCACGGTATTCAGCGGATCGGGACCACCCGGGATCGTCGGGTTGGAGAAAGACCCGTATTGTCCGACCACCACGGCATAACCCGGCATCGTAGCTACGATGGAATCCAGGGCCTGGTCGTCGCAAACCTCTTCAAGAGCGTACAGATCAGCATGCAGGCTGGGCAGGACAATACCCACATTCTTCTTCTGCAGTGCCTTGTCGGTCGGTCCGAGGGTCGGATCGGGAGTACCGAACCAGTTGAGATTCCAGTCGATCACGCTGAGCGTCGAAGCAGGATCGATACTATTACCCTTAACATTGACGATCGCCGTCGAATCGGAGATGCTGACCATGACGGAATCGATGAATTGACGGTTGCCGGCAGCGGGCTTAAATCGGATGAAGACCGGTTCGGTCTTGTTATTGGCCGTATCGGCGGTGATCGCCACGGAGTCGCTGAAGTGTACGCTGTCCGTAGAAAGCTGAAAGCTGCCGGAGGAAGTGACCTTTATATTCGAAGTAAGATCATTCCCTGTAACGAAAAGCTTTTGGGTGGACGAACTGTTTGCAGCCGCAAAGCCAAACTCAAAATTATCCGTGCTCAGCGTGAGGCTCGGCGGCGGCGGTGTCAGCGAATTGATCAGGCTGATGTCATCGACCGTCCACCGGGAACCATCCTGCGTGGAAGACGTATAGACAAAAGCGATATATACGCTGGTATCCTTGAAACCCGCAAGGTTGATGCCGGACGACAGCGTCCATACATCGGAAGCCTGGCTGGGGAATTTCCCATTGAGGTCGGTCCAGTGCGCCAGCGTGGGATCGCCGGAACCCGGATAGTCGGTAGATATCTTCAGCACCAGGGGAGCACCCGCAAAAGCATTGCGGCTCCAGTAGCTGAGCAGCGGGTAAGTCGTCGTACTAAGGTCAAATCGGGGCGTGATCAGCCAGTCCTGGTTGGCGTGGTTCGCGCCGGCTGCAAAACCGTTGATCTGTACGGCATGGCCAAAGGCCGTGGTTCCGGCAGGCGCCGAGCTGTCCCGACCAAAGCTGGTGCAATCCCAGACCTGTGCGCCGGTCACGCTGACTGCTGTGAAGCCGTTCGGCAGTTGACCGGTTCCCAGACAGCTGTCAAAACTGGTGACAAAGGGCAGCGCCTGGGCAATAGTGTTATTGAACGTGCTGAAGGTCCAGGCCTGATTGGTCGTCAGCCCTGCAAAATTATTACCGAATTGATCGACAAAGGTTCCCGACCCTATGCGGATCGAATAGACATTGCCGCCAGGCAGAGTCAGATGGAAAACGACTGAGTCATTGCTGACCGCAATGCGCGGGTCACTTACGGATATAGGCGTTCCATCTACCCCATTCGTTACAAGGACAATGTTTCCGCTGCCCTTGGTCACGGGCTTGGTGAATACCAGCACCGGGATCGTGCTCGATGGGATATTGCTCGCATTATTAGTCGGTACGAGGTTCTGTACCATCGGCGGGGCCGTAGTGAAGCTGCTGTTCCGCGGATTGGGCGTGCCGGCGACGAAGTCGGCAGAGTTGTTATTGGCATCCTGACCATCTGGTGTCCGAAGGTCTGCAGTAGAGTTCGTCAACACCGGGGCAGGCGCAGTCTCAAAGCCGGTGGCAGTGGGACCATAGCCAACGATGTCCATGACAGTCGCACCGTTAGGATTGGCGCCGGTCTGGGCCGCAGTGGAATTGCTCAAAAGAACCTTACCGGTTGTCGCGCTCATGGAAATAGTTCCCGAAACATCAGGCGTGGGCAGCGGCCCCGTAGCGCTGTTGCCCTGGGATTCCGCCACCAGGAAGTATCCGTGCGGGGGAATGATCCCCGTCAGTGGCGTAACCTGCCAGGAAGTACCGGTCGCAGCAGCATATTGAACTGACCAGCCCGAGAGACCGACCGCCGTGTCGGCGTCATTGAAGAGCTCGATAAAGTCATTGGAGAAAACCGAACCGGAATTGCCCCCGCCACCATATACCTGGTTGACGACGACTCTTGCCGCCGGCGCGGTGACCGACCCGGAGAGAGATACAGTCTGGCTGTCAGCGCCGGAAGAATGGAAAATAATATTGCCGCCGACTGCACCCGAAGGAGCACCGGCAGCAAGCCTGACGAGAAGCGGCGTATCAGCAACTGTACCGCCTTGCTGAGCGAACAGTGCAATCGAAGAGAAGTTATTGCCGTCCCGGGATATCTCGAAGCCCGCGGAGGCGGTAGCGGTGATATTATTAGTTAAATTAATACCTCCGACGGTGAGAGCCTGTGCGCCGGATGCGGTGCCTGCTACGGCACTGAATGAGGGCAGCGAAGCAGGGCTGACCGTTATCGTCGGCAGCGGTATATTCCCCGATGTGGCAGCAGTTACGCTAAGGTCGTCGATGCGCCAGTTGGCCGTATTCTTCGATGCATTACCAGCACCGTTATAAGCGTAGATACGGAAGGTGATGGCCTGGCCCTGGGCGCCGGCGATAGACAACCCGTTGCTCATCAAAGCCCATGCACTGTTATTGGCCAGGACGCCGGATGCGGCAGCCGTAGAGTAACCGTCGAGGCTGGTTCGGATATCGAAAGCCTGGGGTCCGGTACTCGTGCTGCGGCTGCCGAAATTGACCTGGCTGACGGTGACGGCTACACCCGCTGCGGGGGTCAGCGTCCATTCAAAATAGGTCGTGGTATCAGGTCTGAAGACGCCCACATTGGCCGCCGCGCCGGCATTATTGCCACCCGTGGCGCCCGTATAGCCCGAAGAGGCGGACGTGGTGGTCAACAGCGTCGTGGTGCCGTTGTTATTGCCCTGCGAGACGGCCGAGACCGAGACTCCGGCAGGGATACCGGAATTTGGAGTGGAGTTGGAGAAATCCCAGATGATCTGGGCACGGCCGATGGCAGGCAACAGAAGTGCCAGGAGTAGCGGGTAAAGTTTTCCCATTACAGGTCAGTTTTAATTAAAAAATATATGTTTTTAGGAGTAGAACAAAGGCTAGACAGGAAATTGGGTATACAGCAGATTCTCAAAGTATATTGGCCTGTAAATGTAGGGGGAAACGAGAAACCGGAAATATTTCGGATTTGAAGAAATTATTAACCCTTTCATCAGGTCGGAAAGTTTGCACAGCCTGTTCATAACTTGGGCCGGTACATACCTCCCAAATGACTATCTTCCATGTATGATCTTCACTCCTGGTCAACCAGTCATCGTACTGGATACAACACACAAGCCCGCCGGCACCGGCATCGTCCAGGTCTACCACGCCGAGACGGACAGATGCCAGGTATTGTTTCAATACCCCGATAAGGCGCAGCCGGAGAGCATACCGGTCCCGGTCTATCGGCTCGTTGCCCAGGCAGCAGCCAGCGCACCTTCTCTATGAGCCAGCTCACCCTCTCCATGGCGCAAGCCAGAAAGATCATCCTCCACGCAGCAGGACTGGCCCGGCCAGCACAATTCGGCAAGGGTCGCGAAGCGGTCTATAAAGTGATCGACCACCTTGGCTTTGTCCAGGTCGACACTAACTACACCGTTGAACGCGCACATCACCATACCATCGCAGCACGAGTACCCGGTTATCGACCCGAATGGCTTGACGAGCTGCAGACGGACGGAAGGATATTCGAATTCTTTACCTCCGACTCGGGATACATCCCCATGCACAATTTCAGGTTCTCACTACCTGTAAAGAATGGTTTCGTAGCCAACAGAAAACCCCTGACCCAGGCCGAGATCAACCTCATGAACAGGGTGCTCGACCGGATCGCAAGGGAAGGACCGCTGATGGTAAAAGACTTTGAAAATGACCGCCTCGAAGCAAGCGCAGGATGGTGGGACTGGCGGCCGGCAAAAATTGCGCTGGAGCGACTGTACCTGGACGGAAGGCTGATGACCACGCGAACAAAGAATTTCCAGAAAATATATGACCTGCCATTAAATCTGGTCCCCGCCGATATCGACACGACCTTGCCGTCACCCGAAGAGTATGCAAGACACGTCATTCTTCGCGAATTGAACGTCCTCGGCATCGCTTACCCAAAAGAGATAGCCTGGCGCGCCCGTTATGTAAAAGGAAATCTTGTAAAGAAACAGCTGGAAAAGCTCGCAGAGGATGGCGAAATTTATCAGGTGGCGGTCGAAGGCCTGAAGCCACCCCTCTATATGCTACCGGACTATAAGAACAAAAAGATCCAGCTGTCCGGCGACGCATTTATCCTTTCCCCATTCGATATATTGAACGTCTACAGGCATCGCCTGAGAGATTTTTTTGATTTCGACTATCAGATAGAATGCTTTGTTCCTGAGCCTAAAAGAAAATATGGTTATTTCTCATTACCCATACTCGTCGGAGATAGCTTCTTCGCCAGAATGGATTCCAAAGCCGATCGGCGTCAACGAACGCTCATCATCCACAACCTCCATTTCGAACCGAAAAAACCAGCCCGGTCAGACCTGGCTAAGATCGCCGACGCCATAAAAGCATTCGCCCAATTCAACCAGTGCGAGGAGATCACCTTCAAAAGATCAAACAACAGACAATACCTCAAAATAATAAAGGAGGGCCTTTAAAAAGCCCCCCTCCCGAATCGTTGCCGCCTCCTATTTCCTCGTCACCGTTACCCTCAAAAAATTGGCGGGTATTGACGTCGTCCCGTTACTGCTTTGATTCTGCCTGATAAACAGCTCCTCCAGCTCACGCTGCAGCTCATCTGCCTTGCCATTCTTCTCGGCGGCTTCGAATGCATTCATAGTCGGGCCATAGTACTTCCGGAACCTGTCTAAAAATGCCGACGGCGTACCCGCTATCTCAAAAGTAAAAACGTCCTTCACGAACGAAATGTCTTCCTTTGCCACACCCGCACTTGCGAAACGCTCGATCACATTGCTTTCCACTCCCCACAACATCGGACTGACAAAACCTTCCGGTGGCGGCGGCGTATACGCAGAGCTGATCTTTAATATCTGCGCAACCAGGGTAGGGTCCCCGGGTATCCAGTTACCCATCACGATCCTTCCTCCCCGACGCGTAACACGGACCAGCTCTTTCGCCACGTCCAACGGCTTCGGCGCGAACATCGCCCCAAAAACGGTAACGACAAGGTCATAGCTCTCATCCTCAAGCTCATGAAGATCGGTTGCGTCCCCTTCCAGGAACTTGCAGTTATTAAGGCCTTCCGCCTCGGCCCTTCTCCTGGCCGCCGCCACAAGATTGCCCGCAATATCTACTCCCAGGACCTCCGCCCCCAGTTGCGCCTCCGGAATGGCCGTATTTCCATCGCCACAAGCGAGATCCAGGACTTTCATTCCTTTGGTGACGCCCAGCCGGCCGACGAGCGCAGAGCCGCTGTCCCTCATGCTGTCCGCTATTTTGGTGAAATCACCCTTCTCCCATAGTGCTTTGTTAGGATTCATATAATATGTTGTTGTTTGAAATGCAATACTAGACATTCCGGAACCCGCACGAGTGACTCATCGGCTCAATTTCCTGACTCAGGAGCCCAGCACCCGATTTTGGGAAAATTTCATAATTTTAAACAGATGGATAATTTTTTCGAACGCATTCTACAGCGCCCTCAATATTACCGGCAATTCAATTGCGGCAACTCCCTGATCACCGCATTCACCTGTCCAATGGAAGCACGCCTGATGAAAGCGCAGTTTGCGGACCTTTGGACCCAATATAATTATCTGTTCTATGTCATCGATGGCCGGAAGATCTGGCACACGGCGAGAGGCAGATACGATATTCAAAAAGGAAGCTGCGTATTCGTGAGAAAGGGAGGATTTATCCTCGAACAGCCGCTGGATACCGGCTTTTGCGTGATGCTGTTCTTTATACCCGATGAATTTATCTGCGAGACCCTCCAAACGAGGACCCGGCCGCTTGTACGATATGACCACCAATTCGATCCATTGATGCTGATCGAACCCAGCGAGACCCTGCAGGGGTTCTTTCAATCTATGTTCTCTTATTTCACCGAAACACGGGACCCCGACCCTTCGCTCCTCGAGATCAAATTCAAAGAGCTGATCCTGAATATCGCAGACAATGCCGTCAACAAAGACATCCTGTCCTATTTCTGCTCGCTGCTGCACGAACCCCAGACGGCCTTGCTGAAAAGGGTGATGGAAGACAATTTCTGCTATAACCTGAAACTCGAGGTGTATGCCAGACTAAGCAACCGCAGCCTGTCCGCATTCAAGAGAGACTTTGAAAAGCTTTTCCAAAACACCCCGGGGAAATGGCTGCTCGAAAAACGGCTTCAGCGTTCGCTTCATCTTTTGAGCAACCTGAAGAAGACAGTCGCCGAGGCGGCCTTCGAAAGCGGCTTTCAAAGCCCCTCTCATTTCAGCCGCGCTTTTAAAACGCGGTTCGGCAAGGGGCCGTCCGAGGCGAAGAATTTTTGACTACATTTAACCCTCTAATCAAACCGATCACCTATGCCTGCAATTGGAAATACACCGCTGATACGACTTCAACGACTGACAGAACCAGGCTGCGCCGAGATATACGTCAAATACGAAGGAGCGAATCCCACAGGCAGCATGAAAGACCGGATGGCGCTTTCCATGATCGAAGGGGCAGAGCGCCGCGGCGAGCTGAAACCCGGCGGAAAGGTAGTGGAATACACCGGCGGAAGCACCGGCAGCTCACTGGCCATGGTCTGCGCTACAAAGGGATACCGCGCACATTTCGTTAGCTCCGATGCCTTCTCACAGGAAAAGCTGCAGACGATGAAGGCCTTCGGCGCCGAGCTGGAAATATTCCCCAGCGAGAACCGCAAAATAACCGCCAAACTGATCGACGGCATGATCGAGCGGGCAAGAGAGCTGAGCAGGGAACCCAACGTCTTCTGGACCGACCAATTCAAAAATGTCGACAATCGCAGCGCTTATCACGCCCTGGCGAGGGAGATCATCGACACCCTTGGCCAGGACATCGCCGAATTCATACAGGGCGTAGGCACCGGCGGATCGTTTTCCGGCACCGCCGAAATATTCAAGGAGGAAATACCCGGGATCCGCTGTATCCCGATCGAGCCGCAGGGTGTACGCGCGCTCTCCGGCGGTGACATCTCCGGGACGCACCGGCTGGAAGGCATCGGTACAGGCTTTGTCCCGGCAATAGCCCGGATGGACCTGGCCGACGAGATCATCGCCGTCTCCGACCAGGACGCCTATGCAACTGCACGCCGGCTGGCCCGGGAAGAAGGCATCTTCGGCGGCATTACTTCCGGCGCCAATGTCTGGGCAGCCCTGCAGCGGGCTAGAAAGATAGGCGCAGGCAAAAAGATCGTCACGCTCATCTGCGACTCCGGCCTTAAATACCTCAACGGCGACCTATACAAACAATAGTCATGAAGATCAACGCCATCATAACAGGAGCGACGGGCATGGTCGGAGAAGGCGTCCTCCTCGAATGCCTCAGCAACCCCGACGTGGCACAGGTGCTGGTTGTCAACCGGAAACCGGGAGGCATCTCACACCCCAGGCTACAGGAGGTCATCCACAAGGACTTCTTTGACCTCTCACCCATCGAGTCTCAGCTCGCCGGTTATAACGCCTGCTTTTTCTGCCTGGGCATCTCCTCCGTCGGAGTAGGCAAGGAAGAATACAAACATATCACCTACGACCTGACCCTCAACTTTGCCCGGCTGCTGGCTAAAATTAATCCGGACATGACCTTTTGCTATGTTACCGGCTCAGGCACCGACAGCACCGAAAAAAAAGGAATGGCCTGGGCACGCGTCAAAGGCGCAACCGAGAACGCGCTGATGCAGCTGTTCACCAAAGCATACATGTTCCGGCCCGCCTTTATGAAAGCGAGCCCCGGTCAAAAAAACCTGAAAAGCTTTTACAAGTACATTGCCTGGCTCTATCCCATCGGCCGGGCGATCTACCCCGGAGGATTCTGCACCCTGAGAGAGGTCGGACAGGCAATGGTCAACGCCGCCGGCAAGGGCTATCCGAAGAAGATACTCGAAGTAAAGGACATCGTCGAACTGGCAAAATACTAAGTCAAAATAATACCGAATGTTCATCAACTATTTCAGGACGGCGCTGCGCAATATCCGTCGCAATCCGCTGTTCACCGGCCTGAACATAATTGGACTGGCGACCGGCCTGGCCTGCAGCATACTTATCTTCGCCTGGGTTCAGGACGAGCTCAGCTATGATCGTTTCAATCCCGGCGCAGAAAAGATATTCCGGCTGACTGCAAAAGTCAGGGATATCGGGACCGCCGTCGTGCCCTACGCATTCGCCAATGGCATCAGGACCGGCATACCGGCCATCAGCAACGCCACCCGGCTCCACAGCGATCAAAAGATCATCACCATCGGCGCCCGCAAGTTCGACGAAAAACGCGTCTTCCAGGCCGACACCAACTTCCTTCGGATTTTTAACTACCCGCTCCTCAGAGGCGACCTCACCACCGTTCTGCGATCCCCCAACAGCATCGTCCTGACCGAGGCCACTGCCATCAAATATTTCGGCAGCGCAGAGCAGGCGATGGGCAGGTCGGTATTCATCGACAATGACAGCGCCACCATGCAGGTCACAGGCATCCTGAAGAACATCCCGTCCAACTCCCACCTTCAGTTCGATATCCTCCTCTCCATAGACAACTGGGACCAGACAATGGATCCCCGGCAAAGCTGGCGTTTCTTTGACGCACATGTCTATTTTCAGCTCGCAGACGCAGTCCGTCCTACACCGGCAGTATTGAGCACGCTTGCTCACCAAATGGAGGCCATGCGCACAGCGGCGATCGCCGGTACCCTCGCCGTCCCCGCGACCATTTCCATCCAGCCGCTGGAAAAGATACACCTGTATTCCCACTACAGAAGCGACTACGCGGGTCAGGGAAATATCAGCTATGTGCGAATCCTTAGCCTGGTCGCCCTGTTCATCCTGGTCATCGCCTGCATCAATTTTATGAACTTATCAACGGCGCTTTCGGGCGCCCGGGCAAAAGAAGTTGGCCTGCGTAAGACCATCGGCGCCCCGCACCACCAGCTAATTTTACACTTCATCGGCGAATCGATGCTGCTTTCATTTATAGCGCTTGCCCTGGCCCTGGCGCTCGTCTGTACAGCCCTCCCCTTCTTTAATGAGCTGGCAGGCAAATCTCTTTCCTTTAACCTGCTGACCCCCCGACTGGCCGCCGAGGTCCTTGGGATCACGGCAATAACAGGACTGCTGGCAGGCAGCTACCCCGCCTTTTATATCTCCTCGTTCAACCCCATCAGGGCGCTGAAGGGCGAAGGAGTGCTCCGGCGGTCTCTCCTGCGCAATGGACTGGTCGTGTTGCAATTCACCATCTCCATCATCCTCATGGTGAGTACTGTTATCATCTATCAGCAGCTGAGATTCATTCACAACCGGGATATCGGCTTCGACCGCAGCAACCTGCTCTATATTTCCATGCCTGGCATCGGCAACCGTAATCAGAACTCCGCCGCCCTCCGATCGATGCTGAGCCAGTCCACCCGCATCGGCGACTATACGATCATCAACGATCTCCCTACCGATATGAATGCAATAAGGCCGATGAGCTGGCGCGGCATGAACAACGGCCCCATGGTCAACTGCATTTATATCAACGTGGACGAACGATTCGTACAGACCTTTGGAATGAAGATGGTCGCCGGCCGGTTCTATTCGAATGATTTTACCGCTGCCGACAGCGACTACGTCGTCAACGAAACCGCGGTCAGAGCCATGGGACTAACCCCGGAGACCGCTATCGGCAGGAAAATATCCATCCGTGACAAGGAAGGCAGTATCATCGGCGTGGTAAAGGACTTTAATTTTAAGCCGGTATACCAGCCCATCGAGCCATTGGTAATGCGGAGATGGCCAGCCGGCGATTTCGTCGTGATCCGCTGCACACCCCGGGACCTCTCTAAGCAACTATCAGAGATACAGGGCTACTTCAGGACCATATTCGGAGATACCCCTTACAACTATGGCTTCATCGACCAGGATATCGACCATCTCTACGCAGCAGATTCCCGGATGGGCAGCATCATTAATATATTCTCGATACTGTCAGTGCTCGTCTCATGCCTCGGATTGTTCGGGCTGGCTACCTTCTCGACCCAACGCCGGACCAGGGAGATCGGGGTTCGAAAAGTACTGGGAGCTGCCGAAACCAGCATCGTCCTGCTGCTTACCAAAGAATTCCTGCGCCTGGTGCTCTTGTCCCTTTTGATAGCCGCCCCCATCGCCTGGTTCGCGATGGACAAATGGCTCGAAGAATTTGTCTATAAAATCAAGATCAGCCCCTGGATATTCATGGCGACAGGTGCGGCAGCGCTGCTGGTCGCATTTTTGACAGTGAGCTACCAGACCATCAGGGCCGCACTAGCCAACCCCGTAGACTCGCTGAGAAACGAATAAACGGAGCCCCCCGGAGCTTTACACACCCTCCCGACCGAAAATTATTAACCCTCCGTCGGAGGCGCGAACAGATCGGACATATCTTTTGGCGAGGACGACCGGCCCCCCGGCTCCCGGTAAAGGATCCCGACCAGCCTGCTGAACAGCTGAGCCGTGGCTACAGCATCACCCATCGCCGTGTGCCGGCCCTGTACAGCTATCCCGAAATAGTCAAGGGCGTCCTGTGACGCCGTAAGCTTTCTTTTTATCTTCCCCGTAAGAAATAAATAAAAAAGGATCGCCGAAGTATCTACATAGCGATGAGAGAACCGCTGCTGGACATTATACCCGTTGCGGGTAAGAAAAGTATTCAGGAAATTGACGTCAAAATTGACATTGTGCCCACCCAGAACGATCTTCTCATCCTTTGGAAAATGACTGTTGATGAACTTGTCCATCTGTCGGATCGCAACAGCAGGGGACACTGCCCTCTTCCTGTGCTCCTCGAGATCGATGCGGTTGATCTCAAGGGCCTTTTCGGTCACATTGAGTATCCCGTCGTCGATCAGTATCTCCAGAGATGCCCTGATCTCGAGCTCTTTCCATACGACAAGACCCAGCGATAGCAGGCTATTGCTCGCCGGATCAGTACCCCCGGTCTCCGTGTCGATAAAAAGTATCTTGTCAGCCTTCATTGAGCTTCTTCTTGTTCAAAATATAAAACAGAGAGACGATCCTTTCGTCTCCATAGAGCGACCAGTACCTCTTGTACTTGACATGAAAGGTGAACCACAGGACAACCATCGTCGTGACGATAAGCCGGGATATCTCATGGGATGACGACGGCATATATGCGCCAACCACCCGGAAAAAACAAGAGTAATAGGGCGTGGTAAGAAGAAAAATAAGCGCCAGCGAACGGTACAGGTTATATTTCGCCAGGAAGAAAGGACCGAGCGTCTTTATGCTTTCCTGAGTGCTGATGACCCCGGACAATTTAGTGACCAGGCGATCGTCTTCCGGATACTGAATGGCAAGACGGGAATTGACGAGCTCCAGGCAATTCTCTCTTAAGACGCCATCACTGGCCAGATAGTCGGCGGCCCTGAAAGTGAAGAGATACCCCAGTACCGTCCCCAGCGGCCGGAGCAGCTCTTTCAACCGCAGATAGACGGCCGAGGATGGGTCCCGGAAAAGCAGACCACAAACCCACTGGTATCCCCTGACAACAGGCCTGTTCAACCCTTCGTCAAAGACCGCCGTCAGCAGCTCGTACTTGATCCTCGAAAACACCTTCACCGCATGCCCCATCAGGTATGCGAGAATGACCAGGATCGTAAGCGATGACTTGGGGTAGCCGGTCCAGTAAGTCTTCAGGATATGAGAGACCGTCTGCAAAGCCGATAGAATGACCGACCCGTCGACGGCCGCCGCCGGAACACCATCGATATTGACAAAGAGGACAGGAGACAGCAGGATCATCAAAAAGATCGCTCCCGGCAATATCAATCCCAGGATATCGAAAAGAAAGTTTTCGAGTTTGGAAAAGAAGTCGTTCATCAGCCAAAAAGTACAGAATCTTCCCGCACCGGGAATCAGCAACCCTCCTGTTTTTTTGCACCATATATCCACCTCTACTCAGAATGCAGACTATTGGTTGGACTGGCAAGAGCCGCCCTTATCGCCTGGAAGCTGACGGTTATCACCGTGATCAGGACCGCCGCAAGAGCCGCCACCACAAAGACCATCGGCCCGATGGTGATCCGGTACTCATACTTCTGCAGCCAGCCCCGCAGAAAATAAAGCGCGACGGGAGAAGCAACGACACAGCTGATCAGGACGAGAAGGACAAAATCTTTCGAAAGCAACAGCCAGACCTGCGACACGGACGCCCCCAGCACTTTTCGTATGCCTATTTCCTTGGTGCGCTGTTCAGCCATATATGCCGCCAGCCCGAACAACCCCAGACAGGAGATGAATATGGCCAGACCGGCAAACAGTCCCGACAGCTTGCCGATCAGGTTCTCGAGGGTGAATTTCGACGCATGACTCGCTTCAACAAATGAATAGCTGTAAGGATAGGCCGGGTTGTATTTGTTGAATATCCCCGTCAGACGAGTGATGGCAGCCTGGGTATTTACCCTCGGAGCCAGCCGGTAGGTCATGCTGTTGGCCCAGCTGGGATCGTAGATGAAAATGGTGGGTACGGCATTGGAAAACGGGGAGCCCATCAGCGAATTTCTGACCACACCGATCACCCTTACCCGCTGTGGCACATCATGCCAGGTGATCACCTGATTGAGTGGCTCCTTGTACCGCATTCTCCTGACCGCCGCTTCGTTCAGGACCACATTCAGCGAATCAGCCGCCAGATTGCCTTTCCAGCCGGTCCCGCCGACCAGCCGCATTCCCATTGTCCTGAAATAGTCGGCATCGCTGACCGCCACGGTTGCAAGATCCAGGGACTCGCCCGCCTGTTTGCCCTGCCAGCCGTCTATTCGCTGATAAGACCAGATATCCGTAGCGGGACTCGACGACATGGTGACATCAGTAACCAGACCGCTGGCCAACAGCTCATGCTTGAGAGCGCTATAGTTCTTTTTCAGATCGGTGCTTGCACTGGTCATTAGCAAGCGGTCCGCATCGTAACCCAGCGGCCTTTCTTTTGCATATTGTATCTGCTGATAAATGATCATCGTACTGATCACAAGCGCCACAGAGCAGGAGAATTGCAATACCACCAGGACCTTTCTCGACAGTGTCGCCGATCTGCCGGTGCGGATAACTCCCTTCAACACCTTGACAGGATGGAAAGAGGAGAGATAGAACGCAGGCCTGCTGCCCGCAAGCAGACCGGTGAGCAGGACATAGCCCGTCATGATCCCCCAGAAGACCCAGCTCGACCAGGGAATAACGATCGCCGTACCCGCGAGGGCATTAAATGCCGGTAGAACCAGGCCGGTGACCAACAGGCAAAAAAGAAAGGCCAGAAAGGTTATTGCGAATGACTCGCAAAGGAATTGAACGATAAGGTCGCTTCGCTGCGAACCGATCGCCTTCCTGACTCCTACCTCCCTCGCCCTTCTTTCCGACCTTGCCGTAGACAAGTTCATAAAATTGATACAGGCGATCAGCAGGACCAGAACACCAATTATGCTGAACATCCTGACATAGTCGATAAACCCTCCAGCCTCCACCCCATCCCGGAACTCCGAATACAAATGCCAATCTTTCAAAGGATGCAGAAATGCACTGGACTTATATATCTTATAATCGACAGGGTCATGATCTTTCAACAGACGGCTAAGCACCGGCTCCACCTGGGCGTAGGATACACCCGGTCGCAGGGATACAAAGGTCTGCCAGGAGTTGTTCCGCCAGTTGCCAAGGTCCTGTCTCAACCCGGCCTCAGTCTGAACCTCGTGACTAAATGGAACAATAAAATCGAACTGCAGACTGGAATTGGAAGGGATATCTTTCAGCACACCCCTGACAACAGCGTCGTAGGAGTTATCCACGCGGATGGTCTTACCCATCGGGTCCGCGTCCCCAAACAACGACTTGGCTGTTGACTGAGTAAGCACGACAGAGCTGGGGTCGCTCAAAACAACCCTCCCGTCGCCCTTCACCAATGGAAATTGAAATATCTTCAGAAAATCCTCATCCGCCAGCCCCCCTTTCAGGGAAAGTTTTTTGTCACCTGCCATCAATGACCGGCTGCCAAACCAGTCCGTTCGCGCTACATACTCTACCCCGGGCGCCTCCCTCCTTATAGCGTCTCCCAACGGCAAAGGCGTAGCCGATTGCGACCATCCGCCGCCGCTGCCCGACATACGCATCCAGACCTGGTAAGACCGCTGATAATCGGGCAGCCAACGGTCATACGAATACTGGTATTGCACCCAAAGACCAATGAGAAGGGCTACGGTCATGCCAATGGCCAGACCGAAGATATTCAGGGCGCTGTAGGCCTTGTTCCGGACAAGGTTGCGCCAGGCCGTCTTAAAATAGTTGCTGAGCATACCAGGGGACCGCACCAACTATGCCCTTTTCATATAACGATAAAAATCAACGAACTAGAACACGAACAACCAATCTGGCTGTCCGATTTCGATACGACGCCTGTCCCTGGACGGGCAATTCCCGGAAGAATAGCAAATTCCGGGTTTTCCGGGGTCCGGCGAGGTGGTATTTTTGTGTTACAAAAGCAAACAATATGTCCACCCAACAGGAGATCAACTATAAAAGGATAGCAGAAGCGATCGCATTTTACAAACAAAATTTCAAACGGCAGCCATCCCTTGACGAAGTAGCCGAACACGTCCACCTCAGCCCCTTTCACTTCCAGCGGATGTTCAAGGACTGGGCCGGAGTGACGCCCAAACAGTTCCTGCAGTACCTCACCCTCGAGCACGCCAAAGAAGTGATGAACAAGGAGACGGATGCCACGCTCTTCGACGCAGCCTTCGAATCGGGGCTGTCTGGCACGGGCCGCCTGCACGACCTGTTCATAAAGATCGAAGGAATGACTCCCGGCGAATACAAGAATGGCGGGGAAGAGCTGAAGATCAACTACCATTTCGCCGACAGTCCCTTCGGACAGCTGCTGGTGGCTTCGACCAATAAAGGCATTTGCTATATGGGCTTTGTCGACGAAGGCAAAGACGCCGCGCTGAAAGACCTGAAAAGCAAGTTCCCCAATGCCACATTCTTCGACCGCGCAGACGAGCTTCAGGATAAGGCGCTGTCCATCTTTCACCGGGACTGGAACAAGCCCTCAGAGGTCAAGCTGCACCTGAAAGGCACCGATTTTCAGATCAAGGTATGGGAAACCCTGTTAAAGGTCCCGATGGGCGAGCTGACCACCTATTCCGGGATCGCCGGCAAATTACAACACCCCGAGGCAGCGCGCGCAGTGGGCACCGCCGTAGGCAGCAACCCGGTAGCCTTCCTCATTCCCTGTCACCGCGTGATCAAGGCCGACGGACAGATCGGCGAATATCACTGGGGCAGCACCCGCAAGAACGCGATCATCGGATGGGAAGCTACACAGGTATATGCTACGCAGGAAAACTAAAAAAAATGAGTACGATCCTGCAAAGACTAAAACAGATAGACTGGCAGAAGAAAGCCGAAGACCTGCAACGGAATGGACATGTGCTTGTACCAGGGGTGCTGACAAAAGAAGAATGCAGCGACCTGGTCCTCGGGTATGACAAAGGCGCCCTTTATCGGAAAACGATCAATATGGAACGCTACCGATTCGGCAGCGGCGAATACAAATATTTCCAGTACCCCCTTCCGGGGCTGATAACCACTATCCGGGAGACAGTTTATCCCCGGCTGGCGCCAGTCGCCAATCAGTGGATGGAAGAGGTCGGCGTCGGAACACGTTTTCCTTCTTCACACGAAGAGCTCAGACAGCGCTGCCGTGAAAAAGGACAGACAAAACCTACGGTCCTGATCCTGAAATATGGCGAGGGTGGCTTCAACACGCTGCACCAGGACCTCTATGGAGAGGTATATTTTCCCATGCAGCTCGTCCTCTTCCTGAACCAGCCGGGGAAAGACTACACGGGAGGAGAATTTGTGCTGACAGAGCAGATACCACGGGCGCAGTCGAAAGCGATCGTTCTCCAGCCGGGACAGGGCGACATGCTATTGTTCACGACCAGCTGGCGACCGGTAAAAGGCAGCCGCGGTTCGTACCGGGTAAATATGAAACACGGGGTGAGCCCCGTGAACAGCGGTTCCAGACACACGCTGGGGATCATCTTCCACGACGCAGAGAGCTAGCGCCTACCCGGCCCACATCCACCGGGGCCAAAAAACCACCTTACTCGGCCCGAAGGCTCTTCACGGGGTTCGCTACCGCAGCCCTGATCGACTGATAGCTGACTGTCGCCACCGCTATCACCAGCGCCAGCAGCCCTGACCCCGCAAAAACTGTCCATCCCATCGGTACCCTATACCCATATCCCTCCAGCCATTGATCCATGGCGAACCAGGCTACGGGAGCCGCTATCACAAAAGCTATTCCAACCAGCAGCACAAAGTCCCTGGCGAGCAACGTCGTAATGCTGGTCACGCTTGCCCCCAGCACCTTGCGAACGCCGATCTCCCTGATCCGGTTCTCCGCCATATAAGCCGCCAGCGCAAAGAGGCCCAGACAGGAGATAAGAATGGTCAGTCCGGCAAACAGCGCCGAAAGACTGCCGACCTGCTGCTCTTCTTTGAATTTCCTCGCATAGGCATCATCGGTAAAAATATACTCGAAGGGATAACGGGGATTATAGTGCTTGAAGATCTTCTGCGCCTTTTCAATATTGGCATTGACCGGATTGGCCGGGTTCAGCTTGAAATGGATCACCTGGCAGAAAAGACGGGGGCCCGCGATCATCATCGGGGCAATATGCTCGGCGAATGGAGATTCCAGGATGAAATCCTTTATCACTCCCACCACATGCCATTTGTCCTGGTCCGCCCCAGTCCCGCGCCAGATATTCGCGCCGACCGGGTTTTTCAGGCGCATCGCCTTTACTGCCGCCTCATTCAGCAGAACGGCATTGCTGTCCGTCGGGTATTTGTAGACGTCGATGTCCCGGCCGGCAATAAGCTTTGCGCCCATCGTATTCGCAAAGCCAGCGTCCGCGGCAAACTGGATAAAATCCGTTTTCCTGTCGGCCAGCGTGCTGCCATCCCATTCATAGTCCCATCCATCGCTCCAGTGCTGCGTGACAGGTCCAGACGTCTTGGTCACGGCGACGGCCGCGCCGCTGCTGAGCAGCTCTGTCCGGATAGATGAATAGTATTTGGTAGCATCCCCCTGGGTGAATGTATAGACAAGATTGTGCCGGTCATAGCCGGCGTCCCGCTCCTCACCATATTGTATCTGCTTCTGAATGATCAGCGTGCAGATGATCAGGATGATAGCAAAGCTGAACTGAAGCACCACCAGCACTTTACGGACAGGCACCAGCGCATCGGCCTTCCTGAAAGTCCCCTTCAGCACCTTTACCGGCTGAAAGGAAGAAAGGTAAAAAGCCGGATAGCTTCCGGCCAGCAGTCCGGTGAACAGCACAAAGCCCAGCGCAAAGAGCCAAAGCACCGGATCATTAAAGTGGATGACCAGCTGCTTGCCCACAAGTAAATTAAATTGATCAAGGCTGACCACGGCGAGCCCGATGGCGATCAGAAAAGCAAGACCGGAGATAAGGATACTTTCGCCGATGAACTGCGCAATAAGAAAGCCCCTGTATGCGCCGATCACCTTCCGAACGCCTACCTCACGCGCCCGTCGCTCGCTGCGGGCCGTAGAAAGATTCATGAAGTTGATGCACCCGATCAGCAGAATGAATCCTGCAATGACGCCAAAAAGCCGGACGGTCTTGATCTTCCCTCCTACAAGCACACCATTCTCGGAGTTAGCATAAAGATGATAGCGGGACATCGGCTGTGTAAATACTTCCGTCGTCTCCTTGCCTCCCGAATGGTCGATGGTAATATTCTTTATCCGCCGGTCAAACGCGGCCTGCGTCGCCCCGGGTTTCAGCAGGACATAAGTGTATACCGAATTATTCCCCCACCATTGGTCATCCCAGCCCAGGCGCGTCATAAACGCCCAGGGTAAAAGATAGTCAAACGTAAAAGAGGTATTGGGCGGCAGGTCTTCCATGATACCAGTGACCATAAAGCTGGCGGTACTGTCGATAACGACCGTCTTACCCATAGCCTCCCCGTTCCCAAAAAGCCGCTTCGCCATCCCCCTGGTAAGAACAATACCCTTGGGACTGTTAAGCGCGCCAGCATCTCCCTTAACCATAGGAAATTGGAATATATCGAGAAAGCTGCTGTCCACGAACGCACCCCGCGTATTGAGGTGAACGTCCCCGACGCTGGCCAAAAAAGTAATGTTATTAAATCGGGCCACCTTCTCTACCCCCGGATAGTCTTTTTGCAACACCGTCGCCAGCGGCTTCGGCGTATTGTTCCATGCCATGGGCTTACCGTCGAACTTGTCCCGGTTGTACAGCGCATAAATGCGATCGGTCTTGGGATAGATGCGGTCATAGGAAAGCTCGTTCTGTATCCACAACAGAATGAGAAGAGCGCTCGCCATGCCGATGGCAAGACCGGAAATATTGATGATCGAGAAGCTCTTACTCCGCAGTAGATTGCGAATGGCGATTTTCAGATAGTTCTTAAACATATCTTAACGGCGCGAATAAGATGCCAGACTCACAATATCTTGACAGTCAAAAAATTAGACCTTCCACCACCAACCTTTGTGTTCGGCTTTGAAACAGTCGCTGTCCGGCCTTGGTCAGATCGGTGTAAAGGGTTCCAGCCTGACCGGCGCGAGTGACCCTGGCCTGGTCGGCCCGAAGGACCCTCACCGGATTGGTAAGGGCCGCCTGCACCGCCTGAAAACCAACCGTGCCCGCCGCAATAAGGATCGAGAGAAGCCCCGTAACCCCAAAGATCCACCACGAAAGGTTGATATGATAGGGAATGTTCTCCAGCCATTTGCTCATAAACCACCAGGCTACAGGAGAAGCAATGAAGAACGCAATGACGACCAGGACAAGAAAATCTTTTGACAGCAGGGTGACCAGCCGCATGATGGAAGCCCCCAGCACCTTTCTCACACCAACCTCCCGCAGACGCGATTCGGCCATATAGGCGCTAAGCCCGAAAAGTCCCAGACAGGATATAAAAATGGCCATCCCGGCAAATAAAGCGGCAAGGATTCCGAAATGCCTTTCGCCCGTCAGTTTCCAGAGGTCGCAATAGTCGACAAAAAAATACTCGAATGGATAGTTTGGGTTATATCGTTTGAAGACCCTGGTCAGCCGGGAAATATGGCGCCTTTCCCCCCGAAGCCTGACCTTCTGGCCTTCCAAAGATCGGCCAGCAGCTGAAGGGAATAGGTCATCTCGGGATGCTTCTGCAGCCACACCTCCAGCTCCTTCAATTCTTCCTCCGTAGCTTCACCGGAGAACTTACGCGCCATCAGGTGCCATATTCGGTCCTTATCTTTCATACCAGCGGAGGCAGCATTTGATTCCGCAGCAATATACTCAAATTAGCAGCCACCGGCAAAAGTTCGAGCTGAAGACGCACCCCATAGCTGGCAGCATCACTCTGGATATCAAGCCGGTGTCTGCCGGGATAAAGAAGATCCAGCCTGCGCCGCACATTCTTCAGACCGATACCGCGCTCCACCCCACCCGTCGTCCGATCATCCACAATCTTCGATCGATCATCCACAATCTTCGGTCGACCATCCACAATCTTCGATCGATCATCCACAATCCTCGGTCGATCATCCACAATCTTCGGTCGACCATCCCCGTTGCCAACCGGGACACTATTGGATACGCTCAGCTCCAGCCGCCCCTGGCGCACCTCCAATCGTATTTCTATCCAGTTCGACATGCCCGGCTCCCGCGAGACATGCTTGAACGCATTCTCGACAAAAGCCATTAATATAAAAGGAGCTATATGTAGCTCTTCCGCCAAACCCGCTCCCAGCTCACAGCTGACCCTGACATTGTCGTTCTGCCGCAACCTCTCCAGCGCGATGGAATTTTTTATGTATTCTACTTCCTTTTGCAACGGTATATGGGTATCGTCGCATTCATACAGCTGATAGCGCAGCAGATCGGAAAATCGGACCAGCGACTCCGCAGCCATATCCGGCTTCCTGTGGATCAGGAAGAAAATGGAATTGATGGTATTGAAAAGGAAATGAGGATTGAACTGCTGTTTCAAAAAATTGAGCTCTGTTTCCAGCTGCTCCTTCTCCAGCTGCTGTTGTCTCCTTTGGCTCCGACCCCGGACGACAGCCAGCTTGATGCTGGTAGTGATGATAACTCCCGCAAATAATGCAGAGAGCGCGTTGCCAAAAAAATACCATGCGCAGCGTCCAGGTCCATACAATTGCTCGATCGTTCGGTGGGAAAAGAATGCCGTCAGATAATATCCCGCAACGATGGCGCCCGATGCCAGAAGCATGGAGGCCAGCACAAAACTGGAATAGACAACAAGTCGCCCTTTCCCGAGATATCGCGGAATAAGAAAAAATAGATTCAGGCAGATAACAAGTATATGTATCGGGATCTGGAACATCAGCGCCTGTTGTTCTCCCAATATACGCTTAATTCCCCGCCATAGGCCCCCGGTTATTTGAACGGACGATTATTATTGACGAAATGCAATCCCGTCGCCTCAGCAATTATTGCTGTCCGTTGAGCATTCTCGTTTGCTGGGTCCTCCCAACGTCGCTTTTTTTACAGCATGAAAAGTCTACTCCTCTCCTGCTGTCTGTTTTGCTTTCTTTTCAAAACACTGGGCCAGACAACGAAACGGCCGGATACAGCGACGCTAAAGGCCGCGGTCATACTGGCCGAAAAGCCCCTGTTCCGCCAACAGCTCAACGGGACAGTTGTCAATGTCGGCAACAGCATTCTGACGAAGGGAAGCAATACCCTGGAGGTGCTGGAAAGGAGTCCTGGCGTCATCATCGACCGCAGAAGCGGCTCCATTTCCCTCAACGGAAAGGACGGAGTAGTAGTCCTGCTGGATGGCAAACAGCTTCGGATGTCCATGGGACAGCTGGTCGATCTGCTGAACAGCATGCCCGCAGACAATATCGAGAGGATCGAGCTGCTGACAAGTCCTCCGGCCGGCTACGACGCCGACGGCAACGCAGGCATGATCAACATTGTCCTGAAAAAGAACAGGGAAAAAGGGACCAGCGGCTCCCTGACCACTTCAGCTGGATACGGCTACCGGGAAAAAGCATCCGCCAGCCTCAACCTCTCACATAATTCCCAAAAGGCAAGCATCTACGGCTCGTATGCGTTCTCTCACGACCGTAATGAGGTCAGCTGGCACGCGCTGTCCACACAGAACCTCCCATTGCTCGGGGGCGCGACGACTGCCGATTTCCTCAGCATCATCCGTCCCAACTCCAATACTCATACGATCGCCGGGGGCCTGGACCTCCGTCTAAACCCCGGGACCACCATCGGCGTCAGCATCAACTATAGTAACAACCGAACCAACACGGTAACACATAACACAGGCAATTATATCGTTCTTCCCGACTCTTCCCTTTTCCTGAACGCGGCCATCCGGGAGTCCAACCGGTGGAACAATCTCCTGCTATCCGTTTATGGCGGAAAGAACATCGGCAAGCACAATCGCCTTAGCTTCGACCTCGACTTGTTGGATTATCGGAATGATCATCCCACCGATGCGCTGAGCTCATTCGTAAACGCACAGGGAATACCAGCCGGAGACAATGATACACTGTCTTCCCCCCGCCAGAAAGGGTTTTCCACCACACAGATCCGGGTGTGCGTCGGCAAGCTGGACTATACAGGCGGCCTCGGCCCGCATGTCCGGCTGGTGACGGGCATAAAAGCCACCTATACAAAAACATCCAGCCTCTCTGGCATAGGAAGCCTCTTGGGAGACCAGTGGGTCTATCGGGACGGGACTTCCAACAATTTAGTGATGAAAGAAGGCATCGGGGCAGGCTATATCTCCGTTGCCGCAACTCCCACCCCTTCGACAAACCTTATAGTCGGACTTCGCTACGAATATTCAGATACCCGGATGGAAGACCCGGACAAAGAGCAGCCGGTCATCCACCGAAGGCTGGGACGGCTGTTCCCTTCCCTTTTCTTCTCCCAAAAGACGGGAGCACAGTCTGAGCTCCAGCTCGCCTATACGATCCGCATCAGCAGACCCGCCTACAACGACCTCGCATCATACGTGATATATGAAGGCCCCACCTCTATCGAGACAGGCAATCCGCTGCTAAAGCCCACCATTACCAATAGCCTCCGGCTCGGCTACGTCTATCACGGTTATTCAATTTCTGCTACCCTCAACCGGGACGACAATCCGATCGTCCGCTACCAGATAACGCCAAGCCCGGACGGCGTGCTGATGGCCCTGACACCCGAGAACCTCGCCTACCAGAACAGCCTGCTCCTCCAGACAAGTCTCCCAATAAGGGTCAGCAACTGGTGGACGATGAGCTATACGATCACGGGCGGCTGGCGGAGATACAAAGTAGTCTATACACCAGAGCCATTCACGAATACCTGGTTCGGCTATTCGGCTAATTTCAGCGAGTCCTTTCGCCTTCCCCGCCGCTTTTCGCTGGAAGTCGCGGGCTGGTACAATTCTAAGAGCTATGAGGGCACGAGAATGACAGAACCATTCGGCGCGTTGAACGCCGGCATAAAAAAAGAGCTGAACAACGAAGGCGGCGTTCTACAGCTGTACACGACGGACCTGCTGCGAACAACAGTATACATCAACCACTACGGGACATTGACGACGGAAGCCTTTGCACTGAAAAGCCGGGTCCCTTTTCAGCCGGAGTCCTATCGGTACCAGAGCATACGCCTCAGCTATACCAGGAGCTTCGGACACAGCAGCCAGAGCAGCCCTGGCAACGGCGCCCGGGGGCGACGTGGGGACGGATCCCGCGACGAACGTGACCGGATAAGGGAATAGCCTTACCTTTGTCCAGGAAACAAGTTTCTTAACCAAAACTTTTGTTATGAGAGCGTTGTTGCTGTTCATCTTACTCTGCTGTAATACTGCACTTTTCGCACAGGCCTATATCGGCGATCCGGGGATCCGCAACCTCAAACAGCCCGCTGCCATCATCCGTCTGCCGTACGACGACAACTCCATCGAAGACGCGCTAAAACAATATATGATGACCCAGGGCTATAAAAGCACGGGGTCCGGCGGGTACATCCTCTACAGAAGCTCGCCGCTGGTGACCGAAACCCCCATCCTGAGCGACCTCTATTTTAAGACAAGCTCCGACAAAAGAGCAAAGGACATCACCCTGCTGAACCTGATACCCCTGCCGGTAAACCAGGACATAAAAGCGGACGGCCCCGTAGACAGCGCCCGCCTGGAAAAAGCCAGGGTGCTCCTCGACAGCATCGGCCCATTTATCACCGCCTATCACATGCGCCTGCAGATCAACAGTCAGCAAAAAGAGCTGACGAAAGCCCTGAAGAAGATGAATGACCTCCGGTCTGACTCCGCCGACCTGCAGAAAAAGATACGCGACCTCCAGGTAGACCTTGCTGAGAATAAAACGGACCAGGTAAAGGCCGCTGCCGACCTCAACACCAGCGTTAATGCCGACGATAACACAAAGGGTAAATACCAAAAAAGAGTCAACAAGCTATTCGACAAACAGGCAAGCATTGAAAAGAAGCTCCGCCGCGCACAGCAGGACCTCGAGGACAATAAGCACGATATCGGCCGCCAGCAGGAAGAGCTCAACAAGCAACAGCAGGGGATGAACGCACTCAACTCCCGCTACACGCCGAATTAGGCCGGCGTCATCCTCATCCGGCGACCACCCCTGGCCTTGTCCTCTATTTTGTCCCATCTTCCAGCAAGTCCTTTATCTGGACAAGCAGTGGCGTCCATCCCCCGCCGGCCATGGTCTCCTCATAGCGCTTGGCGCCTTCTGCCACGGCATTATAATCGCCCTGCGTAACCGCCAGCGTGGTTCGGCCATCCTGCTCGGTCAGGTCATAGGTGATGGTTAGATAATTCTCCGGGACATCGGGGATAGCGGGATTGTTCGGGTCGATCGCGGTATAGACCAGCGATCTGCCGGGCTCGATGCTGACAACCTTACCCTTTACGGCGACCATATCAAGACCGTTGAAATGGCCCTTCCAGACCAGGGGGCTGCCCGGCCGCCAGTCGGAAAGGGCTTCGCAGCCAAACATATATTTTTTGGTCATTTCGGGATTGGTAAGGGCGTCCCAGACGGCTGCTGCAGGGACCCGGATGTCGATAGCACTACTGACGATCAATGGCTGGCTCATATTGTTGTTTTTTAAATTATACCACAATATTCGCCCGATTCTAACAGCCGGAATTGCAGATTACGGATTTTTTCTAATGGAATCCGGAGTCAGGCCAAAACGTTTCTTGAATACATTATTGAAATGCTGGGGAGTGGAGTAGCCCAGCTCAAAGGATATCTCGGCGGCTGTCTTCCGCGTATCCATCAGGTACTGGTACGCCAGCAGTAGCCGCTGTTCGGTCAGATAGCCAAATACAGTTGTGTTAAAGATCTCCTTAAAACCCCGCTTCAGCTTGTATTCATTGATCCCGATAGTGCGCGAGATCTGGGAAAGACTGGGAGGCTCGCTAAGGCGTTCGTTGATTAGATCACGGACGGCGATGATCTTCTCCTTGTCCCCGGGAGTCCTGACAAACTCCTGCTTCCTGTTCATAGCCAGCGAACAGGACTCGGCGCAAAGGACCAGCAGCTCGATACTCTTGGACAGCAGGAACAGCTGCTGAAGATCGCCGCTATAATGATTGTTGACGATCTGGTAGACGACCTGCTCTATCTGCGGGTCGACAGCTCCCCACTGGTCGGATAGCAGGACCGGTTTGCCGCTCGCAACCTGGTCGCCAAACTGCTTGAGAAGATCGCTGGCATTCTGCGTGAACTTCAGAAAAGTTTCCCGCGGGAATTGTACCCCAAAGGTCTCCAGCTCGAGGGTACGATTCTCCACCGTCATGTCGAAGGTTGGAGAATACATGATATTGTGGTGGCCCCCTATAAGATGAAAATCGGTGTCCAGCTGCCGGTAGTGGAAGCTGTAGTTGCCTTTCAATCCTATATGCAGACGTATGACATCGGTATTGGTTCCGGAGGAGCTAAAAGACGTCAGCGCGTTAAAACGTGATATGGCATGACCCATATGGATGCCGTCGAATACCCAGGTAAGTGAGTCCCGGCTACCCGCCTCATTCTCGAATCGCTGACGCTGTTGCATGTCGTAAAGATACAGATCAATGCGCAATGGGCCCATCGCTGACCTTCACCCCATCTTTCCAGACAGCAGAAATGGTGCGGGTATTGCGGATATCTTCCAGCGGATCCTTATCGAGCACGATAAGATCAGCCTTCTTCCCCGTCTGCAAAGTACCGCGGACGTTGTCAACATGCAGGAATCTGGCCCCGTTGCCGGTCGCGACGGCGATCGCCTCCAGAGGGGTCAGGCCTGCCTTCACCATCAGCTCCATCTCCATATGCTCCGAAAAACCCTGCGCACGGATAGGACTGGCGCCGGCGTCGGTTCCGAGGACAACAGGTATCCCGGCGCGATACAGCTTGAGGAGATTCTTCAACGCCACATCCAGGGCCGTCTTCTCCTGGGGAGTGACCGGACTCTTGCTGATCTTGTCCTTGTAGGCGGCGCTGGTGATCATTTCGTATACCCCCGGCTCCAGCGAGTTGCGGAAAAAAGGATCATCGAGCCAGCCCGGACTGTCTTCATAGACATAGGCAAACTCGTCGAGGGAAAGGGTGGGAATATAGGTAATATTTCTCTTCTTTATCTCCGCCAGCAGGAAATCGTCTACCTCCGCATCCCGTATGCTGTGCGCCATCACATCTACACCCGCCTCGACCAGTTTGTACGCATCAGAGACATGATAAAGATGGGAAGCCACCCGTATATTGTGCTTGTGAGCCTCTTTGATGATGGCCGAATAGATCTCCGGCTTCATGATCTGGTCTTTCGTATACTGCCCGTAAAAATCGTCCACCCACATCTTGATGACGTCCGGCCGGAATGCAGCCAGCTCCCGGACCTGGCGGACGGCCTCTTCAGGAGTCCTGGGACGATAGATATGTGTCATCCCCATTGCCTCCGGAGGCATGGCGCCCTTGACGCCAAAACCATATATGGCCGAGAACATAGTGGCGCCGGGAAGAAGCCCGTTCCTGGAAGAATCCCGTATGGCTACACCGAGCGGCTGCTCCGTCCCCATGGACAGGATGGCCCCGACCCCGTAGTCCTGGAAATGCAGCAGCTGACGCCGGACATTCGCCGGGCTATAATTATCGCTGCTGGTGGTAGTCCCCTTCAGATTACCGACATGCGTATGGCAGTCGATAATCTCCGGCATGATAAATTTATTGCTGCAGTCGATCTGTATGGCATCAGCCGCCGGCTTGATCTTTCCCCGGGTAATATTGGCGATCTTACCATTTCGTATGACGATGGCCATATGGGGCTGCGCCGGCCCACCCGTCCCGTCGATGACGGTAGCATTGAGCAGGATGGTCTCGTGCGCCTGGGCAAATCCCCCCGTAACGGCAACGGACAGTAGCATCAAGGTAAATAGGACTCTCATAAAATTCAGGATTGAGACCGTAAGTTATGAGATTATACGATACAGACACCCGATCCACTCCTCGGCCACCCGCCGGTTATGCCCCGCAGCCCCTTCACCACGACCGCCCCACGCTGTAACCACCCTATTTCCCAGCCTCAGCCACCGCCGGAGCAGGGCTCATAGCCGTAGCGATCCCGATCCGGGTCCATCCATTGATATTGATGATTGCCATAATGATCTGGCTCAGATACTGTTCGTCGAACAGCCTGGCCGCCTCCTGGTACACCTCCTCCGGAACATGACGGTGGATAAAAGTAACGGCTTCGGTCAGGGCAAGAATAGCCCTCTCCTCTGGAGTAAAAAAGGGAGTCTCCCTCCACGCATTAAGGGCATAGATACGCTGCTCGGTCTCTCCCTCCTTCCGGGCGTCGCGGGTATGCATGTCGATGCAATAGGCGCAGCCATTGATCTGCGAAACCCTGATCTTAATAAGGTCCTTGTGTATCCGGCTAAGCCGCGAAGACTCTATATAGTTGTTCATCGCGACCATGACGCGGTAACCCGCCGGTTCTGCCTGGTTGATCCTGATCCTTGTGCTCATAGACTAAGTTTTTTGATACCCCAAATTTCCCGCGGGTAACACTCCCAAAAAATAATCATGATTAAGAAATCAGCCTCCCCCGGTCACCTCACCACCCACACTCGGCGAACCTCCGGCCCATCACCTCCCGGTTCACCGGCTCCTCACCCACATCCCGGCGCCCCACCCAGTCCATCACCTCACCCGTCGCCGGCCCTTTATCTTGCTCACAAATTCCGGGGTAAACCCAAGATAGGACGCAACCATATACTGTGGCACCCGCTGCACGAACCCCGGAAATGCCTCATTAAAATGGTGATAACGCTCTTCGCCCGAGAAAGTATAGATGAACAAAAGGTTCTGCTGCGACGCAGCAAAAGCACGCTGAACAATAAGCCGGAGATAACGGTCCAACCCCGGTACCCGGTCGCAGACCTCATCCATAACCCGTCGATCGAGAATAGCGATCTCGGAAGGCTCGATGGCCTGGATGTAGAACCGGGAAGGCTGCTGCCAGTCAAGACTCTGAAAATCGGTGATCCACCAGTTCTCGATCGCAAACTGGATGATCTGCTCGACGCCATTCTCCTGTATAAAATACATCCGGAAACAGCCCTTCAGCACAAAATGATTGGCCGTACAGACCTCCCGCTCCTTTAAGAGGAATTCCTTTTTCCGCAGCTTCTTATGACGCAGCACAGAATGGAGGATATTCTCTTCCTCATGGCTAAGAGCAACGAACTTGCGGATATGAGCAAATAGAGACTCGTACATTAGTAGGTAATGCAGCTATAGAAAAGACAGGGTGATTTTGATAATATCTTCCGCCAGCGCTTCCTCCGTAGCCTGCCGGTTCTCCTGGACGATCGTCTCCACCTTCGGATCATGAGGCACCAGCTCGTGCACGGCGTTGATCATATAACACCCCCTCCTTTCCTCCGCCGTGTCGGGCATGTCCTCTTCATTAAATGACTTTGTACGTGGCATGTGCTTTAAAGGTTGCTGCAACAAAAATACTGAAAAGACTACCATTTTACCTGAACTGTTCACCATGCCGGTGGCCACCCGCTACGCGAACTTTGTATCCTAAATTTTGAATCATGACGAAAACAACAAAGATCGCAGTGGTCACCGGCGGCAGCCGGGGCCTCGGAAGGAATATGGCTCTGCGCCTCGCCGAAAAGGGAAATGATATCATCCTGACCTACATCAGCAACAAGACAGAGGCGGACAAGGTCGTAGCCGGGATCCGCGCCATGGGACGGAAGGCCGAGGCCATGCAGCTCGACACCTCGGACAGCAAAACATTCGATAATTTCCTGAAAAAAGTATCGGAACACCTCGAACAGCATACCGGCAGCGGCAAATTCGATTTCCTTGTCAACAACGCGGGTATCGCGGCGCACCACCCCATCGCCGAAACGCCCGAACTGACGATCGACGAGATGTACAATATCCACCTGAAGGGTGTATTCCTCTTAACGGAAAAATCGATCCCCTATCTGAATGACAATGGCCGGATCATCAATATCTCGACGGGGTTGACCCGGTTCTCTCTTCCCGGCTACGCCGCCTACGCATCCATGAAGGGCGCGATCGAGGTCTTTACCCGGTATCTGGCCAAAGAGCTGGGCCCCCGCGGCATCACGGCCAATACGGTTGCTCCGGGACTGACGGAGACCGATTTTACCAGACCCTTCCTCCCTTCCAGCGAAGAAGGAATGAAACAGGTCGGGTCCATCTTCGCCCTGGGCAGGGTCGGCCGTCCGGAAGATATCGGCGGGGTCGTAGCCTGGCTGTGCACAGACGATGCACAATGGGTGACCGCCCAGCGGATCGAGGTCTCGGGTGGACAATTGATATAAGGAATCGTACCTTTATAGCATGAAACAGCTGCTTTTTATATCGGCAGGCAAAGCGTTCCCGGAAGGGGCCTTTGCCTTTCTTCAATTTCTGCGGCAAAAGGAGTCCTTCCACGTGAAGGGACTCTTCTTCAGCCCCATCGACTACGACGGCGTGTACAGCGCCAGTCACCTCCACAGCTCGGCCCCCTATATGCGGACAAAGGATAAGGAGCGACAGGCCGTCGCCGACCATAAAGCCCATTTTGCCCGCCTTTGCGAACAGGCGAACATCCATTTCCAGGTGCACGCCAACGACGAACCCTGGAATGCAACGCTGGCCGCAAAGGAAAGCCGCTTCGCCGACATGGTCGTAACCAGCGCAGAAGTATTCTATGCCGAAATAGACGCCCGCGAGCCCAATCTCTTCCTGCACGAGGCTCTCCGCAACGCGGAGTGCCCGATAGTGCTGCTTCCCGAAGATTTTTCAGGGTTCGAACAGCTGTATTTTGCCTATGACGGCAGCAGGGAAAGCCTCCACGCCATGCGACAGTTCAGCTATCTCTTCCCCCAATACTCGAGCCTGCCCTCGGAAGTGCTCTACATAAAGGACGAACAGTCGGAAAATCTGCCCGATGTAGACCTGCTGAAAGAATATGCAGGCCTGCATTACGATAACATCGGTTTCTCCAAGCTGCATTTCAAACCCGCCGACTTCTTCCCGGGCTGGATCGCAGATAAGCAGAAAGTATTGTTGATAAGTGGCTCGTTTGGACGCAGCTCGCTATCCTATATGGCCAAGCGAAGTTTTGCAGAGAAGGTGATCCGGGAGCACAAGCATCCCATCTTCATTGCCCATTTGTAGACCGGGGCTACCCCCCCCAACGGGGGCAAACTCAGCAGCGCCGGGATACGCGGTTGGGTCTAATTGATCGATATCTGGCGATCGACCGTCGTAGCCGTCTGCAGACGGATATTCTTCACGATCCTCTCCTTTCCGTTAAAAACAACGACCTTATACTCGCCGTCTTCCAGCTGATCGAGGTTGAACAGGTTGAAATACTGATCACCGCTGGCGTTATCGGAGAATAATACGTCATCATTCCGGAGAATATTGATGCTCATATTGCGTCCTGCCGGATTGAGCACCGTTACACGAAACTTCAGGCCGGCCTTGTCCACCTGTACAACGCTCAGCTGCAGGTGCGCAGACTCATTGACGGAGTCCACAACGGCACTGTACTTTGCAATATGACGAATGGGATGGTGATAACTCTGAGCAGAAGCCGGACTGGTAATAGCAAAAAAAGAAATAAGGGCTGTTGCCTGGATGGCATAGAATGTACGGGGGATCATCTTTTGATTTTTTCTGTTACTAATTAGGATAAAAGCGCTATTATCAATTGACGCCGCAAAGTTCTATATCATATGTTACCCTAAGATTACACAGCCGTTAATTATATTTAACATTTTAGCGCCCAACCTTTTTTCGTCCGCCGGCCTTATACTGCTGATCCTGATCCTCGCCCATTATTGTTAACTTTGTATATAAACTAACGATTATGCGACCCATTGTAGTGCCGGTGGATTTCCTCGACATTTCCTCCAATGCCGCCCGCTACGCAGCCGACATGGCGCTGGCGATCAACGCAGATATCCACCTGATCCATGTTCTCGAGCCCCCCATAGCCGCAGCAGAGATTCCGGTTCCCGAATACGTCTTCGAAGAGATGCAGCAGGACGGGGTCTCCCTTCTGCGCTCCCTGTCGGGAGATCTGTCCGCCCGCACCGGCAACAAAGTCAGGATAACCTCGGACCTGGACGTCGGAGCCATAGAATACCGGCTCGACGAATATTGCCGCCAGATCAACCCTTTCCTCGTAGTGACAGCCAATGCGGCACTGGCCCGCAAGCTCCCATCCCCCTCACTGTATGTTCCGGAAAAAGGCGTCTTTCACGCCATCAGAAAGATTGTTCTGGCCTGCGAGCTGGACGATATAGGCGCCGGCATCCCCTCCTCCCTTCCATTCCTGAAAGAGCTGGCCGGTCTCCTGCACGCCAGCTACGAAATGATCAATATCAGCACCAGGGCGGAAGACCGCGAAGGAAAGGACGTTTTCCAGTTCGATTCCTGGGAGGACAAACTAAAGGAATTATTCCCGCAGACGCATTTTGAAAGGTCAAATAATATCGCAGACAGCGTCAATAAATACCTGTGCAGCTCCGGCGCCGACTGGCTGATCGTCTTCCCCAAAAGACACAAGCTCCTCGATTTTCACGTCAGCCAGTCCAAAAAAATTGCCAAATCCTGCACCATACCCGTGATGAGCGTACACGCCTGAACACCACACTGCCCAACCAGCGGCCCAACCCGCGACCCAACCGCCGGCCGCCCCCCACAACCCGCGCCCCACAACTCTCGTCCCTGACCCGGCGCGCCCCTAGCTCTTCAGCGAGATCAGCTTCGACTTCAGGTCATTCTCGATCTTTACGAGCTCGCCTTCTGCCTGCTGCCTCTTAGCCTTGCCGTCCGCCTGTATCTTGAGGGTCTCCTCGATGGTGGCGATCAGATCGCCGTTGACCTTCTTCAGCGTCTCGATCTCGACGATGCCACGTTCGGACTCTTTCGCGATCTCGACAGTCCCCTGCTTGAGCAGCTCGGAATTCCTGGTCAGCAGCTCGTTGGTCGCATCAGTGACCTCCCGTTGCAGCTGCAGGGAGTTGCGCTGACGCAATAAAGTGATCGCGATCACCATCTGGTTCTTCCACAGCGGAATGGTATTGAGGATGGAGCTTTGTATCTTCTCCACCAGCGCCTGGTTGCCGTTCTGGATCAGCCTTATCTGGGGATTGGTCTGGATGGATATTACCCGGGAGAGGTTGAGATCATAGACCTTCTTCTCGAACCGGTTGAGTATCTGAGAGAAATCATTGTATCTCTGGGCATCAAGAGAGTCCTTCGTCTCTTCGGCCTTTGCCTTCAGCGCGGGCAGCGTCGTGGTCTCAAGCTCCTGTATCTTCATCTGCCCCGCTGCAATATACCGCTCGAGGTTCTTGCGATAGTCCTGGTTCTTGACGAACATATTGTCCAGCAGGGTGATATCCCGCAACAGCTGCATCCGGGCATTGTCCAGCTGGTCGGTGATCTTTTCGATCTGTACGCTCAGCTTCTGATAGCCGGCGATGAATTTCTTGACCTTATTATAGAACATCGAGAAAATAGGCAGCCGCGACAGAAGACCTCCTTTGACCTCAAGGCCGTTGACGTCGACCTTTCTGATATTGGTGACCAGGTCGGTTAGTATCTCGCCGACATACCCGCTGTCCTTGCTGCGGATCTCGCTGAGTACGCTGTCGGAGAACGTAGATATCTCCCGTTGCGCACCGACACCGTAGGTGATGATGGCCTGGGAGTCTTCCAGATTTATCTGCTGTTTGATGCTCTCTATCTGGTTCATCTCCTCGGGAGTGAACTTGGTCAGGTCGAGCGCCGCGCTATTTTGGCTCAGCGGGATAGGCATGTTATTTTCACTCATAGTATTACTTATTATTAGCGTTTATGGCTTCAATGATCTTCTGCATGATGGAAGCGCGGGGCATCGGCATGGTCTTATTGATGCTCTGAGCCAGCCCGTCCACCTTGATGACCCTGGCGTCGTTCTGCACGCCGATAAGACCGGTACGAAAACCATGCTCTTCCCAGGCTATCCGCTGGATATCTTCGTCCTTCAGCGCATCCAGCAGCGCCTGAGCCTTTTTGTTGAGGATCAGCACCGGGTGTTCGCTCCATACAGTGGGTATCGGATAGAGTATCTTGATCTTGTTCTTCACCCTGGGCCAGAAATCCGGATGCTGCAGGGAAAATTCGACGATCTGGTTCTCATAGCCAGCGATCATAGGGTACTGCCCCACACCCGTCTGGAGGAACTGCTCAAAAAGAAAGCCGGAGCTGCTCTGCATAAAGCCCTGCCGCGAGAACAGCTGATTCAACGAAGGAAGTATCCTGTCCACGCTGTCCGGAATATTGACCGCATCCCCGCTGAGCAGGTTGGCCATAAGCCCCGCATACATATTTCCCGAGTTTGACTTCGTCGGGTCCGTAGTCGTAACGCTGATCTTCCCGTATAGCTCAGGCAGACCGATCTCCGGCCAGGACTTTCCACCCAGCTCCCAGTGGATCAGCTTGTCCATATCCGTAATATAGCTGACGCTGTCAATGACCTTTACAATCCCCTGTGCCATCAGCGCCCGGACGACGATGTCCCAGCTGTAGATGACGATGGGAGAATTGAAGACCAGCTCTGATTTGATCAGCCTGGACGCCTGGGTGGCCTTGAATATCTCCAGCGCGACCTGGCTGGAAGGCCATAGAAAGTCCACATCGTCTTTTACCGGTTCGCTGACCATCTCGATGGAGCCGGCGCGGGCATAGTCGATGGTCAGACCGTACTTGCTGCGAAGGATCTTCTTCACTTTCTCATTCTCCAGGAAATTACTTTTCTCGCTGCCGACAATACCCCTGATAGTCACCTGGGGCTTGCTGCTACCCTTGTACCAGTAAGCTACGCCAATGACTGCCGCCAGTATAAAAAGTCCAAGTCCGATAAAGAGGCCACGCATAGGGTTCTTCTATTTTAGGTCTTCGGCATTAAAGGTCTTTTCCAGTGTCTCTATCTCCGTATCGAGGTCCATCGCGTCGTCCCGCAGCAGCCGCGCGTGCTGCTTTTCGAAGGCTTTTTCGATGGAGTCCAGCATCAGCTCGGCCTTGCTCAGCGTAGCTGCGATCTCGGGAGACCGCGCGTTCTGCGCCGAAAGATCGCGGTATTTCTTCACGATCTTGATGCTGGTGTCGAGATAGTAGGACAGGAATTGCTTTGCCTGTTTGATATCTTTAGGATCTTTTTCGAAGTTGTCAAAGATGCGCCTGATCACCTCGACGATACGTCCGATCTTCGCCTTTACGATCGGGTTGCTGATACCTCTTGCACAGTCCACAAGCACGCCGATCTTTTCCCCACCCTCTTTCATAGTCGTCTCCAGCAGCTCGGGAGTGACGCCTTCGCCGATATTGAACTCGATCCTTGGCTTCGGCCGGAAAGCATAGATAAAAAGATAGGCGCCTCCGAATCCTGCCAGCCCCAGCAACAAAGCAGGCAACAACGACAGCTGGACAAAAAAGAAAAAGATCAGGAACAGGCCGCCGCCGACGATTCCCGACAATATGCCCGCTATGTTGGAGAAGGTACGCACTAGTTATATCCTTTTGCTTTTCGAAATGCAGCAACCAGGTCCTTTTTCCCATCGAAAAGATTCCCCCTGGTGAGCTGCGTGATTTGTTTCAGCTGCGTCTCCGACGCATCTCCAAAGGTAACAGCAAAAACAGGGATATCTCTCCCGTTCGCCGCCACCGCCGCCTTCAGGTCCTCAAAGGTCTTACCCGTATTGGACTCGCCATCGGTCATCAGGATCACCGCAGGTATATAACGGCCGGAATCCTGCTTCAGGATATCCTCCATCCCCTTGATGACCGGGGAATAGATATCGGTCCCTCCCCCGGCGTACATATCCTGCACCTTGTGAAGCAGCTCCCGGAGCGAATCATCCTGGTTGCCATCCACCATCCACTCACCGATGATAGTATGATTGAAGGGAACAACGATGATGCGGTCGTCAGCCGATGCCTGCAGGAAATAACGCCGGGCCTGATCCTGGTCAAGCAGCAGCCCCATCGCCTGCTGCAGCTGATGGATACCGCCATTGCCATCCATGCTGGCAGAGAAGTCGAGACAGAATACTGTAAGGGATGGCTTTCGGAAAGCAGTTTGATAAAGGCTCAGCGCTTCCCGGATGACGTCTTCCCCGGGCAGCTTGATCGGAGAAAGTATCTTCTTGGTGTCGATGCCCCAGTCCGCGCGGAAGACGTCTGCAGGCGCATCGGAAAGCTCTCCCGCAAAACCCGTACGCCGCCCCAGCTGCAGCAGTTGCCGCTGAACCTTATCGCTTAGCAGATATTCCTGCAGCTTGCGGAAGAACTGCTCTTTCTCCTTATCGCCATGATCGACAAAGCCCAGCTGCGAGTCGGCAATCACCAGGCCGTCTACCGGGTAGACGACATAAAGCGGTTCCTGGCCGCGACGCACCAATTCCTGGTTGGTCTCGATGACCATCGATTCATAGTTGACCATCGCATCATAGTTGGCAGTAGCCGCCGTCTGCGACCCGCTCGGGAACTGCCCCTGCAAAAAAAGGTCCTTCAGCCAGCCGGAACTGCCCGAACTCCGGTTGATGCCGCTCAGCAGCTCACGGATATCCCTGCGCAGCTGGGGCTTCTGAAGATCGTCCTTCGTGATGTATTCCGGATTGCCGAGAAGGGCATAGAGAAAACCAAAATAAGCGCTGGCCCCGGAATTGGACTGCGATGCGGAGGTCATCATGAATTTCAGCTCCTTATTGCGGATCGCCCCCAGAATATCTGCAACCTTTACCGGACGACCGACAAACCCAAGCTTTTCGGCAAGGCTCTTCTTAATCCCGAAAACGACCGGACTGGTCAGGATCGACCGCGCATATTTTACCTTGTGCTTATTGTCTCCCAGGGTGATCCATAGACCGCTCGCAGGCCAGACGGCATCGGCGACGGTACTGTCAGCCTGTAGATCGAGCATAATATCGACCGAACCCTTATAGGAGAAGTTGACGTCATACCCCTGCTGCTTCGCAAATTCTTTGAGTATAGGTTCCAGGGGTTCATTCTCTGAGCCGGAGACAAGGGTGAAACTTTTGTTGCCACCATGGCAGGATGCCAGGACTAAGGCTAGTAAGGGGATGATCAGAAGTCGCATATCTCCAACAAGATACGCTACCTTAATGGGGAATGCTAGTAGCGGGCCACCGGATAAAGAATTTTACAATTTATTAATGTTGGAACCAGGTGCCGACGATCTTTTCGATGAGCTCCTCCGTCCAGTACAGGGTTTGTACACAAAAACACTTAGCCTACAGGGTCAGAACCCAGACGGGGATTGCGCCAGAGCACGAAACGCCAGGCCAGCTCCGCGGAAAATAGCATGGCCAGGGCCAGAACGATAGGGAATAACATCTTCTCCGAGGTCAGCAGCGTACCCGTAAGGGCAATGGTATAAACACCGATCGGCAGCAGGATCATCAACAGGAGTCCGGTATTGTTCAGCGGTATCTTGAATGGCCGGTGACGTAGCGGCTCTTTCCGGCGGAAGGCCAGCAGCGTAAGAAATTCCAGGGTAAGACCGGCGCCATACAGGATAATGTCCATGACGACCAGGTCAGAAAAAGTGAAGAGTATAAGGATGCTGACGACAACCGACGAGGCAATGATCGAGATATAGGGAGTTCCCCAACGGCGATGCTCGGCACAAAGCCAGGACGGCAGCAGCTGATCGTCGGCCATGACCTTCGGAACACGGCTGACGGACAAAAGCACCGCCGAATAAAGACCAAGCGTGCTGGCCATGCCACCCGCGGCGATCAGCATCCCCAGCCAGCGGCCCCCGAGTATCTCGCCGACCCGCGGAAAATCGCCCTCCTCAAACGTCGACGTATCGATGCCGGACTGACGAACAGCCAGCGTCGCCAGAATATAGATGGAGATGACCAGCAGAAATGCCAGGCAGACCGATGTAAAATAAGACCTGACTGGACGGGCCACCTCTCCCGCATAGGTCGTGGCATTGTCCCAGCCTATAAAATTCCACATCACGGTATAAAGCCCAAGGCTCAGTGTCGAGAAATGCTGGTCATGAATAGCAGGTACAGGCACATGCAAGGGCGCATGATGGGCGAAGACCAGGACAACAGTCAGCACAAATGGGGTCAGCACGAGAATGCTGAGCAGAATGGAGGCCTTCCCCACGGGCACGATGCCAATGATATTGAGCAGGGCCGAAGCCCAGATGATACAAAGACACACCGGTATCTTATACAACGCCACCGCAGGGAAAAAGAAGGCCGCATACGTCACAAAAAGCACGGGATAGATAGCCAGGTCACAAAAGGTGTAGAGCCAGGTCCACCACCCTTCAAAGAACGCCCACCGGACACCAAGCGCATTCTTTACCCACTGATAGTAGCCGCCCGTAACAGGCATCATGCTGTTGAGCTCCAGCACAGTAAGGATAGTAGGCACGTCCCACAGCAGGGGCGTGACCAGCAGCAGAAAAAGCGCCCCGTTGACACCTACATAGGAGAACAAAGGCTCGAGACCGTACGGCCCACCCGATACAGTAAGAAAAATGACAGCAGCCAATTGCAACGGACCCAGCTTACGACGCATGGGTATAAAAATACTGCCTTTACCCAATATAATGTGGGACAAACCGGCTGAGATTGTCCGTGACCAGCCCCGCCGACTCGCGGATGCCGATGCCGGCAGGCTCCTGACCAATGATCCAGCTGCCGATGACGGGATGATTACCATCATGATCAGGCAGAGCGAACAGCTCCTGGTAGATATACCCCTCTTTCCCATATTCCCCGCTGGTCTGCTCCAGCTGGCTATCGCCCTGTACGATCTGGATATTCGCCCCTTCCCGGGATAACATCGGCTTTTTGACATAGTTCCTGAGCCGGCCGCTTTCAAAATAAGCCGGTAAAAGATAGGGACAGTCCGGATACAATTCCCAAAGCACCGGCAGGATCGCCTTATTGGACAGGATCATCTTCCAGGCAGGCTCGATCCAGAAGGCCCTGTTCCTGTCGTTCAGGATATTGCCGCCAAACTCATCGCCCACCAGCCATTCCCACGGATAGAGCTTGAAGATATTCCGGATCGGCTGGTCCTGCATATCGACAAAGACCTCCCGGTCCATGTCCCATCCGATATCATCGATAAAGACCAGCTTTGTATCCAGCCCCGCCTGCATGGCGCAATCCCGCATATACTCAGTATTGGTTAGGTCTTCCAGCGACTGCTTTACACAGGCGAAATGCAGGACACCCGGATACAGATAGGTCCTCAGATAGGACCAGTAGGCGATCAGCTTCTCGTGAATGCTGTTCAGCTGGTCCTTGCTCTTGTCAAAGTCCTGGAGCCAGAACCACTGTACAATACCCGCCTCATACAGGCTCGTCGGCGTATCCGCATTAAATTCCAGCAGCTTCAGCTGCCCGTCGCGCCAGACAAGGTCAAAACGGCCATAAATAGCAGGGTGGTCTTCCATCCACGACCGCTCGATGTACGGAATAAAAGCCTCGGGAATGGCAAATCGATCGTAGAGCCGATTGTCCATGACATGCTGAACCGCCCCAAGACAAAGGTCCCAAAGCTCGGCCGAAGCCTTTTCGATATAAAGGACTTCGTCCATGGTGAACTCATAACAGGCGCTCTCATCCCAATAAGGAACATTGGTGGTATGAAAGCCAAAACCCAGTTGCTCTACGGCCTGCTCCCATTTATGACGGGGCTGTATCGCTATTCTTTTCATGATAGATGGTGCTGGTATTAGGATGACACAGAAAATCCACGGCCAAAACCGCCTCTGACTATACTGGATTTCCCAAAATTGCTGCCGATATTGCCACGCTCGCTGATCGCATCGGAATAATAGCCTACTCGGCGGTATTCGTTAGAATAGTAGTTACCGTACGGACGGAACGCATAGTACCAAAGACCACCATTGCCATGGTAATAAGTCCTGGTATAGGGAGCCGTAGAGTCACTGCGCACATAGACCTGGTTGCCGCTGCTCCATTGATTGGAAGGACGGTGGCAGGAGGCCAGGGCGGCAGTGATCAGGATCAGTTCGATATGTTTGGACTTTTTCATTACTTGACGGTGATGAATATCTGGTAATCTTTTTTAACGTTGAGCTTTTGCGTCTCCCCCTGAGAATTCTCTCCCTCAGTGCTCAACATGCCCAGCGCGGGTACTGTATCCCGGTGCTCTACTGTCGCGTACTCCTTGTAGTTCACCCATACCTTGTGTCGCGTAAGCAGCACGTCGTGCGTGCTGTCTGCGTGCTCTACAGATACGGCTGTTTCGACAGAGCCCGATTTGTCGACAGCAGCGGTCTCGTCTTCTTTTTCGTCGTTGCAAGCGTTGAGAAAGGGAATAAGAAGTAGAAGGAGGATTGGCCAGGGTCTCGATATCATATATCTGTTAGTTGAAGGCGTAAAATTAAACCCTGTAGCCGGATAGTGAAAGCAGAATAGGGAATACCGGACCGGCGCCCATAGGAATGGAAAAGTACGGATGATGAATGGTACGGAATAAAAAAGGCCCCGCCTGCCAGCGGGACCTTATGTGTAGTAACCATTGGCTACCTTTTAGTAGCCGGGATTCTGATGCAAATTCGGGTTCTTGTTGAGTTCGTCAGCTGGTATCGGAAATAAAGTCTTGTTCTGGCTGGAACTGGAATGCTGAAACCACATCTTTGTCGTAAATACGCCAAAGCGGATGATATCGCTGCGCCGGTGGCCTTCTGCGGCAAACTCCCAGGCCAATTCATCGAGGAAGCGGCCGTACATGATGTCGGAGCCGCCCTGCAATTGCGTGATGGCGCCGTTGTCCCAGTAACCATATTGATAGGCGCTTCCCTGTTGCAGCTGTGTGCCGGTGACGGTAGCCTTTGCAGGATTGGCAGCAAAGTCTCTTTGCCTGACCTGGGTGACCAGGGCCGCAGCGTCATCGGCGTGGCCTGTTCTCAAAAGACACTCCGCCTTCATCATCAGGATATCGGCATAACGGAAGATGGGAAAATCGTTGCTCAGTCCGGCTTTGGCGTTGGGCTTGATCTCATATTTGCCGATGCGGTATCCTTCGTTGGATGCGGTTTTCTCGATGCTGTTGACACTTTTTGTATAGGTGATGACCAGGGCGCCCGTAGTAGCGCTGTACTGAGGCCCCTGTATCCAGGTATCTTTCAGCCGGGAATCGTCCGGGTCATAGCTATCGATGAACTGGGGTACCGCGCAGTCTCCGCCCCAGGGTTGTACCTGCATAGGAAATACCTGCTGCATCAGCGGATCGAGCGTTTTCATATGGATCTGGAATTCAGTAGCGAATATTTCATCGTAGGGGACCGTAAAGATGAGCTCTTTTGAGTTTTCATTATCTGTCTTGAAGATATCCCTGTACCGCGGTTCAAGCAAATAAGACCCGTTTGCCGTGGCCTGGTTGATGATATCGTCACACTGCTGGATGCATTTATCCCATTGCGGCGTGCCCGTATAAACGCCGGCATTGAGGTACATTTTCGCCAGTATGGCCTTGGCCGCCCATTTATTGAACCGGCCATAGGTTGACTTGTCGACATTTTCTGAGAGGAGGGGCAGATTGTCGGTGAGTTCCTTAATGACAAAGTCATAGACTTCCTGTCGGGTATTCTGCTTGGGCAGACCGGTAGCCTTGAAATCCGTGACGATGGGAACATTCCCGTGGTTGTCACAAAGCAGATAATAATAGAAGGCACGGGCTGCTTTCAATTCGGCAATGACATTATCCTTCCCTGTAGTGATGGGTATTTCGCCTGAACTGATCTGGTAGATCACCCGGTTGGCGGTATTGATGCCCGTAAAACAGTTGGACCATAAACCGCTAGGTTGTCCTTCTGTTGGTGTCCAGGTGTGACGGTGCATCCGCTGATAGGTGCCGCCGTCGTACCATCCGTTGGGCCGGACGGGTGTTACGATCTCGTCAGCGCTTTCCTCTTCAACGTCGAACCAGCCCTGCCAGCCAGCCGTCTGTGGCCTGAGATTCGTGTATACCGGTGCAATGATCGAAGGGACATCGGCTGCGGTAGGCTTGAAATTGTCTGCGATGAGCTCCGAATAGACTGTCTCATTCAATTTGGTGCAACCGTTGAGGATCAAGGTGGCCGCCAGGGTAGAAGCTATTGTTAATATGGGGAATTTGTGTGTCATTATTTTCAGTTTTTTACCGTACCGTTAGAAAGAGATGTTTGCGCCCAGCGAGAATGTGCGTGTCGTCGGATATTTGTCACGCTGGTCGTCGCCGGGAGCAAGACGCAGGTCGGTGGTGTTGCCGGTCCTTGTGACCTCCGGATCAATTCCTTTATAGCCAGTGATGGTTAAAAGGTTGAGGCCGGAAGCATAAAGATGTATAGCGCGGATATATTTATTCTTGACTGGCAGGGTATATCCCAGCGTGACATTGTCCACTTTTACGTAGTCGCCATTTTCGATATAATAGCTGACAAGCGCCAGATCGTCGGTCAGCAAGGTTTTACCATATACTTTGTCAAAGGCGGAGCGAAGCATGTTATACTGGGTGACTTTGGGGTCGGAGTAGAACATGCGCTGGAAATTAAGTATTTGGAACTTGAAGGCGCCTCTGATCAGGACGCTGAGGTCGAAGTTTTTATACCGGAAGGTGTTGTTCCAGCCGAGATAGTATTTCGGAAGACCGTTGCCGAGTATCTTTTTATCTTCGATCTGGTGATCCGCCATCGCTTTGGGTTTGCCGTCGGCGCCTTCAATGATCCACTTGCCTTTGTCATCGATATCGATGGATTTATATCCATAGAAGTCCCCCACCGGGCCGCCCACATAGAGACGATGAGTGCCTTCCTGGATTGGTTCTCCGGTATAGCCGGCATCGATATAATTGACGGTGGTCTGGAATAAGTCGTTGGAGAGGGAAACCAGCTTGTTGGTATTGGTAGAGAAGTTCGCTCCCGTAGTCCATTCGAATTCCTTTTTCTGAACAGCGATAAAGTTGACTAACACTTCCACTCCTTTGTTCTCCGTAGTGCCCACATTGGCGGTAATGGTGTTATACAGGTAGGGAGGAACGGGAACGCCGTAGTCCCATAACATGTCCCTGGTCTGCCTTTTATAGAGATCGATAGAACCACTGATCCGGCTGTTCATCATGGAGAAGTCCAGACCGATATTATATTCTCCTTTCCGTTCCCAGCGAAGATCGGGGTTGGGGTTACGTACGGGAGAGAGGGATTGAATCCAGTTGCCGTTGTACAGGAAGCGGTCGCCGTAGTTGAGGCTGGTAAGTGAAAGATAGGATGCGTCGGGTGCAGTACCGGTGACACCATAGCCTACCCTGAGCTTGAGGTCGTTGACAAAGGCAACGTCCTTCATGAAATTCTCTTTCGTGATCCTCCAGCCTCCAGATATGGCCGGGAAGGTGCCCCATTTATGCGAGGCGCCAAACCTGGACGAGCCTTCGCGACGGACACTGGCCATCAGCAGGTATTTGTCATTCCAGCTGTAGGTGAGCCGGCCGAAGAAGCCGATGAGCTTGTAGGAACTGGCAGAACTGTTCATGACAGCCTCTCCCCTGCCCAGAGCATTACCGGACTGCATCCTGTTGTACGAATAGTCATCGGTGGGAAAATCCCAGTTCTGCATGTAAAAATCCTCGTTCTTGGAGTCTTGATAGCTGTACCCGGCGAGAGCCGTAAATTTATGTGCGCCAATCGTTTTTGAATAGTCGGTAGTGAGCTCCAGAAGGTTGTCGGTGCCATTGTTCTCTCCGAGGGAAGCATAACCGTTCTTCCCATCCTTGACGGTGGAGACGTGCTTTTTTGTTTGAGCGAAACCACGCTGCTGATCCGTACGGACAGAGGACAATAATAATTTGACATGCAGCCCGTCTATCGGCGTGACGGTGACGCTGCCGTTGAGGCGGGTCTCTTTTTCCCTATTCTGACCGTTGGTCTCCATAATATAGGAAACAGGATTGTCGTAGAAGTAGACATTCTGCTCTTTCCAGTTGCCCAGGTAGTCTTTTATGCTATCTGTCGGGTTACGAATAACGGCCTGTCGGTATACATACCCGTCAAAGCTCGTCCCATCGCCCCCCGTCCAGTAGGTACGCGTGCGGCTGACAGCACCGAGATTGAATTTGACCTTCCCGTCGAACATGGAATGATTGATATCGACCCGCCCTGTGATCTGGCGGTTGTCTGAACGCAGGAATAGCCCGTCCCAGTTGCGATAGTTGACCGAGGCGGTATAGTTCGTCTGCTTGTTACCCCCCTGCAGTGTAAAATTATGTGTATGGCTTAAGGGGGTTCTGCTTATGGCTTTGAACCAATCGGTTGAAGTCCCATAGTCACGGAAGCCTACACCCTGCGCAATATATTTTCGGTAATCGGCAGCGGTAAGAAAGTCCGGACGCTTGGCAATGGTCTGCACGCTGACGTAGCCGTCGTATTGCACTGTCGCCTTGGATTCGCCGTGCAGCTTCTTCGTGGTGATGAGGATTACGCCGTTGGTCCCCCTGGTACCATATATAGCGGCGGCAGAGCCGTCTTTCAATACATCGATAGATTCGATGTCTTCCGGCGCCACAGAGTTCAGGTTGCCGGGAATGCCATCGATGAGCACCAATGGTTCAGTCGAAGCTTTTAGGGTAGTGACCCCGCGGAGCTGGATCTGGGTGCCCGCGGTGGGGTCGCCCGATGACGTTGATACGGTAAGGCCCGCTACTTTTCCCTGTATCAGCTGTGCGGCATCGCGTACCGCACCCTTGACAAAGTTCTCGGCTTTCACCCCCGCGATCGCGCTGGTGACATCACCTTTTCGTTGTGTGCCATATCCCACTACAACGACTTCATTAAGATCGCTGGCGACCGCCTTGAGGTCGATCGAAAAGTTGGTCCGTCCTGACAATGAAAGCTCCAGCGACTGATAACCCACGTTAGATATGACGATAGCTTTTTCATTCCCTGATAGCTCGAGTGCGAATTTTCCGTCGGCATCAGTAGAAGTACCCGTAGTGCTGCCTTTTGCTTTAACGGATACGCCAGCCAGAGGCTGGTGGGATTGAAAGTCCCGGATAACACCCTGGATATGTATTGGGGGAGAGGCGAGCGCTGTGTGTACGAGGAAGAGCCCGGCGAGGGTCGGGAGCAAGAAAAAGACCAATTTTTTCATAAACGTTAAGTTTTATGGTTAGCTAAGAAATGCTATTGGGAAAAACATATCCTTTCAGCCAATTAACCTGCTTAACTGTGGCTGAGCAATCGTTGGGTGTTCGCACCGGAATGCATCCGGCACGGGCCTGACTTCTGTTTTATCGCTGGAACTAAATTAATGTCAATTATACAATTATTCAGAACGGATATTAACTCTTTATACGCAATTATTAACTCTTGCGCAAACGGTATCCTTCCGCTTCCTACCGGCGTGATTTAAGCGCGTAGGTAATAAGCGTAAAATTGACATTGAGCTTTTTTGGGAGGGAATGTCCGGCCCTTATGATCTAGTCCAGGCCGCGCTCATAATGCAGTGCTGGGATCTCGACGTCCGCAAATCCTTTCTTCCGGAGACGTTCCTGGAAGGCCTGCTGTACGTCGTATTCGCCGTGGACAATGAAAAGGGCCTTAACCTTGGCTGGGTCCTGGCAGGAGAGGAATTGGCTCAGGTCCTCGTAGTCGCCATGTGCGCTCATGCTGCGGATGCTGCCGATCTCGGCATGCACTTCGTGGAGAATGCCAAAAATATGCACCTCCTTGGCGCCGGCCATCAGACGCCCGCCCAGGGAATGGGGCTCGCAATATCCAACCAGCAGGACGGTGTTGCGGCTGTTCTCGATATTGTTGCTGATGTGGTGCTTGACACGACCGGCATCAGCCATGCCGCTCGCAGAGATGATGACGCAGGGCTTGTCGCGGTAGTTAAGGAGCTTGGACTCTTCGACTGTCTTGATGTATTTGAGTCCTTTGAAGGCAAAGGGATCGTTGTCGGTCTCGAGTATCTTTTGGACCGTTTTATTGAAGTACTGGGGATAGCTCTTGACGATCTCGGTTGCGGCCACGCTGAGGGGACTGTCGACATAATAGTCCAGATCGGGAAGGCGGTTCTCGTTCTCCAGCTGATTGAGCGCAAACAGTATTTCCTGCGTACGTCCCACGCTGAAGGCTGGGATGATGAGCTTACCGTTTTTCTGAAGACAGGTCTTATCGATCCACTGCAGCAGCATATCCGGCGTAGTGTCGGCGGAATCGTGCAGGCTGTTGCCATAGGTGGACTCAATTAATATATAATCGGCCTGGGGGAATACCTCGGGCGAACGCAGAATAACATCCCGGTAGCGGCCCACGTCGCCGCTGAACGTAAGATGCGTCTCCTTCCCATCTTCTTTTATCCGGAGGTGCACGGCGGCGCTGCCGATGATATGACCAGCGTCGGTGTAAAGGACCTGCACGTTCTCGTCCACGGTGAACCAGCTCCCGTATTCTACTGAAACAAAATGCTCCATGGCCCTGGCCGCATCGTCTTCGTTATACAGCGGCTGGAGATAGGGCAGGCCTTCGGCCGTCCGCCGTTTGTTGGCATATTTTACTTCATCCTGCTGAATACCGGCAGAGTCTTCCAGGAGCACGGCCGTCAGCTCTTTCGTGGCGGGAGTACAGAATATCCTCCCGTTGAAACCGTCCTTCACCAGCTTGGGGATCAGCCCGGTGTGGTCGATATGTGCATGAGAAAGTATAAGATGGCTCACTTCCGCAGGAGTAAAACCCCAGTTGCGGTTGAGGACGTCCGTCTGGGCGCCCATGCCCTGGAACATCCCGCAGTCGAGCAGATATTTTTTACCATTATTTAATGTAAGGAGATGCTTGGATCCGGTAACTACGCGCGCAGCGCCATGAAAAGCTATTTTCATTGTCTTTGAATTCTTTGTTTTTGATTTCAGTCCATCCCGTCAGGCCTCCAATTTAGTTGATTTTCGGCATACGGGTATTCGTTTAACTCATTTATTCAGACACAGCTAGTCCAATTCCTACCGATCGGAGTGCCCGAAAATCTCTACTTTGCCTCTTCGCCTATAGTAGATAGTTACACTTATTCCACCCCGTCAACCAAACCAATACATATGAATCGATTGTTACTAATTCTCTTCCTTTCGCTGCTGGCAGGGCGCCTCCTGGCTACTCCCCAGTGCCCGATCGTAACACAGTCCTTTCAGTCTTCGAATAACGGAGATATCCAGGATGCCAGCGCTACTGGATGGTACCTCGATGCGACCAACGTCTCGGGCGCCGCCTATTTCGCGGTAAAATCCCACCGACTCAAGGCTCAGACCCTCAACGGGGAGGGCGTCTGGTATTCCAGGATATTTGCAGTATCCGGCTATAGCGGATTCCAGGTGGACGCCAAGATATCCTCCGAAGGAGCGCTGACCAGCACGGAATACGTCAAGGTCTTTTACAAGCTGGACAACGGACCTGAAACGCTGATCGGCGCCTACTACGGCAACTTCGGCACTCCCACGGTAACCTCTCCTGCACTGACAGGCAGCACCGTTCAGATCGTTATACGAATATATAACTTTACACAAGGCAACGCAGAGTACTATATCGAGAATTATGACGTCTTCAAGGAAAAAAGCCCCTGTACTGTCTCGACCATACCCGTTACCATCAACGCCACCCCCGGCAACGGCATTCTTACCTGTAAAACGACTTCCGTGACGCTGCAGGCCAACACCTCGGCATCGGGTACCACTTCCTATAGCTGGTCAGGGCCTAATAACTTTGTATCTACCTCTGCCAGCCCATCCGTTAGCACCGCAGGCACATATACAGTAGTCGGCACCAACGCTGCTGGTACCGGCACGGCCTCCTTTACCGTTACGGCAAATAACACCCCTCCTGACCTTAGTGCCACTGGCACAGCCCTGGGTTGCGCCACCAGCGGCACCATCAACGCCAGCTCTTCCGTGCAGGGCGCTACCTACAGCTGGACCGGACCGGGAGGCTTTTCTTCTGCTATACAAAACCCGACGGTGACTACGGCAGGCTCTTATACCGTCACGGTGACCAATCCCACAACAGGTTGTACCGCTTCTCAGCCGGTAACTGTCACATCGGGCGTGTCCTCTCCCTCCGCCTTCTGGCTGGAAGACTTTACGCTTCCCAACGGCACGACCTCCGACACAGGCCCTACCGCCTGGACATCAGCTACCACCGGCATCGGTACATATTCGGTCCAGAACAATGAGTTCAAAACCTCCTTCACTGGTCAGACAGAGGGCGTATGGACCTCTGCGATGATCCCCATATCGGGCAAGAACAATACGGTCCTGAGCGCTTACTTTCGGAGTGAAACAGCCTCCAGCAGCGACTTCTTTGAAACGTTGGACTACATCCGCGTCTACTACAAGCTGCGCAACGGCTCCCCCGTCCTGGTATACGAAGACCTGGCCGGCATCGGCAATACGACTACGGGTACCAGGGACACCACTATATCCGCGGCGATACCCACCGGCGATTCGGTGCAGATCATCATCAAGACGAACAATTCCGACCCCACCGAACGGTATTATTTTGACAATGTAACGCTCACGGGTGTCAGTGGCGTCGATGCACTCGCATCAGCCAGCGGCACGCTCACCTGTAATACCACATCGGTGACCCTCACCGGCAGCTCTACAACAGCAGGTGCCGTCTTCAGTTGGACAGGACCCAGCGGATTTACGTCTACAACACAAAATCCTGTGGTTTCAATACCGGGCATCTATACGCTGACCGTGACGGCAGGAGGATGCTCTGCACAGGATACGGCTCTTGTACCCCAGAACATTACAACACCGGTAGGATTGACAACTACAGCCATACCCATCAACGCGACGCTGACCTGTACCAACAATAGCGTCAACTTCACGGCAGGTGCGCAAACGCCCAATCTCACTTATTCCTGGACGGGCCCCAATGGACCGATCGCCACTGCAAACTCAATAACGGTCTCTTCCACCGGTACGTACACCCTGAGGGGAACCGACCCGACCAACGGTTGCAGCGCAACCGCCAGCTCTGTCGTCACCCAAAATACGACGGCTCCCGGCGGCGTTGCAACTTCGGCCATTCCGGCTACTGCCCAGGTCACTTGCGCCCATCCCACGATCCTGCTGACGGGCAGCTCCACCACGACCGGCGTGACGTATAGCTGGAGCGGTCCCGGCATCCTTTCTGTCAGCGGCGCCTCCGCAACAGTCAATTTAGCCGGAACTTATACTGTGACAGTCACCGATCCCACCAACGGCTGCTTCACGACGCTGCCCGGCGCGGTCACCAAAAACGTCAATGTGCCGATAGGCCTCACCGCCAGCCCCAGCGATGTCATCAGCTGCTTTACATCGACGATTAATCTGCAGGGTGGCTCTTCGACCCCCGGCGTCACTTTCTCCTGGTCGGGGCCCGGCGGCTATACTGCCAATACAGATACCGCCCAAACCAGCGTACCCGGCAATTACACACTCACCGTTACCGACCCCACCAACGGCTGTTCATCGTCGACAGGCACGACAGCCCTGGCAGATACCGCCACTCCCGCCAACGTAACGGCATCGAACAACGGTCCGTTGACCTGCAACACGACCAGCGTGACAATAACCAGCAGCTCTTCAACGCAAGGAGTGGACTTTACCTGGGTAACGCCCTCCAACACTTTTATCTCCGGCGCGACCGCAGTCGTCACGGTTCCTGGAACATACACCATCCAGGTGACCAACAATGGCAACGGCTGTGCCTCCCAGGCCACGACCACGGTTATACGAAATACCACGGGTTGCTCAGGTTCTACCGCCGCTGCGCCGGCTGCTGTCAGCGGCAGACCGGAAGGCTTTAGCACGGACGCGTTGACCGGATTCGTCTACAAGACCTATCCCAATCCTTTTTCAACGACAGCCTTTATCGAATTCGCTTCTCCCGTAAGCTCGCCCGTGACCGTCGAGATCTATAGCAGCTATGGCTACAGGGAGGCGCTGCTGTTCAACAACACCATCAATGCCAACCAGCTGTACAAGCTGCAGCTGGGCACAACGGGGCTCTCTTCGGGAACCCATTTCTGTGTTATCAGCAGCAACGGAAAAGCATACACCTCAAAGCTCGTTCTGATCAGGTAGTCTGCATCAATTCCTGAACGAACGTGAAAAGGGCAAGACTTCGGTCTTGCCCTTTTATCCCATCTCCTCAATTCCGTAAACCCAATCAATCTATATGAATCGACCTATTGTCCTTATCTTCTTCCTATGCATTCTTTTGGGATATCGCCTTCAGGCAACACCATCCTGCCCATCTTCTGTCTTTTGGCTGGAAGACTTTTCGCTACCCAACGGTACTACCTCCGATACCGGACCTACCGCCTGGACTTCCAAAGCCAGCGGCAGCGGCATATATTCTGTACAGAACAATCAATTTAAAACTTCTTTCAACGACCAGTACGAAGGCGTATGGACCTCAGGCGTGATCGATATTTCCGGGAAAAGTAATACGATACTATCCGTCTACCTGAAAAGCGAGATCGTCGGAACTGGAAAATCTTTCGAAACAGCAGACTATGTCCGTGTCTACTACAAATTGAACGGAGGCTCCGAAACACTGGTGTACGGAGACGTAGCCGGTATCGGCACTACTACCGTCGGAACCAAAGACACCACGATATCGGCCCCACTCCCCGCCGGCAGTACGGTGCAGATTATCATCAAGACGAGTAATTCTGATGCGTCGGAACGCTATTATTTTGATAATGTCAAGCTCTCCGGTTCCACGCCACCGGATATTACAGCAACAGGAGGGGTACTGGCTTGCCAATCAGCCGTCACTCTTAATGTCAGTTCCTCTATATCCGGCGTGACCTACAATTGGACTGGTCCCAACGGCTTCACGAGCACTTCTAAAAACCCCACAGTAAGCGCATTGGGCACCTACACGGCTACTGTCACAACTCCGGGCGGTTGTACGGCTTCACAGGCTGTGCAGGTGACTTCAGGAGCCACTGCATTCTGGCTGGAAACGTTTGGACAATCCAATGGGACTACATCTGACAACGGCACTTCCGCCTGGTCGGTACAATACGCCCCTTCATCCAGCACCTTCTCCGTACAGAACAGCGAGTTCGAAGTCAGCAACTCCGGCCTGGTAGGAAGCACCAACGAGAGTGTCTGGGCTTCCGGCGTCATCGATATTTCCGGCAAGACGAATGTCAGCATATCGGCCGCTATTCGAAGCGCCGTCACGGGATCCGGAGTTATGAACACCAGTGGCGTCTATATGGACTATATACGGTTTTATTACAAGCTCAACGGCGGCGCAGAAGTGCTGTTCCATGAAAATCTCGCGGCCATAAATAATCACAGTACTACCAATACCCTTATATCGTCCGGATCGCTGAATGGCGCCTCCCTTCAGATCATCGTGCGGGCCAGAGCGACGGGATCGGACGAATTTTACTATTTCGACAATATTCAGGTATGGGGCGGCAGCGCTTTAACCGGCGTCGCATCCGCAGGGGGAGTGCTTACCTGCGTCAAAACCACCGTACCACTTACCGGCAGTTCCACTATGTCGGGCGCTTCTTATACCTGGACAGGCCCCAACAATTTCAGCTCAACCGCACAGGATCCAACGGTTTCCGCTCCGGGTATCTATACCCTGACGGTGTCCCTGGGCGGATGCACAGGTTCCGACACGGCCCTGGTAACACAGGACATCACCCCTCCGGCAGCCTTGACCACGACGGCAGTGCCTGTCTCAGCACAGCTGGACTGCAAGAACAACAGCGTCACTTTTACCCCCGGCTCTTCTACCCCCGGAGTGACGTATACATGGGCTGGTCCGAACGGTGCCCTACCCTCTGCAGGAGCGGTGACAGTATCGGCCACGGGTACCTATACGCTAACGGCGACAAACCCCGCCAACGGCTGCACGGCTGTAGCCAGTTCTGTCGTCACGCAGAATACGACGGTGCCTGGTGGAGTAACGACCACAGCTAACCCCGTCACGGCCCAGATCACCTGTGATCATCCCAGCGTGACACTGACCAGCAATTCCACTACCCCGGGCGTGACCTATAGCTGGAGCGACGCAAATGGTACGGTTGTAGGTGTCGGCGCCAGTGTATCGGTGACGGCACCGGGCGTCTATACGGTGTCGGTGACTGACCCCGGCAACGGGTGCATCACGGCACTGCCCGGGTCGGTAACAAGAAATATCAGTGTACCGATAGGCCTGTCAGCCAGCCCCCAGGATATTATCAGCTGTTTCACACCCATGATCGACCTGCAGGGCCGCTCTTCCACTCCTGGTGTGACCTTCGCATGGTCCGGACCCGGTGGCTATACCGCCAATACCGCCGATGCGCAGACTGATATGCCGGGTAATTACACCCTCACCGTTACCAATCCTGTCAACGGCTGTAGCGCATCGACGCCGACGGTCGTGCAGGCAGACACTGCTACCCCAGCCAACGTCATAGCATCAAATAACGGCCCGCTGAATTGTATCAACACGAGCGTGACTATCACCAGTGGCTCTTCCACTCCGGGCGTGGATTTTACCTGGGTGGCGCCCGATAATAGTTTTATTTCAGGCGCGACAGCAGTCGTCACAGTGCCTGGAACATACACGATCCAGGTGACCAACAACAGCAACGGATGTTTCTCCCAGGCAACGACTTCGGTAATAAAGAATACCACAGGTTGTCCGGGCTCCAGCACCATTACCCGGGCTGCTGTCAGCGGCAGATCGGAAGACTTTACTACAGACGCAGCGGCCGGCTTCGTTTATAAAGCCTATCCCAATCCTTTTTCGACAACAGCCTTTATCGAATTTGCCTCGCCGGTAAGTTCGCATGTGACCGTAGAGCTCTACAGCAGCTATGGTTCTCTTGAGAAGCTATTGTTCAATAATACGGCTAATGCCAACCAGTTATATAAAGTGCAGCTGAATGCCTCCGGACTTTCTTCGGGAGCCCATTTCTGTATTATCCGCAATGGAGATCAGCTGTATTCTTCCAGGCTGATATTGATGAAATAGACCCTTTTTCCGAAAGGCCCGGCAGGCTTGATCTGCCGGGCTATTTTTTTATACATGGAAACGATTAAATTTCGATCGTATAATTAGGATAAGTTGGATCGGTATCTATCAGTAACGGGTAAGTGTTTAAATAATACGTTCAACGTGCTGGTTCCGGAACATTTTTTTGTAGGTTTATTCCCCTAAACTCAACAATCTGTTCCAATGAAAAACTTTACAAAAACCTTATTTCTTTCCTGTCTGACCACCGCGCTTTCAACCGCAGGCTGGTCTCAGGCTCCCATCACCCCGGTTACAGTAAAAATATGCACAGGTACTAATATCAGCTTTACGGTGACGGCTACCGGAGGCACTATCACTTATCAATGGCAGGAAAGTATTGACGCCGGCGCCACCTGGCACAATCTCATCGAGAACTCGACTACAGGCACCAATCCGGCCTACGGGATCTACACCGGTACGACCACCTCTAAGCTGATGATCACCAACGCTCCTTCGACAATGGATGGCCACAAGTATCAGGCCCTGGTATCCATTAATGGCGGTAGCGCTGTTGCTTCCAGTTTTGGCACGCTCAACGTGGGGCCTGGCGTTAATCTGGACCCCGGCACTACGACCAATTGCCCGTCTGTCAGCAATACAATTAACAATGGCGGCACAGCAGGCGCAACCTACACATGGCAGGTAAGCTCTAATTCCGGAAGCACCTGGACGAATCTCGTCGCCGGTACAGACCCCACCGGTGTCGTGTATACTATTAATACCACGTCGCTGGTGATCTCTTCGCTGAGCAATGCCATTGACGGGTATCAGTATCGTTATATCGCTAATGACGGGGCGGGCTGTGTCATCACCAGCGCAGCGACTACGCAAAAAGTGCCGGTGCTGGCTTCATTTACGCTGCCGGCCGCAGGATCGATAACAGCCAATGTAGGCGATGCCGTAAGCATTCCCGTGACTATTACTGCAGGGACGGCGCCGTTCACTTATCAATGGCAGGTAGCCGCCGGAACTGGCCCCTGGGGTAATATACTTACCTCCAATGCCGCTTATACCGGGGCAACGACCAGTGTTCTCGGGATACCCAGCGTGAACTCAACCACGTATAACAACAAATACCGGGTCCTTATAAAGAACAACCCCGGCGGCTGCACCTCGGCCAACGCTACGTTTGCCCAGATCGGCTCGCCCGTAATATTGCCCCTAACTATAACGTCATTCAACGCCGAAAAAATGACCGGCTCTACAGTGAGGCTATCGTGGATAGCGGACGCATCGTTCACCCCACAGTCGTTTTCGGTCGAACGATCAACGAACAATGCTTCTTTTTCCGAAGTAGGCAGTGTAAAGGGTGAGACAGGAAAGACGGCCTATAGTTTTGTCGACGCAGGCGTCAACAGTCCTGACATTCAGTACCGGTTGAGAACGGTCGACCAGCGCGGAACATCGGCCTACAGCACCGTCGTAAAGATCAACAACGACGCCCTGGCCCGGCACATCGGGCTGCGTCCTTCCTTTACGACTTCAGGAACTACCAGCCTGTTTGCGACACTGGACAAGAGCGAGACGATGCAGCTGACGGTAACGGACATCATGGGCCGTGTGCAGTTCAGCCAGCAGCTGCGGCTGGGACGGGGAGAAAGCTATACTTCGCTGAACGTCTCCCGGCTCGGCAAGGGCATCTATTATGTACATGTCAGCAGCCTGGATGGGATAACGCAAACCCTGCCCCTGGTCAAGGACTAAGGTCGTGTTCGGGCTTTAAATGACCAGGTGATAACAAATTCGGCCACGATCTCGCCGTTGGAGTTGGTACCAACCGACCGCGCCCTGACTTGCCGTGCCTCGCCAGCCGCTATGCAGCCGGCGACAGCCTCTTTGATCGCCGGTCCATCGACACAGACAAAAGTAGTACGACCGGTCGCCTTCTTATGAAAGCTGGCTTCCAGGCCAACTACCAGCATGGCGACCGGCGGCTTTCGCCGGTAGACGGCTGCCATGGCGAGAATACCGGTGCTCATTTCAGCGGCCATGCTCAGACAGGCGAAATAGGTCGAACGAAAAGGGTTTCGCGTGAACCACTTGAAGGGCACGGCAACAGAACAGCCGACCTCATCGATCTCGACGATACGGAGTCCGGCAAAATAGGCGCTGGGCAGCTGTGTCAGCAGATACAGACGAAAACGGATGGGATTCCGGAGGAGCCGTAGAAATCCCGGATGATGTTGCGCTGTCATGGATCACTGTTTACTGATCTCAACAATAGTGGCGACGACACCGTTGGCGCCGGGGTCTCCCTCGACCGTGAACTGCATGTTACCCTTTGCCGAGCTCTTGAACTTGACATTATGTACGAGCTGGTCGCCAAGCGCGGCATTCAGCCGGCTCGCATAGTCCTGTCCGGGGTTCTGTGAGATCTTGCTATTGATGGAATACCAGTTCAGCGGGGACTTGCTAACGACGACGGCCATCTGATCGCGCGTGCCGATGGAGTCGGGCATCATGCTCTTGTCCTTCGGGAAAAGCCGGTAGCCGGTGATGCCGCAGAAAGGCGAATACTTTGTTTTGGATGGGTTGTCCGGTCTCGGGTAAGGGAAAAGCGTATAGCTCGTGCCGTCCGTCTCTTTGCCAAAGACATACACATAACACTCGGTAGTGTTGCGGACTTCCATCTTGAAACGGGTCCCCTTCTTTACAGGGGAGATGGTCTCGAAGACGTCTCCGTTCCTGACCTGGAGGGGGATATAGCTGTCGGTTACAGTTTTATTGCCTTCATAATGGATCTGCATCAGGCCGACCTCGCAGGAGAATGGCGCGGCGGCCGCCGCCCCGGTCTTCACCATCGGCTCCAGACCATAGGCTTCCCGTACGAAGAATTTGAAATCGGGATACCGCACCCAGGCGAACCCGTTATTACCCCATTTAGGTCCCCAGCTGTTCATGATCAGGAAGGCCCCTCCGTATTTGCGGTCATCATACCCCACAACGCACTGCGCATGGCCGCCAAAGCCGATCATCTGCTTGTCTTCATCGGTCGGCATCCAGACGTCCTGCCCGAACATGGGCTGCATATAGCTGCCACCGACCATCATTCCTATTACTACTGGAGCGCCCTGGGCCAGGTTCTCCCGGATCGCGCGCAGGTCGATGACATTATTTCGATCGCCTGGTGTCAGCCGCACAAAGCCCCGCATCTTATTCTGTCGGGCCATCTCCAGCAGCTGCTGGTCAGGCTGGCGGGCACAGTCTTTATCATCGTAGGGAAAGTCATTATAAGGTACCGAGCCGCTCTGGGTCATGAACTCCATTGCGCGTTCGATATAAGATCCTTCGCAGCCTTGCAGACCGATCTGGTTGTAAAGAAAAGAAGGGCTGTAACGCAGGGTGTTGGGGTCCTGGCCGGTTCGGGCGGCCTCGGCGATCGTGCGGGCGCCATAGGCACTGCTCCAGGCCACACAGCTTCCCTGGTGACCCTGGTCACCTACGCCTGGTGCATACTTCTGAAGATTGACGGCCTCGGGGAGCGGATTCTTCGTCGAATCGTCGGTGAGGGACTCGTAGATATTCGCTTTCTCGAATTGCTTGGGGTCCAGGAACCCGCCGGTCGTCAGCCCCTGGGCGACCTGGTGAACGATACCCGCCCCGCAGCCGGTGCGGCCGAACAGGAAATAGCCGCCCGCAAGGATGATCAGCAAAACAATAAGACCACGGCCGCGGAAAAGCCCCAGCAGTGCCAGGATAATGCCGAAAAGACCGCCGCCCCCTCCGCCACCGCCGGAGAAACCACCGCCTCCGCTGCCACCCGAGTCATCACCACTGTTGTTGCTACCGTCATTGGGATCGTCGACCATTCGAATGGGAGGCATAGGAGAATTTTTTGGTTCCCTTAAATATAGGAAAAATTTCCACAGTTCACACCCTGCCCATTCCGTGGATCACAACTCTATCTGATTCCGCAGAAGATCCTGAAAAACGTCCCGGCGGCGGATAAGATGTGCCTGTCCATGCTTCACCAGCACTTCAGCGGGCTTATAACGGGAGTTGAAATTAGAAGACATCTCGAAGCCGTAGGCTCCGGCATTGTAAAAAACGAGGTAGTCACCTTCGCGGACTTCGTTGATGGTCCGGTCCCAGGCAAATGTATCGGTCTCGCAGATATTGCCGACCACAGAATAGCGCTTGGGCGCGCCATAGGGATTGCTGATATTCTCGATACGGTGATAGGCATCGTAGAACATGGGGCGGATAAGGTGATTAAATCCGCTGTCGACGCTGACAAAGGTTGCAGCATCGGTCTCTTTGATGACGTTCACCTTGGTGATAAAGTACCCGCATTCGCTCACCAGGAATTTGCCGGGTTCGAACCAGACCTGCAGCGGACGACCGCCCGGATTAGGATGGTTCGCAAATGCCTCATTTACTTTTTTGGCCAGCAGCTGGATATCAGTCTCCGAATCCCCGTCTTTATAAGGCACCTTAAACCCTCCACCCAGATCGATGAATTTCAGGTCGGAGAATTTCGGGATCAGGTCGAACAGGATCTCGATCCCCTTTACAAAAACATCGACGTCCTTGATCTCGCTGCCGGTATGGATATGAAGGTCGGCGATATTGAGCTTATACTTCTCTACCAGCGCCAGCACCTTATCGGCCTGATCGACAGGAATGCCGAATTTGCTCTTGTCATGACCAGTGGAGATCTTGAGATTGCCGCCCGCCAGGATATTGGGACGGAGCCGGATACCTACCGGGTAGGTATGACCGTACTTTTGTCCGAATTTCTCCAGGTTGGAAAGACTGTCGACATTGATGATGATGCCGAGGGTGACAGCTTCTTCTATCTCGTCAAAACCGATACCATTGGAGGTATACAGGATACGTTCGGGCGGAAAGCCGGCATGCAGGGCCAGCCGGGCCTCGTTGATACTGCTGCAGTCAACGTTGGCGCCTAAACCGCAGACATACTTTAAGATATTGATGTTGGTGAGCGCCTTGCAGGCGTAGAAGAACAGTGTATTGCTGTTCTTAAATGCGGTAGTGAGCTTGGTATATTGTTCCTTGATCTTTTCTGCGTGATAGACGTACAACGGGGTTCCGAATTCTTTGCCGAGCTGTATAAGATGATCCTGAGATAGTTGTTCTGACATGGTTGCGTTGCCTGGGTTTAGTGTTCGTCGGTTACATCGGAAGCCGGGTCGTGGGGAGGTTGCTCGCCCGAATCATCGCTATAGTCATCCTCTCCTTCGTCTTCATCTGACTCATCAGAGCCGGGATCATGAGCCTCAGAATCATCTTCTCCGTCTTCATCCGATTCATCCGAACCGCCATCATGCGCCGGCTCGTCGGCACTATCCTCATCTCCCTCTTCGTCACTTTCCGAAGAGCTTTCTTCCGAATCACTTTCATGGAGCCCGGTTCCCGTCTCCAGTGCGTTCTCCACTGTTGCAGCATCGGTATCCGGTGTCTCGTCGGATTCCTCCGGGGCTGCCCCTTCTACCAGCTCGCCTTCTTCCGAAACGACCAGCGGTGCGCCCTCCTCTCTGACGGGGGCGCCACCCTCTTCAGGGAGCGTTTCTCCGGGGCTGTGGGTGATGATGGTGGGTTCGACAAGTGTGTCGGCAAAGACCTCTTTGAGTTTGGGCAGGTCGGCGGGGGAGTTGATACCGAAATAGTCCATAAAGGTCTTGGAGGTCGAATAGACCAGGGGTTTGCCTGGCATATCTTCGTTGCGTCCGGTGATGATGATCAGCTCCTTTTCAAGAAGCTTCTGTATGGAGTAGTCACTGCTGACGCCGCGGATCGCTTCGATCTCGCCCTTGGTGATGGGCTGCTTGTATGCGATGATTGACAGCGTCTCCAGCGCAGCGGAAGAAAGTCTTTTCAGGAATTTCTCGCCGTTCAGCTGGGCGACGGTCTTGTGATAGTCTTTTTTTGTAAGGAACTGCCATCCTCCGCCGCTCTCGCGTACTTCGAACGGATAGAACTCGGAAGCATATTTCTCGACGATGCCATCCAGTGAAGTTTGTATCTGTTCGAGGGTGAGCTTTTCCTCCATAAAACCAAAAGCGTTGTTGATCAGCTCGGTGATCTCCATGGAGGTCAGGGGCTTTTCGCTGGCAAAGATCAGCGCTTCGATGTGGGGAATGATGTTTCCGATTTCCATATGTAAAGTTTTGCGGGCGCGCTGGCCCCCTGTCCGGAATGCCTCTGTCCGTTGTTAGCCCTGCAGAGCGGCAGCGCCACTGACGATCTCGGTGAGCTCGGTAGTGATGGCGGCCTGACGTGCGCGGTTGTAAGAAAGACGCAGGGACTTGATCAGCTCGTTGGCATTGTCGCTGGCCTTGTCCATGGCGGTCATACGGGCGCCGTGCTCGGAAGCGTTGGCATCCAGTACTGCCTTATACAGCTGAGTGTTGAGTATCTTCGGCATCAGCTCGGCGACCAGCTCTTCCTTGCTGGGTTCGAAGATAAAATCGACGTTGGAGGCACCCTGCTTCTTCTCTACTTTGGGGATGGGAAGAAAACGTTCGACTACAAAAGCCTGGGTGGCTGCGTTCTTGAACTGGCTGTATATGATCTCCACTGCGTCGAATTCCTTATTTTCAAAGGCTTTGACGGCAGCTTGCGCACAGGCCTGTACGTTTTCGAAGGTCAATTTCAGCAAAATATCCTTGTAGGTCTCGGTAACCTTGAAGTTGTTCTTCTGGAAATGCTCAAAGCCTTTCTTACCGATAGACCAGATGGTGACATTGCCTTTGGCGTTCTGCGCGGCATATTTTTCACGGATGGTAGCCTTGGCGAGCTTGATCAGGTTGGCGTTATAAGCGCCGGCCAGACCACGGTCGCTGGTAATAACGACGAGCAGCACCTTTTCGACGGGTCTTTCGGCGGCGAGGTTCATGCCTATCTCTCCTTCGGAATTGCTGACGATATTGCTGAGCAGTTCCTGGAGTTTCTGGGCATAAGGGCGCATTTGGATAATAGCATCCTGGGCGCGGCGGAGTTTGGCTGCGCTGACCATCTTCATGGCCTTTGTAATTTGCTGGGAGTTTTGGATGGATTTGATCCGGTTGCGTACCTCTTTAAGTTGTCCTGCCATAGACTTGAGTCTTGTTTAAAATGGGGGCAAAAGTACTGCAAAGCGGGGATAATTCCAACCAACGACAAGGGCAATTTCCCACCGCCTGTCCCGGTTTTGCCGGTCAGGCCGCAATTTCTCCCCATCCGCCCCTTACTCTGGCCTCAGCGCAGCAAAATCCTTTATCTTCCCGTCCCGACGCAGTAAATTCTGCTACCTGCCCCGCTAATTCCCGTCCCGGCGCGGCAAATTCCAAATAAATACAGATTTTTGTAGAACAACTATGGAAAAAAAGAAATCGTCTAACGAACGCAAAACCAGGCAATCCAATGCCGGTACGAAAAAGAGCTCCGGCAGAACAGCATTGACGCGCAAGCCCGGCAAGACCGGCGCAACGGGGATTATCAAGACCACGGATACAGATGTTACCAGCCGTCCGGTGCGGACAGGCAAGACAGGCCCAACGGGCATCATTCGGCAGGAGGCAGGGACTGTAGCCGCCGAACCTTCAGGAAATGGAATGGGCCATCCTGTAACTTCAAAGGCGGCGCCGGCGTCAAAGAAAGGCGGCCGGAGGCTGCCTACTATACTTATTACCAACGATGACGGCATCAGCGCTCCCGGCATCCGGAACCTGGTGGAAGCCGTGAAGGGATTGGGCAAGATAGTCGTGGTCGCCCCGGACAAGCCTCAGTCGGGCATGGGACACGCGATAACAATAGGTAACCCATTGAGACTAAACCCCATGCACCATCTCTTCGAAGGGGTGGAAGCCTGGCAGTGCAGCGGCACCCCGGTGGATTGCGTGAAGTTGGCGGTAGACAAGGTTTTGCGCCGCAAGCCCGACCTCTGTCTTAGCGGTATCAACCACGGCGCCAATCATTCGATCAACGTCATCTATTCCGGGACCATGTCTGCGGCAGTGGAGGCGGCGATAGAAAGCATTCCGTCCATCGGTTTCTCGCTGCTGGACTATAGCCAGGAGGCCGATTTCAGCGCAGCCCGTAAATATGTGCGGATCATCGTCGAGGAAGTTCTCTCTCGTCCGATGGATAAGCACTTGATTCTCAACGTAAATTTCCCGGCAGTCCCAGAAAACCTGATAAAAGGCATCAAGGTGGCCCGCCAGGCCTACGCCAAATACGAGGAGGATTTTGTCGAACGCAACGACCCCAACTCCAAAAAATATTACTGGTTGACGGGTAAATTCGTAAATTTTGACCGCGGCAGGGATACGGACGTCTGGGCTCTTGAACACAATTACGTAAGTGTGGTGCCTGTACAATTTGACATGACGAATTACGTTCTAAAAAGCAAACTCGAAAAAACGTGGAAATCGTGATATTCAAAAAAGACAACCTGCGCCTGGGCCTGGTCCTGGGGTTGGTCGCACCGGTCATAAGCCTTGTCATCTATTATCTGATCAAGTTCTACCCCACTTTTTCGATAAAAGATTTTTTCGATTTCCTGCGGACCAACAAGTCACAGATCACGGCCGTCTCAGTCCCCTGTCTCGTCCTGAATATCGCATTATTCACCTATTATATCAATTCTCACAAGGATAGCACCGCCAAAGGCATCTTCGCCGCGACCCTCATCTACGCGATCATCGCCCTGCTCTTTAAATTTATTTAATTCCCGGGGCCGCACACCGGCCTCACTTTTTCCAAATTCTTTTGGAACATCTTGGACCAGACCGTATTTTTGCACTCCCTTTTAGATAAGAGGACGGATTGGCCTATAGTATAATGGTAGTACGACAGATTTTGGTTCTGTTTGTCTTGGTTCGAATCCAGGTAGGCCAACATCGAGGCTTCTTCGCCAACCGCCAACAAGCCTTAACAACTCTTCAAACCCGCTCCAACCTTGAGCGGGTTTTTTCATTTCAAGACGGTTTTTAATTAGCTTTACGTCGTCGCGAAGTCCAAACTATGACCAAACAAGAATTCTGGAAATCCTTTGAGCAGCACATGCCGGCGCTGGAAGAGCTTATAACTGGCCAGACCGGCGACTACGCCGCCTACGACGCGCTATCCGACGATCTTCGGGCATTCAACCAACTCCTGGTTCCCGAGATCACCATGGACACGGAAAACCGATTTGTTCTGCTGATAAGTTGCGATGGTTGTCGCCAGGGCAGCCCTGCTGTAGAGGAGCTCACTGATAACATCGGGGCTTACCCCAATTGGAAGATCGTCAAATATCGCCAGCCGGGCCCGATGAAGTTTATTCCGCTAAAAGGACAAAAAGTTTACCGGAAAGATATCTTGATCAGCTGGGAAATAACGTCCGATGGTCAATACAATCTCACCTTTCATTTGAAATGGTATCTAAAAAATAACCAGACCCAGCAAACCGGTGCAGTTCTGCACCTGGGCCACACCATCGGCGAATACGATGCCATGACCAGGATCCACAACGTGCAATTCAAAAGCCGCGGGATCTTCGGATCCAGGAATGGCCTCAAAACCCTCGATGATCTGAAGGCTGATATGGATGATCGGCAGGTCCCATAGCCACTGACTTGAGGTTTCAGTCTGAAACCTTTGATTCGATTTCGTATATTAGAGCATTAAAATCTCTTTATAAGATAAAGCAATAGTGACGCTATCGCGTTGTTCTCTCCCGGGGAACATGTGTTTTTATTTACCTTATAAAAGAGTTTTATGTTATCCAATCCAACAATCGCTGTCATCGGCGGGACCGGCAAATCCGGTCAATATCTGGTTCGTGAATTGATCCAACAAGGGTTTTCACTCCGTCTGCTTTTACGCAATCCCGGCTCCTTTGTTCACCCCAAAGAGGTGGGCAACCTCCCCGCAGAGAAAGTCGTTCACCCTCACGTGAATATCACTCACCCTATCGTGGATCTCGTGCAAGGCGATGTACGTGACCCCGATGCTGTCGAACAACTATGCCACGGATGCCAGGCCGTGATCAGCACGCTGGGGCAACCAAAGGGAGAACCCTCGATTTTCAGCCAGGCCACACGTCACATATTGGGTGCCATGGCAAAATGGAGCATCCGAAGATATATTCTGATAACCGGCCTGAACGTAGACACTCCGTTGGACAAAAAAGGTCCCGCCACACAGGCAGGAACCAACTGGATGAAAGAGCATTATCCGGAAACCACATCGGACAAACAGCTGGAGTTTGAGCTTCTCCGCGCAAGCAGCGTTGACTGGACACTGGTGCGGCTGCCGCTGATTGGCCTGACAGAAGAAACTGGGGAGATTGGGATCAGTCTGCAGGACTGCCCGGGCAATGGCATTCACACCATCGATCTTGCGCGATTCCTGATCAGGCAGCTGGAAGACGCACAGTATATCAAGCAGGCGCCGTTCCTGGCCAATATATGACAAAAACAAGCGCCTCCCACGATCGCGGGAGGCGCATTATGCTCGTCAATCAAAACTTGATCTCCAATTTCTTCGAGACCAGCTTATCATCCTTATAATATTCAAAAACCCACTCTCCGTCCTTCTTAAAGACAACCCCATTAGAGGCTCCGCCCTGCGCGATATAATAATCGGGCATTGATGTCTTCAAAAGTGTCAGTATCTTCTTCGGAGTGGTATCGATCAGCTGGTATCCATTGGGGGTGAGCTGGGCGTATAGTGTACCAGTTATATCAGCTACGGGAGCCATTGCAGGCGCCGCAGCGGTCGTGGCCGTCGCAACCGCGGGCGTAGCGCTCGCAGGTGTAGCCGTCGTCACCGCGGGCGTCGCAACTGCCTGCTGGGCCAAAAGCGTACTATCATACTTATAAGGAACGTCATTCAGCGACGCGAAAGCATTCTTCAAAGCCTCATCATATGCCGGCAGGAACTCCTTTTCCCGGCTCTTACCCTCCTTGCTTTTGAAAACAATATTTCCATAACAGTCCTTCAGGAGCAACGTAAGGTTCGTAACAAACAATCCCTTTTTCTGGACGACCTCAGCCCTTAGCGCATTACACCTGTTGGCAGCCAATGCAGGCGGCAACGCGTCGTTACCCATATAGGTCGTAAACCCTTTTTGTTCCAGCAGCAGTCTGGCGGTAGTATTTAACCCATACTGATTATCCTCTCTCGAGAAATCGAACCGTTCAGGAACCAGTACATACTTATAGCTATTGATGTTGGTGTTGGTGTTCTGTGAATAGGTAGCTATAGTGATAAATGTAACGACGATTAGTAAGCATGCTTTCATGAACTAAAAATACAAAAAACCCCTCGCAATACGAGGGGTTTTCCAGGGGGAAAAAAAGTTACTTGCTCCCCGAACCGGCAGAAGTACCGCTTTGCGGATTAAAATCGTTCATGACAGGCGTAATGACAACATTAATATTGCTATTGGGATTCCCATTCGCCACAGGCTGTTTAAGCGTTAGATTTACTTTTGGAACACCGTTTTGCAGGAAGTTGCTTGCGACCATGTTCATACGGCCCTGCTTCAGCGCCCACGCCTTATTACCCTTGGCCCGGGGCATATTATTGTAGATCGTCATTGAACCCTCCGATCCCTGGGACTTGTGGTGTACCTTTTTATGCGTCGCAGCTGTGGTGCTGCTCTTAGGCGTACCCGATGCGGCACTTGCCGGGCTGGAAGCGCCAGCGCCCGCAGAAGCAGAGGAACCCGACTTCCCTGCAGCCATCCCATGATGCGATGACCGGTGTCTCGGGGTAGTACGGGTAGACGTATTGTCATTCGTCATAGTGGCGTTCTCATTACCCTGGTTACCCGAGGGAGATGACATGGCCATGCTTGCCTGACCCGACGAAGAATCCCCGTCATTGACCTGGACATTGATGTTGGACCGGTTTCTGATCGCCTGCGCGAGGTTGTTCAGCGCCTGCTTGCCACTGGTAGTAACAGTCGTACTGTTCTTTTTAAAGACCTTGTCTTCATCCAGACGCACATAGATGGTATTGTTCACCTGCTGCACGTCTTCATTTGCAAGACCGGCCTGCGACATGGCGCCTTTCAGATCGTCGCTGACCTGAGACATCGCACTCTGCTGCTGGCTAAAATAGTTTTGATAATAATTAAGCGATTTTTGCTGCGTCGCATAATTATTGGAACTGCTGTCCAATGACCGCTGAAGGGCGCTGGTCTTCTCTTCAAGGTCGTGTACATTTCCATTTAGAGAGGTCACCTGCTGCGCCAGCCTGGCGCTGTCATTTTTTGATTGCTGGAGAGCGGCCTGAGATGCCTTATACTTTTTGCTCGAAACACATCCACCCAACAAAACAGCGGCAGTAGCGGTAGTGACTAACATCATGTTTAGTCTTGTTTTCATAATCACATTGTTTTAAATATTTGCCTAAAATCTAATGCCAGGGGTCGGATGCCGAAAGCTCCGGCAAATGCGCCGGGCTTTGAAACACCTATCGTAGGATGTTAATTATCAATATTTTAAGTCGAATTCAGGAGTCGAAAATGTCCCCCACATCGCCCTCACCATATAACAACACTCTCCCCTCCCCTCAGCAAAACATTCCTCAAACCCGACCGATCTAAAGCAGCATGTCCGGCAAGTTCCTTACCTACAGGTAACCTGCTTAATCCCGCTACGGCCGGGCTATGTCTGGGTACAACTACTTATTTTTTTAAAAAAACATATTTATCCTCTTCCGCTTATACTGCGGAGCACATCTCCTTCGTTTGCTGTCTTTCTATGCCGGGTTACTGCTCTGATATCCTCTCTGTAAGATGCGCCACCGTTGTCTTCCTGGTCGCGCTCTTCGCAGGCTGCCAGCATCCGACCTCGCTTCCGCCTGACCACCCGGCCTACTTCGACAGGCTCTTTCGCCAGATGGACAGCATGAGCCTCCCTCCCCAGCAGGCATTTCGGTTCGTCGACTCTGTCTATGCCCGATTTCCTTCCCCCGGTACCCTGGACCTTATGCGGCGCTATGACTATAAAGGGAATTATTATTATAATATTGCGCATGACCTCGCCCTTTCGCAGCGATACGTCGACAGCGGGCTGATGCTCCTGTCCAACGAAGAAGCCCGCAACCGATACCCGCGGGAATACGCCAAATGCCTTATTGATAAGGCCGAAACCTATCAGAACGAGGACAACCTCGAAAGCGCCTTCTTCTTCTATCAGAAAGGGCTGGAGGCCATAAAGGACCTCGGCGACAGCTGTACGATGGCTGAATATACCCAGCGCATCGCCATGGCCAGTTTCCGGGCCGGTCGCTATGCGGATGCCCGAAATCTTTTTGACCTGGCCTTTCATCAGTTCGCCGCCTGCCGGCCGGACTTCAGGGCATTTGCTTATGAACAGTGCAACCTCGACAATATGGGCGAGTCCTACGCTGCTATGAAGAAATGGGACAGCGCAGCATTATACTTCGATAGCACCCTTTCATTCATCAGCAGGGAAGCACAGCCTTTTGCCCCCGACTCCTCTCACCGCATGTATATCGAAACGGCGAAAGCGGTCGTTCTTGGCAATCTGGGCGACTACGCGCTTCATCAGCGGGATACCACCAAAGCCTGGCAGCTCTATCGAGCCAGCATTTTCATAAACATGCGGCCCCTTCATGACTCTGGTAACGCGCTTTCCGTCCTGCTCAAAACGGCCCGTCTGAACCTGGCCCAGGGTCGCCTCGCCGACGCACGCATCCAGCTGGACCAGCTTCGCACCGCGCTCGATCACCGGTCGGACCCCGACATGGACCTGGACTGGCAACGGCTACAGGCCGAATGGCTCGGCAAATCCGGCGACTGGGCAAGCGCCTGGACGACCCTGAATGCCTGGAATACCCGCAAAGACACCATGCATGCAAAACTTGCCTCATCGGCCGTGGACATTCCCCGTGAGCTGGTGCACCTCGAAGACAGGTATACCATCGAACTATTGAAACAGCGCGACCACGTCAAGACCATCTACCTGCTGCTGGCCGTGCTGATCGTCGTTATGCTGATAGTCATCGCCTTCCTCATCCGCAAGGGCGCACAAAGATCGAATGCCCATATCCGTCAGCTCAACCGGCTCAATAAGGCCCTGCGCGCCGAGAACCGGCAGACCCAGACGGCCATCAACGCATTGAATGAAGACCAGGCCATGTATCTGAGGTCGCTCAAGTCCATCGCACACGACCTGCGCAATCCGGTAGGCGCGATCTCTTCGGCCGTCACTCTTCTAAAGCAGCAGACCGACCTGAACCCACAAACTAAGACATGGCTTGACCTGATCGGCCAGTCGGCCGACCAGTCCTTACACCTCGTAGGAGGTATCATGCACCTCGACCTCCCTATCGGAAGCCTGCAGCTGGAAATGATCGACCTGTCCAGGCTGCTGGAAACCTGTGTGTCGACCCTCCAGTTCAAGGCGGGAGAAAAGAAACAAATTATTCATCTGGAAGCAGAGCCGGTGACGCTTCTCGCAGACCATGACAAGCTCTGGCGCGTCATCATCAACCTGCTCGACAACGCCATCAAGTTCAGCCCCGACGGAGCCGACATCGCCCTCACCCTCCGGCGCCAGGGCAATAAAGCCATCATCTCCGTCACCGACAAGGGCATGGGCATCCCCAGGAATATCGAAGGAAAGCTCTTTAATGTCGACGCCGCCGTCAAACGCCTGGGCACCGCTGGCGAAATTTCCTTCGGTCTCGGTCTCGCCATCGTCAGCCAGATCATCAAGGCGCACGGCGGTACGATCAGCGTCCAAAGCGAAGAACACCAGGGCACAACCTTCCGGATCGAGCTGCTCACCTCAGCAGCGTAAGCCACAGTACAATCTAACCCCAGACGCTATCCAGCTGAAATACGACGTCTCCATTGTCTTCGATATTAAGCCCGAAACTTACCTCTTTCGGTTTGCTGTGGACCAGGCGCTCGTAGTCGAATAGAAAAGGAGGACTGATCCAGCCCTGGATGGACTGTGTTATTCTGCGCCAGCACGCGGGTCGACAATAATACAAAAAGGAGAAGGGTTGTGGCTTTAACTATAGACATACACAAACTTATAGATTTTCTCGATATGGCATCAAAACTATCTATAAAGCCGAACGTCGAAACTTCCATACATTTACTATCACACAAATGCACTCATCATGGAAAATAACACGCTTCACTATGCAACAGTGCACCATCCGGGCGCTGCAGGCAAATGCCCATTTACAGGAGGTCAGCTGAAAGAAGTCGCAGGCGGCGGGACAAGGAACCGCGACTGGTGGCCAAACCAGGTGAACCTGAATATCCTCAGACATCATTCCTCTTTGTCTGATCCGATGGACAAAGGATTCAACTATGCCGAAGAGTTCAAAAAGCTTGACCTGAAAGCCGTAAAAAAAGACATTGTCGATGTCCTGACCACCTCACAGGACTGGTGGCCGGCCGACTTTGGCCACTACGGCCCGTTTATGATCCGGATGTCGTGGCATGCAGCTGGCACCTATCGTATCGGTGACGGACGCGGCGGCGCAAGCAGGGGCATGCAGCGCTTCGCACCCCTGAACAGCTGGCCCGATAACGCCAACCTCGATAAGGCGCGCCGCCTGCTGTGGCCGGTCAAACAGAAATACGGCAAACAGCTTTCCTGGGCCGATCTCATCGTGCTGGCCGGCAACTGCGCCCTCGAGTCGATGGGCTTCAAGACCTTCGGATTCGGCGGCGGACGCGAAGACGTGTGGGAAGCTGCCGAAGACACCTACTGGGGTTCCGAAACAGAATGGCTCGGCAACAAAAGATATGAAGGCGACCGCAAGCTGGAGAATCCGCTCGGCGCCGTGCAGATGGGTCTGATCTATGTAAACCCCGAAGGACCGGACGGGACACCCGACCCCATCGCCGCGGCCCGCGACATCCGCGAGACCTTTGGAAGGATGGCCATGAACGACGAAGAGACCGTGGCGCTGATCGCCGGCGGGCATAGCTTTGGCAAGACACATGGCGCCGCCTCTGCGGGAAAATATGTCGGCAAAGAGCCCGCGGGCGCATCGATCGAAGAGCAGGGCCTTGGCTGGAGCAACAGCTATGGAAGTGGCGGCGGAAGTCATGCCATCACCAGCGGACTGGAAGGGATCTGGACTACTACGCCTACAAAATGGAGCAACAATTTCTTTGAGAACCTCTTCAGCTACGAATGGGAGCTGACCAAGAGCCCCGCCGGCGCATTTCAATGGACGCCGAAAGAGGGCGGCGGCGCCGGTACTGTGCCCGATGCGTTCGACCCGAATGTCCGCCACGCTCCTACGATGCTGACGACCGATCTCTCCCTGAGGCTGGACCCAATCTACGAAAAGATATCCCGCCGGTTCTACGAGAACCCCGATCAGTTCGCCGACGCATTCGCCCGGGCCTGGTTCAAGCTGACGCACCGCGACATGGGTCCCCGTCTCCGCTACCTCGGTCCCGAAGTGCCCGCCGAAGAACTGATCTGGCAGGATCCAGTCCCGGCGGTTACACATCCGTTGGTCAATGAGCAGGACATCGCTGCTCTAAAAGACCAGCTGCTCAAATCGGGACTTTCGGTTTCACAGCTGGTGACAACCGCCTGGGCTTCGGCGTCCACATTCCGTGGCTCCGACAGACGCGGCGGCGCTAATGGCGCCCGTATCCGGCTCGCACCGCAAAAGGACTGGGAAGTGAACAATCCCGCCGAATTATCCAAAGTGCTGACGACACTCGAAGGCATCCAAAGATCATTCAACAGCGCTCAGGGCGGCGGTAAAGCAATATCGCTGGCCGACCTCATTGTCCTGGGCGGCTGCGTGGGCGTCGAGCAGGCAGCGAAGAGTGCAGGCTACAAGGTCAGCGTACCCTTTACACCCGGACGCGCTGATGCAGGCCAGGAACAGACCGACGTAGAATCGTTTGACGCGCTCGAACCGGTCGCAGACGGCTTCCGCAACTACGCGCAGCCCCGCTATGCCGCAAAAGCCGATATATTCCTGGTTGACAAAGCACAGTTGCTGACGCTGACCGCGCCCGAGATGACAGTGCTGGTAGGTGGAATGCGGGTGCTGAACGCCAACTTTGATCAGTCGAAACACGGCGTGTTCACTCATCGCCCGGAAACGCTCACCACCGACTTCTTCCTTAATCTGCTGGATATGCGCACGAAGTGGAGTGCTACCTCAGAAGCCGGAGACCTCTTCGAAGGTCGCGATCGCACCAGCGGGGCGCTCAAGTGGACCGCGACCCGGGCCGACCTCGTGTTTGGCTCCAACGCCGAGCTCCGCGCGCTCGTCGAAGTATACGCCTGCGAGGACGCCAAAGAAAAATTTGTGCACGATTTCGTCGCGGCCTGGTCGAAGGTAATGAACCTTGACCGCTTTGACATCGCTTAATCACACAATCAGTAAAAATACAGGCGGGCGCTGTCGCCCGCCTTTTTTATTGTTTCATCGGTCTCTCGTTCCCGTCCAGCAATATGATAAAATCGTTCTCCTTATCCATCAAATAGTTCAGCACGAACTTCGCCGGGGCATCTGACGAAGCATTATCAAAATGGCTGATCACCGTCTCCGCCGGCTCATAAAATGGATCGCCAGCCTTAAGCACACGCGCCGAATCACCCTTCACCTGGAAATAAATAGAGCCGGAGACAATATATCCGACAACCGGGCAGGGATGCTTATGCAGCGGCCCCTTCTGACCCGGCGCCAGATTTATTTCCCGGATATCTACCCGGGATATGGGACGCGCACCAAATTTCGCCAGCATCAATTGCTTTCTGACGATCGTCTGCGCCCGCAGCCCACAAATACACGACAGACAAACCATTGCAACGCAAATGCAGCGTAAGGACAAATGCATAGAGAAGGTTTTATAGTAAATTAAGGATTCTTCTTCTCATCCTTCTCCGCCTGCAGCGCATCCCTGGTATTCTTCTGAACAGTAACCGCACCAAAAATGGCAAGCAGGAAAGAAAAGGCATAGAAACCCTTTTCGCTCGGCAGGATGGTTGCATTCCACAATCCGATGACCAGCAGAATAACGCATAAGATGGTAGCGAACCAGCTGATCCCATAATAAAGATCGGTCACTGGCACACCCTCCAGCCGGTCTCTTACACTTTTTTGCAGGCTAACGACGGCGAACAGGCCGAACATCAATACAGTAAAATAATAGCCTTTCTCATTGAGCTGCATCTGCGCCCGCCACAGTCCGATCAGATATCCGAAGGTACCGGCGCCAAGCGCTATCCATGACGCGCCGACAAAGGCATTGGAAGGTTTCGTTGACATACGATAGTTAGGGGTTTATAGATCGAATATAATAAAAAACCCCCGGCTATGCCAGGGGTTCAGATAAATCATTAACAAATCATTTTGTATTGGTCCCATCGACATAATCGATCACCATCCATAATTCATTCTTCACCAACGTCCTCGTGCTTTCAGTATTCTGTATGAATTTATTGGCGTCCTGTCCCGGCCATACCTTGTTAAAGGATTCCATGTATTTGGGATTCTCGACCGTGGAAAGATCGTTAAAGAACTGCACGGTCACATAGTCGGATTCCTCCTTCGCACCATAAGGCATTATCTTTTCAAACAGCTGCCAGTCCTTGATAGCGCCCTGGTTGACCCTTTCCTTGTGAAGGGGCATCCACGTCTCTTTTTCCATTTTCTCGTATTCCGCGGCTTTACCCGGCAGGGTCTTCATAAAATCAAGGGAGACATATTTGGTCGGCGGCGCTGTGGGGTCCATGTTCAGACCGGTCACAGACCGGAAGACCTCCCTTTTTACGATTGTCCTGGCCCGTTGGTACTGACTCGCGATCGAATCGAATACCTTGTCTGTTGTCGCCGGGAAAACTTTCTTGAACACGGTGCGTATGCTAACGGAATCGTCCAGCAGGTCTTTGAGGCTGGTGGATACATTGACTGCCGCATAGTCGTATTCCGCGGCTGCGCCGGTAGGCATAACGACCTGGTGCATGTACCAGCCCAAAATCATCTTATTCTTATAAAAATATTCATTGATCTTCTTCCCATACTTTTTCAGCAGCTCCCGATACTGCGGTTCCTTTTCCGGGTGAACTTTGATATATGAAACCGAGACGTAAACAGGTTTGGGATCCGTTGTCTGCGCAGACGATCGATTATCCGGCAGGAAAAAGAACAACCCCAGGAGGAATGTAAAAAGGAACGGACCGTTAGTGATCCGGATGGACCGGCAAAGCCGGCCTGCGGCAAAATACTGGATTGCTTGCATGGTAGTAGTGGTTTAAAAATTTAGAAGATCGGGAATGGATTCCTTAACGGGAGAAGTATCTAAATGAGAGTAGGTCGTATCAAATGTATTATATTTTTAATTAATGCAGAAATTCTTGGCTTCCCGATCAAAATTGAGTATCTTACGTATCTCTCTCCAACCACATTTCTTATCCCTTTCTTACACTGTCTCCCGGGACCTTCTCTATTGACTGGTGTGAAATTCCTTTGGAACCTTTCTTTATTCTCTCAACATTGGTATTGTATTATTAATTCACCAATTCAAAGGAGGTATTTATGAAAATTTCTACCCGGCTAATGGTCATCGGCATCCCTGCCGTCATCTCCCTGTATTCCTGCCAGAAGGGAATGAAATCAACCGAACAACCCGGCGTGAGCCTGCGGTCAGCTCAGCTCAACGCCAACCCGGCTGCCACCATACAGGGTGCTGTATCCGTCTTTGCGACAGGCTTTAACAACCCGCGCGGACTGAAATTCGGCCCTGACGGGAATCTTTATGTAGCAGAAGGTGGCATTGGCGGTAAGAACTCCTCTGCAGGCCTGTGTGATCAGGTAGTATTTCCTATAGGCCCATATACGGGAAGCCCCACAGGCGGGCGAATCTCGAAAGTAAATGCGGCAGGCGTTCGGACAACGGTCACCGATAACCTGCCCTCCAGCCAGAATAATGAGATTATCGGCGGCGACGTGCTAGGGGTGGCTGACGTTGCATTCATCGGAAATACGTTGTACGCGTTACTTGCCGGGGGTGGCTGCTCCCATGGCGTACCTTCCATACCCAATGGTATCGTAAAGGTCAGCCCCAACGGCAGCTGGACATTGATAGCCGATCTCAGCGCCTGGCAGCAAACACATCCGGTAGCACACCCCGAGCCGGACGATTTCGAGCCCGACGGCACCTGGTATAGCATGATCGAGCTGCGCGGAGACCTGTATGCGCTGGAACCCAACCATGGTGAGCTCGTCAAAGTAACCATTGATGGAAGTATCAGCCGCGTCATCGACATTTCAGCAAGCCAGGGACATATTGTTCCCACTGCGCTCAGCAATCACGGCAATTTTTATATGGGCAACCTGGATACATTCCCCATCCCCGCAGCTGGTTCGAAGATCTTCAAGATCACGCCTTCAGGCGAGATCAAAGTAACAGCGACCGGGTTCAGTACCGTGCTGGGCCTGGTATTTGACAACCGTGACAGAATGTATGTGCTGGAAATGACGGTCGGTGCGCCTTTCCCGACACCCGGGCTGGGAAGAATTCTCCAGATCGATCCATCCGGCAAAGTGACGATTATCGCCACAGGACTATCGCTACCCACCGGTATGACGATGGGTCCGGATGGCAATCTGTATGTGTCCAACTGGGGACTCAGCCCCAAAGGTATCGGTGGCGGCCAGGTACTCAAAGTAACGATCAGCCAATAGACAGCCGCTTGCTCAATATCCTTATTCCATTTTTATCGCCGCTCATATCGAGCGGATATAGGAAGCGCTCCCCTTGAATTTATCAAGGTCCATCTCGACAAAGAAGTTCTTTACGCCCCCGGTCTTCGCAGTCGCAAAGAATTTTTTCCAATCAATAACTCCCTGCCCTACCGGAACCTGTTTCTTATCCGCCGTCCAGTCCGACAGGTGCGCAGAGACGAACCTGCCAGGATATTTATTAAAATAGGTCGACGCCTTATACCCAAGATTGATCACCTCCGTCTGGAATTGCATCTTGACGAGGGTAGGGTCCAGACGCCTCATCAGCGCGTCGTAGATCAGCTGACCGTCGAGCTCATGAAATTCGAAATCGTGATTGTGAAAGCCGGCCTGCATGCCGGCTTTTTTTATCTTCTCCGCCGCCGCATTCAGCTTATCAGCCGCAGCGAGATAGTCGTTCAAGGTCGATTCCTTCGGCAGCCAGAAGGTGGAGCAGATCATCTGGCTAAGTCCAAGCCCATGCGCAAATTCAATGCGTTCGTCCAGCGGATCGCCAAATTCGGCAAATCCAAAATGACAGCTCGGGCAGCTGAGTCCTGCATCGTTGATTATCTTACGCATCTCAGACGCCTTCATGCCCACCAGCGGGCCATAGCCGATATCTGCATATCCTTTTGGCGAACACATCTCCGTAAGCTGATAGCCCTGCGCAGCCATCATTTTTAAAGTGCCGGGAAAATCTTTGGCCAGCATATCCCTGATCGGATAGGTCTGAAACCCGATCGGTATATTCATCATGCTGGCATGAGCCTTCAGCGACAGCTGCGACAGGCCAAGAGCGGCGCCGGCGGTCGCGGCGAGGAATCCCCTGCGATCGATCTTTTTCATACAATTGGTTTTATGTCATTACTAAATGGTCGCAGGGTCCCATCCCTGCCTGTACTCGCGGCTCAGATATTTATTGGCATCTGACCCATTGGTGATGGTATGATTGGCTGCATCGTATCTCAATAGCTGATTGGCCCTCAAAGAAGCCGCATACAGATTGACAGCCTCCGTAAGATATTCGGCCTCTCCAAAATTGCCTGGATACTGTTTACCGGTCCTACAGGCTTCAACAAACAACGGCAAGGCGGCCGAGGTCTGCTTCACCTGGTCACCCTTTGAACTATTGCCTGCCACAGGCCCCTCCATTTTCTGACCGGATATGATCTGCGGGTTCTGTACGTTGAAGCCCGCAAGTATCTTCCCTCTATCCCCGACAAATAGCATCCCCTCCTGTGGCAGGTCTTTATTGTCCCTCGCCAGCTCATCCGGAAGACAGGGGCGCATCCCGCCGTCATACCAGTAAAGATCGACAGGACCTCTGCCACCATTGGCAGGATAGCTGAATCTTACGGTACTGGCCATGGGAAAAGAAAAGTCGTTATTCACCCTGAAGGGAACAGCCCCGTTGAAATCGCAGTAATGACTCCTGTGCGGTTCTACCACAGTAGGCGAGGTCAGCTGTAACGCCTTAAAAACGGTCCAAAGACTGTAGTGACCCATGTCGGCCATTGAGCCCCCGCCAAAGTCATACCATCCGCGGAAAACCATATGGGTATAGCTCGGATGGTACGCCCGCTCCGATTCAGGCCCCAGCCATAGATCCCAGTTGAAACCGTCGGGAACGGGGGGCTTGTCCGTCGGCAGCTCAGGGTACTGCGGCCATACAGGACGGTTGGTCCAGTTATGTACCTCCTTCAGCGTACCGATGGCGCCCGCATTGATCCAGCCCATCACCGTGTCCATCGATCCGTTGGAATCCCAGGGAATAAGGTGCGTGACGGACTTCGGATGGCTCCGGGCCATTTCGATCACTCTTTTACCCTCGATAAGTCTGTTGGATATGGGCTTGTGCACGAGCACGTGCTTTCCACGCCGGATAGCCGCCATACAGAGCACGCCATGCAAATGGTCGGGCGTCATGATCTTAACCGCATCCAGGTCTTTTTCCTTTTCCAGCAGCTCGCGCACATCGGCATAGGCCGCACAGCCTTTGTATTTTTGTTCTGGCCGCACGGCGGCATAATAGCTGTCTACAATATCCTTCCCGTTATCCCTTCCACCGGGAATAGTATTATCGCCTCCGGGGCTCCAGTCCGGCTTTTTGATGGTTTTGCGTATCTCGTCCCTGAGATAGTTGATGCCCCAGTCGCGATAGCCCCTGGCTTCTTTATTAGGGTCACAGACCGCCACCACCTGTATCTCCGGCACCGCCAGCAGGGGCAGCAATTCCCTGATCCCCTGGGTGCCTATGCCGATATATGCCAGTGTGATCTTGTCGCTGGGGGCGACATATCCCCTCCCCAAAACATGTCTCGGAACAATAGTAAAAGCAAGCCCGGCAGCAGCTGTCATTTCTACAAACTTGCGCCGGGTCAGGTCATTTTTCATATAGAATAGGTTTTACGCTGAATTTACGGAATTATTTAATTCCGTGTATTGCTGCCCATTCTCCATTTGTCAATATCGCTGAGGTCCCTGTTCCGGACCGACTCATATCCTTTAAAAAGATATCCCTGAAAATCCGCCTCCTGGTTATCAGAGATCTTATAATAGAGATCATCCATTTTTTTCTGCATGGTTTCAGGTATAGACCCGTCCACGTAGGAGTAATCGTTCCTGTCGGTGATCATCCCCGCAATGTAGGCGCTGCAGACAGGAAAGCTATCCGGATAGTTCTTTCTGATGTGCTCAAGGGCCTGCGTCGCAGACCCGGCTAACTTCTCCAGTATGGGATCAAGCTGATCACAGAACTCATCGTAAGGCAACGCATCGAGACGGGCCAACCCTTCGTTCAATTCCAATTCGAGACCGGAAAGCAACGCGTACCAGGGCTGGTCCATCGCGCTGACCCAGCGCCGGTTGACATCTGCAATAAAAGCGGTAAACGCACCCGACTGCCCCTCGGCCATCTCCGGCGCCAAATAGGATAGGTTCTGCACCGACCATAGCCACCTGAGCATACCCCCCACCATCCTCGGCGCGTCCTTTGCCGCTTCTGCCGCCAGGGCTTTTGCATAGATCAGTTTGCGGCAAAGCTGTCTGGCGAATGCTATCGTCTCGCGGCTATCCTCCAGCCGGCTGCCGTGTCCAAGGACGATCGCGTTCCAGATCATATCCCCCGAAGTGCGCTCATCGCGCAGAGTCACTTCGCTGTACACTGCATCCTGCTCCTGGGCGGAATAGATAGTGTCCACTGCCGCCGCCAGCAATTCATCCGATTCCTGGCTACGGGGTCCGAGGATGGTCGGGCTGCGTCCCTCGAAAGCCAGCTCAAATCTTTTCTTCTTGGCCTGCACCTCGCGTAACACTGCACCCCACTTCTCACTGCCGGGCGCAAGCGCAGAAAGATACAAAAGCAGATCCTTCGCGGCCGCATAAGCCTCCTTATGCTCGCCGGCCTCTTCCAGCCGCTGGAACTCCATCAACCTGAAATAGGCCATCGCAGGTAAATGATCGAGCATATCCGCCAGCCGGATCAGCTGCGCTGACAAGAGAGCCTTTTCTTCTTCTTCAGTATTTTCATACCCTTCCACGGCCTGCAGCAGCAACATGGATGCCTCGAGCCGGGGATTATAGCCGGTCCCCAGCTCGCTGGCAGCCTCCTGCCAGACCGCACTCCTGTCCACGGCGTCAAAACCCAAAAAAGCATCCAGCAATCGGACGGAGATATTGGCCTGCGGAGCCTGCCATTGCCCCTTCGCCGGATTCGGTAGTTGGAAGTACGGATCTCCGAACAACACCGCGCTTCCCCATGTCACAGGAGAAACGAATCTGCTCAGCATGTCACGCCGGGTCTCCTTCAGCGCCTCGCCGACCGGCATCGACAATGCCCGCCGGTAAAAGCCCATCGACAGACGGGCGGTTTGCGCGTCCAGCGTTTCAATGGTATTGGCGATCACTGCAGGCGCCCCGGCCTCAATAAGATTGAAGGCGAAACCCCTTCGCACACCAGCGCCCAGGTATCTTGTGAAGCCCAGATGGCAGGTGTTCAAATAGACGAAGGGTAGCGAACGCTGTTTGCGAACATACAGATCGTCGACATAGAACTTTTCGTCATTGGGCAGCAGCAGCCATTCGTCGCCCTCCTCCGATTCGCCATGGGCGGCGATATGCAGGATATCGAGGAATGACATCCTGTCCGTATAATAAGCCGGCGTCAATTGCTGCGCAAGGGAAGGGATATCATATTTTGAAGTACGTAGCAGCCGGATGATCTCCTCGCATTCCGGGCCTGCACTCTCCAGCCTGTCGGCCTCAGGATTGGCGGCATCGGTTATCGGCGTGACCAGCGCCCGGCCCTGACCCGGCTGGTGAACAACAGCATCCAGTGATCGCGCCAGATGTCTCAGAGAAATATACCTCGCGATGACGAGCTCTTCTCCAACAAAAGAAGTTCCGTCATGCATCAGCTCAAAGGGAACCACTCCGCCGTCAGAGCTATAGTCGGGGATCAATAGCAGGGTGTCGTGATGACTGATCGCATTCCGGACACCGGGCGGCAGCCCATTGAGCAGGGCGGCGCCTGCATTGGTCAGCAGGTCCGGAGAAATATCCGGCTTCACCTGTAATTCCTTCAACGACCCGCTGACAGCCTCCTGCAGCTGATTTACCAATGTTCTGTATTCGTTGCCCGAGACTAGCCACACAGGCTGCTCCCAGGCAGAGCTCATCATCAGAAAGCCCATGCCGTCCGCCAGGGGCTGCAACAATAGCGCCAGTGCGCCCGGGGGCAGCGCCGCATATATACGCCCCAGCGTATCTCTCGCCAGTTCCATCCCGGCCTCCACCTCCCCATTCTCCATCCCCGCATATCCTTCCATGAACACCTGAAAGTCGGGCGCTGTCCCAGCCCTGGCGCCATCAAGCAGAATAGAAAGCTCTACGCTCTTCTTCTTATCGGCGGTCGGGCTATATTCCTCCAGCATATTTTCCAGCACGACCAGCAGGGGCCGTTCGAAAAGCGACCGGTAATAGGGATTTGTCCAGACCGCCGGATCTTTATAGACAGCGAGCGCCAAAGCCTTCAGAAAATAATCGGCGAAGCTGCGCGCATTCTCCGCCTTATGAATATGGGTTACCACGGTCAGCAGCCCCGACGTAAAGACGGAGGCAATGCTCGAGGTTATTCTCCCCGCCTGCTGCTGCGCCTCAAAGGCCAGACTGGCCGCCTCCCGGAACTGGCCCTCTCTGCTGATGGACGTCGCAATACCCGTCTTCACAGCCACCTCCCATTCCATCTTGTTCTTCACAATACGGGCAAGCAGACGCCCGGCCTGTTGCCGGCCCTCCTGAACCGGCAGCCAGCTCAGCACGGATATAAGAGAAAAGGGATCGATGCTCATGCTGAGACCCGTCTGCTCCAATGCCTCCAAAGCGGCAAGGGCATTCGTCTGCTGAACAGAGTCATCGCCATACACGTCCTGACACCTTACAAGCCCAAAACAGCTTTTGACATACTTGTCCTTCAGCTCCAGCAGCGGAACCGCAAACTTTTGTTGATCTGAAGCCCCATCCTGCATCTCCGGGCCATAGACCAGGTCGACCCACTGCTGCAGAAATATGGAGTCGTTCTCAACCAGCGTTCTCAGGTGTTCTATAGCCTGCTTATAGGCGGCGCAGGCTTTATATTTCTCAAGTATGTCTTCCTCGAACCTCCCGGAAAAATAAAATTGAAGCCCCTTGATCCAGCGGTCAATAGGCTCCGAACGCGGCGGGAGGTCCTTCAATCTCTTTAGCGCCTGTATCCCCGCCGTCCGGTCACCCGCATTCAATCTGGCCTCCGTGATCAGCAACAGCAATAGTCCATTAGCGCGCTCACAGCTTTCCGGATCATCCGAATACTGGATAATGCCCGCCATAAGGCCATTGTTCGCCAGCCTGACCATGATGTCCGGCTGACCGTTGCGGCTTATCATCGCGGCTTGCATAGATAGCCGCTGCACAAAGGCTCCGGCTTCCGGATCACGCTGTAAAAGGAACTCAAGACTTTGCGCCGCATTTTCGAGCGCCTCACCATCGCGCATTCCCGAGGCGCCGAAAGCCGTAAGCTCCTGAAAGTACCGATCACGCCAAACCCGCCCTTCCGGGGATAGCTGCTTCATATGAAGTGGTGTTATTTGACTACTCTCGCGCAATAGGGCACGGCGCGTTTTCCACCGAAACGGCTAGATCAGGTCAAAATTCCATTCACAGGAGTCATCTATCTATAAGTTCGCTTCTTTTTTCCGATTTTCCAATACCCGAAAGTGGTGATATCTTATCAGTGCTGCGCTGTTATAGTCTGAATGCTTCCATCAGGATTGAAATGCAGTTCCGTAACCTTGACATTCCGCAGAAAGGTTTTTCCGCTTAGCTGTGTATCATGATAGAACAGCCACCACTTGCCACCGAAAGAAATAATAGAATGATGCGTGGTCCAGCCTTCCACGGGGTTCAGGATAACACCCTGATAGGTAAAAGGGCCGTAAGGCGAACCGCCCGTAGCGTATACAAGCCGGTGTGTATCACCCGTAGAATATGTAAAATAATACTTGCCCTGGTATTTAAACATCCATGAACCTTCGAAGAAGCGTCTGTCATTGTCCTTTTCAAAGAAAGGCTTGTTATCGGAGCCCACAACCTGGATCTCTTTCACGGGCTCAGCGAGATGCTTCATGTCGGCGCTGAGCTTTGCCACACGGGGTAGGATGGCCAATTCGTCCGCCTTTCGATTCCCCTTTGCAGAGTCGTAGCGGCCACCATTCCACTTTTGCAGCTGTCCGCCCCAGATGCCGCCGAAGTACATGTAGTATTTGCCGTCCTCATCCTTAAAAACACAGGGATCGATGCTATAGGTCCCCCCCATCGGCTCTTTCTCGGCCACGAACGGACCCTCGGGTTTTGCGCTGGTAGCAACACCAATATGGAAGACGTCTTTCTTGTCCTTTACAGGAAAATAGAGATAGTAAGTATTGTTCGCAAAAGCCGCATCCGGAGCCCACAGCTGGCGCCCCGCCCAGGGAATATTGCGGATGTCCAGCGCCACGCCATTGTCTGTAACCTTGCCCCCGATCGAATCCATCGAAAGGATATGATAGTCCCGCATATCGAAATGTGAACCCAGGTCATCCTCAGGTATCCCAGTGGCCGTGTCGTGAGAAGGATAAATATAGATCCGTCCGTTGAACACGTGCGCCGACGGATCGGCTGTATAGATATTGGTCACCAGCGGCTGCGACAGGTACTGCGTCTTGTGCACAGATGCCTTCGATGAGTCCGAAGCCAGGGAATCGGCGCCCGCGGCTGTGGGAGTCCCCCCACTATTACAACCCGCCATGACGATCAGGGAAAATACTACGGTCAAATGCTGTTTCATTGGCAATCGCTTTTGGTAAAAGTAAGGGATTTGGGCGATCCTGCAATCGGTTTAAATTTTTATCTCCCAGCCCCCTTTTACCCTCCAAACTCTCCGCCGTATCCCCCAACCACTATTTATAGCCTGTCGATCCTCACCCACTTCATCCCCGCCGCCTCAGCGGCTTGCACTCCCGCCTCTCCATCTTCGAAGACCAGGCAATCACCGGGCGCAACTCCCAGCAACTGCGCCGCTTTCAGAAAGGGATCCGGATAGGGCTTGCCATGAACCGTCTCTCCTGAACAGACCATGACCTCTACCAGATCATCGATCCCAATCACGCTAAGGGTCCTTTCGACAGACGCTCTCCTGCTGCCGGAAACTACTCCGATCCTCACCTTCCCTACATGCGCCTTCAAATGCGCAACCACATGTTCCATGGCGCGCGTATGGTCAATATATTCCTCTAAAAAGAGCTTGTATTTCAGTTCCTTGAACTCCTCCGGCTCAAAATTCGTCCCGTACCTCCTGTTGATCTCTTCGATGACCTTCACAGCCGGCCAGCCCGCCAGTTCGTCGATGATAGCCCCATCAATAACAGCGCCTTTTGAAGCAGCCACTCTTACGTATGCCTCCTTATGGGCGCCCATATTATCCGCCAGGGTCCCGTCGCAATCATACAGGTAGGCCTTATAGCCCGCGCTCAGTCTCGTCAGCGTTTCCAGTTGATCCTTCTTCATATGACCAGTAAAGATATTGCTTGATTTTTATAACTTTTTGTTTGATTTGCGTTACCCCCCGACCCCAATGACGACGGAAATTTGAAGTATGGAATTTTACGATCCCGAAGGCTTTTTCACCGACATTCTGAATTTCCGTTCAGCCCGCAGCGGCGACATGGGACATTTTAATATATTCCCAACCGAACCCTTCTGTGGCCCCAATGGCAAGCCCGCCACCTATAGCAGGAGAAGCTATTACAAGATAAGCCTCGTCATCGGCAGGAATGTCTACCACTACGCCAACAGGTCGATCGATATAGAGGAGAGCGCCCTTTTCTTCGGCAATCCCATGGTTCCTTACAGCTGCAAGTCGGCCGGACCCCAGACCGGCTACTTCTGCATCTTTACCCCGGATTTCTTTAAGGACTTTGGAGCCCTTCACAATTACCCGGTCTTCCAGCCCGGCGGCGATCCCATCTTCAAGCTGACGCCCCGGCAGCAACAGGAGATCCGGCAGGTCTTTCAAAATATAGAGAAAGAGCTCCACAGCAGCTATACCTATAAATATGACTCGATAAGAACGATGGTGCTGAGCCTGATCCACCAGGTCATGAAGATGCGACCCGCCGAGCCATCCGCCCCCAGCACCGCCAACGATCGCATCTGCACGTTCTTCATCGAGCTGCTGGAACGCCAGTTCCCCATCGACACAGATCAGGGACAAATGCAGCTGCGCCGGCCCGTCGACTTCGCCGACCACCTCTCTGTACATATCAATCACCTCAACCGCGCCGTAAAAACAGTAACTGGCCAGACCACCTCGCAATTCATCGCCAACCGCGTCGTGAAGGAAGCAAGGATCCTACTGAAACAAACCGACTGGCCCATCGCCAACATCGGCTACTGCCTTGGCTTCTCTGAACCATCCAATTTCATCAGCTTCTTCAAACGCTACGTCCAGGCCACTCCACGCGAGTTCAGGAACTAACCTCCCGCCGCGCCCCCCGATATAACAGCTTGTTTGATCCTGCACATAACTTGTTTGATTCCGATAACAGTCCCTTCCAACATTCGCAGGATTTTTGCAAAAAAAAGTTATCAGTATGTCACAACAAGTGAAAACAAGCAATGTAAAGGCGTTCGGAACGGATGCCACCGACAGGCCGCTGGGCGGACTCACTATCCCCCGCCGCCTCACTGGCGCGCACGACGTCGAGATCGATATCCTCTATTGCGGCGTATGCCACTCCGACCTGCACCAGGCACGCAACGAATGGGGTAATTCCATCTATCCGGTCGTCCCGGGGCACGAGATCGTAGGCCGGGTCACCAACGTCGGCAACCACGTCAACAAATTCAAGAAAGGCGACCTCGCCGGAGTCGGTTGTATGGTCGATTCCTGCCGGGTTTGCGAGTACTGCCAGGAAGGGCTCGAGCAGTATTGCGTCAAAGGATGCGTCCAGACCTATAACGACCACGACAAGATACTCAACACGAGGACATTCGGCGGGTATTCCGAAAGCATCGTTGTCGACGAGAGCTTCGTATTACGGGTCCCCGGGAACCTGGACCTTGCCGCCGTCGCGCCACTGCTCTGCGCTGGCATCACGACCTACTCGCCTCTCCATCACTGGCAGGCCGGACCCGGAAAAAAAGTAGGCATCGTCGGCATCGGAGGCCTCGGCCATATGGGTATCAAGTTCGCCCGCGCCATGGGCGCCCACGTCGTGGTCTTTACCACCTCTGCTGCAAAAGTCGAAGACGCCAAAAGACTCGGCGCTCACGAGGTGGTCCTATCTACAGACGCGGAGCAGATGAAGCAGCATGACCGCAGCTTTCATTTTATCCTGGACGCCGTCTCGGCCAATCATGACATGAATGCCTATCTCCGGCTGCTAACGCTGGACGGCACTCTGGCCCTGGTAGGCGTGCCTGAAAAGCCGATTGAGATCGCCCCCTTCAACGTCATGATGCCCCGTCGCAATTTTGCCGGCTCCGCCATCGGCGGCATCGCCGAAACACAGGAGATGCTCGACTTCTGCAGCAAGCACAACATCGTTTCCGATATCGAGATGATCAATATCCAGCAGATCAACGAGGCCTACGAAAGGCTGCTGAAAGGAGATGTCAGATACCGATTTGTCATCGACATGAAGTCGATCAGGAACTAAACATTATCCAGTCGGGAGCTGCTGGGCTTTGCGGCCAGCCAGGCGGCAGCTCTCCCATTTTTTCTGGGAGGAACAAAATAAAATAGAAAACCACCCTCTTCGGGATCAGGACGCCCTTGAAAATGAATCCATTGAAAATGAATATTATCAATAGCTCAATCCAAAACCAAACTTGTACAGCGGAGCCTTACTGTCATATGGCACATCCTCCTTCTGCGCACGGACAGCCTCCATGGAAGATGGCAGCTCGATAGGCAGATGCCCACCCGGCTTGTCCTTTCCAAAGATCACGTCCAGCACTGCCGCATCGCTGGCGCCAAAGTCCGCCAGCAGACCCTTTGCACCAGCGCTTATTTCCGGGATAACAGCCGCACGGTCAATATAAATATCCACGATAGTCGGCACCGCCTTCAGCAGCTGCAGGATGCTGTCCTTTTGTTTACCCTTGAAATCAAGATCACCATGATGAAAAAGCGACGCAATAGGAATATCCGTCTTCACCGGATAGAACGGGGTGTTCAGCCGCAATATCGCGATATCCGCCTTCTCCGGCTGATCGACCACGGTCCCATACTGAGCGGCGACCTTTGGATCGACATTGCGCACATAGATCTTTAGCTTCCCGGGAGCAAGCGGCAGGACCTTGGCCTCGTTCTTCAACAGGGTCATCGCCCGGCGCTGTGAAGCCTCACCGGCCTTAAGAGAGACCGGATTCCCTATCACCTCTCCGACTTTCGTGGTATCGACAAAAGGATTGTCGAAAAGCCCTAGCTCGAATTTCTGCAGCAGCAGCCGCCGGACACTGCTGTCGATTCGCGCCTGCGTGATACGTCCTTCCTTCAGCAGCTGTAAGACCAGCTCCGGACAGTTCTCCCCGCCAAACTGATCCACACCAGCGTCTATGATCTTTTTTACCCGCTCGACCCGCGACAGCTTCTCTACACCCCAGGCCCTCGCCGGCCATACGGCGCCGCCCATGTTGGCATCAGTAACCAGGCCCCAGTCCGTACATACTACACCGTCATAGTGATAGGTGTTACGCAACAGCCCCGTGATGATGTCCCTGTTGTAGGAGAACCCTACATCCTCGCTCGTCTGCCCCATCGGCACGCCATAGTAGGGCATGATCGCCGCCGTGTGCACGGAAAAAGCCGCCTCGAACGGCAGTAGATGATACTTAAAATTATTCCCCGGGTAGACCTGCCCCTTCTGGAACGGGAAATGCGGGTCCAGCCCCTCCTTCTGCGGTCCCCCGCCTGAAAAATGTTTGGTCATGGTGGCCACGCTGTTCGAATCCAGCTTCTCCCCCTGGTATCCCAGGATATAGGCCTTCGCCATCCTCGAGGTCAGCGCCGCGTCTTCTCCAAACGTACCGCTGATACGCGCCCACCGCGGCTCCGTAGCCAGATCCACCTGCGGATGCAAGGCTTCCCGGATGCCGACAGCCAGGTATTCCCGCCGGGAGACATCCGCAAACTGCCGCGTAAGGCTGTCATCGCCAATAGCTCCCAGCCCCAACGGCTCGCACCACTGCGAAAATGTATTGGCCGCCATGGCAAAAACATTGTTGCTGAAATGATTCCGGGGATCGGAAGCGATGGTCATCGGGATGCCCAGCCTCGTTGAATCCTGCAGGTACTTCTGCATGGCGTTGTACCAGCGCGCGAGCGCCAGAGGAGACGGTACCGCCCAAAGATTAAAATGGTTCATCCTGTCTTCCTTCACCAGTCGCAGCGCATTGGGCGCAAAGGCAAACAGCCCCGTCCCAGGCTTGTCCTCTATCGAACCATCGTCGTTGACGCGCGCGCCATTGATAAAGAGCATTCCGGACTTCTCCTCCGGCGTCATCTGCGCCAGCAGATCGTCGACCCTGGCCGGCAAAGGCTGACGCCGGTCTTCATAAATATCCATCTTACCGTTCTTGTTCAGATCACGGTAGCCACTAGCATTGTCGCCGGGCTGTCCGCAGGACAGAAAGCCCACCGCCGTAAATACCGCTGGTATCACAGCAGAGATAAGTTGTTTGGCAAGCATATTTTTCATTATGTTATTATGACACAATGTAAAAAATTTATGCAAAAAACCCATCTTTTTTTAAGTACCTTAATGGCATGACCAGCCCCCCACTCATCACCTTCCTGCTTTCCTTGCTGCTGACAGGCATGACCTTGCAATCGCCAGCCCAGGGAACACCGCAAATGCCGTCCCCCTCACCCGCCCAGGGGCTGGCCCGCTCACCCGCCCAGGGGTCCCCCCAGTCACCGCCCCCGCACCCGTCCCGCAGCTACGCCCTCACCGGCGTCACCCTGATCGATGCCCGGCACGAAGCGCCCCTACAAAACCAAACGGTCCTGGTCAGCGACGGAATGATCGCAGACGTTTTCCCGGACGGGGCAAAAACTCTCCCGGACTCCACGACTCTTATCCGCATGAACGGCAAATTCCTGCTGCCCGGCCTCATCGACACGCACGTACACTTCGCGACCGATCCATCGGGGACGGACAACCGCATCGCAACCCTTGACGCATTGCAGCGCATGCTGCGCTCCGGCATCACCTCGGTCCGGGACATGGCGGGCGACGCCCGCATTCTCGCAGGTCTCTCAAGAGACGCACAGGTCGGAGACATCCCCGCACCCGATATTTACTTCTCGGCATTGATGGCAGGTCCCACTTTTTTCGACGACCCGCGGACCGCCACCTCGTCCAAAGGAGGAATTGCCGGCGGAATGCCCTACATGAGAGCAGTGACAGATACGACCGATCTTCCGCTGGCGATAGCGCAGGCAAAAGGGTCAGGAGCAAAAGGAATAAAGTTATACGCCGAACTGGGGCCAGCGCTCGTCACCCGTATCGTCGCCGAAGCCAGACGGCAGGGTCTGCTGGTCTGGGGCCATGCCTGGCTGAACCCCGCCAAACCCTCGGACCTCGTCCGGGCAGGGGTCGGCTCTATTTCCCACACCCCTTTGCTGCTGCACCAGTCCATGGACAGCGTCCCCCGCCGATGGAGGTCCGTACGCGATCAAAAATTCTGGGAAGACTCGCTTCCTGACCTGTCTGCTTTGTTCAGCCTGATGAAGAAGAACAATACGCTGCTCGACGCCACCATGTCGGCATACCATCAATGGGCGCAGCAGGACTCCTCGAGAGCCTATTACTACTCCATCACAAAAGTATACACAGCTGCAGCCCACCGGGCAGGAGTAAAGGTTTGCGCAGGCACAGACGACGACCAGCAGAATTTCGTGCAGGGTGAAATGGAGCTCCTCGTCCACGACGCAGGTTTCAGCGCGCAAGACGCCATCATAGCCGCAACAAGATATGCGGCGGAGACCCTTGGCATCGATGCCGCATGCGGCACGATAGAGAAAGGGAAGAAAGCGGATCTCCTCCTGGTGAACAGCAACCCGCTCGAACGCATCGAAAATATTCGGACGGTCGTCCTGGTGATAAAATCAGGAAAGATATACTGGGATCAATAGCCGGTAGGTCTCAAACATTCCACACCGGCGGGTCTCAACTCACTCCACACCGGCGGGTCTTAACTCACTCCACACTGGTTGGTCTCAACCATCCCTCATTAGCTCGCAAACCCATTCTTCCGCGCCGCCTTCAGCAGCTTCTTCCGCCCTTTGTCGACAGTATGATTCCAGTCATAGCTGAGGGTCAGCCGGTAGTTGCGGGTCTGCGTGGTACTGTACGACTGCAGGTTGAAATTAGGACCGTGCACCTGCGAAGAATTGCTCTGCTGAACAAAAGGATCCGAGACATTCAGCGTGACAATGAACCTCTTCTGGAAGAACTTGCGCTGGATACCCAGGTTCATATTCATCGTAGCGGTAGATACACCCTGCGGATTCCCGTTGCGGTTGTATAGGCAGGAAAGGCTCAGGTTCCACAGTTTGGCAGGAATATAGTTGACGTTGAAGTTGGTATAAAATGACCCGTTATCCTGGTATTTGTTGACCGTCTTGTCATAGGCGCCGTACTGGCTGTAGATATAGTTGAGCCCCAGGTTGAACTTCAGCGCACGGGAGAAGGTATAGCCCGACCAGGACCCTACCGAGTACTCGGTACGGTTGGAAATATTCTCATAGGTCGTCTGCGTAGTGCCATTGGGCTGAAGGGTAGTTATCTGGGTGAAGATATTCTGAACCTTGTTGAGCCCAAAGCTCGAGTTGAAATAGTAGTTGTTCGTCCCTTTTCCAACGTTCAGGTTGAACTCATGGGAAAGGCTCGGCGCCAGCTGCGGATTGCCATATTTTATGTTATAGGGATCGGAGTAGTCGACGCTCGGGTTCATCTGGTCCAGCCCCGGCCGGTGGATGGTCCTGCGATAGACCAGCGTTACTCCCCACTGGTTGTCCCAGGTCTTGTTGATATTCGCAAAGGGCAGCCAGTTCCAGTAGGTATTGCTGGTAGTCTTGTCTGTATTGTAGAGGTCAAACTTTACCAGGGTCTTGTTGACGGAAGTTCCGCCGCTGAAGACCAGCCCATGCGCGATGGTCTGGCGTATCGATGCACGCAGGTTGCTCTTGGTCTGGAGAAAATTGAGATCGCTGCTCAGCGGGTCGCTTACGACAAAATCGCCGGACGACTTATCGAGAAAGCTGGTCGTCACCTTCACGTCATTGCCGCTGTAGTTGTAATAGCCACCCAGGCTAACGATGGTATGCGCCTTCCGGTCGAGCGGCTTGTCGTAATTGGCGCGGATCTCATATCCCTTTATCCGGCTTTCGCTACGCTGGTGCTGTGTCGAGTCAAGACCCGTCACGCTATGGTCGGGATTCAGGTATTGCTGGAAGAAATCGATGTCGTTGCGGTTATTGCTATAGCTGTAGGAACCGGTAACCTCGAGCACTTCTTCGGGCAGCAGCCCTCGGTGCCGGAATGTAAGATTCCCGTTGGGGTTGAGGTTATAGCCGTTGCTCGCGTTCGTCCGCTCGCTGAGGCCATAGGCTGTTCCGTGCTGGCTGACCGAGCCATAGTCGGTAGTGGAGTGGTTGTCGAAATTATTCTGATTGATCTGCCAGACCGTATTGAACGAATTAAATTTGTCTAGGTCGTAGTCGACACTAAGCCGCGAGCTCGGGCGGGTATTGGTATTTCTATAATTATTGGCCGTATTCAAATAGTTGGTGGAATCGGCGAAGATATTCTGCCGTTCGGAATGACCATTGCCAACCCATTTGTTATATCCTTCCCCCGCACTGAAATTCAGCGCCAGCCGGTGATCCCGATAGCTCATATTCGTATTGGCGCCATACTCGCCTCTCGTGCCGCCATAGACATTGACCCTTCCGCCGATGCCGATCTTTCCCTTACGCGTGACAATATTGATGACGCTCCCCTCTTCATTTGCATACTCGGGAGGAGGGTTGGGCATGACCTCGATCTTCTCGATCATATTGCCGGGGAGGGCGTCCAGAAAATCCTGCAGCTGCTGGGCGTTCAGGTTGACGGGCTTGCCGTCGATCAGCACGATCGGTGTCTTTCCTTCGACGATCAGATTGCCGTTGGCATCGGTGGCGACCAGCGGCACGTTGCGCAATAGCTCATTGGCGCTGGCCCCTGCGCTCAAAGGAGACTCGGCGGCGTTGAAGGTCAGATTGCCCCCCTTGCTCTGGACCAGCGGCTTCTCCGCATATACGACGACGGCATCCATATCGGCGCTCTTCGGCGCCAGCTTGAGGTCGCTCAGGTTAAAATCCGATCTCTCCTGGCGAACATTGATGCTGTCCATGGAAAGCGTGTTAAACCCGACCGCGGATATCTGCAGCCGGTAAACCCCAAAAGCTACGTCGCTAAAACTAAAGCTGCCATCATTGCTGCTGGCCACCTCCCGCCCCTTCGATGCATCCGTAAGACCAATGAGCGCCACCGTAGCGCCAGGCACCGGCTTGCCCGTCTCTCTTTCCAGGATATTTCCCGCGACGATCCCCGTACCCGACTTTTGCGCCCGGGTACAAAGACTTGAAAACAATAAAAATAGAGTAATAAAAAGAACGCCGCGAGTCCGGTTCATGGGCTAAGCTTTTATCGGTTTCGTTGGTAAATACCGATGACGGGGTCACCGGGTTTGTCACGGCTGGCAATCGTAGTACGCAAAATACCAAAATGAAGGATTTTCGGTCGAATTAATATGCAACCGGTCAGATCCTGCGATCAATGGCCGATCCGACCCCGCTAAAACTTTAGGACCGCCTACGGCTTGTCAGGCTGGTCCTCCGACCTCGTTGTCTCCCGCCTGATCTTCCAACCTTCCTTCTCGCTCCAGACCCACTCTGTCTCATAGCTGCCCTTGATATGAACAGTATCTTTTCCGTTGACCACGGCGATCTGGACAAACAAACCTTTCTGATCGGCCTTATCTCCGGAAATGACCAAATGGTCTGTCGTAGTACTCTCCTGTAACACCCGTACATTCTTGAACGTCCGCAAAAAACGTCGGATCGAATCCCTTCCATGAGCAATATCACCTAACTGCCCGTCAGCAGTGAACATCCAGGCGATCGAATCCGCATCGGTCTTCTTTATAAGGCTGTCATAATGCCCCATCGCCGCCTCTACCTCCACGGCAGAATGCGCCACCCGCTGACGACAGCCAATGGCGCCGAAAAAGGCCACAACAAGCCCAACCACAACTGGGAGCGAGCCAGCTTTCATACACTAAAAATAGCCGAAAAACCGATACCTTAGGTCGACCAATTATCAACTATGCTAACTGTTTTCGTCGGCGAAAGCCTCCTGCCTGCAGACAAGGCAACCCTCCAGGTCAGCGACCTTTCCATACAGAGAGGCTATGGTATCTTCGACTTCTTCAAGACACTGGACGGGAAGCCCATCTTCCTCGAAGACCATCTCGACCGATTTTTTCATTCCGCTGCCCAGCTACGGCTGGACATCGGCAGGACCCGCGACGAGCTGCGGCATATCATTCAACGGCTTCAGGATGCCAACCGCATCCCCGACTCCGGTATTCGTATAACCTTGACCGGCGGCTATTCCCCCGACGGCTATAGCCTGGCCCGGCCAAATCTCATCATCACCCAGCAGCCGCTGTCCGTGCGCGTCACGGAAGAGCTATCCGGGAGTATCCGCCTCATGACCTGGGCGCACCAGCGCCAGATGCCGGACGTAAAGACCATCGACTACCTGATGGCGATCTGGCTGCAGCCCCATATCCGCGAAAAAAGCGCCGACGATGTCCTGTATCACCGGGACGGATTCATCAGCGAATGCCCCCGCTCGAACTTCTTTATGGTCACGTCGAACGACACCATCGTAACCCCCTACCGCCATATCCTCAAAGGCATCACACGGCTCAAGCTGCTGGAACTGGCGGGCCGGCGATATAAGGTCGAACAGCGGGACCTGCACCTGGACGAGCTAAGGACCGCAAAGGAAGCATTCATCACAAGCACGACAAAGCAGCTCGTGCCGGTAGTACAGGTCGATAACCATATCATCGGAGGAGGTCTCACCGGAGAGGTCAGCCGCTGGCTGAACAAAGAGCTCTACCACCTGGCAAGGTCATAGCCTGACCCATGCACGTTAAGGCAGTAAACTTTACAAAAAATGCCACCCTTTCCCCAATAAATGCCATGGCTGGGCACGGCGCATTATAGTACCTTAGACACAAAGAAAACTCCATGACCGCAACAAAGCCCCAACCATCCTTTCTCGAATTTCTGCCGACCAGCATTTTTGGGGCTGTTATGGGCATGACCGGGCTTTCTTTCTGCTGGGGCTGGGCAGAACGCACATGGGGCGCCCCCAGCTGGATAAAAGATCTGCTTGGCGGGATTGCCATTCTCTTATTCGTCCTGCTGATTATAGCCTATCTGATGAAATGGAGAAAATACCCTGATCTCGTGCGGACTGAGTTCAACCATCCTGTATCCGTCAGCTTTTTTGCGACCATCATTATTTCACTGTTGCTGCTTCCCGGCATTCTCTTTACATACAGCAAGCCGCTCGCTACAGCTATCTGGGCCACGGGCACAGTGCTCATGGCAGCATTCTCGTGGTTCGTATTCCGGAGATGGCTGGGCCACCAACAGGAACCCGCCAATGCATTGCCGGCCTGGCTGCTTCCTATCGTTGGAACGCTGGACATACCCGTAGTAGGTGCCCGGCTCGCTTTCCCCGGCGTCCGGGAGATCAACCTGCTGTTCTTCGCCATCGGCCTCGCCTTCGCCGTCATCCTGATGACCATCATCATCTATCGCCTGCTGTTCTTTCCACCGCTGCCCGAGGCCATACAGCCCTCGCTCATGATCCTTGTGGGGCCCTTCGCCCTGGCCACTTCCGCCTACGATTCTTTCACAGGAGCCCATGACATAATGCTCTCCGTATTCTTCTATTTTGATCTGGCGCTATTGGCGCTGCTCGGAAGTAAGATAGTCCTGCTGCCGGTATGCTGCCCATTCAGGGTTGGCTGGTGGGGAGTCAGCTTCCCGCTGGTCGCCTTTACCATCGCCGCCTTCCGATATTCGGCACAGGTGCCATCCAGGCTCTTCCAGCTCGTCCCGGGAGCCCTGCTGGTGCTCTCCACCGGTGTCATCCTTTACTTACTGGTACAAAGTCTATATAAATTATTCACCCATCAATTGTTCCTGCCGAATCCCGCCGCGGAAAAGGCAACCCGCATGCTGGAACCGGCATCAAAACCACAGCCATGAGCAATCCAATCAACGGTGTTACCATTCACCCCAGCCCCTGGTCAGTAAAAGAGACGATCGACCGGCTACAGGAATTTCTGCAGAAACAGGGTGTGACCATTTACGCCCGCATCGACCAGCAAAGCGAGCTGCAGAAAGCCGGCCTTAGCCTCTGGGCGCTGGAATACCTGCTGTTCGGAAATCCCAAAGCAGGTGGCCCCGTCATACAGGAGAACCCCATCGCGGCGCTCGACCTGCCGCTAAAGGTCATCGCCTGGGAAGACCAGCAGAAAAAAGTATGGATCGCCTATAATGAAATGGCCTATGTCCGCGACAGATATGGCCTGACCGACAAGGTCAGCACGCCCCTGAACCTGGACGGCCTGATCAGCAAAGTCATCAACCACTGATCGGCGCCGGGGGCCTCAATCACCGGCCGGCGCCCTGGGGCCCGCACTCGATACAACCCGGCCCCTCACTCCATAGAGAACGACAGCTGGTCCAGATCAAACCCACCCTTGTCAGCAACTATCCGTAACCGGTGGGTCCCTTTCGGAAGCTCAACCCCCTTCAGCCCCACGACCTGCCAGCTCGTTGCCCCTCCCGTCGCCGGGATGGTAACATCCTGAGCCAGCGGCTTATCGTCGCACAGCAGGGTCACCCTTCCGGAATCTGCCGCAGCAGCGACAGTCGCGGCTATCTTATAGCTGCCAGCCTTTTCGACGGAGACCGTATACTGCAGCCACTCGCCGTCCTCAATGCTGAAGACATCGTACCCCGAAGCCCCGCGGGCCGAAGAGCTGCGACCTTCAAGAGGTTGAATATCGACCCCGTCATTCCGATAGGACCAGCCCCGGTTGCCCGCCGACGGCGTAGCCGGAGTAGCATACTGATAGCGGGCAGTATCGTTGTCCTTGTACGCATACCCCTCACGCCCGAGGTCATAGTCGACGGCCTTGATGACGGCCCCGCTCTTAATGATATGTTCCTTAAAAGGGACCGTCCACGTCGAGCCAACCTGTCTGAACATCGCGTCGGTCACATCCTTGTGATAGATATTGTTCCTGATCTGAATATTGTTCAGCAGCTCATTCAGCGCAGTCTGCGCCTCGTCAGCCGTCGGCTTCGGACCATTCTTCAGCCAGTAGTTGATCAGCACCTGGAATGAAGGCGTCATCTTTATCTCCAGCGGATTGTTGATACCCATCTTCTTCAGCTGCCACCAGCACCAGCCGATATTACGGGACTCCACCAGCTGTATGGCCTCTGTGAACCAGGTATTCGAATTCTCACCCGACTCGCCCAGCCACAACGGCACATTGTTCTGATCCTGCCAGTTCAGGAAATTCTGAATGGAAGCCTGCGTATTGAAATTGCCATATTTGTGAAAGCTGAGCACCAGGTTACTGTCCCAGAGGGGAAAGATGCCGTTGTAATTATTCCCAAACCCATTCCCTTCGATGATGATGATATGTCGCTGATCTGCTTCCCTGATCGCAGTGGTGATCTGCATCATAAGCGCGCGCAACGGCTTATTCGACCTCTCCTTCGTACCCCTGGTATCCTTCGGATCATCAAACCCCCAGTTGGGTTCGTTGATGATATCATATCCGCCGATAAAAGGCTCATTCGCATAACGCCGGGCCAGCTGCTTCCAGAGCGCGATCGTCTTCTGCTGGTTCGCCTCGCTGTCCCACAGGGATGGCTTCGACGGATCACGGTCTGAAATATTCAGGTCATTGCCCTGCCCGCCCGGAGCGGCATGAAGGTCCAGGATAAGATACATATTGTTGGCCTTGCACCAGGATAGCAGGCTGTCGGTCATCTCAAATCCCTTTTTCAGCCAGGTGTTCTGCCCCCTTACGGGCTCTTCCTCAACTGGAAGCGTATACAGGTTGTAGTGCATGGGCAGTCGTATCGAATTAAAGCCCCAGGAGGCCAGAGAGTCGATGTCGGTCTTTGTAGTGTGACCGCTGAGCCAGGCATCATAAAAAGCCGCCGTCTTCTTATTGCCGATGAGCTCGGCGATCTTCTGCCTGATACGGTATTGCGGGCCGATACCCCCCAGATGGAACATATAGCTTTCCTGCAACATCCAGCCGCCCAGCCCCATACCCCGAAGGATGAACGGCCTGCCGCTGCCATCGACGATAATTTTTCCCTTTGCCTGAAGGAAACCATGGCCCGAAGATGAAGCCTTCCCCGGCGCGGGACTTTGGGACAATACAGACAGGGAACAAAAAAGAGAGAGGACAAGGGCTAAAAGGGTTTTGATTTTCTTCACGACAGACTATATTTATTTTTATACAGGTGATGAATTACTCGCACTCAGGTTCGCGTTTGCATTTCCTACTCCCCCCAAAAAATCCGACAGGGATGTCTCGTTTGAAATAGACAGCTTCTTCCGCAGCCGGTATCTGCTGCTTTCCACTCCCCGGATGGACAGGTTCAGCAGATCGGCGATCGCCTTGGTAGAGAGATTGAGCCGGAGATACGCACACAGTTTAAGGTCTGATGGGGTCAGCAGCGGGAAGGACTCTTTCAGCGTCTTTAAGAAATCATTGTTCGACTTGTCAAAATATAAAGAAAAACGCTCCCAGTCATCGTTCATCTCCAGCTGCTCATTGATGATCTTGATGATCCTCCGGATATTCTTCGTCCTTTTCTCCGGCTCGACCTCCTCCTGTACGGCCAATATCTCGTCTTTGATCTTGTTCAAAAGCTCCCGCTTGTGCAAAAGGTTCATCGTATTGGAGGCAAGCACGGCATTATTGTGCTCGACTTCGCTCTGGAGCCGGATATTCTTCAGACGGATGATCTCCTTCTCGCTCTTCTCTATCTCCAGCTGGTGCTGATATTGAAGACGCCGCTGCTCCTCTTCATACCTGGCCCGTTGCTTCTTCAGCCGCTCTGTATGCTGAAGGATGTATTTACGCTGCTGCCTTTTGTAGAAATAGTAGAGCAACGCTATAAAAATGGCGACATAGACGATCCAGGCCAGAATGGTGTTATACCAGGGAGGCGAAATGGTGAACACGAACAGGCTGAGTGGCGAATGCCGGCCGTTGTTGCTCCTGGCGGCCACCTCGAACACATATTTCCCTGCCGGCAGGTTGGTATACGAACGCTCCGTCTTCTTTGACCATGAAGACCACTGATTGTCATAACCCTTTAGCCGGCTGCTATATTCCGTCGTTCCATTGAAGCAGGGGGCAGAGAACTCAAAATGGACAGAGTTCCACCGGTTGCTGATCCTGTGGTTCACGGTAAATAAGTCCCCTTTCGACGTCGAATCTTTTTCCGGCAGATATCCCCCGAATAAAACACTGTCTTTTTTATTAAAAGCCGTCACCGAACGCAGCAGTGCCCGCAGATTGTGGGTGGTCTCCCGGTATTTTTCATAATTGATATGGTAAAAGCCGGTCTCGCTGGAAATAAGAATATTGCTCTTGTTGATGGGATAGATAAATTCTTCGCCATTTCCCAGAATACGGTTGTTCAGCTCGGAAAAATAGACCTTGACCGGCTTGTCTGGTTCAGACATATCGATGACACCCGGCCTTTTCTCCTCCACAAACCAGATATTCCCCTCCGTATCTTCTCTCAGGTAAGAAATAAAGGCGTTACCGAACAGCTTCTTCAGAAAAACAGATTCCTTAAAGTCTCCGATCGTCGCGTCATATTCGTAAAAACCCTTCCTCGAGACAAGAACGATCTTATCGTGCACCTTGAAAAGATAGTTATGCCCCGAAGACAGGAAATGATGGACGTCATCGTAAGGCTTGTTGACGGGACCTCCGGTGTCATTGAAGATGATCTTATACAAGCCCTGATACGGATGGCCTACCCATATGTCGTTGCCCTCTACAACCGTATATTTCGCCGCCTCAAAAGAAGTATGGGACTTGTGATTCTGGAACCTGCCATTGAGGAAATCATAGACATTGATGCCGTTGTAAGTCCCGGCAATGACGCGTGGGCAGGGCTGTTGCGCGCTCAGCGGCTGAAAGAACCAAAAGCCGGTGGACGTATCCATCGGAACACAGTTGTTATTCCCGACGATATAAGCCCCGTCGTTGCGTCCAACCAGAAGCTGGCCGTTTACGACGGAAAGCCCCCATACAAGGCCGCTGCCATTGTTCACCGGAGCGAACCGCCCCCGTATTCCCCGCAGATCATCATCGGCCCCGATCGGTATGCTGTACAGGCCAATACCCGTACCAACGAACAGCCGGTTATTATACAGAGCCGCCGAATAGCCGGGACTCTTATTGCCCTCATCGGGATTCACATGAGTGATGGCGCTGTTATAGATAACCAGGTCGATGCCATTGTTCAGGCCCAGCCAGATGTTCTTTTCTTTATCTGCATAGACGGTATTCACGGTATTGGACTGCAGCCCATCCACTTTAGTGACATGCTGCACGACCTCTCCCCTCCCGTTAATGATATAGTAACCGTCGAGCCGCGTCGCGATGACGATCTGGGTAGTATCGATCGCAAATGCAGAGTGTACCATTGCCGCGGTAATAGCATTGATGGCTGGCGTCTCATACTTGCGGACTGTCTCACCTTCGATGATATAGATACCCGACTTCAGTGTGGTCAGCAGGGTCTTATGGGTCCCCAGACCGCACACCGACCGGATAGATGTCTTGTCCTTTGAAAAATCATAGGCAGACGGAAAGGGCTGCCAGCCGTCGTTCCTGAATACCATCAGCCCCTTGTCGTATTCCTGAGCCAGCAGCAGGCCATCGCTGGCGCCCAGAAATCCCCAGTTGATGCTTTTAAAGGCAGTGACCTTTCCCTGGTGGTAGCGAAAGACACGTTTGTTCGACCGGAAGAAGACGTCCTCCTTATAGCCAACGACGTTCCAGACGTCGGCGAACTCTGTCTCTCCGGGAGGGATCAGGTGCTTCAGCGACTGATACGTGAGAACTCCCAGGCTGTCGAAAAAGAAGTAGCCAAACTCCTGTTGACCGCCTACATAGATACGGTCGTCTAGTACCGCCAGCGACCGGACAATGCTTCCGTTGGGCAGGGAGTAGGTCTTCCAGTAAGTGCCGTCAAAGACCAGCAGTCCATCGTCATTGGCAAAATACAGCAGTCCCCGGCGGTCCTGACCGATCGCCCTGCTCTGATTGCCTGCCTCATAGGTCTTTTTGGAAAAATTGACGATCTCCGGAATGAGAACACTGCTCTGGGAAAGAACATGCAGGGACGCAAACAGGGTGAATAATATGACTAGCCAGCTCTTCTTCATTCAAAACAGAAAATACAATTTACTTATATATTGCGATTTTATGTGTTCTTATAAAGTAGGGAATATTTTTATCCCCCGTCCCACTGTTAAAATAGATGGTTTTGGACATTTGTAATGGCATATGACAGTCGATACAGCTCGCGCCGGCCAGGTTGAAATCCCGCTTCTTCTGTTCGTACTCTCTGGCCACGGCCACTGCGTGCGAAGACTGCTGGTGGCAGTCCATGCATTTGGAGACAAATGCTGCAAGCTTATCATTTTCAGTTTCATGGGGATTGTGACAGGTAGTGCAGGTCATAGCCGATCGTTGAAAGCAAAGGCTCGACTGCAGCAGCTGCAGCTGTTTGCCATGGACGTCAGGATCGCGCGTATCCGCCGCAAACTCAGGGAAATAAAAATGCGACAGCGTATCCCCGGGTGAGAACGAAAAAAGCGAGCGCTGCGGAGACAGATCGTTTCCCGAATGACAGGTTGCACAGACATCCAGCTGCTGCTGCCGGGTCAGCGACCTGATCGGAAGAATATATCTGGCCGCCTTTTCCCCGGGATTCTCCGTCTGGTACCGGACGTGCTGTGCCGCGGGTCCATGACAACGCTCGCAGTCGATGCCGAATACGATGGACGACCGGTCCAGTTTTTCGGTCACAGATAAAGAGCCGGATTGGACCATTTCCTTGCTGATATAGGAAGCATGACATTCAAAACAACGGCTCGTGATAACCCTTTCGTAGTGGGCACGCCGGATAGAAAAGCCGGGACTGTTGGCCCAGGTCTTCTGGCTGGCATACCAGGTCAGGGGTAGCTCGAACAATTGATCATCCTTCCAATAAGCATAGGTCTGGGCCTTCTCTCCCGAGCCAAACGCAATATCGAACCGTTCCGACCGGTTCATTTGGTTGCCCCTGAAATAAGACTGAAGAAAAGAGCCGGGATTCTCTTCCACCCGGACATAGCTGGAGTCAGCAAAATAGACCCTGTCGGACTGTCCCGCGGGCCGCCCCGCAAGCGAACCGATCAGACCCTTCAGCCCTTCTTCAGCCGCAACCGACGAGGTTTGAAAATGATGGGTGTGTATATAGCTGTCGGAGATGTTGGCATGGCACCGCTGGCAGGCTTCGGAGCCCGCATATTCGCCGCCCCTCGGGTCGGCGGAATGACCGGAATATAAGCACTGGGAAAAAAGGACCGCGAGACCGATCAGCAATCCTGTTATAAGGTACTTCATGGCTAAGCAAAAAAAAGATCAGAAGGCTCAGGGCCTTCTGATCTGCATTTATCATCAACTATTTTGTACCACCCCACTCCTTGCTCTGCTGAAGCTTGGTATTGTTCAGCTCTGACTGAGGTATCGGGAAGATCTCGTTCCTTCCGGCAACAAAGCCACGGCCGGCGAGCACGGTAGCGGCCTTGCCCCAACGCACCAGGTCGGGGAAACGCTGTCCTTCACCGGCAAACTCCATCCACCTTTCGTGTTCGATATTCGCCTGGGTAACCGCAGCCGGAGCCAGACCTACACGAGCCCTCACCGCGTTGAAGAGCTGGTAAGCCCTGCCTGCAGAACTAACGTCAGCCCCGGCATTCATCAGAGCCTCGGCTTCCATCAGGTAAGTATCCGCCAGCCGGATCTCATACTCGTCCTGCGGAAAGTTCAGCTCCTTCGTGCCGCTGACCGACGCAACATCGGCCGCATGACCCGCATACTTGTTCAGATAAAAACCGGTATTGCCATAAGCAGCCGCGCCATTGTATTTGGCATGATTGATAGATACCAGACTATCCATATTGGCAACAGTCGCACCATAGCGGGGGTCTCCGTACATGGCATTCGCAAAGTCTTTGGTAAACATCAGGAAGCTGTAACCGGAGTAATAATCCGGCGCGACAGAGTCCTTCACGACCGAATAGCCGCGGGGTCCCGAAATGATACATATCAGATTCCCCTCACTGGCCCCTGCATCGCTCCAGCCGCCGTTGGACGTCGAAGTGTGAACGAATTCAACGACTGACTCGGAATTGAATTTATTCGAGGGCTTCCAAAGGTCTGAGAATTTAGGCAACAGGGAATAGCCGTAGATCGACGGCGTTACACCCGGATTCGTGCCATTCACATCCTTGAGCATATCTGCAGCCGGCTGCCATTTCTTTTCATACAGGTACATTTTCCCAAGGATCGCCTTGGCGGCTCCCTGTGTCAGACGCCCCCCCTCTGAACCAGCGCTTACAGTCTGGGGCAGATTTGGAATGGCCGCCAGCAGGTCATTTTCCGCATAGGTATATACATCGGCAGGAGCAGCCTGAACCACCGTATAAAGGCTGTCGACCGGCAATATGCCCGTTAGCAACGGCACGTTCTTGAAGTACCAGACAAGATCAAAATAAAAGGCGCCACGCATAGCTTTCAGCTCGGCAATATACCGGGTCTTGGTAGCCGCATCGAGACCGCATTTATCTATCTGCGAAAGCAGGACGTTGGCGCGGTAGATGCCGGTATAGCTCCTGTTCCAGATATAGCTCTCCGGACCCGAGGTGGAACTCAGTGTCCAGGTCTGCATGACCTGCAGGTCGTTGATATCTGTTGCACTACCTCCGCCCGCAACCTGGTCGCCGCCGGCAACGTCGTTGATGGCCAGCTTGTCGTATAGTCCACCCGTCTGAAAGCCAAACCGGTCGTAGACCGACACAAGCGCCGTAAACGCCTGCGCCGGTGTTTTATAATAGGTGTCAGTAGTCTGGCGCCCCTGGCTATTGACGTCCAGCTCTTTTTTACAGGAGCCCAACAGTTGTGTTCCCAGGGCTATCGCCGCGATATATACAAGATTCTTTTTCATATTGCGAATAGTTTGAGGAATTAAGATTAAAAACCAACATTCAGACCGAACAGGAAGGACCTGGCAGGTACATAGGTACCCCTGTCGACGCCATACATCGAACCACCACCGGAGTCAGGGCTGATGCCGATCTCAGGATCATAGCCGTCATATTTGGTAATAGCGAACGGATTCTCGACCAGGAAATAAGCCCGCAGACGCTGAAAACCCCATTTGCCGATCAGGCTCTTGGGCAGGCTGTAGCCGATCTGGATAGTACGCATCTTGAAATAATTGCCGCTCTCCAGGTAGAGATCAGTGAACCTCGAGTAGCTCTGACCGGGATCACCGTCGATAATACGGGGCAGCCTTGCGCCGGTGTTGCTCGGCGTCCAGGCACCCAGGTATTTAGTCAGGTAGTTCGCAGTGCCGATGTCCAGCCTCCGCAGACCCTGGAAGATCTGATTCCCGCCCGAGCCGCTGCCAAAGGCTACGAAATCAAAATTCTTGTAGGCCAGGTTGATGGTCAGACCATAGCTCATGGTCGGGTTCGGGTTGCCAATATAAGTACGGTCATTGGCGTCGATGACATTATCGTTCTGCAGATTGGCAATCTTCAGATCGCCGGGCCTCGCCTTCGGCTGCAGCTTGGTGATCTTGTCAGCGCCTACATAGTTGTCAATTTCAGACTGTGTCTGGAAGATACCCAGGTATTTGTAGCCGAAGAACTGATTGTAAGGACCTCCGATCTGAGTCCGCGCGATACCGCCCAGGTTCTGGAAAGTGGCGCTGTTGTCATCCAGGTAAGCCTGCCCCGGAAGCCCCTTGGTCAGCTTGTTCTGGTAAAAGGAGATATTCCCGTTGACGCCAAAGGTCACTTCACCCAGCTTCTTCTTATACCCCAGCTCAAACTCTAACCCCTGATTTTGCATTTCGCCAAGATTCTGTGAAAAGCTCCCGTATCCGGCATAACCTGGAATGGCGGGTTTTTCGAGAATACCGGTCGTCGTCTTTTTATATGCGTCGAAAGTAAAGGTCAGCGCATTGAACAGGATGGCATCAAAACCGATATCGGTTGACTTCGTCTGTTCCCATTTCAGATTGGGATTCGCAGGAGCATTGGGCGCATAGCCGATGTTTACATTGCCTGCGTTGCCAAAAGAATAGTTCCTTTGTCCACCCGCACCGACTACCGGTATAAAGGCAAAATCATCGATGCCATCGTTACCCGTCACGCCATAGCTGGCACGCAGCTTCAGGGTGTTCAGCACGTCATTCTGCGGAAAGAAGTTCTCCAGCGTCGGTACCCAGCCAACCGACACAGACGGGAAGTAGCCGAACTTATTGTTGCCGCCAAACCTCGAAGACCCATCCCTTCTGATCAGCGCCTGCAACAGGTATTTCTCCTGGTAGTTATACTGCAAACGACCGAACAGCGAATTGATGCGGTGGTCGGTGCCATCTGTAGCGCTGCTGTTCTGCCGGTCGGCGGGCAGCGCGTTATAGACGTTGGTATTAAAAGTAGCCTGATCAAAGGTCGTAGCAGGTGTGTTGTTGTACTGGACCGTGGCTGTCCTGGTGTTGCCATCCTTGTACTCACCCCAGCCGCCCAGCAGGGTCAGGTTGTGGCTACCGAACGAGTGATTGTAAGAGATCGTATTCTCAACGTTCCAGTTGATCAGCCAGGCGTCGTTGCGCGTAACATTTGACTGGTTGATCGAAGTTGACGTATTGTAGTAGGCCACTGGAGTAAAGGACTCATAGCCATACCACGCCATCTTCGTACCAAAGGTCGAATGGATCACCAGACCCTTGATCGGGGAAATATCTACATAGGCATTGCCTACGAGGTTGTTGTCCCAGTTGTAGTTGCCCCGGTGATTCTGGATATACTGCAGGGGATTCTTCATCTCCTGACCTACATAGGGAGAGATACCATAGTACTGCCCTGAACCGGTCTTTGTTGCCGCCGACCACTGCGCAGGGTTTGCCGGGATGAACGACGCATACTTCACCGTATCGAACACGATAGCCGGAGTGATGGGATCCAGATTCAGCGCCGAGCTGACAACGCCGCCAAACTCGCGGTTGGTCTCTCCGACCCCACTGTTCTTCCCATGCTCAAAACCCAGGTTCTCGCCAAAGCTGATGAATTTCGCCGGCTTGAAATTGGTGTTGATCCGGTAGTTCATCCGCTGATACTTCGAGATGTCCGAAGCAACAACCCCGGTCAGATTGGTATAGCCGAAAGAGGTGAAGAAAGTGGACTTGTCACTGCCACCGCTGATGCTGATCTCGTGATTGGTCTTGGGCGCGCTGTAGTTGAAGATCGCCTTCTGCCAGTCCGTACCGGCGCCATAAGAAGACGGATCGGCGAAAGCCAGCGGCTTGCCGGCAGCCGACAATGCAGAATCCCTCAGCAAAGCATACTGCGAAGCATTCGCAATACTGAGCTTCTTCATCGGCTCTTGCGTTCCATACCAGCCATTGTAGTTGATTCGCAGCTGTCCGGCCCTGCCCTTCTTGGTCGTGATCAGGATTACCCCCGCAGCAGCACGGGTACCATAAATGGCTCCCGAAGCACCGTCCTTCAATACCTCTATGGACTCGATATCATCCTGGTTAAGATAGCCGATACCCCCTGCGTCGACGATCACCCCGTCGATAACCCACAGCGGGTCATTCTTTCCTACTCCGGGCCCGCCGGTGCCAAAGGTCGTGAAACCCCTGAGACGAACCGTAGCAGCAGCGCCAGGCTGTCCCGACTGGGAAGCAATGGTCAAACCCGAAGTACGGCCTTGCAGAGACTGCTCGACCCGGACAACGGGCTGCTCCTCGAGGTCGGCAGCACGCACGCTCGAGATAGAACCGGTCACGACGCTCTTCTTCTGCGTTCCGTAACCGACAACGACGACTTCGTCTAATTTGCTCGCGGTCGACTGCTCGAGCTGAACAGTTATCGATCCCGATGCCGGAACAGAAACTTCCTGGTTGGTCATACCAATATAAGAGACGACCAGCGTCCTGGCATTAGCCGGAATGCTGAGCGTAAAATTCCCGGAGTTATCCGTGGTCGTCGCCACCTTGGATCCCTTGACGGAGACCGTAGCCCCCCCGAGAAATTGGCCATTTGCTTTCGATGAAACTGTACCGTTAATGGTACGATTTTGGGCCGTAGCCGTAAAAAAGAGAATTTGAAAGAACAATAGTGCACGTAGATGCAGCAGTAATTTTGCTTTCATACAACAAGCAGTTGGTTGAAGAATTATGAATCAGTTAACAACCGCTAAAGTAAATGTGGTGCTAAAGTTTTTCCAATAAAGAGACTACTGCAATGCTACGTCAAGGGAAAAATAGGCCTTATTGCCGACTAATTTAATTTATAATTAACTAATAAACAATGTTTACGTGTTACACAATCTTGCAGGTGCCGTAGGGTCTCCGGAAACCGGCTAAAATTAAAGGAGGGATATTTCAAGCGATTGCATGCCTTTATACCCGTCACGAGGTCAGCAGACTATCAAATTAAATAAAATACAATATTAATAATATTGGGTTTAATTATTCAAACTTCAAATTTAGATTAAAAGAAATTCGAATTAATTAAATTTCTAATAATCGAACTTCAGCTGGAAGCGGATGCCATACCGCGGCACCATCGGATGGTCGAGATACGAGAACCGCTCGATCGCATCGACCCGCAGGAACTTGAATATATTGCCAATCGCAAAGCCGGCTTCGATATATGGCTCATTACCCAACGCAAATGTGCTCGCCTGCCCGTCCAGCAGGGGGAATTTCACCAGCTGGGGGTCCCTCGCCGGATCGTTCTCCGGCCGCAGCCCACCATATAATACTTTGGCGGTAAGGATCTCCCTCCACTTCAGCCTTTTCAAAAAGGGCACCTTATTAAATATAAAGCCATTGAAATGGTGCTCCATGTCCACCCCCGCATAGTGGTCGCTGACAAATTCAAGGAAATTCATCAGGTTGAAGGAATTGGCCTGATAGATATACCCCTGGTTGGCCGGCACGATCGCCAGCAGCGGAAACGGCAATTTGCCACTTATATACGTTCCTGTCAGATTGATATCGGTATAGCCAAACGTGGAGAGATAGCAGCGCTTGAACAGACTCAGATTGATATTCTGATATCCATATTCTCCCCCAAAAAGCCCCCTGATGCCCGCAATATATTGCAGCGATATAATGGGGTATTTATTGGGGTAGGGGACACGATAGACCCTCCCCTGGTAGAACTGCTCGTGGGGCGCCCATCGGATCTGCCCGGATATCTGCGAGGTGGATATATTGCCGACAGTGTCAGGCCCCGAGCTCTTGACCTGGATATACTGGATGCTCCCCGCCGGCTGCTGCGCCCAGTATTTGAACCCAAAGCCATAGGAAAGATGGTTCGCCAGCTCCTGGACATAGTCCAGCCGGAAAATTTCATTGTAAAGCCATTTATCGTTCTTACCCCTGTTAAAGGACAAGAGAAAGCTGTTGTCCTGCACAAACTGCAGCTCCTGCCCCGGGATCTTTACGTCGTGCATAAAGGCCGCCTTTATATAATGGAGCGGATAGCCGTAGTCGGAGAGCTTATTAAAGGAATACGCGATACCCGCATCGTATTTCCAGCGGCGGTCATTGAAGCCATAAGCCCCATAACCGTCCAGCCAGATCCGCTTGCTGAAGGCCGGGGTCGTCCGTCCGCCCAGCCGGAGACGCAATCCCTCGACAGGGTTAAAACTATAAAATGTATTGGCAGGCCCTATCTCGAAAGGACCCGCACTCTTATAACCAGCAACGAACAGGTTGATCAGGTCCTTGGTGCGCACAAAGGATCGCATATGCCGTAGACTGTCGATATTATCGTAGACACGGGACTCACCGGCACTGAGGACCTCATGACGACGACCTGTCCAGAAAGAGTCGGGGCGGGATTGAGCCGCAGCCGCCAGAGAATCGCCGCCTCCCGCCGTAAATACGCTCTCCGGTATGACCTGATCCGTGACCAGCTTGCTGTAGGAAACAAGCTTCCGCCCATGTATCCCCTTGCGCTTGGCCAAAAGCGAAAAGTCCGCCGACTCATCCGATTTGACCCGGTAATAATGCCCGTCAGCAGTCTTTACAAACTCCTGCCCGATATGCAGATTCCGGATAAAGTTGAGATTGGCTTTTTTGCTGATGGTCAGCGCGACCTTGGTCACGGCATATCTTCCGTCAAGCGTGATATAGAACATCCCCCTGAAAAGGAGATCATCCGGATTGCGCGGAATAAAATTCAGCCGGACCAGCCGCTCTCCGTTGTAGACCACCGTATCGCCCAGGTAGAACTCATAAAAGGTAGGCGCAGCATTGGAGATAGGACTCAGGAACTGGTTCGTGAACAGCATGACATTATTCTCATAGATGTCCACGTCCGCCAGCAAGGTATTCACATAATCGCTCATCCCCTTCGCATCGATGAGATCTCCAAAATCCACTTTCTTGTCCGCGATGATGACCTGCTTGTTACGTGCGGGCTTCTTCTGCAAATAGTTGTTCGACAATTTTTCCTCCAGGTATACGGGGTACACCAATGAAGTATCCTCTCCGGCAAGGGTATCCGGATGGTCGAAAAGAAAGCTATAAGGCTTGAGAAATTTCCGGTTCAGCTTCTTCCTGTCGACATCCCGAAGGCCGATCTCTACCTTGTCATATTCCTCGTAGGACACATTGTCAAATGACTCCGGGCGGTTGTTCTCTTTCTCTTCGATGACTTTTTTGATCAGGTCGACGGCAGGATTATTCTTATTCCTGTATTTCCCCCTTTTATTGGTGACGACTACCTCGTCCAGCCGTTTTGCATCGGGGATGAGCATGATTACCCCATTCGACAATTCTCCCACCCCCATCGCCGTGGAAGGGATCGTTTTCGGCGCATAACCGATCATGGAAATCACCAATGTGACTTTACCTTCCCCGACCGGGAGACGAAATCTTCCCAGTGAATCTGTCCTGACCCCCTTATTTTCCGGCTTGCTGGTGACGCTGGCATTTCGCAGCGGTTCGTGAGTAGTGGCGTCGGTTATAGTGCCCGACAACCAGCGGGACTGTCCCAGAACTTGAATTGAACAAAAGGTTATCCCTAGGAATAGCAGGATTTTCATCGGGTGCAAAAATCAACAGCATTTTCGGTCCGTCAAAGTCGTGAGAAAGAAAATAACGAATTCTTGACATAACCGGCAACACATTACGAGTTTTTAAATCCGATCCTTTCCCTGTCATCCCATTTTCTTTGCGCCGCTTTCTCATCGAGCAGGTTCTCCATCGCATCATAAATATGATTCAGCTGAGCATCGTGTTCGCCCAACCTCGCCTTGATCTCCCGCAATTGCTCCTTCAGGTCGTTTTGATGCAGCACGATCCGCCTTATTTCTACAAATGCCCGCATAATAGCGATATTCATATTGATTGCCCTGTCCGAGTTCAGGATACCGCTGAGCATCGCAACTCCTTGTTCTGTAAAGGCATAGGGCATATACCGGGTCCCGCCCCACCCTTTTGAGGTTTCATTTTGCAACCTCAAGCCCTGTCCCCTTTCTGCGGCTTCCATTTGGGACCGTATATTTTCGAACTCCTCCTTTGTCAGCTGGAACATAAAATCGGCGGGAAAACGCTTGATATTCCGCTTCACTGCCAGGTTAAGTGCCTTAGTTTCAGTCTCATACAGGGCCGCCAGGTCTCTGTCCAGCATCACCCTTTCTCCCCGGATCTCGTAAATCCTGTTTTGGATGCTTCTTATGATTTCCATAGAAATGAATTATCCTGCACAAGATAATTTTTTTCCTATTCCGCCCTCAGACTTTTTTCTATTCCGTCCTCAGGCTTTTTCCTATTCCGTCCTCAGGCTTTTTATGGGCGAAGTAACCGCCGCTTTTATAGCCTGATAGCTGATCGTAAGAAAGGCGATGAACAGCGCGGCCACGCCCGATACAAGAAATATCCACCAGGAGATATCGATCCGGTATGCAAAATCCCGCAGCCATTTGTCCATCAGGTACCAGGACAACGGGACAGAGATCACAAAAGCAACCACGACAAGCTTCAGGAAGTCTGCAGATAAAAGCCCGACGATACCTCTAACGCTGGCGCCCATTACCCTGCGGACTCCAACCTCCTTCGTACGCTGCAGGGTACTATAGGACGATAGCCCCAGCAAACCCAGACAGGAGATAAAAATCGCGAGCACGGCGAAATTGACAAAGAGGTCTCCAAATCTTGTTTCCGACTTGTACTGTTCGTTAAAGGCCTCGTCCAGGAAGAAATAGTCCAGTGGCAAAGGCGTACCCAGCTGTTCCCATTTTTTCTTCAGCGCGGCAATGGTCCCGGGCAGATGCTTCCCCGTCACCTTTAACGAGAGATAGTTGCAGTCGTTGAAGTCCAGACATACGCTTAGAGGAGTGACTTCCTGCTGTAGACCGTTAAAATTATAGTCTTTGATAACACCGATGATCTGCCCCTTTTTACCCCACTGGTCAAACCGGCGGCCAACCGCGGCTGCAGGCGATGGATAGCCGAAAAGCCGCACAGCTTTCTCATTGAGGATCATTGCCTGCATAGTATCGGTAGGAATATCGCTCCGGAAGAACCGGCCCGCCAGCAGCTTCATCTGGTACTGCTCCATAAATCCGAAATCGACATAGGTCAGGTCCAGATTGGCGATCTGCATTTCCCCCCGGCTGTTCTCAACCGTTGAATAGGCGCTCCAGGTACCCTCACCGGGAACACTGCCCGAGAACGCAGCCGACTGCACCCCCGGCAGACCCGATACTTCCTGGCGGAATACCAGCTTGTGCGGATCATTGTGGGTATCTACCACCAATAGCCGATCTTTGTCAAAGCCAAGGTCACGGCTGCGCAGGTAGTCGAGCTCCGAATACACAACGACGGTGCCGATGATCAGGCTGATCGAGATCGTGAACTGCACGATGACCAACGCTTTCCGGAGTACCAGCCCCTGCCTGCTCGTCGTAAATCGTCCCTTCAGCGAGGCGATCGGCTTAAAGGAAGAAAGCACAAGGGCAGGATAGACCCCCGCCAGCAAGCCTATGGCAAGCGCAACGGCCAACAGGGTAAGCATCGCCACCGGCTGGTTATAGATGCCGGCACTGACAGTCTTTCCGGCCAGCTGATTGAACAGCGGCAGCGCCAGGCCGCACAGCCCCACTGACAACACAAAGGCGATACAGCAGAGCACCACGGATTCCCCTAGGAATTGACCCGCCAGCTGAAATCGCTCAGCACCGATAACTTTCCGGATACCAACCTCCTTCGCCCGCTCGGTAGCCCGGGCCGTGGTAAGATTGACAAAATTGATACAGGCGATCAGGAGAATGAACAGCCCAATGACCGAAAAGATATTGACATTGCTTCTGCTACCGGAGACAAAGCCGCCACGCGATGACCAGTATATATCCTTCAGCGGTTCAAGGAACAGCAAATAATTTTGCTTCTCGGTCTTTAGCTTCTCCCCGATATGCTTTTGGATAAAAGGCCGGAGCCTGGCCTGCAGCGCATTTGGGTCCGCGCCAGGCTTCAGCAGCAGAAAGGAAGTCACGCCAAACCTACCCCAGTGGTAATCGAGGCTGTCCCGGAAACGTTTTCTCGTCGACATCGACACGAACAGATCGGCCTTTATCGACGAGTTCTCGGGCAGGTCTTTCATGACGCCGGTGACCGTCGCGCTAAACCCGCTGTCCGAAAATAGAAGGGTCTGCCCCATCGGGTCGCTTTCACCAAAATACTTTTTGGCAGTAGACTGCGAAAGCACGACGCTGAAAGGAGCCTTCAAAGCGCTCCCGGGATTACCTTCGACCAGCGGAAAATTGAAAAGAGAGAACAGCGACGAGTCGGCAAATACCGCCCCCCGCTCCTGGAATCGGACGTCCCCCCTTTTTATCAGCGTAGCATTCCTGTTAAGCCGGACCACGTCTTCCACGTCGGGATAGTCAGCCTTCAGATTGATGGCCATCGGCATGGAAGTGCTGGCGACATGTTGGGTCGCAGCCGTCGACTCCAGGTCGGTAACCAGCCGGTATATACGCGCCGACTTCGGATGAAAATTGTCATAGCTCTCCTCAAACCGGACATACTGGTAGATGAGGAAAAAGGCTGACATGCCGACGGCCAGCCCGGCAATATTGAGCACCGAGAACCCCTTGTGCCGCCATAAATTGCGGACCGCGATCTTGAAGTAATTCTTTAGCATAACCCCGTTTATTTTATTATTTGTCCCCTCCCCCACAGTCTTCCAGTTCCGGCCGCCCACCACCGACCTGTCACCCATCATCCGGTCACCCCACCACCGTCCCACCACCACCGTCCGGTCGACTCACTACCAATGGTCCCCCATTAAAACTAATGGATTAGGAGCACAGAGAGTGCCAATCCAATATTTCGCTAAAAATCAATAACTTATCCGAAAACACCTCGTCGCTACTGTCCGATTTCGAAACATACACCGTCCGAAAAGGTGACCTTTTCCGTTTTTTACCATATACTATTAAAGAACCGCCCACATGACCGACCAATCAATCGTAGAATCGATCCGTTCCGATCCCAACTCCAGGGCGCTCTCGGCCCTGTACAAACAATTCCCGATGGTCCGCAGCCTCATCCGCCGCAACGGCGGAACGACAAAAGACGCGGAAGACGTCTTCCAGGAAGCGCTGATCATTCTTGTCAAAAAGTTAAGAACTGAAAATTTCCAGCTCACGGCCCAGCCCGGCAGCTACCTGTTCAGCGTCTCCCGTTATCTCTGGAAAGATGAATTGAGAAGACGCAACCGCCAGGTCCCGCAGGAACTCCTGACCGAATCAAACGACACAGAACACCCCGAAACGGAAACACTGGGGCTAAAAGATCTGCTCGAAGAAGAATCCCGGATAAAGCTGGCCGAACAGGCGCTCTCAGAATTAAAAGACCGCTGTCGCGAGCTGCTATTGCTGTTCTACCACAGCGGCCTCCGGCTAAAAGACATTGCGGCCCGGATGGGATATAGCTCTGAGAACACCGCAAAGAACCAGAAATATAAATGCCTCGAAGCCGCAAAGAACAGACTCCGGGAATTAAAACAAACCCTTCAATCCTAAGACATGCGTACCGAACTCGAACTGATACAAAAAATTGAAGCCTGGCTCGACGGCTCGATGTCCGCAGAAGAACAACGCCTCTTCGAAGAGAATATGTTGCGTGACGCTCATCTGCTGGGAGAGGTCAGGCTGCAACAGGAAATAATGAATGGCATCGAAAACGCGGCCCTTCGTCAAAAGATACAACAAACCGGAAGACTTCGCCGTCGCAGACGAAACCTTCGCAACTGGGGTGGGGCCGGCCTCGCCGTCATCCTGCTCACCGCGGCAATTTTCCTGATCGCGAAACAACACGTTCCGGCTACGCCAACCAGCGCTCCGCCCAATATACCCGCCAAGTCCCAGGCGCCTATATATTCGGGCGCCACCACCCACGACACGATCATCCCAACGAATACAGGGTTCACACTCTCTATCCCCAATACGCAACCGGACTCCAATGAACAGCGGGTCCGGACAAAAAACACCATCCCGCTGCAATCATTCCACATCAACACCAATGCCGATACCGTCATCGAAACAAAAGGAGGAATAATCCTCTCCATCCCCGCCAGCAGTTTCCTCGACTCCAGCGGACAGCCCGTAACAGGCCCGATCGACTTCGTCATACACGAAGCGCTGGACCCGGCGTCCATCATAAAGGCGGGATTATCCACGCGCTCGGGGGACCAGCTGCTGGAGACCGGCGGAATGTTTTATGTCGACGCCGTCCAGGACGGCAGAACCCTGAAGATCGATCCGTCCCGGAGCATCTATGCACAGGTGCCGGCAAATCAGTACCAACCCGATATGCAGCTGTTCACAGGCAGGCGCCTGGCCGACGGAACCATCGACTGGCAGGATCCCCGCCCGCTGGAGCACTACCTGAACACCGTGGATATTCACCAGCTGAACTTTTATCCGCCACACTACCTCGATTCGGTGCGCAGCTGGGGATATAACGCAGACGACAGACAGTTCACAGACAGCCTCTATTTCTCCTTTGCGGGTCTCTCATCACAGGCTGCAGCTCCCGTCCGATCATCCCCGGTTGCAGCTCAACCACGCCCGGTAGACTATACACAGCGAGACACGATCATATTGGATTCATCTATTGGTCCGCGTTATGATTGCGATATCGATCCCGCCCGGATCAAAGCCATCTGGAACGATTCTTTCCGGAACACGCTGCTCGCGACCCGCGAATTTGAACAACGGATGACCTATATCCATATGGCCGGCCCAAAAATACTGGACCTGTATGTCCAGAACCTGGACAAGAACCTCTCCACCATCGACTCGATGACCGCCGCAAGCCCCTATATTTCCGGGCAGCTAAAGGGAGAAATATTCCCCTCCTTCGCACGACGTCGCGACGGAAAAGTTCCCCTCGGCATCCAACAGCTGCAAAAGCTCAACATCTATTATATACAAAAAACTCAGGCCTTCGCGACCGCCGTCGCCCGCACCCAAAAAGAGTTCTGGGACCATGAAGCCCTGCTGGACAAAAAATACACAGACCATACCATCGACTCCATCGAAAGAACAAGCAGGAATTTTCAACAGGAGCTCGATATCAACTTCAGGGAAGCCTGCCGGCAATTGGGCTACACCATCGCTCCTGCCCGCCCCACACCATCCGTTTACCAGGTGAAGCTACCCGCCACGGGCTGGTTCAACCTCGACAAGTACGTAAGAACGGCAACCGAAGGCCGCACCACGCTCAACGTCACCGACCCGCAAACAGGCAAAAAAACCGTCATCCAATACCTCCCGGCCAGCTTCCATCCTGCACGATGGAAAGACTACGACCGGCTCTACGTCTACCTCCTTCCCGATCGCCTGAGCAGCTATATGCGGCTGACCAGCGCCAACGGATCATACCCGGAAAAGCTTAACGTGCTCCTGTCCTATGACCTTGTCTGTATCGGCTACAAAGGAGGGCAGGCCTTCTTTTATTCAAAGCCCAAAGTCCAGGCCGGCGACCATTCCTTCGGCCTGCAACCCATCGACTCCGCCACCCTCGACATACAGCTGAAAAAATGGGGCAACCAATCCCAGTCAGCCGGCTTGCTTCGGGAAAATGCATTTGACCGTTGGCGGCAGCAGGACCGCCCGAGACTACAACGAAACGAACGCCTCCGCGACCTCCGTGATAAAATGGAACGCGCCTTCTTCAGCAAATGCCTCTTTTGGGGTGAAGCGGAGCCGCAATAGTAGCCGGGACAACCGGAGTTGGGGTCCTCCATCTTCTCTATCCTGCTTTGCCCCGAACAAAAGAAAAATCCTATTTTTAACCCATGGTATGCCTCATCATCGACGACAACAAAATAGCCCGCTCCGTCCTCCGCCAGCTGGCCTCCCAGGTAAAAGACCTGACGGTCGCCGGAGAATGCGCCGACGCAGTCGAAGCCTATGAGTTCCTTCGCACCAGCACCGCGGATATCGATCTGCTGCTGCTCGACATAGAGATGCCCGGCATGACTGGCCTCGAGCTGGTAAAGAACCTCGGCGACAAACGACCAGTCATCGTCTTTACCACGTCTAAAAGAGAGTATGCCGTAGAAGCCTTTGACCTCAACGTGGCCGACTATATCGTCAAACCCGTGACTCCCGCCCGGTTCATACAGGCCATGGAAAAGGTCCGCGAGCTCCTGGAGAGCGCCGGCGAAGAAATGAACCTGACCAATGAGGAATTTATCTTTATCCGGGACTCCAACATCGTCCGAAGGCTAAGACTGGACGAGATCCTATACGCCGAAGCCATGGGAGACTATGTAAAATTATATACCCCCGGTAAATTCTACGCCGTGCACACCACGCTGAAGACGGTAGAAGAAAGACTCCCTGCCAGCCTGTTCCTGCGCGTCCACCGTTCATACCTCGTGGCGCTGAGCAAGATAGATACCATCCAGGACGGAGCGCTCATCGTTGGCGGCAAACCCCTCCCCGTCGCAGACGCCTACAGAAAAGCCCTCAACGCGCGGATGAACATCCTCTGACATACCCCCGGGGCCGCCCGACCACCAAACCGACCGACCGCTCTGCCCGATTCAGCGACTGAATTTCCCTGCTCGCCGATAACCCCATGCCCGATCTCCCGGCAAGACCGACCTTTATATCCTCATAAGCAGTTAGTTTTGGTTTGACGGCCCGGTTATTCCTGACCGGGCCTTTTTTTAGAACATGAAAACGGTATACGTCATATTATTCTCCCTCGACATGCTGGCACTCGTCAGCCTGACCTACCTCTTCCTTCACCAGATAGACAGCGGCGCCAGAGCCGGACTGCTGATCCTCATCGCCACCGGGATAGTGCTGACCATTTTGCTCCTGGTCATCTTTTTCATGGGCTATATCCGCCATTCTTCCAGGTAATGTTTAACTTGAGGCAATTATCGCCGAATGACCAGTAATCGATTTATCTACTTTGTGCTGGCCGCGTTTGTCACGGGCACACTTTTGCTGATCTATATTCAATACAATTCCTCCCGTAATATCGACAAGCTGATCAATGGCAACAAAAGACTGCTGAACGAACTAAAGGCCGGCAACGATCTCCGCGAGCTGGAAAGAGACATCCTCTCCGTGGAAAGCAAGATCAGGGCGACAGTAGCCACCGGCGATACCTCCTATATCATTGGCACCAGCGAGCAGATAGCCGACGCCGAAGCCTATCTGGACACCCTGAAAATGATGAACCATAGCCCCGCATCAGTACAGGACATCGACAGACTGGCCTTTCTCGCCCGGCTAAAGCTCAGGAACAGAGACCAGATCCTCGATACCCTGCGCCTCTCCGGCAGAGAAGCCGCCGCCCGGCTGATCACGAATCCCCGCAGCAATGGCGTGGCCAACGAGATCAACCGCATTACCAGAAAAATATACGACAATCGCCGCCGCATGCTGGCCGACCTCAGCAACGCCACGGCCGACAACGGCAGAAAGGCCCGCACCTGGGGCACCGTCCTGATCACCCTGGTCCTGCTCAGCGCGGGAGGTCTGTTCTGGTTCATCATCAGCCGCATCAGCCAGCAAAATCTGCTTATCCGGCGCCTCGACCGTTCGGAAAAAGACCTGCGCGTGGCCATGCAGGTAAAGGAAAACTTTATGGCCAATATGAGTCACGAGATCCGTACGCCCCTGAATGCGGTCATCGGGTATACGGGCCTGCTAAAAGCACAGCACCTGGATCCCGGCTCCACGGAATTTGTCACCGCCATCGAACAAGCCGGCAATAACCTCCTTACGATCATCAACGATATCCTCGACCTGTCCAAAATAGAAGCAGGCATGATGCGGCTGGAAGCCTTCCATTTCTCAGTCCGGGAACTGACGCACTCGGTCGAAGCCCTCTTCCAGGAAAAAATAAAGGAAAAAGGCCTGACCTTTCGCTGCATCATAGAAGACGAAGTGCCCGTTATGCTCATCGGAGACGCGACTAGACTCACACAGATACTGGTCAATCTCATTGGCAATGCTCTAAAATTTACAGATAAAGGCCAGATCGAACTAACACTCTCAGCACCCTCATTCGGCGATCACCCCTCCCAATTACCCCCGGGTAATATCACCCGCCTGGGTATCCGCGTCAGCGACACCGGCATCGGTATCGCAAAAGACAAGCTCGACAGCATTTTCGATAGATTCTCCCAGGCCGAGGACTCGATCACCCGGAAATACGGAGGCACAGGACTGGGCCTGGCCATCGTCAAAGACCTGGTCGTATTGCAGCAGGGAGAGATCAGCGTGAAGAGCGAAGAAGGAAAAGGAACTATATTCCAGCTGTTCATTCCCTATACTATCTCCGGAGAGCAGCAGAACCCCTTTGTACCTTCTCTTTCATTCGATGCACCTGCAACCGGCGCGCATTTGCTGGTCGTAGACGACAACGCCATGAACCGGGACCTGATGAAACATCTCCTGAAAAGCAGGGGGCTTTCCTTCTCGATCGTCAGCAACGGCCGGGAAGCCATCGACCAGCTGCGCCACAACAAATACGATATGGTGCTGATGGATATTCAGATGCCGGAGATGGATGGATACACGGCCACCAGAGAGATCAGGGAAACGCTTGGGCTCGATATTCCTGTCATTGCAATGACGGCGCACGCCATGGCAGGCGAACGGGAACGATGCCTCAGCTGCGGCATGAATGAATATCTGTCCAAGCCTGTCCGGGAGCAGGAGCTATTCCGGATGATAGCCTCGTTCAGGTCCTACCAATACATCAACCTCGACTATTTACAACAGCTGAGCCAGGGCAACAAAGAGTTCGAGCAGTCGATGACCGCTCAATTTCTGGCCGATACAGCGGAAGATCTCCAGGCAATGGGAGCCGCAATCTCCGGCGAAGACATACCGCTGCTGAACCGGATAGCCCACAACATGAAAACAAATATCTCCATCATGGGGCTGACCGCCAGGCTGCAACCTACGCTGGACGCGCTGGAGTTCGCACAGCCAGGAGACGCATCCATTCCAACCTATTTCCAGGATCTGAAGACAATCTGCGAAGCCGCGATGGACGAAGCGCGGGCATTCCAACGACTGGATTTGCCTGTTTAACGATTGGGCCCGCGCCTCGCGGTAATTCAATAATAATTTTACGGCCGTAATCAAAAGCAAACGGCCATGAAACACCTTTTCGTCATAGCATCCTTCCTTCAGCTGCTGCCCTCATTGCTGTTCTCGCAGGTGCTGACCCTGCCCCACGCACTCGATATCTCTCTAAAGAATTATCAGCTGATAAAAGCCAAAAAGAACTACGCCGACGCCGCGAGCGCAGCAGTGACTACGGCAAAACGGGACGGCCTTCCGGATATTACGCTGGCCGGTCAGCAGGAATATGGATCACTCGACGGCATGAATGGTCTTTCATCCGGCTTGCAGGGCATCACGACGATCACCAACGGACCGGCCCTGCCCGAACAAAGCTGGAACTCAGCTTTCGGATCGCTGTATGTCTCGAACATCAGCTGGAACATCTTTTCATTCGGCCTTCAGCGGGCCCACGTAGCCGCGGCAAAAGGCATCTATGAACAGGAAGAGGCCGCCTACGAGCAGGAAAAATTTCTCCTGCAGATAAAAGTGATTGCCGGCTATCTCGACCTCCTCGGAGCCCAACGGCTTCGGCTATCGATGGAGGCCAACCTCGCCCGGGCCACGGACCTCGCCATGACCATCCATGCCCGAACAGACAACGGACTCAATCCCGGAGTGGACAGCAGCATCGCCGATGCCGAAGTCTCGAGAGCCAGGCTTTCCCTGACGGACGCGATCAACTACGAGCAGACAAAGACAAGCCAGCTCGCGACGGTCATGGGCACAACTTCACAGGATATCCTTCTGGATACTTCCTATGTCAACCGTTTGCCGGAAGGAATGTTGCAGGAGCTGAACACCCGGCATCCGGTCCTTTTCTACCTGTCAAGACGCATCGAGGCCAGCGATCTGCAGACCAGCTATCTCAAGAAGACCGGGCTGCCGCGGTTCTCGCTGTTCAGCGTATTACAGGGCAGAGGGTCTGGCTTCGGCGACAGCTACGGACCAGCGAACCTGAAAGACTATACCACCAACTACTACGACGGCATCAGACCGACACGCGCAAACTATCTCGTAGGCATCGGCTTCACCTGGAACATCATGGACTACAGCCGGTCGGCGTCAAAGGTCAAAAGCCAGCAATACCTGTCTGCCGCTCTCAACAGCGAATACCGGCAACAGCAGAACGACCTGACCAATCAGTCGACTCTCGCCGACAGGCAGATCGGCAACGCCCTCAGCCGCTACCGCGAAACGCCCGTCCAGCTGAAGGCAGCAAACGACGCCTATATACAGAAAATGGAACTCTACAACAACGGCCTCGCAAATATCTCAGATGTTGCCCAGGCCCTCTACACCCTCAGCAGGGCGCAAACCGATAAAGATATCGCCTATAACGCCGTCTGGCAGGCAGTCCTGTTCAAAGCAGCCTCTACCGGAGACCTTTCCGGCTTCATCTCCCAATTGTAGACCTGTTTGTCCCGGACAAAAACCTATCGTCCCAATATAGACCAATAAAGAAATTGTTATGAAAAAATTGATCATTACAGCACTTAGAAAACCCATCGCCGTCATCGTGATGGTCATCGGCCTGGTGGTTTTCGGAATACTGTCGGTGAGGACCATCAATATCGACATCTTTCCCAACCTCGACCTGCCGACGATATACGTCTCGCAGCCTTATGGCGGGATGTCCCCCCAGCAAATGGAAGGCTTCGTCTCGACCAACTACCAGAATCTCTATTTGTATGTCAGCGGCATCAAATCGATCGAGACAAGCAATATCCAGGGGCTGAGCCTGTTGAAGCTGAGTTTCTACAACGGCACCAATATGGCACAGGCCGCAGCCGAAGTGACCTCCCTGACCAACAGGGCGTTTGCAGAAATGCCGCCCGGTACGCCTCCCCCGATCATCATCCGCTTCGACGCGTCCACCCTGCCCGTAGGACAGCTGACACTGAGCAGCGACAAACGCTCGAACAACGAATTGCAGGACCTGGCCAGCGTCCTGGTACGCCCCAACTTCTCAAAGATACCCGGACTCTCCTCCCCGCCGCCCATCGGAGGGAACGTACGCACGGTGGTGGTTGCGGTAGACCCCGAATCCCTGCACAGCCATAACCTTACTCCGGAACAGGTGACGGCCGCTATCAAAGCGAACAGTCTCATCTCTCCCGCCGGCAATGTCGGTGTAGGCAATACGATGTACCTGACACCATCGAATACGGTCATCCGTAAAATAACCGACTTCGGACAGATACCTCTTTTGTATCAGAATGGAGCGACCATCTACTTAAAGGACGTGGCAAAGATCCAGGACGGAGCGGACATCACCTCCGGCTATGCCTATGTCAACGGCAAACGGTCCATCTATATTCCGATCATCAAGAATTCTAACGCCTCTACCTGGTCGGTCGTCCAGGGTCTCAAAAAGGCCATCCCTTCGATGCAGGCGCTCCTGCCGGAAGACGTAAGGCTGGACTTCGAATTTGACCAGTCTGTCTATGTCATCAATTCGGTGAAAAGCCTCATCAGCGAGGGCGTCATCGGAGCCATCCTGACGGGTTTGATGGTGCTGCTTTTCCTCGGCGACAGACGGAGCGCCCTGATCGTGATCATCAATATTCCGATCGCGATCATAACGGGCACCCTGCTGTTAAAATTATTCGGCCAGACGATCAACATCATGACCCTCGGTGGCCTGGCCCTTGCCATCGGTATCCTCGTCGACGAGTCAACGGTGACCATCGAGAACATACACCGTCACCAGGAACTGGGCGCAACCAGGGCAAGGGCCATCGCCGACGCCTGTAAAGAGATCGCCCTACCCAAGCTGCTGATCCTGCTGAGCATTCTGGCCGTCTTCGTGCCGGCCCTGTTCATGAGCGGTGTGCCGCAGGGCATGTTCCTGCCCCTGTCCATGGCGGTCGGCTTTTCCATGATCGCCTCCTTCCTGCTGTCCCAAACCCTCGTCCCCGTATTATCGAATTGGTTCCTGAAAAACCATATCTCTGAACCACTCAGAGAAGAAGGAGAAAAAACGCCGGGCCTGATGGAGCGTTTCAGGTCCGGCTTCCTTCGCATCGAAGAAAGACTGATGCGCCGCAGCCGGCTGGTGATCGGCCTTTACCTCATCTTAACCTTTGGATTTGTAGCCTGGGCCGCAAGCCATATCGGCAAAGACATATTGCCCGCCGTCAACAGCGGCCAGTTCCAGGTCCGGATACGCGCCCCGCAGGGCTCGCGGATCGAATACACCGAACAGACCATGCTGCGGGTACAGGACCTGTTGTATAAGGAGGTCGGCCGCGAACACGTCGGCATCATATCCAGCTTCGTGGGACAGCACCCCTCCTCCTTTCCGACGCTGCCGATCATCCTGTTCATGAGCGGATCCAATGAGATCCTTATGCAAGTGGCGTTCACACCGGACTACAAGGTCGACATCGAGACGTTCAAAGAAAAATTCCGGAAGGATGTTCTCGCAAACATGCCACAGCTGACCCTCAGCTACGAACCGATCGACCTGACCGACAAGATTATGAGCCAGGGCGCCTCCACACCAATAGAAGTAGCGGTAATGGGCAAGGACCTGCATACCAGCCAGCAGTTCGCCCAAAAGATCATGACCGGGATGAGACAGATTCCCTTCCTGAGGGACATACAGCTGAAAGAACAATTGAACAACCCGGCTATCCGGATCAATATAGACCGCGAAAAGATCCGACAGTTTGGGCTGACCCTGCCCTCAGTCGCCTCCTCGATCACCGACGCCACTTCGTCAAGCCGGTTTACAGACAAGATCCTCTGGCTCGACGAGAACAACGCCACATCTTACGATGTACAGGTGGAGGTCCCGCAACCCGATATGACCAGCCTTTCGGAACTGGCAGCTATACCCCTGAGAGCGGATGCGCTCCGGCCGGTTCTCGGTGACGTGGCCGAGCTGAAGATGGACACCACCATCGGCGAATACGACCGAAAGGGCGCCGTACGATTCCTCTCGATAGGCGCGAATATTCAGAATAAAGACCTCGGTTCCGCCTCTGCAGCAGTTCAGAAAGTGCTGACGGAGGTCGGCCAGCCCCCGAGAGGGACGACAGTCGAAACAAGAGGCCTCACCAGCCTGCTGGATGAGACCCTTTCCAGTCTGCAGAACGGACTTCTCATCACCTTTGTGGTCCTGCTGCTCATGCTGGCCGCCAATTTCCAGTCGTTCTCCCTCGGCTTCGTAGTGCTGACGACGATACCCGCGGTACTCTGCGGCTCTCTGGCAATGCTGCTGCTGACCGGGTCGACCCTCAACCTTCAATCTTATATGGGCATCATCATGTCGGTAGGCGTATCCGTATCCAATGCCATCCTGCTCGTCACCAATGCCGAGGAGTTCAGGATAGCAGGCAGCGACGCCAGACGGGCCGCCCTGCAGGGCGTAGGCGTCCGCCTTCGCCCGATCCTCATGACTAGCATCGCCATGACCGTAGGCATGATCCCGATGGCGTCAGGACTCGGCGAGGCCGGCGGACAGACCGCGCCCTTAGGAAGAGCCGTCATCGGCGGGCTGCTTGCTTCGACTATCGCCGCCCTGCTGATACTTCCTCTGATCTTCTACCGGATACAACGGAAAGCTTCCACCAAAAGCGTCTCGCTCGATCCGGATGATACAACAAGCATTTACTACTCCAACAAATAAAATCTCTTTTATGAACCACTTTAAATACCTGACCCTCGCCTCGCTGCTGCTTTCATTCGCCGCCTGTAAGAGTCCGGCCTCAACACCCGCCGTCACAACCGTGTCAAAAGATTCTGCCGCCAGCACCCCTGCCACCTTCTCCCTCTCCGAGGGCCAGCTCAGCACAACGCTGATCCTTCCCGGCGTGCTCGCTCCTTATCAGACGGTAGACCTGTATGCCAAGGAAAATTCCTTTGTAAAAGATATGTTCGTTGACGTTGGCAGCACAGTACAGAAAGGACAGCTGCTGGCCACCCTCGAAGCGCCCGAGCTGGAAACGGCCATAAAAGAAGCCGCCTCCTTATTGCACACCCGGGAAGCGCTGTTCAACGGCAGCAAAGCCACCTGGCAGCGTCTGGTGCACACCAGCAGGGTACCCGGCACCATATCCCCCAACGACCTAGACAATGCTTACGCCAAAATGAGCGCCGATAGCGCAGATCTTCTGGCCGCCCGGTCGCACTACCAGCAGGCCACCGAACTGAGCAGCTATCTCGAGATAAGAGCGCCCTTCGCAGGCGTCATCAGCGCCAGGAATGTATACGCAGGAGCCTATGTCGGCCCCTCCGGCAAAGGTTCGGACCGGCCGCTGCTGACCCTGCAGGAACAACGACGTCTCCGCCTCATGATCGACATCCCCGAAGCCGCCGTCGGCTACCTGGCCCTGAAAGATACCCTGCACTTCTCGGTAAGAACATTGCCGGACAGTGTATTCTCCGCCACGATCAGCAGAATGGCCGGAAGCATGAATACCGAGCTTCGCACCGAACACATCGAAATGGACGTAGCCAATGACCGGCGCGGGCTCCTGCCAGGCATGTTCGCCCAGGTCGATCTGGTATATGTCAATTCGAACAAAAAGACATTTGTCGTACCAGCATCCGCCGTAGCCAGTAATTCACAGCAGGTATTCGTTATCCGCGTCGTCGGAGGGAAGACCCAATGGGTGGATATTGTCAAGGGCAGGGAGACACCGGACAGCCTCGAGATCTACGGCGACCTGCACCCCAATGATCAGCTCCTGCTAAAAGCCTCGGACGAGATACGGGATGGCAATTCCATCTCCACCACTTCCCCGGGTACAATCCCCGCCACCTCGCCGGGCACAAAAATTGAATAAAGTTTTGGGTGGAAAACGAATCCTTTCTTACAAAATACGTCTTCAGCACCGATCACAAAATAATAGCCAAACAGTTTCTCATCACTGGTATATTGTGGGCATTGGTCGGGGGATTCTTCTCAGTCCTCATGCGTCTGCAGCTCGGCTTCCCCAACGCCTCCCATACCTTTTTGCAAAAGCTGGCCGGCCACCTGTTCGTCAGCGGCAAGCTCCAGCCTGAGACCTACTACCAGCTGATGACGATGCACGGCACGATCATGATCTTCTTCGTCCTCACGGCGGGGCTCAGCGGGACATTTGCCAACTTCCTCATTCCGCTGCAGATAGGGGCGAGAGAAATGGCCTCCCCCTTTTTGAACATGCTGTCTTACTGGGCCTTCTTCGTCGCGAGCGTCATCATGATCTGCTCTTTCTTTGTCAACGGTGGCCCTTCGGGGGTCGGATGGACCGCCTATGCACCGCTAAGCGCGCTAAAGGACGCAGACTCAGGCTCCGGAACCGGGGTCGACCTCTGGATCGCAAGCCTGGCCTTCTTTATCGTCTCGACGCTGATGGGCGGCATTAACTATATATCCACGATACTCAATATGCGCACAAAGGGAATGACTATGACCCGGCTTCCCCTCAGCGTCTGGGGCCTGCTGTTCACCGCCATCATGGGCCTTCTTTCCTTCCCCGTATTGCTGGCAGCCTTTGTACTGCTGCTGTTGGACCGCAATGCGGGAACCAGCTTTTACCTTTCCGACATCTTCATGACCTCGACCGCCCGCGCAATGCCTTACGAAGGCGGAAGCGCCATCCTCTATCAGCACCTCTTCTGGTTTCTCGGCCACCCGGAAGTCTATATCGTCATATTCCCCGCCTTCGGCATCGTCTCAGAAGTAATGAGCGTCAATTCCCGCAAGCCTATCTTCGGTTATACGGCGATGGTGTATTCTATGTTCGCTATCCTGACACTCTCCTTCATGGTCTGGGCCCACCATATGTTCGTGACCGGCATGAATCCCTTTCTCGGCTCGCTCTTCGTGTTGTTCACGCTGCTGATCGCCATTCAGTCAGCCGTAAAGGTCTTCAACTGGCTGGCGACGCTCTGGCGGGGCAATATCCGCTTTACCCCGGCGATGCTGTTCGCCATCGGCTTTGTCAGCACTTTCATCTCGGGCGGCCTGACCGGCATCTTCCTCGGCAATTCCACCATCGACATCCAGCTGCACGATACCTATTTTGTGATCGCGCATTTCCATCTGGTCATGGGCGTATCAGCAGTTTTTGGCATGTTCGCGGGCATTTATCACTGGTTCCCGAAAATGTTCGGCCGGTTCATGGACCCCGTGCTCGGTTATATCCATTTCTGGATAACCCTGGTATCCGTCTATTTCATCTTCTGGCCGATGTACTATGAAGGACTGGCGGGCATGCCGCGCCGGTATTTCGACTTTGCAGGCTGGATATCCTTCAGCCAGTTCGAAAAGCTCAATATCGTCATTTCCTCCTTTGCCTTTTTGGCATTCTTCGTACAGCTGGTATTCGTAGTCAACTTCTTCCGCTCGATCTTCAAAGGAGAAAGGCTTGCAGAGAAAAATCCCTGGAAGTCCAATACCCTCGAATGGACGACGCCGGTAAGACCCGGTCATGGCAACTGGCCTGGAGAGATACCCGAGGTCTTCAGGGGCCCTTACGAATATTCAAAAGATGGGAGAGAATACATCCCGCAGGACGAGCAGCCGGGATCCGTCAATAGTGACATTTCTGACACTCCGTCCCGCCAATATTCTCAACGGTGATGGAGTCCTTATTTCCGGTAGCCAGCTCGCGGGCGAATTTGCTGTAGATGCTATAGAACCGGTTGCCCTTATGGTTGCCGTCCGGGAAATCAACCTTCGTCGTCCGGTGACAGTTGATACACCAGCCCATGCTAAGGGGGGCGAACTGCCGGACCTCGTCCATCTCCTGAACCGGCCCGTGACAGGTCTGACACTGTATCTTGCCGGCTTTTGTGTGCTGGGCATGGCTGAAAAAGACGTGATCCGGAAGACTGTGGATCTTCACCCATTCGATCGGATGTCCGTCCTTGGTGTACTTCCTCTTTTCGGGGTCATAGCCGGTATAGCTATACAATTTCCTGATCTCATCATTGGGGTTGACACTGCTGCCATCCTCCCGTTGCAGCCGCTCGCCATGGTAGTCGTTGATAGCCAGGTGACAGTTCATGCAGATATTGGGAGAGGGGACAGTAGCGTGCTTGCTTTCAAGCGCGTTGCTGTGACAATACAGACAGCTTATCTGGTTGAGACCGGCGTGTATCCGGTGCGAGAAATAGATCGGCTGCTCCGGCTGATAGCCCTGTTGTCGCCCCAGTCCGATCCCCAGCTGTGTCAGCCAATAGCCAATTACGCCGAATAGCAAAATACCGGCCAGGGTTATATATATTTTGTTGCGGTAGACCGGGACCGGCGCCGCCGCAACTATCCCCTGTTTTTCTTCGGCAAGCGTCTTAAGGTTGCGATTGTGCAGGTAGAGGCCAACAACAAAAAGTCCAAGGATACAGCTGACGATGCCATAAAGAAGACTATGATCCTCCTCGGGAGGATTGGGCAGCGTAGACGTGTTGGTCTTCGCTACCGGCTCAGCATAATTATTGACATAATTGAGAATGGCGTCTATCTCGGCGTCGGAGAGTCCGGGGAAGGTATTCATCGGCGCACGACCATACTGGTTATAGAGGTTATTAAAATAGGTATTCCCCGAAGCCAGCACTTTGGTATTGTTATGTATCCAGTCGTGAAGAAGCTGTCGGTCGGTGACCCGGTCGGTAACACCCTTCAGTGCAGGACCGGTGATGACCCTCACTGGATTGTGGCACTGGGCGCAGTTGATTTGAAACAAAGCCTTACCGTCCTGGGGGTAAGCCCGGATAGAAGAGGAAAACAGAAGGAGAAAGAAAAACAGCCGCGCCATGACGTGGCTTTTTCAAAAAAAATCATGCCACCGGTCTCCTTCGGTGCCGGCCCGGCCAGCTACAGCAGATTGCTCGTCATGGGATCGATGACCGCCTTCACTTCTGCAACAGTATTGATGGGGAACCCGCCCAGACGGGCATGCTCACGGACCAGCTCTTCACTTTCAGCAATATGGATGCAGTAGATCTTGTCTTCGGTGACAAAGGATTGTATCCAGTGATAGGGCTTGCCCAGATGACAGACGACTTCGCAGGAGGCCCTGGCGATCTCCTGCAGCTCTTCCGGCGAGAGGTTTCCGGCGCCGGGTAGTATTCTTTCGATAACGAACTTCTTCATGTGAGTGAGTTTTTAATGATTACTACAAAGTTGTCCTTTATATGCTGATACGATGATGGAGGTATTCCCTATTTAAGGCCGGCGGTTTCCCTATTTTAGAATTCCCAGGCGAAGCGCCTCCTGTACCGCCTTGGTCCGCGAGTTGACGTCCAATTTAAAAAGAACCGAAGAGATATGATGGTCAACAGTCTTGGCGGAAATAAAAAGCTTTGCTCCTATCTCCTTGTTCTGCAACCCCTCCTTCAATAATTCGAGCACCCCCAGCTCCCGGTCGGTAAGCCGGGCAGGGTTGGCGAGGGTCGTTTTCCGGAGACCGCGGGGAATGCTTTTGATACCGGCAGTCCTCATTTCCAGCTTCATCTTCTCATAGACCGCCTCCGCACCCAGCTGATTGACGATCGTCAATGCCTTTTTCTTGTCTTCCTCGCCGCCTTCGAACAGCGCCAGCGCCTGCTCATAGGGACAGCCCAGCCGCTCCCATAAAGCCGCGGCCCGGATGGCCCCGTCCGCCGTATCCAGGCGATAGCCCTCATAGGTCTCCCGGAGAGGAACCTCCTGTTTCCGCGTCCTTAGCAGCCAGAAATCAAATTCATTATTCTCATAAAGGCTGGCCGTCTGTCCGATCAGCCCGATCGCGCACTCGATCGCCTCTATTTCCAGCAGCATCCTTCCCGTAAGCCATTCGTATTCCAGCAGAGCTACCAGGGCGGGAAGTATCCGCTGCAGCTCCATCGCTTCAAAAGCCATTGCCTTCGCCTGCAGCAGGAGTGGAAGGGCGTCTTCCGCACCTTTTCTCATCTTTATCGTCCCGATCACCACCAGCGCGCCCATCCGGACAATTGGCGCCTGGTCCTCATTCTTCAGGAGCTCTTCCGAGATGTGGCAGGCCTCTTTCCAGCGCCCGGTTTCCAGCATCAGCCTGGCCTTCCCCGACAGCATATAGTTCCTCCAGGAATCCAGCTCCCTCTCCTCACAATATTGAATGCCCTGCGCCAGTATCCCGCTGGCAAAGGCATAGTCCTTTATTTTTATACCACCATTGCTGAGGCTGGTATAGGCCTGGGCCGCGAGCTCATGATAGCCGTGCTTCAACGCCAGCTCGAGGCTTCGCTGCAGCAGCTGGATCCCCCTTTGGCGGTATGCCGGTACCCTCATCTGCACAGCCCCGACGCTATTGAGGGCGTAAGAAAGTATCTCGTCATCCCCCAGCTCGTTCGCAATGACGATAGCGTTCTCGCCCCAGTGGATGCATTCCACGATATGATCGGAGAGCATCTTCAGCTGCGACATATTGCTGTATGCCATGGCCTTGGCCCGCGAAGAAGGCTGGGCGGCCAGGACCTCGATGGCCTGCTGCCCATAGCTTTCGGCCTGCTTACGATTACCGTCGAACCACCAGAGACGCGACAGGAACCACATCGAATCCCCTATCTTCCCGGCCTCCTGTTTCTCCTTCCAGATGGCGAGCGCCTTTCCCTGGTAGATAATGGCCTCCTTGATCCGGTTGGTCAGATAGCATTCATAGGCATAGGAAGCATAGAGCCTCACCAATACATCCCTGTCTTTCCCCTGATAGTATTCGATGGCCGTATAATAGAGCTTTGATGCCTCCACGTGCGCTCCTACCTCCGCGGCCGCAGCGGCGGCCAGGGGAGCGTAATGAACGACCAGCTCATATTCGTTGGCATTCTTGGCATGATGCACGATCCGCTCTATCTCGCGATGCGCCTCAAAGCTCTCGCGGAACATCTCCAGGATTTTCTTATTCAGCGCGATCCGCACAAAAGGCGACAGCGAACTCTCGATCGTCCGCCGGTATAGCTCGTGCTTGAAGAAAATGAGCCCATCCCGTACAAATAAGATCTTCGCTTCAAGGCATTTCGCCAGCGCCGACGCATACATGGGCTCGACCGTTTCCAGGTATTTGACCTCGAAGCCGGTTGGCAGCACGGACAGCAGGTCCCAGACCTGTTTAGTCTTTTCATCGAGCCGGTGGTATACAGACAGGACGGAGTCTTTGATATTGTCGGGGACTCCCAGACTGTAGCTTGCCAGTATCTCGTTGACATAAAAGGGATTACCGCCGGAAATACTGTAGACGTCTTCGCCGCTATAGCCCTTCTCCTCTGCCAGCTTTTCGACCGCCGGTCGCGACAAGGGGGTCAGGTGTATCCGGGTAAAAGAGTCGGGAGGCAGCTGCCCCAGGACATTCCGTAAAGGGTGCAGCGAATGGATCTCGTCGTCACGATAGGTAAGAACAAATAGACAGTGGAGCCGGGTAATACGCCTTGCCAGGAACTTTATAAAATCCAGCGTGGCTTCGTCCGCCCAGTGAATATCTTCAAAGATGATGACGGAAGGTGCTGACCGGCTGCTGATCTCATGGAAGAACCGGTTGAAGAGCGCGGCCCTGTCCTCCCTGCCACCGGTATTCTCCCAGCTATCGCCGTGTATCTGCCAGATAATATCATACAGCGGAGCCAGCGGACGCGGCGTGAACAGCGCGTCGCAGGTGCCCTGGTAAAAGCTGGCGACCTTCCCCTTTTCCCTGCAAAAAGCCCTTATCAGGGAAGTCTTGCCGATCCCCGACTCACCACTTAGTAGTATACAATGTCCCTCCCCTACTGCAATATCTCTAAGTCTTGATTGCAGAGTCGCTAAAAAACCGGCTCTTTCGATCAATTCCATAATGGTTGTTTAAACGCGGACCACAGGTCCGCTGCCCAAAGGCGTAAATTCTCACAAAATGGGGGGACAGTGATGGTAAAATAGGGAAAAATCCTTATACCCTATAGCCGAATTGAAGGTTCCTTTGTGATGGAAATTTCATTATTCAGTTCATCAATTCAAAGCCACTTTACCATGAAAGTCTTTTTTATCCACACAGCACTGGCAGCAATGAGCCTGCTCCCTTTCCGGATACTGGCACAGTCGGATAAGGCAGTCGCCGATTCAAGATCGAACGAACATTTATATCTGGACGTCCATCACCTTGGTCCGGGTAAGGTCACAGCGGCGGCAGTCGCAGAGGCACACGCAAAGGATCTGGCTGTTCAAAGGAAATACGGGGTGCATTTTCTCAAGTATTGGGTCGACGAAGCCGGGGGAGACGTATATTGCCTTTCTTCTTCTGTTGATACCCAGAGTATCCGCAGGACCCACGCGGAAGCACATGGCCTGCTCCCGGATCAGATATATCCGGTAACCGAAGGTAAGGAGTCGGCCACAAACGGTGAAAAGAATTTCTATCTCGACATCCACGACTTCGGCACCCAAAAAGTTACTCCCGGGGACGTAGCCGCAGCCCACCAGAAAGACCTGGCTGTAGAAGGCAAGTATGGCGTGAATTTCATCAATTACTGGGTCAACGGAGGCATGGTCGTCTGTCTGTCACAGGCGCCGGACTCCTCAGCCGTGATCAATACGCACAAGGAAGCGCACGGACTGATACCACAACATATCATGCAGGTCAAACCGGGGGAGAAATAGTCCATCTCCCCCCTCTCAATCTATTTATTTATGCGAACGCGCCCTTTCAAAAAAACTCTTCTCTCCCAGTCGCGCCTCCACCTCAATAATGGCCTTCATAAGGTTGTTGCGCGTGTTGGTAATCTCCTCGATGGCCTCGGTCATGATCTTCCATACAGGCTCCATATCCTGAACCAGCTGCTTACCCTTATCCGAGAGCCGCAAGATCCGCTTGCGCTCGTCCTGCCTGTCCTTCCGGCTAAGGATCAGCTTTTCCTTCTCCAGCTCTTTCAACAGGCTGATCGTAGATGGATGAGCATAGCCGATCTCCGCCGCCAGCTCGACAACGCCAAGCCCCGGTTTACGATAAAGGGTGTAAATGACAGGAAACCACTTGGGCTCAAAGTCGATCCCCCAGTCCTTGTAGATCAGAACGCCGTCCTTTCGGAGCTGTTCGCTCAGTCGCTGAAGGCGGGTGGAGATGGCCAGGATCCCCAGTTCGTCGATAACATTCATGGAGATGCGGTATTACAGGTGTAAATGATAAAATAGATTGTCGGTCAGCATTCGCGGAAAATAGGACGGCAAAGCCTCCATCTCTATCGGCCGGAAACCATTCCGCTCGTAAAAACGATGCGCCGCCTTCATCCTGTCCACGGTCCCCAGGTACAGATCGCCAATGCCGTTCTCCCGGCAGTAGGCCACCAGCGTGTCCAGCAGCCGCTGGGCGATCGACAGTTCCTTCCCCCGGAATTCCCTCTTTACGAACATCTTCCGGATCACGCCAGCCCCATGCCCAACGCTCATCAGCGCGATGCTCCCAACGATCATTCCAGCTTCCCGCGGACCTTCGTCACCAGCACCACTCCCCCGCGGGCCCTCATCCCCCACCTTATCCCGCGCGGTCTGTTCCGGCGGTCCCGTCCTCTCCCGCACGACCCATTCGCCGGCAACGGCCCCCCAAAAACCTCCCCCCGGCCGGATATAGCTGCCCTCGATATCCAACAGATCGGGCTGCGCCTCGATCGTTATCGGAACCCCGAACTCGATCTGCTGGATCGGCAGGATAAGTTCGATAACCTGCTGACAATAAGTGTTGTTGAGCGACCTGATCAAAACCCCTTCTTCCATCCCGGTAAAATTTATGTACAAATCTACGTAGTTAACTACGTATTTACAAAAAAAAATGACCCCTCCGGGTCAGTTCATCCTCGATTAATTCATCCGTCGATCAGTTCATCCTTCGCATCATCCGTCGCCCCTGCGCATCGGCAGGCCCCATGACCTTGTCCAGCAGCTTCTCATAGTCGGCACGCGTGATCGTCTTCCCACCCGGCGCCCGGAGGTCTTTCTCCTGCACGGAAGGGTCTATCCTGGTCGCCGTGAATGCGATCCCTCCGCTGTCTGCATCCAGCCGGAGTATGGCTCCCGGCAGCCCACCAAACTTCTCCGGCCCAACAGGCGCGGTGATATCCTCGCTGTACCACGCTACCAGTTTTAGACCTCGGATACTGGTTGCCGTTGCTTTCTTGCACGCATGCCCAAGAACGCTGCTAGTCTCATCCGAAAGCTTCCAGGACAAGTCCCCGACCGAGTCGGAAATAAGATATTTCTTCTCTTCAAGGGTCGCCTCTTCCAAAAGCCTTCCGCTCGCGTGGTTCTGATAAAGAATGCCGTCATCCCCCGGTCCCCCGAATCGCATGACGATGCGGTTGCCACCGGAAGCCTCAAAAGGATCGGGAGCCTCGTCCTTTGGAGTGGCCTTGTAAACAGAGATGCTATCATTGAACGACAGATCATATGCCGCCGTCTGGAACTGCGGGACCGTCGCCCGCATTTGCGGATCAGGCAGATGACGATGCACATCGATCTTTCGCTCGTAGTGAATGGTGCCCTGATGGATTGGCGACGAAGGCTGAGCATGTGCCACACCGGCAGCAGTCATGATAGAAAGGAGGAAAAGGTACTTCATGTTTCTTCTTTTCTTCAAATCTATACCCGCGTTCCGTTAATCAACCCTGCTATAACGTTAATTAAGGTTAATCCTCTTTTTCGGTCGCTATCTTACCTATCTTTACTGTTGATGAAAACGCAATCCTTTATACCAGGCTCGCGCAGGCTGCGGGTCTCAGCCACCCTGATGATGCTTGCGATCATCGGGATGACCATCTTCCAGGTATACTGGTTTAAAAAATTATATGGCGAAGAATGGACAGAGCTAAAAAAAGAGACGGAGATCACCTTCAGAGACGTCATCTATAAGGTGCAGCTCCAGCGCTTCCGCAACGATACCACCTTCAGTCGCAAGCACATCAGGAACAATCTTTTTTTGCTCGACATCATCGACAGTTTTAAAACCACTATTCAAAAGCCAGGAGCAGCCGGACCTGTCATGACAGAGGATAGCGGCCGCCCCAAAGAGGTCATGCTCGCCCTGTCACCAAATTTTCACGCCAACACCCTGAATCATGACAACCAGGTGAAAAGGAGGATCACGATGCAAAACTTCGCCCCTCCTCTCGGTCCCGACGGTCAGGTACCGTTGATGATAAGGTACATATCTTCGGAAGACAGCGGCAGCAAAGCTCTTTCGATCGGTCAGATCGACTCAGCCTATAAAATAGAGCTCCTCAAAAGCGGGATCGACGTCCCTTATATCATGCAACGAGTGCAGGGCAAACCGCGGGACCTCGAACAGCCGGTACCCGCCGATCAACTGAAAACAAGCTGTCTCTTTATCGGTCTATCGACCCCCTTTGCCTACCAGGCCAGCTTTGACAACCCTTTCCGCTATATCCTCCGACGGCTGCGACTACCCCTGTGCATGAGCGTGCTGCTCCTGGGCTTTACGACGGTAGCATTCATCTTTCTATACCGCAACCTCAAACAGCAGCAGCAGCTGGCCGTCATCAAAAATGATTTCATCAGCAATATGACGCACGAGCTGAAAACGCCCATTTCGACTGTCAAGGTGGCCGTAGAAGCCCTCCGTCATTTCGATGCGCTGAATGATCCGCAGAAGACAAGGGAATACCTCGATATCTCCGCCCTCGAGCTTCAGCGGCTGTCGCTGCTGGTCGACAAAGTTCTAAAGCTGTCATCGTTCGAGAACAAGGAGATCGAACTGAACAAGACTGAAGTAGACCTCCACGAACTGGCCGCGGAGACCATCGCCGCCATGCGGCTGCAGCTGGAAAAGACGGGAGCATTCGTACAGCTGAACACCAGCGGCGAACGCTGGATCGTAAAGGCAGACCGGACACATATGAGCAGCGTCCTGTCCAACCTGCTGGATAACGCGCTCAAATACTGTAAGGAGATTCCCGCGATCACCATCCACCTTTTAGAAAATACCGGACCCAAGGCAACGATCGACCTGGTCGTCACCGACAACGGCATAGGGATCCCTGCGGCCTACATCTCCCGGATATTCGAAAAATTCTTCCGCGTCCCTTCCGGCGACCACCACAATATCAAAGGCTACGGACTGGGCCTAAGCTATGTCCACCACATCGTGACGAGGCACAACGGCTCCATCGCTGTGGAAAGTAAGGACGGGAAGGGAACCACATTCACCATCCAATTACCCGTCGCATGACTTTCAACTCAAATACTCGCCGTCACATGACATTCTCCCCCAAAACCTCCCGTCACATGACCTTAATCCTCAAAAAACTACCCTTCACATGACATTCACCCCCCAAATCCTCCCGTCACATGACCTTAACCCCCAAAAACTCCCCTTCACATGAGCGCGATTAAAGTCTTATATGCCGAAGACGAGATCTTTCTGGGCAAGATCGTAAAAGAGACCCTCGAGAGCAGGGGATTCGAAGTAATGATGGTGACCGATGGTTCCTTGGTGCTGGGAGTGTTTACAAGCAACACTCCGGACGTCTGCGTCCTGGACGTGATGCTGCCGGGCCGGAATGGATTTGAGCTCGCGACCGATATCCGCGCCGTCAATGATGATATCCCCATCATTTTCCTGACCGCAAAGACTCAGACAGAAGACCTCGTCAGAGGGTTCCGCACCGGCGGAAATGACTATATCCGAAAACCCTTCAGCATGGAAGAGCTGATCGTCCGTATCGAGAACGTGCTGCGCGTCAGAAGGGACAACGCCAGCACCGGGGCCGCGGCTATCCCGACCGGCGAGACCATCTCGATCGGCGGGTATATCTTCCACACCCACCGGCAGATACTGATCTATTCCACCGAAGAACGCAAGCTCTCTTATAGGGAAAGCGAACTGCTAAAGCAACTGTGGATAGGAAGAGACCATATCATACCACGCGAAGACATCCTCCGGGCCATCTGGGGTAACGACTCCTTCCTCAACAGCCGCAACCTGGACGTATACATCACAAAACTGCGCAACTACCTCAGACATGACTCCCGGATAGAGATACTGACGATAAAAGGCGTCGGCTACAGGTTTGTGTTACCCTAGGATTTTAACCTTGCTTAACCATTCTGACAGAATGCTAAACCTCCTCTTAGAGCACGAGCCAATATCTTCGGAAAAACGATCTCATGCTCCGGAATCTTCTGCTTTTGACCTGCTGCCTGCCGATGCTGTCAGCCTTTTCCCAGACAATGACTATTAAGGGAAGGGTCTGCGACTCCTCTTCAAACAAAGCCCTCGCCTATGCAACCGTATCGCTGGTCAGCACGCGCGACACGACCCTCGTCAGCTTTGCAGTAGCCGATTCTGCAGGGCAGTTCCTGTTAAAAAAGATTGCGGCCGGCGACTATTTGCTTTCGGTCTCCTATACAGGCTATCTTCCTGCGTGGCAGCCGCTGCAGCATTTGCCCGGCGCCGGAATACACGAAACTGGCGATATTCGCATGAGTCAGGCCGCCAGCCTTCGCGACGTCCGGGTCACGGCAAGACGCCCCCCGGTGGAGATCAACAACGACACCATCGAATTTAATTCCGAGAACTTCAGGACGCAGCCCAATGCCGTAGTGGAGGACATGCTGAAAAAAATGCCGGGCGTTACTGTGGAAAGCGATGGAACGATCAAGGTCAACGGACAAACTGTTCGTCGCATACTGGTCAACGGGAAGGAATTCTTTACCGGCGACGTAAAAATGGCAACCAAAAACCTGAATGCCGATGCCGTGGACAAGGTGCAGGTCTTCGATCGAAAAAGCGACCAGGCTGCATTCACTGGTGTCGACGATGGCAATAGCGAAAAGACGATCAATCTAAAATTGAAAAAGGACAGGAATTTCGCCACGTTTGGAAAGATCGCGGCGGGAGACGGATCGGGGTCCGGAGATGGTCGGTATGAAGCCCAAACTAATATCAATAAATTCAAAGGAGATGAACAGCTCTCTTTTTTGGGCATGGCCAACAACACCAACCGGCAGGGTTTCTCATTGATGGACGTGCTCAACTTTACCGGCGAATTGTCCCGGGGAATGCGCAACGGCGGCGGCGGAATAAAGATCCAGACGGGAGATGCCGGCAGCAACAACGGGCTCCCCGTGACAGGTCTCGGCCAAAACCAACAGGGCGTCGCCAGGACCGTTGCCGGCGGAGTCAACTATAACAATTCCTGGGGCAATGGCAAAAGTTCGCTGAACTCCAACTACACGGTCAGCAATATACGCCTGGCGACCAATAAAACATCTCTTTCACAGAACCTGGCACCTGGCAACAACTACACGACCCTGGACACGACGGGCACGATTTACGAGGTCACCCAGCATCGGCTGGCCGCGATCCTCGACCAGCAGCTCGACAGCAGCACGTCCTTCCGGCTGACGCCTTCCCTGACCTGGCAGCATTCCGGCAAAAATGCCGCTGACCGTTATGCCAGCCTGGGGCCAGATAGCCAGCTGCTGAATGACGGTTACAGCGACAATGGTACAAATCCGTCCGTCTTCGATCTTGCGACCGAACTGCTGCTGAGGCGGCGCCTGGCAAAAAAAGGCAGAACCATATCCGGCGACTTCAATATCGCCTATAATCACAGCAGGCAGGATGCGAGCCAGCTTTCCAATAACCGTTACTACCAGGGCAACGCCAATACCAACCCCGGCGCCGGCGCAGACTCGTTGATCAACCAGCTCTCGGGTCGGGACGCAACCACCAGGAGCCTGGGCGGTAATATCACCTATACTGAACCGATCGGGCGGCGTTCGCTGCTCGCGCTGAGCAGCTTCCTCAACGTCAATATGGGTACCAGCAACAAACAAACCTTTGACTACGACCCCGGGTCGGGGAAACACGACCGGCGGGATTCGCTGTTGAGCAATGATTTTGGCAGCGAATATCGCTACACCGGCGGAGGCATCAGCTTCCGCAGCAACCAAAAAAAGCTGAATATCACCGTCGGCGCCAGCATACAGTCGGCATCGCTGAACGCCACCAACCATTCCGGCGGTTCAGACATTCACCAATCGTTCACCGACGTCCTGCCCAATGCCATCTTTCAATACAATTTAACACAGACAAAAAATCTCCGGCTCGACTATAGCACTTATACCACACAGCCATCCGTCACCCAGCTGCAGCCGGTTCCCGACATCAGCAATCCCCTGAACATTACCGTAGGCAATCCTGCCCTCAAAAGAAGCTATACCCACAGCCTATCGCTCAACTATTTCTCGGCCAGCCCTACCCGGGGTAAACACCTTCTCTTCTTTGTCAATGCCACAGATGCCCTCGACGCCATCGTACAAAGCGACTCCGTCAGCGCCGTAGGCACAAGAACAAGCCGGCCCGTCAACACCAACGGCACGGGCAATCTTCTGACCAATCTTGAATATGGCTTTCCGATCCGCGCGCTGCACGCCCGCGTCGAGCTGGGGAGCTTCTTTATTTACAGCCTTAATACTGCCTTTGTCAACGGTGCAGCCAACAGGATCAGCTCGACCACCCTACGCCCCAATCTCTCCTTCGACTATGACATAACAGATAAATTTGATCTTGAGCTGACCGCCTCCATATCCTTCTATACGGGTAGCTATTCTCTGCAACCCTTGCTGAACACCCACTACCTCCGGCACAATTATGGAGCGACAACCACCAACTATCTACCCCTGGGCTTCTCGCTTCACAACGAGTTCACTTATATCCTCAATACCGGCAGATCAGATGGATACAATACAAACATCCCGCTCTGGAATGCCTCGCTGGCCAAATCCTTTCTCAAAAATGACCGGGCCGAGGTCAAGCTTGGCGTCATGGACCTGCTGAACAGGAATAACGGGATCACCCGTAGTGTCAACCAGGGAAATATCCTCGACGAAAGATATAATGTATTACACCGCTATTTCCTGCTGAGCCTTACCTACAGCCTCAACAAAGCGGGCCTGCGGACAAAGGGAGGACCAAATATTAAAATAAGGAGCTTTGATAGATGAGGTTATTTATGTACAACCCTCGTACCCGCGACAAGATCGCCAATCCTTTTCCGTTTTTCATTGGCGACGGCGACGATCAGGCCGACCAGAAATATGCAGTCGACAATGTCAAAAAGATGCCGGATAATAGAAGACGCAACAGTAGGAGTATTTGAACGGTCATGGATGACCCGGATACCCAGAACTCTTTTCCCAAGCGTTTGTCCGGTTGAACCCTCTAGTACCGGGATCAGCAGGAACCAGACGATCATAGACAAAATCGCAGGAAAGCCCGTCAGGCTATAGCCATAGCTGAAAGTCGAGACCCGAGCCTCGCCAAATAACATGGCGATCATAAAATCAACGCCCCACAGGATCAGGCTATCGACTATAACTGCTCCTATACGGCTGCCGATTGTGGCTGTTTTGGGTTCAATAAATATGTCTGTAAGTATGTCTTCCTGTAAATCGCTCATAGTCCTTATTTTCCTGGCGTCAAAACTATATTCCGGTATTCTATCGGCCCGTGATCGCCCTGCAGATAGATCGGGCCCGGCTCGCCTTCCCTGCTGTCAAGCGCCCCACCCGTAATACCGGGTATCTCCTGGTTACAGATAACCGTCTTGCCATTGAATACGATCGTGACCAGTCTCCCGACGAGCGTAATATCGTAGGTCTGCCACTCGCCCGCCTTCTTCACCCGCTGCTCACTGGGAGAAATAAATCCATAGACGCCGCTGATCTGATTATTGTATGGCTCCGTACCGTCCTCATCCTCGATCTGCACTTCATAACGGCCCCTCAGATAGACGCCACTGTTGCTCTCCTTGGGATAGCGGAATTCGATATGGAGCTTGAAGTCGGTATACTTTCCGTCTGTGATGATATTGGAGCCGGACTTGGGACTTTTCAGGACACCCGAGACGGCCTGCCACTGGTTGGTCTTACCGGACGGATGCCAGCCCTGGAGGTCCTTCCCATTGAACAGGACGATGGGCTTGCCCCATATCGGCACGATGCGCCGCTGCAGGGTAGGAGCCCGGTGAGCCGACCATTGATAGGACTTGCCATCCGGATTGGTCAGCGTCCCCGTCAGGCTATCCCCCTGGAATATGCCTTCGACGACAAGGTCATTGTCGCTACGCTCCCACTGCGGAGGTATAGAGAAATGAAACTTGCCGGCATCATAATAGATCTTTGATATCGGACGGGCGCTGCCACCACCACCGACAAAACGGCCGACCAGCGTACGAACTCCCGAACGGATGACCTCCAGCCAGGATGGAACTTCGCGGTCTGGTTGGTGAACGACGATATCCCAGCGTCCTTCAAGGGTGGAATCGGTCGGATAGTACTCCGCGTGAGTAACAGAGATACAGAACAGCAACGGGAAGGCAAGCATGCCAATGGCCTTTTTCATAGTTGTGAATGTACGTAATTTTATTCGATGACGGGCGTGGGCTTCCATTTTGAACGGGGCTCATAATATTCCCACAGCAGAGTAGAAATTTTCCGCGCCAGCTGCCAGGCCTCGTTGTCTGACACCCATCGCTGGTCCTTGTTATTCTTCGTGGCGATATAGAACACATAGTCGCCGTGAGGCGCATTCACCAGCACGGCCTCAGACCTCGAATCGTCTACCATGCCCTGTTTGGACGCCGCCTGTACATAAGGCGGGATCTCCGAAAGCGCATATTCATTCCAGAAGACCTGCGTCATGATCCTGTACATGGTCTGGCTTGCCGCCGGACTGACGGCCTCGCCGTCGCGGATCAGGGTCACCAGCCGCGCCATTTCCCTCGGCGTCGTTTGTCCCCAGCCGTATAGTTGCCGGTTGGGTTCACGGCCTGGCGTCCGGTTGTTGAGCCGGGTATCTTTAAAGCCATGGGCGTCCAGCCAGGCATTGATGGCCAACCCGCCGCCGGCCATCTTTTCACACCAGACCGCGGAAGAATTATCGCTATGCGTGATCATCAGGACGATAGCGGTCTGGAGATCGGTTGGTGTGCTGTCCTTGAAGAACTGCATCAGCCCCGACCCCTTTTTCGCCAGGGAATCCCGGTACACCAGCGGTTGATGGTATTTATATACCCCCTGGTTGATCTTGTCAAAGATGCCGACCATGATCGGGACCTTGATAATGCTGGCGGTAGGGAAAATGGTATCGGCATTGATCGCAACCTCTTTGTTGGTCTTCAGGTTGCGGACATAACATCCGGCGACGCCGTGAAATGAATCGATCAGGGGACGCAGCAGGGCCTCCAGCTTCTTGTCGGCCCTGGCACCGTCTCGCGTTCCCCGCGATAATTCGCTGTTTTGTGGATAGACAGACTGGCAAGCAAGGATAAGCCCCAGAAAAAGAATGGATAGTCGGTACATAAGACAGTTATAAAGATTAAAAATAAATATTTTTTCCATACCCAACCTTATCGGCAGCCCGACGCGTAAAGCTTACAACCTAAAAATATTTACGCATGAAACAATTACTGCCGGCCCTTCTCCTTACAGGCGGGCTGTTATTTTGGATGGCTTGTAACAAGTCAACCAGCAGTCAGTCGACTCCCAATACGAGCTCTTTGACACTTTCCCTCTCCGATCAGTCCGTTAAAAAAGGGCAGCCCTTGCTGGTCTCTTTGCCACAAGGCGTCAGTTCTTCCGGCGTAAAATGGTCGGTAAGTCCCGATTCTGCAGCCCGGCTGACAGCAAGCGCCAACGGAGCGTCCGTACTCTTCTTCAAAGCAGGCAATTACAGAATATCGGCCAGCTTTGCAACCGGCTCCGACAGCGCCAGGAAGGACAGCTGCTATGGTACGGTGAAGGTGTCGGATACCGTTTATGTGCCGCCGATACCAGTTGGACCCGCATATGACACAACCGCCGTTGGCAAGGATACCCTGACGCTGACACCAATGTCGGATACCAGCACGCTTATCCTTATAGCACAGTCGTCCCGACGGTACGGTTGTCTTCCATACTATATCTACTCTATCTCGACAGGTGTGAATAGCGGTATATCCCTGCAATTCCCCTGGGTCGTCACTAATCACGTCAATGCCTGCGGCGGCGACGCACCGGCCGTCTCTGCCCTATACCTACAGAACAGTATAAACGGCTGGCCCAATGGCACTTATCCTTTTTCAGTAACGTATAGCGGGGCCACTTATACAGGATCGCTCACAATTACCGATTCAGATTATACCTTTACCTGGAATTACACCACGGAGGTGATCATCTCTCCTCTGCACATAAAAAGATAGAGCGACCTGTAGACAAACATTAATATTCTCATCCCGGGGCCTCGGTCCCGGGAATTTATCTTATTAACAGGGATAAGATTTGGAAGATCTTCAGGAAATAATAAGAGGCTGCATCAGGAATGACAGGAAGAGTCAGGAAAAATTGTACAGGGAATTCTATGTCCCGTTGTTCTGTCTGTGCAGGCGCTTCTTTCAGAATGATCATGAGGCGATAGAGTCGGTCAACGACGGGATGTTAAAGGTCTTCCGGAGCATCGGTATGTACCAGGTGGAAAAAGGGAAATTCTTTAACTGGGTCTACACCATAGTGCGCAATACCGCTCTTGATAAATTCAGGACATCCGCGGCCGCGGCCTTACGATCGGAGTCCTACGATATGGCGGAGACGATCCCCGAGACAGACATCAGCACCAACCCCCTGATCGCCCTTGAAGGAAAGGACCTCTATCGGCTGCTGGACCGCCTGAGCCCGGCCACAAGAGTGATCTGCGGGCTGTTCTATCTGGAGGGCTATAGCATAAAAGACATAGCAGACCAGCTTTCCATCAGCAGTGGGACCGTGAAATGGCATCTGAGCGAGAGCCGTAAAAAATTAAGAACAATCTTAGAACGACATTTTTCGCAATGACCATGGACCAGGAAAAACAACCACATATCTATCATTCGGCAGAAGAAAGCCCCGTACCGGTACCACCCGTAGAGGAGGGCTGGTCGATGATGAAGCAACAGCTGGATATACACCAGCCGGTAACCGGCAGCTGGGCTGTCCGCTGGACGGGTCGCTGGGCCGCCCGACTCGGCAGGCCGGCCCTATTGATAGGTGCGGCAGCGGTCCTGGTGACAGGGATTCTCGTCTTTTGGCCTGGCGCTCGTCACCGCACCGGCAAGGCATCCCCCGAAAAAGCAGCTATATCTTCCCACACCGGTTCTACCACCAGCACCCGCGCCACGCAAAACAACCCAACCACCGGCGGCACCGCAGCCAACGGCAGCACCATCAACACCCACCCGGCCGACAATACTCATCCCTCTAACGGAAACACCGCCACTCCGATCACCGGCAGCGACAACGTCAATTCGGCCAACACCGGTACCCATCCAGCAAACACCACCGGCACGCACCCCATCACCTCTGCCGACGCACAACCCTCCACCACCCGCCCGAACACCACAACCGGCACGCATTCCACCCCTGGCCATACCAACCCCCGCAATACCAATCCCGGCGAAACCACCCCCGGCGAAACCCTTGCCCGGGAAACCGTCAATAACCACGAGCCCAATCACAACCGGTCGACCAACCACAACCGGAAGAACCTCAATGACCAAAACCCAACTTACTCAACCTATAACCAAAAAGCCGATCACAGCCGTCCCAACCAAACTACATATACCACCGGCCGCGACCGGACCAACCGTACCACCAACCACCCCACCAATCACTCCGATCCAAACCAAGGGACCAACCCAAACCAGGGGAACAGTCCAAACCAGGGGAACAATCCCAACCAAACTACCCAAACCACCAACCCCGCCACTCACAGCCGAGCCCCCGGCTCAACCCGCCGCTGGACCCCCTCCCCAACAAAACTGGCGAGAACAAACCCACCGGCACCCAAATTCATTCCCGTCGCGGATTCCCTCCTGAGAGCGATCCATTCCGCCAGCAAAACTGCCACGGCCGCCGCCCCAAAGAAAAAGAACAGACAAACCGGGCTCGCGCTGGCAGCCGGCATATCCCTGGGACAATCCATCCCCATCGGACAACAGCAGCTGTCATCCTACAACCTGCTGTCCGACTATATCCCCTCCCCCTATCTCCGGCTCTACATGGGCGACCGCTGGTATCTGCAAATTACCCCCCACCTGCTCAGCGCCCAATACACCCCGTCACAGCTCATCGATTCCAGCGGTGGCGACACTTCCAGAATACCGGGCTATCCCCAATACCTCCAATACAATAAGGTTACGCTAAAAAAACTGTACTATACCGACATTCCCCTGACCATCAACTACCGGGTATTCAAAGGATTCTATCTCGGCGCCGGTATCCAGTACTCCCGCCTGTGGCAGGCCGCCGCAGAGGACAGGATCACCCTCCACCCCAGCAATGGATTCGGTAACGACACCCTGTTCAGCTCGAAGACCATCAGTCTGAAAAATAAGGATTCCGCCTTCAGCAGGCTGGCCAGATCCGACTGGCGGCTGCTGCTGGAAGCGGACTACGTCTGGCGACGCTTTACATTTGGGCTGCAATACCAGCTGGGACTGAACACCTACCTCCCGATGAATCCATCCGGCTCAAAAGGGACCGACAAAAACTCGTCCTTCAGTATTCATATCTATTACGAAATTTGGAACCAACGCCGAAAAAACAACTAACCGGCCCGTCGCCCTACCTCACACCCGCCGCCCAACCACCCACTGCCGAATGGAAAAGATATGCAACGTATACGCGAGCGGCACCAACACCCCCGGCAAATAGATCAGCGGAAAATGCGCTACGAGAGATGCGTCCGGCAAACCATGGAACCGGCGCAGCGGCGTCGGCATCGAAAGAAAAGCAACACTCACCACATTCACCAGCATAAGCAGGCCGAATATATTATAGGCAAGTACCACCCACGACGGCCAGGACTTTCTGACAAAGGAAAAATAGCCTACCGGTATAGCCAGCAGCCCGACGAGGATATCAAAATTGCGGCCCTCAAAGCTCAGCTGCACCGGCAACAGTCCATTACGCACCAGCGCCCACAGCCCGACCTCCACCAGGATGCGGAAGGATTGAAGATAAATGAACCACTGCGGCCGGATATGAAAGATCAGATACTTCCCCATCTTCGACCGGGCAAGCAACAGCACAATAGGCAGGGGGAGCAACGGCACAAAAGCCATCCGCGGAGGCAGGCTGGAAAAGTCGGCAAAAAAACCCGCCGAAGCCAGGACACCCAGCACCACCAGCCAGGCGAACAGCAGCAGATATAACAGCCGAAAAATAGTCTTCTTATGGGCGAGTTCCGGCGTCCCCGGCGAAACCGCAAAAGTCGAACTGGACATAGATTACGATATAAGACCACAAAGTTCCGCACGAACCTCCATTCGCCGGATAGCCAAAATTGCTATTTTCAGATCATAGGCCTGGCGGAAACAGCCCCCTTGATTGCCGCTTTTACACAGCTTGATTCTGATAGATTCGGGCTAGGTTTGTACTGTCAATTCAAATAACCAATTAACACCTTTAAAAAGAAAAAAATGACAACAACAGCTGCAACAAAAATCACCATTGAAACCACCGTAAATGCCCCCGTCGAAAAAGTATGGGAATTCTGGGCAGCTCCCGAACACATCACCAGGTGGAACTCCCCTTCAGAAGACTGGCATACTCCCCGCGCCGAGAACGACCTGCGCCAGGGTGGAAAATTCCTGGCAAGGATGGAAGCCAAAGATGGCAGCCTTGGTTTTGACTTCGGTGGGGTATACGACACCGTAAAACAGCACCAGCTGATCGAGTATACCATCGGCGACGGTAGAAAAGTATCGGTAAAATTCGATGGCAAGGGCAACGAAACCCACGTGACCGAAACGTTCGAAGCAGAAGGCATCAACCCCATCGAAATGCAAAGAGGCGGGTGGCAGGCCATCCTGGACAACTTCAAAAAGTATACGGAAACGCACTAAAAAGCATAGCGCAGCGGTTGCACCCGCCGGAAGGCAACAGTGACTAACCGAAGGGAAATTAGGGGTTTTCACTGTTGGTGCAACCGCCGAAGAACGCTATCTTGGGCGTGCTATGTTATCATCCATTACCAATTCCCCCCTGCTGGAGACGATCATCTGCCTGATCCTCGTCTACGCACTGCTAAGCCTGCTGGTCAGCACGCTTACGGAGATATTCAACAATTGGAAGAACGAGCGTGGCCATATGCTGTTCGAAGGCATTGTCAAGATGTTCGCCGACGGCTCAGACGTCAATTTCGGAGAGTTATTATACAAACATCCGATGGTGGCGGCGATCTTCAAAACGCCTGCCCGCCCGCCGATGTACATCAGCAATTTCATGTTCAGCCAGGCGCTCATTGACACGATCGTCAACTACGGCAGGAAATTCATAAAAGACGAAGACACTTTCAAGCTTTTCCAGGCAGGCGTCAACAACATGAAGGGCAACAGCGACCTCAAGCTGATGTTGGTCAATATGGTTGAAAAAAGCGTCTCCTACAGCGGCGGCTACCCGGGAAAAGTGCTGGCGATGCTGGACCAGCAGATACAGCAATGGTACAAAGACCAGACAGACCGGATGACCGGCTGGTTCAAAGACCTCATGCGACGCAGGGTCCTGATCATCTCGATCGCCGTCACGCTGGTGCTCAACGTAAACAGCATTCATCTCTTCAAGACCATCTATACAAGCCCTACCCTGCGCAGCCAGCTGACACCCATCGCCGAGCAGCTCGCCGACAACTACGCCAGGGAAAAACAGGATACGACGATCACGGCGCTGCAGCAGACCTACAAGGCAGTGGCCATGAGTCACCTGCAGAAAGGGAATGCAGATTCCGCCTTTGGCGTCCTCAACAAGGCGGTGACGACGCTGGACAGCCTTCAGAGACACCACGATTCGGTTGGAGTTAACGACCTGCAGCAGATATCCGACCAGCTCGGAGAGCTGGCAGCCCTCCATATCCCGATCGGCTGGCACAACGGCGTACCGCCACTCAACATCGATACGGCTACAAAGGATAGTACAGCGGTAAAAGGGGGGAAATGGGTCAAAAAAAGATCCAACAGGGCAGTCGAGCTAATCTGGTATTTGATCGGCCTGGCCATCACCGCCTTTTCGATCAGTGCCGGCGCCCCCTTCTGGTTCGATATGCTGCTCAAGCTGGTCAATGTCCGCCGGTCAGGGAAAAAGCCGGAGTAAGCCCGAACTCAGACTCGCCGCCAGAGGCGACAACCGGTCACTTGCAACCCAGTCACCATTGGCAACTCATCATTTGCTCCATAGATTATTATTGACAACCTGCCGGATCACTTGGTCGCGGTAATTGCGGCTTATGGGGATACGATGGGTTCCAATGCGGATCTCATTGCCGTCGATTGAGTCGATCCTTCCGATGGGAACAATATACGACTTGTGAACCCGGATGAAAACATTCCTGTCCAGGTTCTGCTCGATATTTTTCAGATACAGCAGGGTAAGGTATTTGCCCTTTGAAGTGTAGATGGCGACGTAGTTCTGCAGCGCCTCGATATACAAAATGTCGGCGAACTGGATCTTCTCGAATTTGTTGCTGCATTTGATGAATACAAAATCTTCCCCCCGCTGAAGGGCACCGGGCTGCCCCCCCTGCAGTGGTCCGGGCTGCGCTCCCCCCCGTAATCCGGGCTGGCCCCCTGACTGTGGTCCGGGCTGCGCCCCTGACTCAGCGCTCACAGGCCGCGCCGTCAGCAGATGATAGTCCCTCGCGCGGGCCACCGCCTTGAAAAACCGGTCGAAAGTTATCGGCTTCAGCAAATAATCCAGCACATTCAGCTGAAAACCATCCAGCGCGTATTCCGAAAAGGCAGTAGTGATGATGACCATCGGCGGATTCTGCAGTATCCGCAAAAAATCAATGCCGTTCATTTTCGGCATCTGGATATCCATAAAAACGAGGTCTATCTTCTGGCTGCCCAAAAGCTTGCCCAGCTCGACCGGGTTAATGCAAACACCCGCAAGCTGCAGGAAATCGATCTCCTTTACATAGTCGGCCAGCCCTTCTCTGGCCAGCGGCTCGTCATCAACTATAACACAATTCAGCATAGTTAGTATTTATGGGCTGCTCTGACAGCTGCATCCGCAGCCGCACTTCAAAGCTGGAATGATTGTTCTGAATATCGAGGGAGTACCGGCCCGGATACAGCAGATCGAGACGACGCCGGACATTCCCAAGCCCAATGCCGCCCGGGGCCCCCAACCCGATGCCCCCGGGGTTCCTCAGCCCAATACCCTCGAAATCCCTCAACCCTTCACCCTCGAAATCCCCCAACCCTTCACCCTCGGAATCCCCCAAACCTTCGCCCCCTGAGCCCCCCAACCCCACGCGGCCAGATGCCGGGTGACCACCCCCATCATCCGCTGTGCAACTATTGCTGACCGTGAATTGCAGCTCGTGCAGCTGAGTCTCCAGCCCGATCCTGATCCAGTTAGGCCGATCAGCATGATCCGATACATGCTTAAAAGCATTCTCCACGAACGTCATCAGGATAAAAGGAGCAATGCGCAGGTTCCCGGAACTGGAATGCCGCAGCTCCGAGTGCACAACGATACTGTCATTCTGCCGCAGCCGCTGAAGCTGGATAAAATTCTCCAGGTAGGCGACCTCCTTATCCAGCGCGATCGGAATATCATTACACTCATACAGCTGATGACGCAGCAGCTCGGAGAATTTGGCAAGGGACGCAGACGCCTTGTCCGGGTTCTTGTGGATAAGAAAGAAAATAGAATTGATCGTGTTAAATAGAAAATGTGGGTTGAACTGATATTTCAGGAATTTCAGCTCGGTCTCCAGCCGCTCTTTCTCCAGCAGCTGTTGCCTTCGCCTCGCTTGTATCCAGTCATTGGTCAGCTTGATGCTCATCCCCAGCGTCATGCTGGCCAGCGTGGCGGGAAAACTATTGCCGAAGAACAGGTGGACGACGACCGGCTCGCTGACCTGGTACACCTGTCGGACACTGCTATGCATCGCCGCAGCGGTAAGATAATAACCGGGGACGATCAGCGCCGACGTCACTACGATACACCCGCTCAGCCACGCGATATACACCACGATCCGGTTCTTCTCGAGATACCGCGGCATCAGCACGTAAAGATTGCAACAGACGGCGACGGTGCTGGCCACGACATAAAAGATGTATTTAATGAACAATGGCGAATCAAAAACGACAACAGCCGTCTTGATGGGATTCCCCAACGCTATAGCCCACCAGCAATAGTGATAGACCGCCCAGAACAGCAGATGGTGCAACTTGTATCTGAAAAATAAGTTCACTATGAAATATACGCAAAATCCCGGGCAAGCCCGGGATTTGCTATGTGAAACTATCGGAATAATTGACGAAAGGCAGCCTATTGCAGACTCGATCCGGCGTCACCCATACCCTGCGTATTCATATTCTTCCGTTTGAACAGGTTGAGGTCCATTTTGCCAAATCGGTAGCTGAATACTGCCCGGAAAAGCTGGGGATCCTTCAGACGATCATACTCCTGCGTAAAATAAGGGCTCGAACTGTATTGCTTCGACCAGCGGGTGCGGAATATATCGCTCATGCTCAGGGTAATGGAAGCAGCATTGTTCTTCAGGAAACTTTTCTTGACCGCAATGTCCACACCTCCGAAAGGCTTGATATATCCCTGCGCAGCGCTCTGCTGAGTCTGTCCCGGAGGACCGAACTGCTGTTGCTGCTGGTTGGCCGGAATATTGGTCTTGGACTGATAGATGGCCGTCAGCTGAATGGTGAAATTCTCAGGCAGCTTGAAGTTACTGTTGAACTTTCCAAACCAGCTCCACAAAGCATCCTGTGACACCTGTTTCAGGTTCTCCGTGTTGATATGAGAGTTATAGACATTGATGTTCAGCGAAACATCCCACCAGCGGGTGATAACATTGGTCGAAGTCACCTCACCGCCTACGGTGTATGAACTGTTGGCATTTTCATAGGTGTTGATCAGTATCGGCTTGGCGACCGGGCTGACGCCGCTGTCCTGATAACGGGTGATAAGATTCGAAGTATGCTTATAATATCCGGACACCAGCAGGGTATTGCTGTGCGGGAAGGTCTTCATATACGACAGCTCGAACGAGTTGGTGAACTCCGGTACCAGGTTCGGATTACCACGGGTAATATTCAGCGTATCCGAGTAATCCGTGAAGGGCGCCAGCTGGAAGAACCCCGGCCGGTTGATCTTCCGGGTTGCGCTGAGCTGCAGTTCCTGGTTGCCCTTGAGCTTTTCGCTCAGGAACACCGAAGGGAAAAGGCTGGTCGGATATGAGTTGTGAAAATGCTGACCGGTATTGTGCACATCTCCCGTATAATTGGAGCTTTCTCCTCTGAGGCCAAGCGCATAGCTGAAGTTGCCAAAACCACTGGTCAGATTTACATATGCCGCATAGACGTCGTTGGTGCTGCTATAGTCGGTCAGACCATACTGGGTAGGCTGCTCATGACCACTGGCATCCACGGGAAAGGTATTATTATAGTTGCTCAGCTTCTGTATGGAGGCGCGAAGACCGGCCTCTAATTTTGTCTTGGGAGTAATCGGATTGGTATAGTCCGTCTGGAAGGTCCAGAACGACGGCTTGGCCGATCCGATAGTCTTCTGCAACGAGGTTCCCTTAAAGGTCGAGTGCTGTTGGTCTGCAAAATAATTGGTCGTATAATCCGTATTGGCCTCGCCATTGACTCCGAAATAAGAACCGTCGGCCGTGATCTGGTGCCCATCTTTTGCAAACGTATGCTTCAGGCCAAACTGCGCGCCGTTGACGTCAAAGGTCCTGTCAGCAAGGCTGTTACGAACGGAAAAAACAGCCGAATCATACGCTCCCGCCAGGTAATCCGTCCGGATGCTGGATACATCTGTCGGCTTGAAATTACCGTGCACCTTTATATAAGAACCAGTAAGCGTCGTCTTGTTGCTGACAAACCAGTCCAGTCCCAGCTGCCCGAACATGAAATGCCCCTTATTGCGCTGCAGGTCATCCTGTAGCAGGTGCGTAGTCGTGTCGGAGAGAAAGGTCGACCTGTCGGTATTGCCGATGGTCCTGTTGTTCATCGCATTGTACATCCCATTCGCTGAAATGTTCACCTTTCCGCTGCGGGCATTGAAGCCGGCAAGCACGTTGGGCTGACCGTGAGAGTCTATCCCGGCATTGATCGTACCATTGTAACCTTGCTTCCTGTTCTTCTTCAGAATGATGTTCAATATACCCGATCCACCGCCCGAAGCATCATACTTGGCAGAAGGGTTGGTCATGACTTCCACGCTCTCGATAGCGTCGGCAGGTATCTGGTCAAGCGACAGGGTGGTGGGACGTCCGTCCACAAAAATGGTCGGGCTCGCTCCGCGGAGAGAGACATTCCCATCGATGTCAACATTGACGGAGGGCACATTACGCATTACATCTACCGCCGTTCCGCCGGCGCTGACAATATTCTTGTCTACGTTGAATACCTTTTTATCCAGCTCAAGCTTCATCGCAGGCGCGCTCGCTTTTACAACAACTGAGCTCAGCTCTTTGACATCACTCGCCAGCTTGATCGCACCAAGGTCCTTTTCAAACGAAGGCAGATTGCCCATCGGGTTGTTGTTCTGAGCACCCGGCTTGTCGGCCGCCTGCTGAGGGACGATCATGACATTGACATCCTGGGTCTTATACCCGGTAGCCGAGATGCGCGCTACCATCGGCGTAACGATCGGCAGGTCTTCGAAATTGAACTCCCCGCTGGACTTTGTTTCCGTACCTTTCAATAGAACCAGCTTCTTCTTTTTAGTCGTCGGGTCCATCGTCGCCTTTAACAATATAACAGAGGCCTGTGCCATCGGCTGGCCGGTAGAGTCCGTCACCTTTCCAAAAGCGCGCCCGATCGTGGGAGGAGCCTGCGGCGCACCCGGCTTAGCGCCCGGGGCGCCCTGCTGCGGAGCACCTTGTGCAGGAGCCTGACCACCGGCAGGCTTTTGCCCTGCAGGAGGCTGGGCAACCGCCGCAGTCATTAGGATAAGAGAGAAAAGAAAAGCAGATAGTGTTTTCATCACATGTAAAATTTGAAGACAAAACTAATTTGATCAATTCAGTCCGTCTATACCAATGCTGCAAACGGAGCAAAAAACGCGGTAAACGGCGCAAAACTGTCGGCAAAAAAAATGCTCGCAAAGTTCCTATT